>Ga0081539_10000314_pt1 | contig 108451 bp, 109 predicted proteins | sample TabmetS4T2R2_FD_71023 | JGI IMG/M metagenome (GOLD analysis project Ga0081539, IMG submission 71023) | Tabebuia heterophylla rhizosphere microbial communities from the University of Puerto Rico - S4T2R2 | ecosystem: Host-associated > Plants > Roots > Rhizosphere ... | reverse complement strand
ACCCCGTCTCGCTCGAACCCGTCCAGCCCGCGGTATCTGTGCGGGGGACGACCCCCGCACCCCCGCCGCGCGGGCGCTAATCCGGCTGCCTGACCCCGTCTCGCTCGAACCCGTCCAGCCCGCGGTATCTGTGCGGGGGACGACCCCCGCACCCCCGCCGCGCGGGCGCTAATCCGGCTGCCTGACCCCGTCTCGCTCGAACCCGTCCAGCCCGCTCCGCTCGGCGAGCCGGGAGCGGGCGGTCTTCACCTGGCTGGCGGTCTTGTGCAGCACGGACTCGAAGCCGGCCATCCGCGAGTCGATGAACGCGTCGGTCTCCCGGCGCAACGCGTCGGCCTCCTCCTGGGCATCGGAGCGCAGCCGGCTCGCCATCTCCTCCGCGACCCGGACCACCTCGCTGTGCTGGGCGAGCCGAGCCGCGTGCTCCCGAGCCTCGGCGAGGATCCGGCCGGCCTCCGCCTCACCCTCGGCAATCCGCGCCTGAGCCCGGTCGATGACGCGTTGGGCGTCGTCGATCTCGTCCGGCAGGTTGGCGATCACGTCGTCGACGGCCGCGAGGACGTCGCTCCGGTTGATGACGCAGGACGCCGACATCGGCATCGAACGCGCGTTGACGATCATCTCGCGCAGCCGCGCCAGCTTCTCCTCAGCAGTCTCGAGGTTGGCCATGAAACTCCCTGTCCCCGCGCCTGCATGCGCCGGGCGCTGCTGTGCGGTGGTTCCCCGTGGTCTAGATTGTCACGATTTCCGACGGCTGTTAGCCGATTGTTAACCCTGCCGCCGCGCCAGGTGGCCTCGAGTCCGCTCCGCGATCGGTTCCGGCAGCAGCGCGTCGACGTTGCCACCGAGCCCGACGACCTCCCGGACCAGGCTCGAGGACACGTACGACCACTGTGGCGCCGTCGGCATGAAGACGGTGTCCACACCGGTGAGCTGGCGGTTCATCTGAGCCATCTGCAGTTCGTAGTCGAAATCGGAGACCAAGCGGAGGCCCTTGACGATGACGTCGATGCCGTGCTCGGCGCAGAAGTCGACGAGCAGTCCGCGAAAGAGGCTGACGGTCACGTTCGGCAGCCGGCCGCAGACATCCTCGAGCATCGTGACCCGCTCCTCGGGGGTGAAGAGCGCATTCTTGGCCAGGTTGTGGCCGACCGCCACGACGACCTCGTCGAAGAGCTTGCTGGTCCGCTCGATCACGTCCAAGTGACCGTGGGTGACCGGGTCGAACGAACCAGGACAGACGGCTCGGCTCACGACACTCCTTCCGCTGGTGTCACAGGGAGGCTATCGGCATCCCGAAGCAGAGCACCGTCTCCCCGTAGTGGCGCACCCAGATCTCGCCGAATGGGTCTGGCCAGGCCAGTGCCAGCGAGCGCCGGGAGCGTTCCACCACCACCAGGCTCCTGGTGGCCAGCCAGCCGTGCTCGACCAGCCCGGTCAGGACCCCGCTCAGCCGCTCGCCGGGCAGCTCGTACGGCGGGTCGGCCACGACGACGTCATACGGGCTGGGGGCGGCCCGGCCGGCCAGGCCCTCCACCGCCGCGACCTGCACCTGGACGGTCAGCCCGAGATCCGCCGCATTCCGGCGCGCGATCTGCGCCGTACGCCGGTCGGACTCGACCAGCAGCACCGGCCGGGCGCCGCGGCTGGCAGCCTCGAGCCCGATGGCGCCCGAGCCGGCGTACAGGTCGCAGAACGCCAGGCCGGACAACGACTCGGCGGGCGGCCGGGCGGCGGTGCCGGCCCAGGAGGCAAGCGCCGCGAACAACGCCTCCCGCACCCGGTCTGTCGTGGGCCGGGTCCGTGCCCCGGCCGGGGTCGCGATCTGCCGGCCGCCGGCCGAGCCGGCGATGATCCGGCTCACGTCCGGTCCAGCCACTCGCCCGCGGCCCGCATCTCCACCATCGTCACGGCATCGGCGAGCCCCGGCTCCGACAACTCGGGATCGGCGGCGACGCAGCGCTCGGCGAGATCCCGCGCCTGGGCGATGAGATCGGCGTCGGACAGCACCCGCAGCAGCCGCAGGCTTGACTTGTCGCCCGACTGCTCGGCGCCGAGCACGTTGCCCTCGCGGCGCTGTTCGAGGTCGACGTCGGCGAGCCGGAACCCGTCCCGAGTCGCCGCCACCGCGTCCAGCCGGGCTCGGGCGAGACTGTCCTCCGGCGCCCGCGAGATCAGCAGACAGATGCCCGGATGACCGCCCCGGCCGATCCGGCCGCGCAGCTGGTGCAGCTGGGAGATGCCGAACCGATCAGCGTCGTTGATCACCATCACGGAGGCGTTGGGCACGTCCACCCCCACCTCGATCACGGTGGTGGACACCAGGACGTCGGTCTGTGCGGCGGCGAACCGGCCCATCACGGCGTCCTTCTGGTCGGCGGGCAGCTGGCCGTGCAGCAGTTCCACCCGAAGCCCGGCCAGCGGGCCGTCGGCGAGCTGGGCGTAGAGGTCCTCGGCGGCGATGGCCGGCTCGGCGTCCTCTCCGCCTGGCTCTGCCGCCCCGAGATCCTCGCCGTCCAGTTCGGCGTCGCCTGCCGACCGCGTGGCGGACGGTTTGTCGGCGCTGGAGATCCGGGCACAGACCACGTACGCCTGGCGGCCCTGCGTCACCTCCTCGACCACCCGCGCCCAGGCCCGGTCCACCCAGGCCGGGTGCCGCTTGGCATCGACGACCACGGTGCCGACCTCCGCGCGACCGGCCGGCAGCTCGCGCAGGGTGGAGGTCTCCAGGTCGCCGAAGACCGTCATGGCGACCGAGCGCGGGATCGGTGTCGCCGTCATCACCAGCACGTGCGGGCGGGCAGCCGCCTTCGCCGCGAGCGCGGCCCGCTGCTCCACGCCGAACCGGTGCTGCTCGTCGACGACCACCAGACCGAGGTCGGCGAAGCTGACCTGGGAGCCGAGCAGCGCATGGGTGCCGATCACGATGCCGGCGTCGCCGGAGCCGATCCGGCCGAGCGCCTCGCGGCGGGCGCCCGCCGACATCGAGCCGGTCAGCAGCACCACGCTGGTCGCGTGCTCGACGGCCGACAGTGTGCCGCCTTCGGCCAGCTCACCGAGCAGGCCGGTGATGGTCTGGTAGTGCTGGGCCGCCAGCACCTCGGTCGGGGCCAGCAGAGCGGCCTGACCGCCGGCGTCGATGACGGCCAGCATCGCCCGTACGGCGACCACGGTCTTGCCCGAGCCGACCTCGCCCTGCAGCAGCCGTTGCATCGGGCGTTCCCCGGCCAGCTCCGTTGCGATCACGTCGCTGACCTCGACCTGGCCGGCGGTCAGCGTGAACGGCAGCCTCGCGTCGAAGGCGTCCAGCAGGCCACCCGCGCGCCGCGGCCGGGGCACGGCGGCGTGCCGGGCGGCGTCGGCCCTGCGCCGGGCCATTGTCAACTGCAGCCCGAATGCCTCGTCGAACCGGAGCCGGGAGACGCCTCGCTCGATGTCCGGCCGGCTCTCGGGCTGGTGGACGCTGCGGAACGCATCCTGCAGCTCGACCACGCCCGCCTCGGCGCGCACCCAGTCGGGCAGCGGGTCGGCACAGCCGGTGAGGGAGTCGAGGGCGATCTGGACCGTCGAGGCGATGGTCCAGGTGCGCAGCTTCCCGGTGGCGGGATAGAGACCGACCAGGCCGCCCCGGCCGGCCGAGGCGAGGTCGGCGTTCGCTCGAGCGCCGCCCACCACCCGGCCCTCCTCGTCCAGGATGACGAAGTCGGGGTGGGCCAGCTGCGGCCGGTGCTGGAACTCGGTGACCTTGCCGGCGAAGATGCCGCGCGTGCCCGGGGCCAGGTGCCGCTGCCAGTAGGCGATCAGCCTGGGCTGGCCGAAGAACGTGAGCGTCAGCGTGCCCCGCCTGTCGGTGATCGTCGCCTCCAGCCGCCCCCGGTAGCCGGAGCGGCCGTGGCCACCCGCGCCCACCCGGCCGTCGAACGTACGGGTGCCGACCACCTCGGCCAGGACCGCGACCTCCTCGCCCGGGCGAAGTGTCGACAAGTCGCTCAGCTCGGCGCCGGCGAGATATCGACGCGGCAGGTGGTGCAGCAGGTCGAAGACCGTACGGACCTTCAGCGGCTCGAACTGCGCTGCGGTCCGCGCGCCGACCAGCCGGTCCAGCCGGGTGGCGAGCCGCCGGTACATCTCGCTCCGCCAGAGGAGGCTGACGACCTCGCTCACTCCAGACCCACCAGCAGCAGATAGCGGCGCTGCCCGCCGTCGAGGATCTCGACCGCCAAGCCATCCGTCGCACGCCGGGCGCGGCCGGCGATCTCGCCGGTCAGATCCGGGCCGGCATCCTCCCCCGTCACCAGGGTCAAGAGCTCACCACCGCCGGCGAGCAGCCGTGCGACGACCAGCCAGGCCACCTCGAGCACCGAGTCGCCGATCTCGACCACGTCGCCCTCGATCAGGCCCAACACGTCGCCCGGCCCGCATGGACCGGCCATCGTGATGGCGGCGCGCTCGGCGACCGTCACCGCGCCGTGGCGGGCATGTCCCGCGGCCCGGCTCATCGCCACCACCGCCGCGTCGAAGTCGGCCGCCGGCTCGTGCACCGCCAGCGCCGCAAGGCCCTGGATCTGGGCCGCGCTCGGAATGATGGCCAGTCGCCGAGTGCCGCGGAACTCGTCGGCGAGCCGGCCGGCCGCGGCCGAGTCCAGCATGCCGTTGGAGAGTACGACAACCTCGCTGCCGGCGTGCCCGACGGCCGCGGACAGCAGCTCACCCAGGTCGTCGCCCGGCCGCGGCTGGACCGGAGTCCCACCGGTGGCCTCCACCGCCCGCGCCAGGCCGTCGCCGACGACGAGCGAGATCACCGTGCGTCGCGTGCCCCGCGGGGCGGCAGCCGGGGGGCCGCCCGCCCGGGCAGACACAGCGGGCCCGCTCGGGGCGAGCGACAGCTCGGACCGTCGGGTCTGCAGCGGGGGGTCCGGGGGGTCGCCCCCCCGGGCAGACACAGTGGCCAGCGCCGTGATCCGGATCCGGCTCAGCCGGCCCAGTCCCAGCGCGGCCTCGACCGCCGAGCCGGCGTCGGCGAGGTGCACGTGCACCTGGGCGGCGGCTGCGTCACCCACGACGACGACGCTATTCCCGAGCTCCGACAACCGGCGGCGCAGCCGGTCGAGGGCCGCCGGTTCCGCCCCGTCGAGCGCGTACATGACCTCGTACTCGGCGGCGGGCGCCGGTCGCTCGATCACGGCGCGTGCCGGTGGCACCGCCAGCGGGTTCGCCGGCTCGCCGCCGAGAACCTCTGTGAGCGCCTCGACCATCAGCACGTACGCCTGCCCGCCGGCGTCGACCACTCCTGCCCGGGCCAGCACCGGCAACTGCTCGGGGGTCCGGGCGAGGGCCTGCCTGGCGGCGGCGGCAGCGGCCCGGACCACGGCCAACGGGTCGTCGAGCGAGCCGCCGGCAGCCGCCCGAGCCGCCAGGGCCGCGGCGTCAGCGACGGACAGGATCGTGCCGGGCACCGGCTGCGCCACGGCGCGGTTGGCCCCCGTGGCCGCTATCTGCAGTAGTCCGGCGATCAGCTCTCCCGGCCGTAGGCTCGGCGGCTGCTCCAACGCCCGGCACACGCCGACCACCATCTCCGCAACGATGGCGCCGGAGTTGCCGTGCGCGGCCCGTACGGCCGCCCGGGCCAGGTCGTCCACGGTGTCAGCCCGCACCCGTGGCACGGCCGCCGCGATCCCGGCCATCGTCAGGGCCACGTTGGTTCCGGTGTCCGAGTCCGGCACGGGGAAGACGTTCATCGCGTTCAGCGCCGGCGCCGACCGCTCGACGACGGTCACGGCGCGCCGCAGCCACCTGTGGAAGACGGCCCAGTGACGCGAGCCGGCACCTTCCGCGGCAGGCCTCGGCGCTGGCACCGCCCCGAGCGACGACTCGACGGGCACCCGGTCAGCCTAGGACGCCGGGAGCTGGCGGCAGTCCGGCTTCCTCATGTCACGGTGCCGAGCTGGTCTGGCTCGTTCGACGGATCTGAGGAAGCAACGACAAGCTGCAGACGCTCGAATCCGTCCGGACACCGCGCCTCAGACCCCGATGTAGCAGCTTGTCGTCCGGGTGGTGTTCCAGCCGTCATGGGTGTTGTACGTCGTGATGGCTTCACCCAGGTACTGCCATCCGGACGTCGTGTACTGCGCGTACTGCATCCAGAAGTAGTAGTAGCCGGAATGGGTGAAGTCGATTCCGGTCAGCTGGAACGCCGACCACTGACCGACGTTGTGCCACGTGTTCTCTGCCGTCCACTGCCTGGTCGAGTAGTCATAGACCCAGGCGCGGGCAAAACTGCTGTTCAACGGCGAGTTCGTGTTGGTGACCTGCAGGCCGAAGGTCGTGCCGCAGTCGACTGCGGAGGTGAACGTCACGCCGGCTATGGTCACGGAGGCGGATGCTCCGCCCGCGCTGACGCACGTGAGACCGAGCGCGAGGACCCCAACGGCGATCACCGAGATCGCGCGACGGCGGAGCCGACCCACGCGAGTCACGGAACCGGCGGTCGAAGCGATGATCCGGTCCATGACGCGGCCCCTCTGTCGGCTTCGAAGTGGACAGCCGGAGCGTACGCCCGACGGGGGGTTTTCAGCTGGCGTTCAGCAAAACCTGCGGAAGCCCGACCGACGCAGTCACCGGGCGGATTGGCCAAGCCTGAAAACGCTCGGCTACTCTTGCTCGGTTGCCGATTACCGAGTGGGAGTGGATTTCTGTGGCTGCCGTCTGCGACGTGTGCGGTAAGGGACCGGGTTTCGGCCACAACGTGCCGTGGTCGAAGAAGAAGACGAACCGGCGCTGGGACCCCAACATCCAGCGGATCCGGGCGACGGTCGGCGGCACCCGGAAGCGGCTCTACGTGTGCACCTCGTGCATCAAGGCCGGGAAGGTCAGCCGCTAGTCCCGACTACGCCTGTATGACTACCGGGATGATCATCGGCCGGCGGCGGTGGGTGTCGCTCACCCAGCGGCCCAGGCGGCGGCGGATCACCTGCTGCAGCCGGTAGGAGTCGTCCACCCCTTCGGCCAGCGCATCCTCCAGCGCCGTCACGATCAAAGGCCGCACGGCATCGAAGATCGAGTCGTCCTCCGCGAACCCGCGGGCGTGGATGTCGGGCCCGCTGACGATCCTCGACGCGTGGGTGTTCACCACCGTGATCACCGAGATGAAGCCCTCCTCGCCGAGGATCCGGCGGTCGGTGAGCGAGGTCTCCGAGATGTCGCCGACGGTCGTGCCGTCGACGAACACGTAACCGCAGTCCACCTTCCCGACGATCCGGGCGAGGCCTTGCCGAAGGTCCACCACGCTACCGTCCTCGGCGATGATCGTCTGGTCCCGCGGCACGCCGGTCGCCACAGCCAGCTCGCCGTTGGCGATCAGGTGGCGCGGTTCGCCGTGCACCGGCATCACGTTGCGCGGCCGGACGATGTTGTAGCCGAACAGCAGCTCACCCGCGCTCGCGTGACCGGAGACGTGGACCAGCGCGTTCCCGCGGTGCACGACGTGCGCGCCCAGGCGGCTCAGCCCGTTGATCACCCGGTAGACCGCGCTCTCGTTGCCGGGCACTAGCGAGCTCGCGAGCACCACGGTGTCGCCGGCCTTCAGCTGGATCACCGGGTGCTCCCGGTTGGCCATCCGGGTCAGCGCCGACAACGGCTCCCCCTGCGAGCCGGTGGAGATGATCACCACCTGCTCCGGCCGGTAGTCGTCTATGTCCCGAACGTCGATCAGGGTGTTGGCCGGCACCTTGAGGTAGCCCAGGTCGCGCGCCACACCCATGTTGCGGACCATCGACCTGCCGACGTAGACAACCTTGCGGCCGTGGGCGACCGCGACGTCGAGGATCTGCTGCACCCGGTGCACGTGCGAGGCGAAGCAGGCCACGATCACCCGCTGCCGACTGCGGGCCAGCACGGCGTCCAGGGCCGGTGCGATGTCTCGTTCGGGCGTGGTGAAACCAGGGATCTCGGCGTTGGTGGAGTCGACCAGGAACAGGTCGACCCCCTCCTCGCCGAACCGAGCGAACGAGCGCAGGTCCGTCAGCCGGTTGTCCAGCGGCAGCTGGTCCATCTTGAAGTCGCCGGTGTGCAGGATCGCGCCGGCCGGCGTCCGGATCATCACCGCGAGCGAGTCGGGAATGGAGTGGTTGACCGCGATGAACTCCAGGTCGAACAGACCGAGGCTCAATCGCTGGGAGTCGACCACCTCGCGCTGCCGCGTGCCCTTGATCCGGTGCTCGCGGATCTTCTCGCCCACCAGCGCAAGGGTCAGCTTCGAGCCGACGAGCAGGATGTCCGGCCGCTGCCGCAGCAGGTACGGCACCGCGCCGATGTGATCCTCATGCCCATGGGTGAGAACCAGACCGACCACGTCAGCCAGCCGGTCAGCGATCACGTCGAAACCCGGGAGGATCAGGTCAACGCCCGGATGGTTCTCCTCGGGGAACAAGACGCCGCAGTCCACGAGGAGCAACTGGCCGCGGTGCTCCACCACAGCCATGTTGCGCCCGACGTCCCCGAGCCCGCCGAGCGGGATCACCCTTACCGCGTCCTCCTCGAGCGGCGGCGGGGCTTTCAAGCCGCTGGCTACCACGGGGAGATAGGTTACCGGCCGGTGATCATTCATCGGGGCAAGACCAGCCCAGCGCCGCGCAAGGCTCGACGATGTCGGCGGATCCCAGCAGAGTCCGACGCAGACGTGCAAGGCCAGGTGCCGCCCGGCCGCCACTCCTGCCGGATCTTTCGATTCTCGACGAAACTGACCGGTCTGAGAGATACATTGCCGGCCAAGCGAAGCATTCTTCGGGAGCCTGGATCACCATCGACACGACATCGACGATCTGGCCCGTTCTGCACTGAAGGCAGGTTCTGATGTCGGCGAATCATGACGGCGGCGGGAAGAGAGTCTGGAGACGGCGGTGGATCGCGGCCGTCCTCGGCGCGGCGCTCACCGGGGTCGCGGTGGTCGTGATGGCCGTGGCAGGCCTGCTGCCAACCCAGGCGAAGATCGGCAACCCGCCGCCACCCCCGCCGTCCTTCCCGACAGGCATGGGGGCACCACCCAATCCTTCGGCACAACCCCTCGCCCCGCCGACGGAATCCGCGTTCCTGCCCACCAACCGCTGAGTTGCCACGTTCCCTGTCAGCCGCGTCGTCCCGGAGCGGCGGCGGGGGCTTCAGGCCGGCGGCTACCACGGGGAGCAAGGTCAGCGGCCGTATGTTGGTCCGAGCGACCATCGACATCTGTGTCTGGAGGCCAACCTGCGCCGGCTCCGGCTGCTCGTCTGCTGTGACTCCGCTGGCCTCGCCGCGGAGCGTCTGCAGCTGCGCCGATCGACCCTGCCGCAACTGACGGAGATGCTGCAGCGCCGCGACATCGAGCTGCAGGTCGCCTGGTCGGCCGACGAGGCCGATGACCCCGGCGCCGGCCGGCTCGCCGGCGAGCTGGGCCTGCTGGCCGGCGACGACAGCCTGCTGCTCTGCGTGCTCGGAGAGTCGTACGGGGTGCCGGTCGAGTTGCTGCCCCCTGGGCTGGAGCGCGGGTTTCCCCACCTCGTGCCGTACCAGGGCAGCTCGCGCACCGAGCTGCTCTCCCGGCACGCCTTGGCGGCGGCCGAGACCGGCCGGATGATCTTCGTGCTGAGGGTCGACCCGCCCGGCGCCGCCACCTCGCCGTCGCCCCGGGCCGATGCGCTGATGCGGACCGTCCGAGCGTCGCACGCCATCGTGCTGGAGTCCGAGCGCGTGGACCGCGCCGTGCCGACGCCCGCGGCCCGAGCCGGGAACGGCCACCAGCCGGGCACGAACACCGACGACTTCGGCGAGGATGTGCTGACGGCGCTCTGGCAAGCCGTGCTCGAGCGGGAGGCCGGCCTGCCGGCCGCCGCCGAGGCCGGTCAGGTCGACGAGAACGTCCAGTTCACTGTCTACCGACCGCGGGCGGTACGGCCGCAGCACTGGTACGACATGCTGGTCTTCGCCCACCTCGCCGAGCGTCGGCCGGACGCACGAGCCGACGAGCTCGACCCGCTGGTGCGGGTGCGGGCGGAGGCCGCCCAGATCCTCGGGGCGCAGCTCCCCGGTTACGACGACCCTCGTTCGGACAGCCGGCACGCGGTGCCGCGGGAAGGCGAGATCACACTGCTGCCGCTGGTGCCGGGTGTCCGGTTCAACCCCGAACGCCGCACCTTCCGCTGGGAGGAGGAGGTGCACCGGGAGCAATTCCGGCTGCAGGCGAGTGCAGAGCTGGCGGGACGGACGGCCCGCGGCCGGCTGTCGGTCTATCTCGGGGCGATCATCCTGGCGGAGGTCGACCTGGCCTTCCGCGCCGAGTCGGACGCCGCGCTCCCCACTGCTCAAGTCGGCGAGCCGGCCGAGCAGGCCCGGCCCTATCGGAAGATCTTCGCCTCCTACTCGCACGCCGACGCCGAGATCGTCCGGCAGTTCGAGCTGCTGGCCGGCTCGTTCGGCGACGAGTACCTGCGTGACGTCGTACGGTTGCGGGCGGGCTCGGATTGGGACTCCGAACTGCTCAAGCTGATCGAGCAGGCCGACATCTTCCAGCTCTTCTGGTCGAGCAACTCGATGCGCTCCGAGCAGGTCCAGCGCGAGTGGCAGCACGCGTTGTCGCTCTCCCGCCCGAACTTCGTCCGCCCCACCTACTGGGAGGACCCGCTGCCGAGCAGCGAACAGCCGCCGCTGCCTCCCGACTCACTTCGCCGGCTGCACTTCCACCGGATCGCCGCGCTGCCCGCGGCCCGGACCCGTACGATCACGGGCCCGCCGGAGCCCGCCATGCAGCCGTATTCGCCGCCGACGCGGCCGGCGGCAGAACCACTCCTGGCGGCGAAGTCGGCGCGGCCGGGATCGACCACGCCGGCATCCGCCGCCCCAGCGATGACAGCGCCCGGCTCGCCCGGGGCGCCGGCGAAACGCGGCCGGTTCCGCGCCCGGACGTTGATCGCGCCGCTCGCCGTCCTCGTCCTCGGCGCCGGCACCGTCACGACGGTCCTCACCGCCAACCAGTCGCAGCAGAACGGCTCCACCAACGAGCCGACCGCCTCCGTCAGCCAGGCCCCCGAGCCCACCACGAGCGGGAGGCCGTCGGCCGGTCAGAGCGGAACACCGAGCGGCAGCCCCAGCCGGCCCGCCGCCCTGTACTCCATGCGGGTCACCGGAGGGACGCTGGTCTCCGGCCCGAAGGAGAGCCACCCCGGCGGCGCCGGGGCCACCTATCGGGTCGCAGCGGGAGCGAGGCTCACCGCCGTCCTGCGATTCACGAACTCCCGCGCGGTCACGAGCAGGATCGACGTACGCGCCGAGGTGAGCTGCCAAGGCGCCAACGGAAAGACGGTCGACGGCGGTGCTTCCGAGACGACCGTGAGCGTCACGGGCGACCAGGCCTCGAAACGTGGTCGGGTGCCGACCACAGTCGTCACCAGCCCGGCGCTGGCCGCACCCACCGGCTGCGCCAGCCCGCTCGGGAGCCGCCCCAACGGCACGGTGGTGGTGACGGCGGGCGAGCCCGGCGGGCAGCCGACCACCATCTCGGCATCTCTCGTAATCGGCTGATGGTTGTGAACCCAAGGGATGGGAGCCGGCACACCGGTGTGCGCGATCGCCTGAAATGGACGAAGTCCGTGATTGCCTGCTCGGGGGTTCAGGTAATCACGGACTTCGCCTACATCATCGTGGAGAAGGCCGTCATTGTTACAGGCTTTGGAGCGTGATCTATGTCACACTTGGATCGAAAATTCCCAGGCGATGTGAACCATTTCGGTGACGCGCGGAAGCGCGGCACCCCCGACTCCGTACGGCTCGCCTGGCCGGCCGAGGCGGGCGCGATCGCAGCCGTGCAGCGCCGCGCCTGGGCCGACCGCCCGGACGATCTCGGCGGCCTGCTGTTGGACTCGATCGCGCTGGACGCCATGACCGACGCCTGGCACTCGGCCATCGTGCGGCCACCGAACGCCCGGTGCCGGGTGCTCGTCGCGGTCCACGACAGCGAAGTCGTCGGCTTCGCCACGACGGTGCCCGGCCAGGATCCCGATCTTGCGGGGGCCGGCGTGGGCGAGCTCGCGGAGCTGGAGGTCGACCCGGCGGCTCGCGGCGCGGGTCACGGCTCCCGGCTGCTGAACGCCTCCGTGGACACTCTGCGTGCCGACGGCTTTCCCCGCGCCGTGTGCTGGGTCGCCGCCGACGACCGCATCCGCTCGCGCTTCCTCGAACGGGCGGGCTGGGCGGCCGACGGTGGCAGCCGGGAGATCGGCCCGGAGGAGGGCGAGCAGCGGCTCCAACAGGTCAGGCTGCACACCGAGGTGGGCTAGGGAATACCTCCGCTACGGCTTCAACTGCACGTTGTCGCCGGCGACCGACAGGTGCAGCCCATCCCCCTCGGCGCTCACCGACGTCAGCTTGAGGCCCAAGGGGACCCCGGTCAGCTCGATCGGCTGCACCAGCGCCTTGAGCAATGCCTGCGCGGTCAGGTCGGGCAGGTTCACCTCCGCGACGGTGATCTTGGGGTCGGCCAGCGTGACGGCCTGCTTGCCGGGCTCCAGCCGCGGCTTGCCGGTGATCTTGGCGTGGACGGACACGCCGAACACCTGGGTGTTCACATTGATCTCGACCCGGCCGTCGGCGACATAGCTGACGGTCAGGCCCGCCAGCTGGGACATGTCGTCGTAGCCGAGCAGCGCGACGCCCTCGATGTGCCCGGCGGTCATGGTGCGATACCAGTCGGTGCTCGTGACGTCGGTGACCGTGAAATCGCCGTGCTGGACCGGCAGCAGCGCCTGGTTGCCGGCGCCGAGGTCGTCCGCGGCGACCTGCACGGCGCGTACGTCCCGGTTCAGCACCTGCACGAGGAACGGGAAACCGGTGATTGCCACCCGGGGTTGCTGCGGCGTGCCAAGTGAGACCTGGAGCTGCTGCGCCACGCGCTGCTCGACGGTCGCCTTCGCCCAGCGATCGCCGATCATCAGGCCGGCGGTCAGCAGGCCGACCGCGAGCACGAGGACGACGAGCCCGGGAAGCAGACCGGATCGGCGCCGAGCCACGTCAAAGCCCTAGCACATCGTCGATGCCGACCGTCAGCCCAGGCCGGTCAGCCACCGCGCGGATGGCGGCGAGCACGCCCGGCATGAACGAGATCCGGTCCAGCGAGTCGTGCCGGATGGTGAGGGTCTCCCCCGCCGACCCGAACAGCACCTCCTGGTGCGCCACCAAGCCGCGCAGCCGTACGCCGTGCACCCGGATCCCGTCGACCTGCGCGCCGCGGGCACCCGGGAGCTCCTGGGCGGTCGCGTCCGGCGGCACCGGCAGGCCCGCCGACTGGCGGGCCGCGGCCAGCCGGCGCGCGGTCGTCGCCGCTGTGCCGGACGGCGCGTCGGCCTTGTCCGGGTGATGCAGCTCGACGATCTCGACGCTCTCGAAGAACCTGGCCGCCTGCTCCGCGAAGTGCATCATCAGCACCGCACCGACGGAGAAGTTGGCCGCGATCAGCACGCCGACTCCGTGCCGGGTGGCGATCAGCTCGCGCACCCGGTCCAGCTTGTCCTCGGTGAACCCTGTGGTGCCGACCACGACGTGGATGCCGTGGTCGACGCACCAGGCCAGGTTGTCCAGCACCCCGTCCGGGTGGGTGAAGTCGACGGCCACCTCGGCGCCGGCGGCCAGCAACGCCTCGCGGTCGTCACCGAGATCGACGGCCGCAACGAGCGCCAGTCCGTCGGCGGACTGGACCGCCCCACAGACCTCTGTCCCCATCCGGCCGCGGGACCCGAAGACCGCCACCTTCAGATCGGCCACGATGCCTCCGGAGTCCGTATGGCGCTCAGACGGTGGCGGGCTGCTCGACCACCGGGACCAGGGACAGCTTGCCCCGGTCGTCGATCTCGTTGATCTCCACCTGGATCTTCTGCCCGACGTTGAGCACGTCCTCGACGTTCTCCACCCGGGCGCCGCCGGCCAGCGGCCGCATCTTGGAGATGTGCAGCAGGCCGTCCTTGCCCGGCAGCAGCGAGACGAACGCGCCGAACGCAGTGATCTTGACCACCGTGCCGAGGTAGCGCTCGCCCTTCTCCGGCATCGTCGGGTTGGCGATGGCATTGATCATGGCCCGCGCGGCCTCGGCCTTCTCCCCGTTGTCGGCGCCGATGTAGATCGTGCCGTCGTCCTCGATGGTGATCTCGGCGCCGCTGTCGTCCTGGATCTGGTTGATGACCTTGCCCTTGGGCCCGATCACCTCGCCGATCTTGTCGACCGGGATCTTGATGGTGATGATCCGCGGCGCGTAGATGCTCATCTCGTCCGGGGAGTCGATCGCCTCGCGCATCACGTCCAGCAGGGTCTCCCTGGCGACCTTGGCCTGCGCCAGCGCGGAGCCGAGCACGGAGGCCGGGATGCCGTCGAGCTTGGTGTCCAGCTGCAGCGCGGTGATGAAATCCCGGGTCCCGGCGACCTTGAAGTCCATGTCGCCGAACGCGTCCTCGGCACCCAGGATGTCGGTGAGCGCCACGTAGCGGGTCTGGCCCTCGACGGTGTCGGAGACCAGCCCCATGGCGATGCCGGCCACGGGCGCACGCAGTGGCACGCCGGCGTTGAGCAGCGCCAGAGTGGAGGCGCAGACCGAGCCCATCGAGGTGGAACCGTTGGAGCCGAGCGCCTCGGAGACCTGCCGGATCGCGTACGGGAACTCCTCCCGGCTCGGCAGCACCGGCACCAGCGCGCGCTCGGCCAACGCGCCGTGGCCGACCTCCCGCCGCTTCGGGGAGCCGACCCGACCGGTCTCCCCGGTGGAGTAGGGCGGGAAGTTGTAGTTGTGCATGTAGCGCTTGGTCGTCTCCGGCGCCAGCGTGTCGAGCTTCTGCTCCATGCCGAGCATGTTGAGCGTCGTGACCCCGAGGATCTGGGTCTCGCCCCGCTGGAACAGCGCCGAGCCGTGCACCCGCGGCAGCACGCCGACCTCGGCGGAGAGCGTACGGATGTCGCTCAGCCCCCGGCCGTCGATCCGGACGTGCTCGGTGAGGATCCGCTGCCGGACCAGTTTCTTGGTCAGCGCGCGGAACGCGCCGGGAATCTCCTTCTCCCGGCCCTCGAACTGGGGAGCCAGCTGCTCCACCAGCCGCTCCCGGAGGGCATCGGTCTGCTCCTCCCGGGCGTGCTTGTCCGCGATGGACATCACCGAGGCAAGCTCGTCGCTGCCGTCGGCGGCCACCGCGTCGTACACGTCGTCGAGGTAGTCGAGAAAGACCGGGAAGTCGGCGGTCGGCTTGGGGAACTTCGCGGCGAGCTCGGTCTGGGCCCGGCACAGGGCGGCGATGAACGGCTTGGCGGCATCCAAGCCGGCCGCGACGACCTCCTCGGTCGGGGCGGTCCTGCCCCCGGCCACCAGGTCCAGGGTCTGCTCGGTCGACTCGGCCTCGACCATCGCGATCGCCACGTCGCCGTCGGGCAGCAGCCGGCCGGCGACCACCATGTCGAAGGCGGCCTGCTCGAGCTGGGAGACGTCGGGGAAGCCGACCCAGCGGTCGCCGATCAGGGCGACCCGGACACCGCCGATCGGGCCGGAGAACGGAAGGCCGGCCAGCTGGGTGGACAGCGAGGCGGCGTTGATGGCCACGACGTCATAGGTCTTGTCGGGATTCAGCGCGAGCACGGTGACGACGACCTGGACCTCGTTGCGCAGGCCCTTGACGAAACACGGCCGCAACGGCCGGTCGATCAGCCTGCAGGTGAGGATGGCGGCTTCTGACGGGCGGCCCTCGCGGCGGAAGAACGAGCCGGGGATCCGGCCCACCGCGTACATCCGCTCTTCGACGTCGACGGTCAGCGGGAAGAAGTCGACGGCCTCGCGCGGCCTGCTCGACGCTGTGGTGGCCGACAGCACCAGGGTGTCGTCGTCCAGGTAGACGGTCGCCGAACCGGCGGCCTGCCGGGCCAGCAGGCCCGACTCGAAACGGACAACGTGGCGACCGAGGTCGCCGTTGTCGATGACGGCTTCAGCGAACTGAAGGTCGGGTCCCTCCACGGGAGCTCCTGTTCTGCCGTTGCCCGCGATCAGCGGTACGGCGGTCCTGGATCGCATCCCACCTTGGAGCGCCCTCGCGGCCCGACCGACCTGGCCGACCGCGAGCCAGCTCACGGCTGGCGGCACCGGACCCACCCGGGCTCGTGGCGGCCGGTCTTCGATCGAGGTCCGCGGGCCAGCGCCATGCTGCGCCTCCCGGGAACCACTACCGAGGACCGAGCGAAGCGCCAGGCTGGCGCGCGCCGGAGTCGGGCAGGGTGTTGGATGCAATCTCTGTCGAGATGGTGTGTTCAGTTGTACAGCGCCCACGCCGGTTCAGCGGCGCAGGCCCAGACGCTCGATGAGCGAGCGGTAGCGCTCGATGTCGGTCTTGGCGACGTAGTTGAGCAGCCGCCGGCGCTGGCCGACGAGGAGCATCAGGCCACGACGGCTGTGGTGGTCGTGCTTGTGCTCCTTGAGGTGCTCGGTCAGGTGGGCGATCCGCTTGGTGAGGACGGCCACCTGGACCTCCGGAGAACCGGTGTCACCCTTGCTGGTCGCGTACTGCTCGATGATCTTCTTCTTCGCTGCGGCATCGATCGACACCCAGTTCTCCTCTCGGTTTCCCGCTGCGCGGCGCCCCCGGTCCTCGACGAGGAGGTTTTCACCCGGTGTGAGTTGGAGCTCTTGGAAGTCCGCGGCCGGCTCAGACGGCTCCCACAGGCTACCAGCGGCGGCGGCGAACGACCGAATCCGAGGTTGTCGGGGTCCGCAACTAGCATCGGCTGCTATGACCGAGCAGAAGATCGTTCCGAATATCTGGTGCAGCGGGAACGCCGCGGAAGTGGCCGACTTCTACGTGTCGGCCTTTCCCGACGCCGAGGTGCGGGGCCGCACCCGCTATCCGACCGACGGGCTGGCCGATTTCCAGCAGCCGCTCGCGGGCGAGGACCTGGTCGTCGACTTCTCCATCGGCGGCATCCGGATGATGGCGATCAACGCCGGGCCGGAGTTCGTGCCGACGCCGACGCTGTCGTTTCTGGTCAACCTCGACCCGTCCCGCGACGACCGCGCCGCGGCACGAGCCGACGAGCTGTGGCAGCGGCTGTCCGAGGGCGGCAGCGTCTTGATGGAACTGGGTGCCTACCCCTTCAGCAAGCGGTACGGATGGGTCCAGGACCACTACGGCGTCTCCTGGCAGCTGATGCTGACCGATCCGGAGGGCGAGCCGCGACCCTTCCTCATCCCGTCGCTGATGTTCGCCAACGCCAACGTCAACCGGGCCGGGGAGGCGGTCGAGTTCTACACCTCCGTGTTCGCCGACTCGCGGATCGGCACCCTGGTCCGGCATCCGCAGGATCAGGGTGAGGCCCGCGCCGGGTCACTGATGTTCGGCGAGTTCGCCGTCGGAGAGCAGTGGTTCGCCGCCATGGACTCACCGATACGCCACGACTTCGACTTCAACGAAGGGATCTCGCTTCTCGTCGAGTGCGACGACCAGGCCGAGGTCGACTACTTCTGGGACAAGCTGTCCCGGGTGCCTGAGGCCGAGCAGTGCGGCTGGTGCAAGGACCAGTTCGGGGTGAGCTGGCAGGTGGCGCCGAAAGGCATGGAGCAGCTCCTCCACAAGCCCGGCAACTTCGAGGCCATGATGAAGATGAAGAAGATCGTGCTCGCCGAGTTCAGGAGCTGAGAGCGGACGGCTGGGTGCCGTCCAGCACGTGCCGGGCCTGCTCGACGTCGTGGCGCATCTGCGCGATCAACGGCTCCCGCCCGGCGTACTTCACCTGGCCGCGCAGCCGGCAGTAGAAGTCGATGGCGATCTCGACCCCGTAGAGGTCGAGATCGTCACGGTCGAGGACGTACGCCTCGACCCGCCGCTGGACACCGTCGAACGTCGGGTTGCTGCCCACCGAGATGGCCGCGGGCCAGCGGGGCGCATCCGGGGCGTCCAGCCGGGTGACCCAGCCGGCGTAGACGCCGTCGGCCGGCACCGCGATCCCCGACTGGACCGGCACGTTCGCGGTCGGGAAGCCGAGGTCGCGGCCTCGCCGGTCGCCGTAGACCACGACCCCGGAGAATCGGTACGGGTAGTCGCAGAGTTCCCGGACCCGGCCGAAGTCACCCTCGGCGACAGCGTGTCGGATCAGCGTCGACGAGTCAGCCTGAGCGCCGTCGGTGAGCAGCGGCACGGCCGTCACGGCGAACTCCCCTGACCCGAGCTCGGCGAGCGTCGATACCGTGCCGGCCGCCCGGAAGCCGAACCGGAAGTTCTTCCCGACCACGATCCGTGCCGGCCGCAGCGGCCGGAGCACCGTGTCGACGAACTGCGCCGGGCTCCAGCCAGCCACCTCAGGGGTGAACTCGACCACGACCACCTCGTCCACGCCGGCAGCGTGCAGCAGTTCCTTGCGCCGAGTGAGCGTGGTGAGCAGCGGCGGCGCCTGGTCGGGCCGGATCACAGACATCGGGTGCGGCCAGAAGGTGACGGCGACCACCGGCGCGCCGGGCTCCGCGGCCTTGGCAGTGCGGATCAGGGAGACGTGACCGCGGTGCACACCGTCGAAGTTCCCGATCACGACCACGGGACGGCTGCTCACGGCCACTCAGTTAACCATCGACGGACCCGGCGACACCATCGCCGCACGCCCCCAACCGGGGCAGCCGATCAGCCGACCAGGACCGCCTCGGGCCGGGCGCCGTCGCCGTCGCTGCGATAGAGCGCCAGGAGCTCGTCGGCGACGCTCAGCAGGGCGGTCGGTTCGGCCGGCAGCCGGAGGCCGTCCAGCCGGCGCCCCACCCGTACGGCCGCGGCCTGGTCGTCGTTCAGCGTGACGGTGGCGAAGCAGCGCCGCCCCACCTCGGACAGCCCGATCATCGCCAGGTCCTCCTCGGCCTGCTCCAGCGTCTGCGCCTCGGCGATGTCGAACGGGCCGACCCGCAACCGCCGCAGCGCCGTCAGGTGCCCACCCGTGCCCAGCACGGCGCCGAGGTCACGGGCCAGCGCCCGCACGTAGGTGCCGGAGGAGCACTCCACCAGCACGTCCAGATCGACGACCGGTAAACCGTCGAGCACAAGGTCGCGCCGGTTGGCCAGCTCGAGCCGCTCAATCCGGACCGGTCGCGCCGCCACGGTGACCGGCTGTCCAGCCCGCGCGCGGGCGTAGGACCGGACGCCTCCGACCTTGATCGCCGACACCGCTGCCGGCACCTGCTGGATGTCCCCGCGGAACGAGCCGAGCGCGGCCTCGAGCTGCTCCGAACCCAGCGCAAGCACGCCCGGTGCCTCGGTGACCGCGCCGTCCGCGTCGTCGCTGACGGTCGAGACACCCAGCCGGATGGTCGCCGCGTACGACTTGTCGTGAAGGATCAGATGGCCGAGCAGCCTGGTCGCCCGGTTGATCCCGAGCACCAGAACGCCGGTCGCCATCGGGTCGAGGGTGCCCGCGTGGCCCACCTTTTTGCTGCCCGCGATCCGCCTCACCCGCGAAACCACCTGATGGGAGGTCAGTCCCGCCGGCTTGTCCAGCACGGCCAGCCCGGAGGTCGGCTCGGAGCCGGCGTCAGGACTCCGCGTCATCGTCGTGCTTGTACGGATCCGGCGCGCCGGCGTACGAGGCGTGGGCGGCCTGCTGCGCCACCTGGGCGTCGGTCGCCCGGGCACGGGACAGCAGGTCGTCGATCTGCCGGGCGTTCTCCGGCACGGCGTCCCGGATGAAGGTCAGCGACGGGGTGAACCGCAGCCCAAGCTGCTTGCCGATCCGGGACCGGATCAGGCCGGTGGCCGAGGTCAGCGCCGCTGCGGTGTCCGCCTCGTCCTCCTCCGAGCCCAGCACGGTGTAGAACGCGGTCGCCTCCCGGCTGTCCCCTGTCAACCGGACATCGGTGATCGTGACGAAGCCGAGACGGGGATCCTTGATCCGCCGCTCGAGCATCTCCGCCACGATCACCTTGATCTGGTCGGCCAGCTTGAGCACCCGTGGCGATGCCATGGTCGTCGTTCCGTCCTGTCAGGTACGCGGCTTCTCCCGCATCTCGTAGGTCTCGATGATGTCGCCCAGCCGGATGTCGGAGTAGTTGTGCAGCGTCATGCCGCACTCGTACCCCTCGCGGACCTCGGTGACGTCGTCCTTCTCCCGCCGCAGCGAGGCGATCGAGCTCTCGGTGACCACGACCCCCTCGCGAAGCAGCCGGGCCTTGGAGTTGCGCCGGATCGAGCCGTCGATGACCATGCAGCCCGCGATGATCCCCGCCTTGGACGAGCGGAAGATCTCCCGGATCTCCGCCTGGCCGAGCCGGACCTCCTCGTAGATCGGCTTGAGCATGCCCTTGAGCGCCGCCTCGATCTCGTCGATCGCCTGGTAGATCACCGAGTAGTAGCGGATGTCGACGCCCTCGCGGTCGGCCATTTCGGTCGCCTTGCCCTGCGGCCGGACGTTGAAGCCGACGATGACCGCGTCGGAGGCGGCGGCCAGCGAGACGTTCGTCTCGGTGATCGCGCCGACGCCCCGGTCGATGACCCGCAAGCTGACCTCGTCGCCGACATCGATCTTGGACAGCGCGTCCTCCAGCGCTTCGACCGAACCGGCGCCGTCGCCCTTGAGGATGAGCCGCAGCTCCTGGGTCTCGCCCTTCTCCAGCTGCTCGAACAGCTGGTCGAGGGTCCGCCGCCGGGTGCCGGCCGCCTGGGCCGCCATCCGCAGCCGCGACGCCCGCCGCTCGGCGATCTGCCGGGCCATCCGGTCGTCGTCGACCACCAGGAAGCTGTCGCCCGCGCCGGGCACCGCGGTCAGGCCGAGCACCTGCACCGGGTACGACGGTGGGGCGGCGTCCACGTTGTCGCCGTGGTCGTCCAGCAGCGCCCGGACCCGCCCGTGCGCCGGACCAGCCACGATCGAGTCGCCGACATGCAAGGTGCCGCGCTGCACGAGCACCGTCGCGACCGGGCCGCGGCCCTTGTCGAGGTGGGCCTCGATGGCGACACCCTGGGCGTCCATCTCCGGGTTGGCCCGCAGGTCCAGCGCGGCGTCCGCGGTCAGGATCACGGCCTCCAGCAGGCTGTCCAGGCCCTGTCCGGTCGTCGCGGAGACGTCGACGAACATCGTCTCGCCGCCGTACTCCTCCGGCACCAGGCCGTACTCGGTGAGCTGGCCGCGGACCTTGGTCGGGTCCGCACCCACCTTGTCGATCTTGTTCACCGCGACCACGACCGGCACGTCGGCCGCCGTGGCGTGGTTGAGCGCCTCGATGGTCTGCGGCATCACGCCGTCGTCGGCCGCCACCACGAGCACCGCGATGTCGGTCGACTTCGCACCCCGCGCCCGCATGGCCGTGAAGGCCTCGTGACCAGGGGTGTCGATGAAGGTGATGTTCCGCTCCTCGCCGTCCACCTCGGTGGAGACCTGGTAGGCGCCGATCGCCTGGGTGATGCCACCGGCCTCCCGGGCCACAACGTTGGTCTTGCGGATGGCGTCCAGCAGCTTGGTCTTGCCGTGGTCGACGTGGCCCATCACGGTCACGACCGGCGGCCGTACCTCCAGGTCCTCCTCGGTGCCGGTGTTCTCCCCGAACTCGATGTCGAAGCTCTCCAGCAGCTCGCGGTCCTCGTCCTCGGGCGAGACGACCTCGATCGCGTAGTTGAGCTCCGTTCCGAGCACCTGGAGCGTGTCGTCGCTGACCGACTGGGTCGCGGTGACCATCTCGCCCAGGTGGAACAGCACCTGGACCAGCGATGCCGCGTCGGCGCCGATCTTCTCGGCCAGGTCTGTCAGCGACGCGCCGCGGGCGAGCCGGATCTTCTGGCCGTCACCCTGCTTGACCCGGATGCCACCGATCGACGGCGCCTCCATCTGGTCGAACTCCTGGCGCCGCTGCTTCTTCGACTTGCGCCCCCGCCGGGCGGGCCCACCGGCGCGGCCGAAGGCGCCCTGGGTGCCGCCACGGCCACCACGACCGCCGCGGCCGCTGGGCGGCGGACCACCCGGCGCACCGCCGGGACCTCCCCGACCGGGCGCGCCGGCACCGGGACGGCCTCGCCCGCCGGCAGGCGCGCCGCGGCCGCGAAGGCCCGGGCCACCCGCGCCGCCGAGCTGGCCGGAGCTCTGCTTGGGCATCATCGCCGGGTTGGGTCGAGGCATGCCCGGCACGCCGGGACGAGCGCCTGGCATCGGTGCCCGGCCGAGCGGCGGGCGTGGGCCGCCGGGCCGCGCAGCATCCGCCCCGGTCTGGCGCGGCGCGCGTGGCTGACCCATGCCCTGGGAGGACGAGAACGGGTTGTTGCCGGGCCGCGGTCCGCTGGGCCGGCGCTGACCCGGAGCGCCGCCGCCGGGCAGCCCTCCGGTCGAACCCGGTCGCGGCCGCGGGCCGGGTGTCGGGCCGCCCGTCTCACCGGGCCGCGGATGGCCGGGTTGGGCAGGCGTAGGCGTACGGCCTGGGGACTGCGCCGGACCCGAGGTCGAGGGCTGCCTGGGCAGCGCACCGGGCTGGGCCGGGGTGCGGCCGGGCGCGCCTGACGCACCGGGAGTCCGTGGCGCCGGGCCCGGCTGTCCCGCCGTGCGCTGGGTGGGACCAGCCGGCGCCGCGGGCGGCGGCGTGGCCGTCGACGGCGCACTCGGGGACGTACGGCCTGCCGGCAGCTCGACGGCCGGCGGCGCGGTCGGCGCGGTCGGCGGGTTGGGCGCGGCCGGTGGCGCGGCGGTGGGCGCAGAAGCCGGCGGAGCCGCAACCGCGGCCGTCCGGGCACCATTGCCGTCGGCGGCGGCGGGCGTTGCTGCGGGTGCTGCGCCGACTTCGGAGGGGATCACTCCCCCGCGCCCCCCTGGGGCCTTGGCGGCTGTCTTCTTCGCCGCCGGCGGCTCGCTCGCCAGCTTCTCCTTGAGTCGTCTCTCGACCGGCGCCTCCACGGTGGAGGACGCCGATCGGACGAACTCTCCCATGTCCTTCAGCAGACTGAGGATGGTCTTGCTTTCGACCCCGAGCTCTTTCGCAAGCTCGTAGACACGGACCTTGGCCACTGCTCTCCTTGTTGGCGGTCCGGTCTCTTTGCCGGACCAGTTAGTTGTTGTGCATGCTCACGGAAGGGTTCTCATCGAGAGGTCATGAGCGTTAGCCCACCTTCTGGTTCGGCGCCCGCCTGGACGGGCGAGCGCTGGTCTGCGCGCAACCGGGCCGGTGGCCCGAATGCATTCCGAAACTCTAGCCGTGCGAGTGCGGATTCGCCTAAGCGGTAGCGCCGGTGTCGTCCAGGTGTGGACGGATGACCTCGGCAGCGAGGCTGTGATCGAGCTCGCCGACCCGCAGCGCGCGTCCCATGCTACGTCGCCGCACCGCACGCTCCAGGCACTCCGACCTGCGATGCAGGTACGCCCCACGGCCGGGCATCGTGTGCGAAACGTCGACGACCGGCCCGCCATTCCACACCAGCCGCAGCAGGTCGGCCTTCGCTGCGCGCTCCCGGCAGCCGACGCAGGTGCGCATCGGCACCGGACGAACTGCCCGGCCGTCCGGGCTTTCGACTGCCACGTCTCAGGAGGCGGCCGGGGCGGTGTCGGAGCGGATGTCGATCCGCCAGCCGGTGAGCCGGGCGGCCAGCCGCGCGTTCTGGCCCTCCCGGCCGATTGCCAGCGATAGCTGGTAGTCGGGCACGATCACCCGAGCGGCCCGCAGGTTGGCGTCGACGATCGTCACCGAGGAGACCTTGGCCGGCGACAGGGCGTTGCCCACGAAGGTCGCCGGGTCGGGCGAGTAGTCGATGATGTCGATCTTCTCCTCGTTCAGCTCGTGCATCACCGCGCGGACCCGCTGCCCCATCGGTCCGATGCAGGCGCCCTTGGCGCTGACGTCGGAGTTGTGGCTGACCACGGCGATCTTGCTCCGGTGCCCGGCCTCCCGCGCGACCGCCTTGATCTCCACCGTGCCGTCGGCGATCTCCGGCACCTCCAGCCGGAACAGCTTCTCGACCAGGTGCGGATGGGTCCGGGACACGACGATCTGCGGCCCGCGCAGCTCCTTGCGCACCGACAGCACGTAGACCTTGAGCCGGTTGCCGTGGGCGTACGACTCGCCGGGCACCTGCTCTGCCACCGGCAGGATCGCCTCGATCTTGCCCAGGTCGACCAGCACCGTGCGGGAGTCGCCGCCCTGCTGCACCACGCCGGAGACGATGTCGCCCTCCACGCCGGAGAAGTGCCCGTACTTCTGCTCGTCCTCCGCGTCCCGCAGCCGCTGCATGATCACTTGGCGGGCGGTCGAGGCCGCCACCCGGCCGAAACCCTCCGGCGTGTTGTCGAACTCGCCGACCTTGTTGCCCTCATCGTCGAGCTGCGGCACGAGGACCGTCACGTGGCCGGTCTTGCGGTTGAGCTGGACCCTGGCCCCCGGCACGGCGCCGTCGGTCTTGTCGTACGCGGTCAGCAGGGCCTCCTCGATCGCTCGAGCCAGCACCTCGAACGGCACGTCCTTCTCGCGCTCCATCAACCGCAGCACGGAGATGTCGATGTCCACCTCAGACCTCCTCGTCCTCAGCGATGCTGGTTCCCGGCCGGTTCAACTCGACCTGCACCAGCGCCTTGCTCACGTCCGCCAGCGCTACCTCGCGGCGCTCGCCGCCGATATCCAGCAGGGCCGTGTCGTCGGAGCTGTCGACGATCCGGCCGGTGAAGCTCTCGCCCTGCCCGGTGGTCACCGCCACCAGCCGGCCACGGTTGCGGCGCCAGTGCTGCGGCAGCCGCAGCGGCCGCGAGACGCCGCGCGAGCTCACCTCCAGGGTGTACGGGCTCTCGCCCGCGAGCGCGGCCTGGTCCAGAGCGGCGGACAGTGCGGAACTGGCTTCGGCAAGATCGTCCAGCAGCGGCCCGCGGCCGTCCGGCCCGTCGCCGTCCACGACGATCCGCAGGAGGCGGCGCCGGCCGGCGGGAATGACCTCGACCGCCTCGAGCTCGAGGGCGTACCGGGACAGGATCGGACCCAGCAGATCAGCGATCTGTTGCTCTTTCATCTGAGTCCTTCGATCCGGTTGGGTCGAGCAGTTGTCCACGCCCCCAAGATGTCCGTGGCGCGTGTGTCGCAGCATACTCTGGCGGCCAGTGCCGGATCCTGGTGAACTGCGCGCTCGCGCGGCGCGGAATTCCTGGTCGGGGCGCAGATCGGCGTGCACGCGACCCGGATCGGGTACGGTCGGCCAATGCCCCCACGCGCTGCCACGGGCTCCGGGGTCACACAGCTGGATCGGCGGCAGGCCCTCGCGGCACTGCTCGGCATCCCGCTCGTCCTGTCCGGCTGCACGACCGGCACCGATGGCGGCAACGGCAGCACGGCCGGCGCCGGTCCGGCCGGATCCTCCGCCTCACCCTCCGGCTCGCCGACCGCGGCGCCGGCCGATCCGCTCCTCATCGCCGCGGCCACGCGCGAGCAGATCCTCGCCGGCCGGACCCACGCCGTCCTGTCAGGGTCCGCCCGGAGCAAGCTCAACCCCGGCCAGCGGGCCGTGCTGAGCGCGATCCGGGATGCGCACCTCGCTCACCTGGCTGCACTCCGCAGCCCGGATCCCACCAGCCGGCCCACGCCCGCGCCGGGCACGACGCCGGCGGCTGACCCGTCCTTCGGCAGGCTGCCGCTGGCGAAGGCACTGAGCACCCTCGCCGCCGGCGAGCGAGCGGCAGCCGCGGCGGGCCGGAGCGCGACCCTGAGCTCCACGGGCTTCACCGCCCTCCTGCACGGGTCGATTGCCGTCGCCGCCGGCTGGTACGCCACGGCGCTCGCGAGCAGGAGCGGCCTGCCGGTGGCCAAACCCGGCGCCCAACGCGGGCTGCCGGCGCTGTCTGACAGCGACGCGATCGCCGATCTGGTCACCCAGCTGCACGCCCTGGTCTACGGCTACCAGCTGGCCATCGGCAAGCTGGCGGTGCGGAGCCGGCGGCACCAGCAGGCGGTGGCCGAGCTGAGCAGCGTGCGGGCGCTCCGAGACCGGCTGATCGCAGTCCTCGACGAGCGCAAGGCCGAGGTCCCGGTGCCGGAGCCGGCCTATGTCCCGGCCGTCCGGGTGCACGACGCGGCCAGCGCGGCGCGGTCGATCCTGCTCATGCGGTCGGCCCTGCTCCCCCATTGCGGCCTCTTCTTGGCGGCCGCCACCGCGGGCGAGCGGACGCTCGCCTTCGACACGCTGGCCGGGGCGGCGACCTCTGCCCGAGCCTGGGGCGCGCCGCTGCCTCCCTGGCCCGGCTGGCCCAGCTGATCAGCACGCCCGGCTCGCCTGCCGATCGCGTCAGCGTGCCGCGATCAGCAGCCGTACTGTGTCGAAGCCGAGCTTGACGATCAGCCCGGTGACGACGACCAGGAAGACCCGGCGGATGAACCGGTTGCCGTACCTGATCGCGGTCCGCGCGCCCAGGAAGCCACCCGCCAGGTTGGCCGCGCCCATGGTCAGCCCGAGGGTCCACAGCACCGAGCCGCTCAGTCCGAAGACCGCGATCGCGGCGAGGTTCGTGGTCAGGTTGGCGATCTTGGCCTTGGCACTGGCCTCCAAGAAGCCGTAGCCCAGGACGCCGACCAGCAGGATCACGAAGAAGGATCCGGTGCCGGGCCCCAGGAAGCCGTCGTACGCACCAACGCCGAGCCCGATCGCCGCCGTGCGGCCGTAGTGCGCCCGGCCGTCGTGCTTGCGCGCGCTGACCAGCCCCAGCTGCGGCCGGCGCCAGGTGTAGATCGCGACCGCCACGAGTGCCACGAGCACGATCGGGGTGAACCAGGCCTTGGGCAGCACCTTGGCGATTTCCGCGCCCAGCGCTGATCCCAGACCGGCGCTGATCACCAGCGGCACCACGGTCCGCCAGTCGGGCCGGACCTTGATCGCGTACGTGATCGAGCTCGTTGCGGTCCCCCACACCGACGAGATCTTGTTCGTGCCGAGGATCGCGGCCGGTGGCGCCGAGTCGGGCAGCCCGATCAGCAGCGCCGGCAGCTGGATCAGCCCCCCGCCGCCGACCACGGCGTCCACCCAGCCCGCGCCGAAAGCGGCGACGACCAACAGGACCAGGGAAAGCGCCGGCAGGTCGACGCCGGGCAAGCTCAGGCCGGTTCTGCGCGACCGTGCACCGCGGCGACCACAGTCCCGAGCGCGTCGGCGACCTCGACCTCGGAGCGCTGCCCGGTCCGCCGGTCCCGCACCTCGACGAGCCCGTCGGCGAGCCGGCGGCCGACCACGACGATGGTGGGCATGCCCATCAACTCGGCGTCGGCGAACTTGACGCCCGGGCTGACCCGCCGGTCGTCCAGCAGCACGGCGACGCCGGCCTCGTCCAGTTGCACCGCCAGATCGACCGCCGCCGCGAGCACGGCGTCCTGGATGCCCGCCGCCACGATGTGCACGTCGTAGGGCGCCACCTCCCGTGGCCAGCAGAGCCCCTTCTCGTCCGCGGTGCCCTCCGCCACGGCGGCGACGGCCCGGGAGACGCCGATCCCGTACGAGCCCATCGTGACGGTGACGAGCTTGCCGTTTTGGTCCAGGACCCTGAGTCCGAGCGCCTCGGCGTACTTCCGGCCGAGCTGGAAGATGTGGCCCATCTCGATGCCCCGGTCCAGCCGCAGCGGACCGCTGCCGTCCGGCGCAGGGTCTCCGTCCCGCACCTCGGCGACGTCGATCACCCCGTCGGGGCTGAAGTCGCGGCCGCAGACCAGGTCGAAGACGTGCCGGCCCGGCTCGTTGGCGCCGGTGATCCAGCGGGTGCCAGGCACCACGCGGGGATCGGCCAGATACTTGATCTTGGTCGGGCCGTCCTGGCCCAGCACGGCCGGGCCGAGGTAACCCTTGACCAGCTGCCGGTGCGCCGCGAAGTCCTCGTCGCTGAACGGTTCGGCCTCGGCCGGCGCCAGCTGCGCCGCGAGCCGCCTGAGGTCGACCTCCCGATCCCCGGGCAGCCCGATCACCAGCGGCTGCCGGCTGCCGTCCAGCTCCTTGACCGTCAGCACGACGTTCTTCAGCGTGTCGCCGGCGTGCCAGGGCCGGTCCTGCCGCGGGAACTTCGCGTTCGCCAGCGCGACCAGGGTCTCGATGGTCGGCGTGTCCGGGGTGTCCTCGACGTGGGCGGCCGGCGCCTCGTCGTACGGCTGCGCCGCCGGGGCGGCCACCCGGACGGCCTCCACGTTGGCGGCGTAGCCTCCGGCCGAGCGGACGAAGGTGTCCTCGCCGTTCTCGGCCACCGCGAGGAACTCCTCGCTCGCCGAGCCGCCCATCGCCCCCGACATGGCGTGCACGATCACGTACTCGAAGCCGAGCCGGTCGAAGATCTTGATGTAGGCGTCCCGGTGCGCCTCGTACGACTTCTGCAGGCCCTCGTCGTCGATGTCGAAGGAGTAGGAGTCCTTCATCACGAACTCCCGGCCGCGCAGCAGGCCGGCCCGTGGCCGGGGCTCGTCGCGATACTTCGTCTGGATCTGGTAGAGGAACAGCGGCAGGTCCTTGTAGGAGGAGTAGAGATCCTTCACCAGCAGTGTGAACATCTCCTCGTGCGTCGGACCGAGCAGGTAGTCCCCGCCCTTGCGGTCCTTCAGCCGGAAGATGCCGGCGCCGTACTCGGTCCAGCGACCGCTCGCCTCGTACGGCTCCCGCGGCAGCAGTGCGGGGAAGTGCACCTCCTGGGCGCCGATGGCGTCCATCTCCTCGCGGACGATCTGCTCGACCTTGCGGTAGACCCGGTAGCCGAGTGGCAGCCAGGAGTACAGACCCGGGCCGGCGCGCCGGATGTAGCCCGCCCGCACCAGCCACTTGTGGCTGGGCACCTCCGCGTCCGCGGGGTCCTCGCGCAGCGTACGGACGAACAGCTCCGACATTCGGGTGATCACGGGGGTTGGCCTTTCACGTCTCTTCCGGCGCGCCGTCGGCCGCCAGCACCGAACAGTAGTCTCCTCAGCCTTCGGCCAGGCCCGCTGGATGCTTGCGGGTCACGACCTCGCGGGTCCGCCGTTCGGCGGCTTGCAGCCGTTGCCGGAAGGCGCCGGTCGCCGTCTGCAGGGCGGCGGAGACCTGATACAGCCGCGCCGGCCGGCCCGGCTGGTAGTGCGTGACCAGAGTGGGGATGTACTCCGCCTTGCTCACCAGGTAACGCCCGCCCCGTTTGCTGAACGTGAAGCGCGCGGTCACGCCCTCGTAGCCGCGTGGCACGTCGGTGGCGTGCTGGGCGACGGTGTTGCCGAGGCCGAAGACCACCCACTTGCCGTTGATCCTGGTCCAGGGCTGCACCACGTGCACGTGGTGCATGTAGACCAGGTCCACGTCCGGGGATGCGGTGAGCGCCCTGGCGACGGCGACCTGCTGGCCGTTCTCCGTTGTGGAGTACTCGGTGCCGGCGTGCAGCGCCGCGAGCACGATGTCGGCGCCGGCGGCCCTGGCCCGGTGGGCCTGCGCCAGCACGCCCTGCGTCGACAGCCGACTGACCGCCCACGGCTTGCCGGCCGGCATCGGCAGGCCGTTCAGGCTGAAGGTCGCCGAGACCACGGCGATCCTGACCCCTTGCTTGGTGGTGAAGATCGTCGGCGTGCTGGACTCCCGTTCGCTGCGGTAGGTGCCGACGTGTTGAATGCCTCCCCGGTCCAACGCGTCCAGCGTCCGGCGGATGCCGGCGAAGCCCTGGTCGACGCTGTGGTTGGAGGAGGTGGTGCACAGGTCGTAGCCGGTCGAGGAGATCGCCGCGACGACCTGCGGCGGTGCCGCGAAGATCGGATAGTTCCGGTACGGCCCGCCTCGAGGCCCCAGCGGCACCTCCTCGTGGCAGATGGCCAGGTCCGCCGCGGAGATCACCGGCCTCATGCCGGCCAGCAGCGGGGCGAAGTCGTAGTCGTCCCGGCCGCGGTGACCGCGGCGAACGGCATCCTCGTGGGCGCCGTACCAGAGCGTGTTGTGCCACAGCAGGTCGCCGTTCATGATCACGGTGACCGGCTGCTCGTTCGTCCCGCCGGTCGGTGGGGTGGACCGGGGGGTGGCCGACGGTGAGCTGGATCCGGATGACGTTGGCTGCGTGGTGGGTGGCGATTCCGGCGTCGAGCTGTGCGCCGTCGGCGCTGAGGCTGATCCCGTGCCGTGGGTCGCGGACGGCGACGGTGTCGATCTCGCGTACGTCGCGGACGGGGACTGGGAGGTCGCGATGCCGCCGGCAGTCGTGCCCGGCTGGCCGCAGCCGGTGACCAGGACGCCGGCCATGACCAGGCCGGTCGCCGCGAGGTACGCAGACCGCATCAGTAGTGCACGGTGGCGAACTCGCCGACCTGCCGGAAGCCAACCTTGGCATAGGTCGCCCGAGCTGGCACGTTGAAGTCGTTCACGTAGAGCGAGACGGTGGGCACGACCGTACGGGCCAGCTTGACCACCGCGGCCATCGCCGACGGCGCGAGTCCGTGGCCGCGCAGCTCCGGATCCAACCAGACGCCCTGCACCTGGCACACCGTACTGGACACCGAGCCGAGATCGGCCTTGAACAGCACCCGATTGCCGTCGAAGAGCCCGAACGCACGCCCGGAGGTGATCAACTGCCGGACGTAGAACCGGTAGCCGGCCGGATTGCCCTGGACCGGCGAGACGCCCACCTCCTCGGTGTACATCCGCACGGCCGCCTCGTAGTAGGAGTCCCAGTGCTCCAGCGTCACCCGGCGGACCCGCGGATTCGCCTTGATCAACGGATCGGAGCTGATCGTGAGCAGCGGCTGGTGCGGGCGGACGTTGCGGATTCCCCGCCAGGACGGCCCCCAGCGCTCGGCCAGCAGCCGCCACATGCCGATCGCCACCTTGGACGGGCCGATGATCGACGCGCAGGGCCGCTCGGGGCCGGCGAACTCCACCCAGGCCGCCACAGCCTCCGGATCGGCGTTGACCGGTACCAGGTTGGAGCCGACATGGCAGAGGGCGCGAAGCACGCCGTCGCGTTCGAAGCCCCAGATCGGGCAGCCGAGGCTTGCCTGGTCCACCCCGGCGGCGCGCACCCGGGCGGCCACCATCACGTTCTCCACCGGGTTGATCGACAGCACCCGGATCGCCGCCGCAAGATCGTCCCGCGTCAGCACGCGGACCGTGCCGGGCCGCCGGCGCAGGCCAACCCCGGACCGCTTGGCCGACGCCACGTGCTCCATGATCAGGCCACGCTCACCTCGGGGACGCCCTCGGCGGCCGGCATCTCCTCGGCCAGCCGCAGTGCCTCCTCGATCAGGGTCTCGACGATGTCGCTCTCCTTGACGGTCTTGATCACCTCGCCGCGGACGAAGATCTGGCCCTTGCCGTTGCCGGACGCGACGCCGAGATCGGCCTCCCGGGCCTCGCCCGGACCGTTGACGACGCAGCCCATGACGGCGACTCGCAGCGGCACCTCGAGGCCTTCCAGCCCGGCCGTGACTTCGTCGGCGAGCTTGTAGACGTCGACCTGAGCGCGACCGCAGGACGGGCAGGAGACGATCTCCAGGTGCCGCTGCCGCAGGTTGAGCGACTCCAGGATCTTGATCCCGACCTTGACCTCTTCGACCGGCGGCGCAGACAGCGAGACCCGGATGGTATCGCCGATCCCCCTGCTCAGCAGGGCACCGAAGGCGACCGCCGACTTGATCGTGCCCTGGAAGGCTGGACCGGCCTCGGTCACCCCGAGGTGCAGCGGGTAGTCGCAGGCCTCGCTCAGCAGCTCGTACGCCCGCACCATGATCACCGGGTCGTGGTGCTTGACGCTGATCTTGAAGTCGCGGAAGCCGTGCTCCTCGAACAGGCTCGCCTCCCACAGCGCCGACTCGACCAGCGCCTCGGGCGTCGCCTTGCCGTGCTTGGCGAGCAGCCGCTTGTCCAGCGAGCCGGCGTTGACCCCGATCCGGATCGAGCAGCCCGCATCGGTGGCCGCCTGGGCGATCTCCTTGACCTGGTCGTCGAAGGCGCGGATGTTGCCCGGGTTGACCCGTACGGCCGCGCACCCGGCCTCGATCGCCGCGAAGACGTACTTGGGCTGGAAGTGGATGTCCGCGATCACCGGGATCTGCGACTTCTTCGCGATCGCCGGCAGGGCGTCCGCGTCGTCCTGGCTGGGCACGGCCACCCGTACGATGTCGCAGCCGGTGGCGGTGAGCTCGGCGATCTGCTGCAGGGTGGCGTTGACGTCAGCGGTGAGAGTCGTGGTCATCGACTGCACGCTGATCGGCGCGTTCCCACCGACGAGGACCTTGCCCACCTTGATCTGCCTGGTCTTGCGGCGGGGGGCGAGGGTCGGCGGTGGCAGGGTCGGCAGAGGAAGGTCGATGCTCATGAGGCCTTTCGTTTCGCGCGTTGCCGGTGCGCCCGTTCCGGGCATTCACCGACGATCCAGCCTAGCGTGACTCCTCTGACAGGCCGGCAGATCGCTCTATGCCGCGCACGATTGCGGCGTGCGGCTTGGCTCGTTGGGAGAGCCGCCTCGACACCAGGGTTACAAGGGGCGCAGCCCTCGACGCTCCCGGGAAGCCACGACCGCTCAGACACGTCGAGCAGGGCGTCGCCTGCTTCGCCGCCGGCTGTTCACCGCCCCGGCCAGCGGCGTGCTTGTCGGCGGCGATCCGCGGCGAAGACGCTTCGACGGGTTCCTCGCCGACCTGATCACCATCCGCGACCAGCACTGCCGCACGCCGTATTGTGATGCGCCGGTCCGCGAGGTCGACCACGTCTACCGCTGGGCCGACGGCGGCCCGACCAGCTACTGCAACGGCCGCGCCGTCTGCACCCGCTGCAACCACACCCGCGAAGCCCCCGGCTGGACCGTCCGCACCGTCAGCCACGACCACCCCGCTGCCGTACACAGGGTCGCAACCGTCACCCCCACAGGACACGTCTACCACTCCCAAGCACCCGACCCGCCATGAGCCCTCGAGACGGGCACCGCGTCGGCGGCCTGACCTGTGACACGCTCGACCGGTGACCAGACCAGGACTACGGGCCGGATTTCGGCAGATTTCCCTTCTAGCGGCGGCAGTCGCTTTCTGGCTGAGCGTCGGCCCGGCATGGGCGCACGACACGTTGGCCTCCGCCGACAGCCACCCCGGCTCCGGCATCTTCTTCGCGGCTGGGACGCCAAGCGCCAGTCAACCGCCGCCTAGCCCGCAGACCTCCCCGTCGGTTACGCCTGCTCCAACGCAGCAGGCGCGGATGCCGGGATCGCTCAAGCTGGTCATCGGAGTCGTCGCGATCATCTTCGGCGTCATGATCGCGCGACGCGCCAGCCGTCGCGGAGACGCCAGCCGCTCCTGATCACTGATCAGTCGGTCCTGACCAGCCGCGGGATGCGCTTCCGCCAGACCGGGCCGTGCTTCGGGGGAATGCCTGCGACTCCCGAGCTGCCGCCGACGTATCTAGAGGCTCCTCCCGCATACCTACGTCACGTGTCGTCGGACTCGTCGGCCGTGCCGGCGACGTCGGCGGGATCGACGGTTCCCTCCGGGTCGTCCTCCACCGTGAGACTGCCATACTCCTCCGCGCCAGTGGGCGTGCGCTCCTCGGTGTCCTCGGTCTGCTCCGGCGTCTGGTCTGACATGACATCTCCCTCGGGTCGGCGATCTTCCGCATTCTTGCATCGCACTCCCGAGTCGATACGGTGCCCCCCCGGGCCCCCACCGAGGCTTGACCTGTGGCTCAGGGCCGCAAGTTGTCGGACAGTCGAAGCCAAGGTCTACTGGTTCCGGACGTCCGGGCGGTTGGAGGTGAGCGTCGCCGTGCAGCGGTACGAGTCGTGGGTCGAGCGTCAGGTGCGCGAGGCGATCGAGCGCGGCGAGTTCGACAATCTGCCCGGGGCTGGGAAGCCGATTCCGGGGCTCAACGGACGCGAGGACGCCAACTGGTGGATCAAGAGCAAGCTGGAGCATGAGGAGATCCGCGGTGTGCTGCCCGCCTCCTTGGCGCTTCGCAAGGAGGTCGAGGAGCTGCCCGAGACGCTGGCCGACCAGCGCGATGAGGACGCCGTACGCGAGATCGTGCGCAATCTCAACCGGCGCATCCGCGAGTCTCACCTGCGGCGAGACGAGGGGCCGATGATCGTCGTTCACACGGTCGACGTCGACGCCACCGTCGATTCCTGGCGGGCGCGCCCCGACGCGCAGGAAGGGTGAGCGCGAGTCGCTGGCTCGACCCGTCCTGGCGCGCCCGGGCGCTGCAATGGGTCGATGACCGGCTGGCGGAGCTCGGGCAGGCAAGGACGGGCGAGCCGGAACAGCCGCATGTACGTCCGTGGGCCACCGCGCTGCGGGTTCCGACCAACCGCGGGCCGGTGTGGCTGAAGGCATCCGCGGAGGGGACCGCGTACGAGCACGGGCTGCTGCAGGTGCTTGCCGACGTCGCGCCCGACCTGGTGCTGGCACCGCTGGCCGGCGACCCGCAGCGGGCATGGTCGCTGCTGCCCGATGGCGGGACGACGCTGCGGGCCTGGCTTGCCGAGCACGAGGACGAGCGGTTCCGTCGCTGGGCGGAGGTGCTCCGGGAGCATGCGGCGTTGCAACGGGCGACCGCGCCCGCGGCCGATCGGCTCCTGACTGCGGGTACTCCCGACCTGCGGCCGACGGCGGTCGCGGGCCTCGTCGAGTCGGTGCTGGCCGATCCCTCCATCGACGTCTCGTCGCGCCGGCGCGCGGAACGCGAATGGTCGCAGCACATGGCTGAGGTGGCGGCCGCACTGGCCGACTCAGCCGTCCCCACCGCCATCCAGCACGACGACCTGCACGACAACAACGTGTTGCTCGACGACTCGACCTACCGGGTTTTCGACTGGGGCGACGCCAGTGTCAGCCACCCCTTCGGCGTCTTCCTGGTCTTCCGCCGGGCCCTCGCGAACTCCGCCGGCATCGAGGAGCGCGGTCCGGAGCTGACCCGGCTGCAAGACACCTATCTCGAGTGCTTCTCCGACCTCGCGCCGCAATCAGAGCTGATCATGGATCTGCGTCGGGCGGAGTACGTCGCCGGTCTGGGACGGATCTGCAGCTGGCGCCGGGCCCTCCTGGGCGCGACCCCCGAGGAGCAGGCGGAATGGGCCGACGCCGACTCCGGCTGGCTGGAGATCTGCCTCGACCGGGCGCCGCCGCCCTGACCTAATGATCTTCGGTGACGAAGTCGATCAACTGCTCCACCACGGTGAGCAGCGGGCGTTCGAGATGGTCCCAGGAGTCGACCCGCTTCAAGATCATCCTCCACGCGGCGGCCAGATCGGCCTGGTCCCGGTGCGGCAGCCCCAGTGCGGCGCAGATGCCGCGCTTCCACTCGACGGTCCGCGGTACGTCCGGCCAGGCGGCCAGCCCGACTCTCGCGGGCTTCACCGCCTGCCAGATGTCGATGTACGGGTGACCCAGCACCAGCACGTGCCCGCGGCCGGGCCCGCTGCGTACCTCCTCCGCGATGCGGAACTCCTTGCTGCCGGTGACCAGGTGATCGACTAGGACGCCGAGCCGCCGCCCCGCTCCCGGCGCGAAGTCGGCAACGATGCCGTGGAGGTCGTCGATGCCGCCGAGGTATTCAACCACCACGCCCACGTGGCGCAGGTCGTCACCCCAGATCTTCTCCACCAGCTCGGCGTCGTGCCGACCCTCGACGTAGATCCTGCTGGCGAGCGCCGTCCTGGCCCGACTGGCCGGGCCGACGACTGAGCCCGAGGCCGTCCGGGTGGACACCTGCCGTGTTCGCGGGGGCGGAGCCTTGATCACCACCGGCTTTCCCTCATACCAGAACCCGGCGCCCAATGGAAAGCTCCGCCGCTTCCCGTGCCGATCCTCCAGGACCACCAGGTCGCGCTCCCAGCGCAGCACCGCGCCGCAGAACCCCGACGTCGGGTCCTCCAGCACGAGACCGGCCTCCAGCACAAGGTCCGTGGTCGCCGGCTTACCAGCATGCTGCCAACCGGGCGCGAGCACGTCGCGCGCGTATCGACCGGCCGAGGTCACCCCAGAAGCGTATGGGCGAGAGCGCCCGGCGCCCGGGATGACGGCGCGCTGGCGGGGAAACCCACTCAGAGGTCAGCCGGCCGGTTTCGCGTAAGCTGCGACGCCGGTGTCGTACATGACGCAGGGCTCATCCCCGATCGTCCAGGCATCGTGGCCGGGCTCTATGACGCAAACGTCCCCGGCGGAGATGGTCGTTTCGGCTCCATCCCTGGTACGAATCGTCATCTGACCTGAGATGCAGATGCCGGTGTGCCGGACCATGCACCACTCGGTGCCGGCGATGGGCTTCACGTCCTGCGACCAACGCCAGCCCGGTTCGAAGGTGCCGCGTCCGAGTGTGAAATCGCCCAACGTAACGACCTCCATCTGGCCATGCGCCGCGTATGGCCGCGTCTCGTGGGGATCGTCGATGCTGCGCTGTTCCATGGTTCCCTCCAGGACGAAAGAAGCTCAACCGTCAGCGTAGGGCGCGTCTCAGTCGCATGGGGGGTATTCGGCTGGCGGCGCGGGTCTTTTTTGGGCCGCTCAGAACAATCGGATCGGATCGATGATGTCGGCCAGGATCAGTACGACGCCGGAGATCAGGATGATGCCGCCGACCACGTACGCGACAGGGAGCATCTTCGCGGTGTCGACATGGCCGGGGTCCGGTCGGCGGAACAGCCGGGCCAGGCCGCGCTTCAACGCCTCGTAGAGCGCGCCGGCGATGTGCCCGCCGTCCAGGGGCAGCAGCGGGACGAAGTTGAACAGCGCAACGAAGAGGTTCACCGAACCGAGCACCGTGAAGACGCTGGCGACCTTGTCGGCAGCGTCGATCTTGTCCGTGGCGGCGATCTCACCCGCGGCCCGGCTGGCGCCGACGATGCTCATCGGGCCGTAGATGTCGCGCGGCTTCCCGGTGATCAGGTTGTACGCGGTGTAGAACACCTTGACCGGGAAGTCGGCCAGCGCGACCGCGGTCTGCTCGGTCATCTCCCACATGTCACCCAGCACCGCGATCGGGCCGCCGCGTTCGCGCGCGACCACAGGCTCGACGCCGAAGAAGCCGGCCGCCACCCGAGTCGACGGGTCGAACCGGTCCGCGACGCCGGTGATCACCGTGTTGACCTGCTGAAGGTCGATCTGCTGGCCGTCGCGGACCACGGTGACGAGCGCCGGATGATCGAGATTCGCCCGGATCAGGGTGGACATGTCGTCCCAGGAGGACACGGGCTGGTGGTTGAACGCCACGATCCGGTCACCCTTGCGGATCCCGGACAGCGCGGCCGGGGTCGGGGGCTTGCCGGCGCAGGTCTGGTCCGTCGAGTTGGTGGCGACGATGCACTCCTGCACCCGGTTGATCACCAGCTGGGAGCGGTAGACGCCGTAGGTCGCGCACACGCCGAGCAGGATCACGAAGGCGAGCACGATGTTCATCGTCGGGCCGCCGGCCATGATGATCAACTTCTGCCACGACTTCTTCTGGTAGAACAGCCGCCCCTCGTCCTCGGGCCGGATGTCGGACCACTCGGCCGCCCGGGCATTGTCGGCGAGTGCCCGCAACGGGCCGGTGCTGTACTGCCGCACCCGGCCCGGACGGTTCCGGGCCGGCGGGAACATGCCGACGAACCGCACGTAGCCACCGAGCGGGAAGAGCTTGACGCCGTACTCGGTCTCGCCCCGGCGCCGGGACCAGAGGGTCTTGCCGAAGCCCACGAAGTACTGCGTGGTCTTGACGTCGAAGAGCTTGCCGGGCACCAGGTGGCCGATCTCGTGCAGCGCGATCGAGGCCATGACGAGCGCGAAGAACACGACCGCGCCGGCGATGTAGATGACCAGGTCCATCTAGCGTCCCTGCTCCGTCATGTGCCCGTGCTCCATCGTCGAGACCAGCTGGCCGGCGCGTCGCCGGGCCCACACATCCGCCGCCAGCACGACCTCCAGGGTCAACTCCCCCGCCGCGACCCACGACGAGCCTACGCCGCCGGCCAACGATGACCGGGTCGCTCGCAAGCCGGCATGCTCGCCCAGGACATGAGCGACGATGCCCAGGATGTCGAGGAAACCGATCCGTCCGGCGTGGAATGCCTCGACGCACTCCTCGTTCGCCGCGTTGAAGACCGCCGGGGCAGTGCCGCCCAGCTGGCCCGCCTGCCGGGCGACCTGCACCGCCGGGAACGCCTCGTCGTCGAGTGGCTCGAAGGTCCAGCTAGTTGGGGCGCTCCAGTCGCAGGCGCGGGCGACGTCCGGCAGCCGGGCCGGCCAGCTGAGCCCGAGCGCGATCGGCAGCTTCATGTCCGGGGGCGAGCACTGGGCCAGGGTCGAGCCGTCGACGAACTGCACCATCGAGTGCACGATTGACTGCGGGTGCACCACGACGTGGATCCGCTCCAGCGGCACGCCGAACAGCAGGTGGGCCTCGAGCAGCTCCAGGCCCTTGTTCACCAGGGTCGCCGAGTTGGTGGTGACCATCCGGCCCATGTCCCAGGTCGGGTGCGCCAGCGCCTCGGCCGGGGTGACGCTCGCCATCTGCTCCCGGCTCCGCCCGCGGAACGGCCCGCCGCTCGCGGTGAGGATCAGCCGGTCGACCTCTGTCGCCGCGCCGCCGCGCAGGCACTGGGCCAGCGCTGAGTGCTCCGAGTCGACCGGCACGATCTGGCCCGGCACCGCCGCCCGGGTCACCAGAGGACCGCCGACGACCAACGACTCCTTGTTCGCCAGCGCGAGGACGCTGCCGGCCCGCAGCGCGGCCAGCGTCGGCGCAAGCCCGGTCGAGCCGGTGATGCCGTTGAGCACGACGTCGCACGGCATGGCCGCGACCTCGGCCGCCGCATCCGGGCCTGCCACGATCCGTGGCAGCTTCACCTCCCCGGTTGCCCAGCCGCGCCGGCTCGCCTCCGCATAGAGCGCGAGCTGCAGGTCCTGCACCGCGGTGGCCCTGCTCAACGCGACCGTACGGGCCCCGACCTCGAGCGCCTGCCTCGCCAGCGGCTGAATCTGTGTCCCGCCTGCGGCGAGCCCGACCACCCGGAACTCCCCCGGCTGCCCCGCGATCACCTCCAGCGCCTGGGTCCCGATCGATCCGGTGCTGCCGAGGATCACGACGTCACGCACCGCGCCAGTCTGCCAGCCCGACCGGAGGCCGACTGGCAGAATCGCGACCACCATGACCCGGCGGCTGATCGAGATCGAGACCCTGGCGGACTTCGACATCCACATCGGCCGGACCAGGCGACTGAACGGGTGGCTGCTCCAGTCCCTGGATCTCACCGGCCGTACGGAGGCGCTGCTGCGGGTCGACCCGCACGGCGCGGTCTTCCTGGGCTGCGTCCTCACCCAGACGGCCGAGGACCACCTCCGCCGGTCGGGTGCGCTGCTCTTCCCGCGACTGCCGGACCTGCCGTTCGATCCTTACCGAGCGAGCCTGTACGACGCCGCGGAGCTCTACGCCGGCAACGCCTACCCGGCGAGCCCCGACGCCGCCATCTACGCCTGGTCCCGGCCGAGCGCGGTCCGTGGGCTGACCGAGGAGCTCGCCGGGACCCTGCACGACCACGCGATCACCGACGCCCTGAACGACGCCATGGCGGTGATCGAGGCGCATCGGGTCGTCGGCGTGATGGGCGGCCATGCGCTGCTTCGCGGCGATCCCGCCTACCGCGGCGCGGCCGAGCTGGCGGCCACCCTCACCATCGCCGGCGCCACCGTGCTCACCGGCGGCGGCCCGGGCGCGATGGAGGCCGCCAACCTCGGCGCCTACCTCAGCCCGTGGCCGGGGGCCCTCGACGCCGCCCTGCCGACCCTCGCGGCCGTGCCGTCCTTCCGCCCGAGCATCGACGCCTGGGCGGATGCGGCGTTCGCGGTCCGGCACCGCTGGCCGGCAGCTAGGGCGGGCCGCAGCTTCAGCATCCCCACCTGGTTCTACGGGCACGAGCCGACCAACGTGTTCGCGACCGGCATCGCCAAGTACTTCGCCAACGCCCTCCGCGAGGACACCCTGCTGCACCGCTGCCGCGGCGGCATCGTCTACCTGGCCGGCGCCGCCGGCACGGTCCAGGAGATCTTCCAGGCGGTCACCGAGAACTATTACGCCGCCGACGCCAGCCAGGTCGCGCCGATGATCCTGGTCGGGCTCGACTACTGGACCACGACGCTGCCCGCCTGGCCGCTGCTGCAGCGGCTCGGCGAGGGCCGGAGCATGGGTGCGGTCATCCACTGCGTCGACGAGGTCGCCGACGCGACAACCCTGCTCGCGGGGCACTGGACCCCCGCGCCGCAGCGTGCCGCTCCCTAGGCACCGATTCCACTTCGCACACCCATCTGCTTCCCGCACATCTTCGTAGGTGTGCGAACCGGCGATAGATGTGCGAACGTGCCGGTCAGACCGAGAGCGACGCCTCCTCCGGCGTGGCCAGTGTCAGGACGGCCTCCTCGACGTCGTCGCTCGACTCCAGCTCGCGCTCCACGCGACGCAGCCGAACGGCGAGGTCGTGCTCGACGTCGTCGCCGGTCATGTCGACCGCGGCGACCAGATAGACCCGGCCGGGACCGACGTACTCCAGGTGCAGGTAGGTCACCCGGTCGATGTCCGGCCGCTCAAGCAGCTCGCGCAGCACCCGGGTCCGCACTTCAGGCCGGACGATCTCGCCGACGAGGAACCGGCGGTTCCGGTCGATCAGGAAGATCGCGACCCCGGCCAGCAGCAGCCCGACAAGGATCGAGCCGATCGCGTCCGGCACCGCCGACCCGGTCACCTGGTGCAGCGCCACCCCGCCCGCCGCCAGCAGGATGCCGACCAGCGCGGCTGCATCCTCGGCGAACACCGCCCGCAGGGTCGGGTTGGAGGTGTTGAGGATGAAGTTCAACACCGTACGCTGCCGCTCGGCGGCCGTCCGCCGGGCCTGGACGAACGCCTGGGTGAACGAGATCCCTTCCAGCACGAAGGCGACCGCGAGCACCACGTACGCGACGACAAAGTCGCCCGCCTCCTCGGACCCGAGCAGTTCCTGGATGCCGTGCCAGATCGAGACCACCGCGCCGGCGGTGAACAGGCCGAACGCGGCGAACATCGACCAGACGTAGGCCTCCCGGCCGAAGCCCATGGGATGGCCATGGTCCGGCGCGCGGAGAGCCCGCCGGTCGGCGACGAAGAGGAAGATCTCGTTGCCTGCGTCAGCCCAGGAGTGGGCGGCCTCGGCGAGCATCGAGGCCGAGCCGGTGAAGTAGGCCGCGATCGACTTGGCGACCGCGATGAGCAGGTTCGCCAGGAAGGCGATCACCACGGTCAGCATGACCCGACCTTAGTGCGGCCGCGGTTGCTCAGCCCGTACGGAACACCTCGGCCAGCGCGGCGGCACGCTCGTCGGCGAAGACGTCCTCCAGCATCACCGGTGCGCCGTCGGGGCCGGCCAGCGGGACACGCCAGTTCGGGTACTCGTCGATCGTGCCCGGCTGGTTCTGGGTCCGCCGGTCGCCGACCGCGTCGGTCAGGGACAGGCAGAGCAGCCGGGACGGGGTCCAGGTGAGGTATCTGTGCAGCGCCCGTACGGTCTCGTCGACGTCCGCATCCGCTGCCATCGCACCGCGATTGCGGAGGTTGTCCAGCCAGGCCTTGCGGTCGTTCTCGTCCGCCGCCAGCTCCTCCTCTAGGGTGCGGGTCAGGATGCCCAGCTCGTCGCGCAGCCGTACGTGATCACCGGCGAGATAGCCGGCCGTCGGCGGCAGGTCGTGGGTGGTGACCGAGGCCAGGCAATACTCCCGCCACCACTCCGGCCGCAGCGGCGCCCCACCGGCGTGCCACTCGAACTCGAACCACAGGATCGACGTGCCGAGGATGCCGCGCTCCCGCAGGTAGTCCCGCACCCACGGCTCCACCGTGCCGAGATCCTCGCCGACGACCAGCGCGCCGGCCCGGTGCGCCTCCAGCGCCAGGATGCCGACCATCGCCTCATGGTCGTAGCGGACGTAGGTGCCCTCGGTCGGCCGGGACCCGTCCGGGATCCACCAGAGCCGGAACAGCCCGATCACGTGGTCGACCCGGATGCCGCCGGCGTGCCGGAGGATCGTCGAGACCATGTCCCGGAACGGCGCATAGCCGCTCTCGGCGAGCCGGTCCGGACGCAACGGCGGCTGGTTCCAGCTCTGGCCGTTCTGGTTGTACGGGTCCGGCGGGGCGCCGACGCCGATTCCCTTCGCGTACGACTCCTGCAGGCTCCACGCGTCCGCGCCCGACGGGTGCACGCCCACCGCCAGGTCGTGCAGAATGCCGAGGCCCATGCCGGCCCGCAGCCCGGCCTGCTGCGCGGAGGCCAGCTGCTCGTCCAGCAGCCACTGCAGCCAGCACCAGAACTCGATCTCTCCTCCGTGCTCGGCACGGAATTCCGCGACCGCCGGCAAGTCCGGATGGCGCAGCTCGGCCGGCCAGTCGGCGGGCTTGGGCCCGTGGTGCTCGTAGAGCGCCGCCCAGGTGGCGAAGTTCTCCAGCCCGCGGCCCTCGCGCCGCCGGTAGCCGTCGAAGGACGCCTGTCGGCCGGGCGTACGCGGCAGCTCGAAGATCAGCTGCAGCGCCGCGCGCTTGGCCCTCCAGCTGGCGTTCCGGTCGATCAGGCCGGCCGGGTCGAACTCCGCGAGCACCTCGGCTCGCTTCGCCCGTACCGCCTCCCGCACGTCCTCGGGCGCAACGGCGAACTCGGGAATCCGTTCCGGGCGCAGGTAGATCGGGTTGCCGAATCGGCGGCTGGAGGGCAGGTAGGGCGACGGCTCCAGCGGCGGCACCGGCTCGGCGGCGTGCAGCGGGTTGACCAGCACGTAATCCGCGCCGTGGGCCGCCACGGACCACACCGCGAGGTCCTCCAGATCGGCAAGATCGCCGACACCCCAGGACTGGCCGGAGCGGACGCTGTAGAGCTGCGCGGCGAACCCCCAGGCGCGCCGGTCGCCCATCCGCTCCGGGAAGCCGAGCCAGGCGGGTGTGACGGCCAGCGGCATCGTCGCTTCCGTTTCCACGCTGCGAGCGTGCAGGGTGTGGTAGCCGAGCGCCAGGTCGCCAGGAATCTCGAAGGACGCCTCGCCGACCCAGCGACCGTCGATCTCGCGCGGCGGCGTCCAGTTCTCCAGCTGCCGCAGGTGGTCGCGGGTGCCGCCCGTCTCCAGCTCGATCCAGGTCTCGGCCGGGTCGCCGTGAGTGACGTGCACCCAGACCGAGGCCGTACGGTGCTGGCGGACCGCCAGGAAGGCCGGCAGCATCCTCCTCCAGGGCTCGAGGCGCCGCTCGCCCAGCGCGTGCCATGCCGCGGCCGCGGTGGAGGCATCGACGTCGAGGCCGGCGAGGACTTTGACGATCGTCTCCGGCGAGACCAGCACGTGGTTGCCCTGCCAGTCCCAGTAGGCGGTGGCGATGTCGTACGCCGCCGCGAGCTCGCTCAGCGCCAGCTTGTGCTCGGATGCCTCGTCGAGTTCGGCCACGCACTCATCCTGGCAGTGTCAGATTTCCCGGGCGGCCAGCTGTCCGCAGGCGCCGTCGATCTCGCGGCCCCGGGTGTCGCGTACGGTGACCGGAATGCCGCGCGCCTCCAGCCGCCGCACGAAGCCGTCCTGATCACCGCGGCGGGAGGCGGTCCAGCGCGAGCCCGGCGTGGGGTTGAGCGGGATCAGGTTGACGTGCACCCAGCCCCAGGCGCCGCGGCGTTTCAGCACCCTGGCGAGCAGGTCGGCCCGGGCGAGCTGGTCGTTGACGTCGCGGATCAGGATGTACTCGATGGAGACCCGGCGCTTGGTCAGCCGGGCGTACTCCCAGGCTGCCTCGACGACCTCGGCCACGTTCCAGCGGGTGTTGACGGGCACCAGCTCGTCGCGCAGCTCGTCGTCCGGCGCGTGCAGCGACAGGGCCAGGGTTACGGGTATTCCCTCGGTCGCCAGCTGCTGCATCCGGGGCACCAGGCCGACCGTGGAGATCGTGACGCCGCGGGCGCTCATCCCGAAGCCGTCGGGCGCGGGCGTGGTCAGCTGCCGGACCGCCTCGAGCACGGACCTGTAATTTGCCAGCGGCTCGCCCATGCCCATGAAGACGACGTTGCCGACCCGACCGCGGCCGCCGGCGACCAGCCCGCGGTCCAGCTTGCGGGCGCCGTCCATCACCTGCTCGACGATCTCGGCGGTGCTCAGGTTGCGCTGCAGGCCGCCCTGGCCGGTGGCGCAGAACGGGCAGGCCATGCCGCAGCCGGCCTGGCTGGAGATGCACATCGTGACCCGGTCCGGGTAGCGCATCAGCACGCTCTCCACCAGCGCGCCGTCGTGCAGCCGCCAGAGGCTCTTCACGGTGGTGCCGCCGTCGGTGTCCAGCTCGCGAACAGGCGTGAGCAGCCGCGGCAGATACTTCTCGGCCAGCGCGGGCCGAATGCTCGTCGGCAGGTCGGTCCACTCGGCGGGGTCGATCCGCAGGCCCTCGAAGTAGTGCGCCGACAGCTGCCGCGCCCGGAACGCACGGTGGCCGTCGGCCTCGACGAACTCCCGCCGCTGCGCCGGCGTCAGGTCCGCCCAGTGTCGCGGCGGTCTGCCACGGCCCGGTTGGCTCATGACCAGCGGCAGGCTTCTGACCGACGGCTCGTCGGGCAGGCTCATCCGCCAGGGACCCACACGTACATGATCAGCCAGGCTACCGGGGCGGCGAACAGCAACGAGTCGAGCCGATCCATGACTCCGCCGTGCCCGGGCAGGAAGGAGCTCATGTCCTTGATCCCGAGATCCCTCTTGATCATCGACTCCACCAGGTCGCCCGCGGTGCCGACGGCGGCCAGCGCCACGCCGAGCACGATGCCGACCCAGAACGGCACCCGCAGCCCGAAGATCGCGGTGCCGACGCCGGCCGCGACCCCGAACAGCACCGAACCGGCCAGGCCCTCCCAGGACTTCTTCGGGCTGATGGTCGGGGCCATCGGGTGCCGGCCGAACATCCGGCCGAGGACCAGGCCGCCGAGATCGCTCATGGTCACGACCAGGATGAAGGCGACGACCCGGGCTGAGCCGTGCGCGCCGATCAGCATCAGCAGGCTGAACGACGCCAGCAGCGGGACGTAGCTGAGAATCAGCAGGCTGCCCGCGACGTCCCGGACGTAGCCGGCCACGCCCCGGCCCATCCGCCAGACCAGCGCGGCGAGCACGGTCAACGAGAGGCAAATGAGGAGCGTGCCGGTGATCGACAGCGCACCGGGCAGCCAGGTCGCGACCGCGTATGGGCCGAACGCCATCAGCACGCAGCCGGCGAGAAGCGGCACCAGCGAGGCGTGAATGTTCTGCTTCTGCAGCGCCTCGTCCAGCTCGCGGGTCGCGAAGGCCGTGGCGACGGCGATCAGCAGCACGAAGCCCGGCTTGAAGAACAGCAGGCACGCCACCACGTACGCGCCGAAGCCGACCCCGACCGCGATGGCCGCAGGCAGGTTGCGACCCACCCGCGAGGCACGTGCTGGTTCGGCAGCAGGGCCCTGCGTCGGGGTCTCGGTCACGTAATCGCTGGTCACAGGTGCCGGACTAGACCTCGAGGAGCTCGGCTTCCTTGTGCTTGAGCACCTCGTCGATCTCGTCGGTGTGCTTGCGGGTCGAGGCGTCGAGCTGCTTCTCGGCCCGGACCACCTCGTCTTCGCCGACCTGTTTGTCCTTGACCATCTTGTCCAGGGCTTCCTTCGCGGTGCGGCGCGCACCCCGGACCGAGATCCGGGCGTCCTCGGCCTTGTGCTTGGCGAGCTTGATGTACTCCCGGCGGCGCTCCTCGGTCAGCTCCGGGAGCGTGATCCGGATGGTGGTGCCGTCGTTGGAGGGGTTGACGCCGAGGTCGGAGTTGCGGATGGCCTTCTCGATGCCGGCCATCGCCTTCGGGTCGTACGGGGTGATCAGCACGACGCGGGCGTCGGGGATGTGGAAGCTGGCGAGCTGCTGCAGCGGCGTGGGAGCCCCGTAGTACTCCGCGGTCAGCTTGGCGAACATCGCCGGGTGCGCCCGGCCGGTGCGGATCGCGGCGAACTCCTCCTTGGCGTACTCGATCGCGCTCGCCATCTTGGACTCGGCTTCGCGGATGATGTCGGCGATCACGTGTGTCCTCAACTCCCCTTCAGGCGTGGACTGTCGTACCGATCCTCTCACCAGCGACCACCCGGACGATGGTGCCGTCGGTGTCCAGGCTGAAGAAGATCATCGGCAACTTGTAGTCCCGGGCCATGCTCACCGCCGTCGCGTCGGCGACCTTGAGGTTGCGCGCCAGGTAGTCGTCGTAAGTCAGCTCGTCGAACTTCGCTGCGTCCGGATCCTCGTGCGGGTCGGCGTTGTAGACCCCGTCGACGCCCTGCTTGCCCATCAGCAGCACGTCCGCGCTGATCTCCAGCGCCCGCTGGGCGGCGACCGTGTCGGTGGAGAAGTAGGGCATCCCGGAGCCGGCGCCGAAGATCACCACCCGGCCCTTCTCCAGGTGCCGCTCGGCCCGGCGCGGGATGTACGGCTCGGCGATCTGGCCCATGGTGATGGCGGTCTGCACCCGGGTCTGCACGCCCTCCTTCTCCAGGAAGTCCTGCAGCGCCAGGCAGTTCATCACCGTGCCGAGCATGCCCATGTAGTCGGCCCGGTCGCGCTCCATGCCGCGGTGCTGCAGCTCAGCGCCACGGAAGAAGTTGCCGCCGCCGACCACCACGGCGACCTGGACGCCCGTCCGGACGACCTGCGCGATCTGCCGCGCCAGGCCGGCGACGATGTCGGGGTCGACGCCGACCTTGCCGCCGCCGAAGACCTCCCCGGACAGCTTCAGCAGGACTCTCTTGTACGGAGCGGTCACGGCACCTCCCGGGTCGGGCGTTGGCAGCGGCAGGGTGTCAGCGGTCGACCGTCAGGGCCCCGGCCGCCTCGAAGCGGACGAACCTCTTGATCGTCACGCCGGCATCGGCGAGCTGCTTGCGCACCGGCGTCTTGTTGTCGGTCACCGACGGCTGGTCCAGCAGCGCGACCTCCTTGAAGAACGCGTTCACCCGGCCCTCGACGATCTTGGGCACGGCCTGTGCCGGCTTGCCCTCCTCACGGGCGCTGGCCTCGGCGATCCGGCGCTCGTTCTCCACCAGCTCAGCCGGTACGTCGTCGCGGCTGAGGTACTTCGGCCGCATCGCGGCGATCTGCATCGCGACCGCCCGAGCGGCCGCCTCGTCCTCGCCCTCGTACTCGACGAGCACGCCAACCTGCGGCGGCAGGTCTGTCGCCCGCCGGTGCAGGTAGGCAGCGGTCCGGCCGTCGAAGTAGGCGGCGTTGGCGACCTCGAGCTTCTCGCCGATCTTGACCGCGAGCTCCTCGACCGCCTCCCGGATGGTCTTGCCGGAGGGCAGCTGGGTCTCGTTCGCCGCCTCGACGGTGTCCGCCCTGTTCGACGCGGCGGCCTTCACCGCATCGGCGGCCAGGGTCTGGAACTCCACGTTCTTCGCCACGAAGTCGGTCTCCGCGCCCAGCTGGAGCAGCGCGCCGTCCTCATAGGCAACGAGGCCGTTGGTGGCCGCCCGCTCGGCGCCCCTTTTGGCGGCCTTCGCCTGGCCGCTGACGCGGAGCACCTCGACGGCCTTGTCGAAGTCGCCGTCGGCCTCGGTCAGGGCCTTCTTGCAGTCCATCATCCCGGCGCCGGTGGCGTCGCGGAGCTTCTTCACCTCAGCTGCGGTGATCGTTGCCATGGATCAGTTGTGTCCTCTGTCGTCAGGTTGGGGCAAGTGGTTTGTCAGCGCACGAACTCGGTGGGCGCCTCGTCGTCCGCCTCGGCGGCGACGACCTCGGGCAGTTCGTCGGCCGGGATCGGTGCGACGCCCTGCGGCGAGGTCTCGGCCGGCACCACGTCGGCCTGGGCACCGAGCAGCTCGCGCTCCCAGTCGGGCATCGGCTCGATCTCGGCCTCGGCCCCGGTCTGGATGCCGGAGCGGGCCATCAGGCCCTCGGCCACGGCGTCGGCGAGCACCCGGGTCAGCAGCGCGACCGAGCGGATGGCGTCGTCGTTGCCCGGGATGGCGAAGTCCACCTCGTCGGGGTCGCAGTTGGTGTCCAGAATGCCGATGATCGGGATCCGCAGCTTGCGAGCCTCGTCGACTGCGAGGTGCTCCTTCTTGGTGTCGACGATCCAGACCGCCTGCGGGGTGCGGGACATGTCACGGATGCCACCGAGAGCCTTCTCCAGCTTGTCCTTCTCCCGGCGCAGTCCCAGCAGCTCCTTCTTGGTGAGACCGGAGGCCGCGACGTCTGAGAAGTCGATGCCCTCCAGCTCCTTCAACCGCTGGATGCGCTTGATCACGGTGTGGAAGTTGGTGAGCATGCCGCCCAGCCAGCGCTGGTTCACATACGGCATGCCGACTCGGGTCGCCTGCTCGGCGATCGCCTCCTGGGCCTGCTTCTTGGTGCCGACGAAGAGGATCTGACCGCCGCGGGCGACGGTGTCCTTGACGAACGCGTACGCGCGGTCGATGTAGGTCAGCGACTGCTGCAGGTCGATGATGTAGATCCCGTTGCGCTCGGTGAAGATGAAGCGCTTCATCTTCGGGTTCCAGCGCCGGGTCTGATGTCCGAAGTGGACGCCGCTCTCGAGGAGCTGGCGGGTGGTGACGACGGCCACGGCCGCGATTCCTTCCTGGCCGGGCAGACTGCTGCGCGGCGTACGGTTGTCCGGCGCCGAGCTCTTCGGCGCCGCCTGATGCCTGCGCGGCGCCGAACCCTCTCCCCCTGACGGGGTCGGGGACCGTGAGTGCCGCCCGGACGCGAGGTCCGGAGTGCGGGCATGCGAAGTCAGATCCGTTGCAGAATCTGCCGCTGCCGAGTGTAGCGGGCGCGCCGACCTCGCCGAAACCGCGCGAGGCCCGGCCGTGCCGTCGCCGCTGACCAGGCCTCCGTCGATCGGCTGCGGGCGCGGTCCGCCCGCTCACGTGACGTGAGTGGCGCTGTCGGCGGAGACCTGGTCAGCGCTCCTGATCTAGTGCACGTCCTCGGCGCGCGGCCGCCTGGGCAGCGAACGGACGAGCGCCAAGGCGCCGGCCAGGAAGACGGCCGCGACGACCGTGGTGATCTCCATGGCCCGCATCGGGCCGTCGGCCACCAGCTCGAAGAACAGCGTGCCGCTGACCGCGACGCCGATCGTGCCGCCGAGCTGCTGGACGGCGCTGAGCACTCCGGACGCCGAACCCACCTCGTGGTCCGACACGCCGGCCAGGATGATCGAGAAGACCGGCACGATCGCCAGGCCGCCGCCGACGCCGAAGACCAGACCGGCCGGCAGGAACGCCCAGGCGTGCGCGGTCAGCCCGGCGAGCGCGACGGTCAGCGCCTGCAGGCCGGCGCCGACGATCATGACGGCGAAGCCGACGGCAAGCACCCGCCGGCCGTACTTCGGCACCAGGCCGCTGCCGGCACCGGCGGCAATCGCCATGCCGAGCGCGTAGCCGCAGCCGGCGAAGGCGGTCCGCAGCGGGGAGAACCCGAGCGTGGCCTGGGCGTAGACGTTGAACGCCAGAGTGAATCCGATCATGGCTCCGAAGCTGAGCAGAATCACCCACAGGCCGCCGAGGTATGAGCGGTTGCGCAGCAGCGATGGCTCGATCAGCGGCGCCTTGCCCCGCCGCTCGGACGCTGCGAAGAGGCCGAAGACGGGCAGTGAGGCGGCCATGGAGACGAAGGTCCACCACGGCCAGTCGAGGTCGTGGCCCTGGATCAGCGGGTAGATCAACAGCAGCGACGCGACCGCCAGCAGGCCGACGCCGACCGGGTCGAGCCGAAGCTTGGCGTTGCGGGTCGAGCAAGGCAGGAAGCGGAGCGCGCCGGCCACGGCCGCCAGGCCGATCGGCAGGTTGATCAAGAAGACGATCCGCCAGCCCAGCTCGAACAGGTCGGCGTCCACGAGCACACCGCCGAGCAGTGGGCCACCCACCGCGGACAGCCCGATGACCGGACCGAACGAGGCGAAAGCCTTGCCCAGGTCACGGGGCGGGAAGACCTCCTTCAGAATGCCAAAGCCCTGCGGGATCAGCAGCGCGCCGAGGAAGCCCTGGACTGCGCGGGCGACGATCAGGAAGGTCGGGTCCGGGGCTGCTGCACAGGCCAGTGAGGCGAGAGTGAAGCCGGTTGCGCCGAGCAGGAACAGGTTGCGCCGGCCGTACTTGTCACCGAGTCGCCCGCCCAGCACGAGCGCGACCGCGAAGGCGAGGGTGTAGGCGCCGACGACCCACTGGACGGTGCTGGCGCCGCCACCGAGGTCGCGCTCGATCGGCGTCGCGGCGAGGTTGACGATCGTCGCGTCAAGCAGGTCCATGACCTCGGCGCACAGGATGATGGCGAGAACGAGCCAGCGCCAGCGATAGGACGATTCTGCAGTGGCCTGCTCGCGATCGGTGAGGGAAACACTCACGGTTCCTCTGTTTCGAACGTTGTTCGTTAGTTTCGAACAACGTTCTACTATGCGAACACCGTACGAGTCAACTAGGGTTTTTCCATGGTTCTCCCCTCACCGTTGTGGGCGTCGGACCGGAAACCCGTTCGCCGGAAGCTCAGCTTGGAGGCGATCGTCGCGGCGGGTCTGGAGCTCCTGGCGACCGACGGGCTGGACGCGGTCACGATGCGGGCCGTGGCCGGGAAGCTCGACACCGGAGCGGCGTCGCTTTACGCGCACATTCGGGACAAGAGCGAGCTGCACCAGTGGATGCTCGACGCTGTGCTCGGCGAGGTGGAGATCCCGGAGGCGGACCCTGAGCGCTGGCAGGAACAGCTCAAGGACGCGTGCCGCAGCATCTACTCGGCCATGGCGCGCCACTCCGGCATCGCAGCGGTCAACATGGCGCACATTCCGCTCGGACCGAATGCGATGCGCAGCTCCGAGGCACTGCTCAAGATCCTGCTGGCCGGCGGCCTGAGCCGCGATGCGGCAGGCCTCGCCATCGACCTGATGACGCTGTATCCCACCGCGGTCGCGTTCGAGGAGGCGGTCTGGCAGGAGCGCGCCGCCAAGCACCCGGACGAGGAGGAGTGGAGCGAGGAGAATCTCGCAACGCGGATCGACGAGTACTTCAGCTCGCTGCCCGAGGAGCTCTTCCCGGTGACGAAAGCGATGGCCCGCTATCTCACGGCCGGCGACGGCCGGGTGCGGTTCGAGTTCGGGCTCAGCGTGCTGGTTGCCGGGCTGGCCGCCCTGAAGGACTGGCAGCCGCAGCAGGGCTAGGCATCGGGTCGATCCGGCCAGCGAAACCCGGCGCGTCGGCAAGCCCCGGGCCCGGCGTGATCCGCGGCAACTCGATGGTCTGTCCGGCGGGTCGTCCACAGGCGCCGGAGCGCCTTCTATCACGATCCACAGATGGCGGGCTCAGCGGACGACCGCGGCGAGGGCTCCGCAACGTAGTGGCGTGACTGTCTGTCGGCGACTGGTTGCCGCGATCCTGCTGATCCTGGTGTGTTGCGGCGTGCCCGTCGAAGCATCGGCCGCATCTCCCCTGCCCTCTCCCGCCGTCTGGCCGGTGGACCCTCCGGTCGACATGGTCCGCGGCTTCGAGCCGCCGGCGGCCGTGTGGGGCGCCGGGCATCGTGGCGTCGATCTGGGACTGGCCCCTGACGGCATCGTCCGGGCGGCGGCGGCAGGCACGGTGAGGTTTGCCGCGACCCTCGCGAGCCGAGGCGTTGTGGTCGTCGATCACGGGACCGTCCGGACGACGTACGAGCCGGTGGTGGCCGGTGTCGTCGTCGGCCAGGTCGTCGCGGCCGGCCAGGAGATCGGCAGGCTGGGCAGCGGCTGGCACTGTGCCGGCAGCTGCCTGCACTGGGGCCTGCGACGCGGCGACGAGTATCTGAACCCGCTGTCACTCCTCGGCGGTGGCTCTGGCCAGGTGCGGCTGGTCCCGGCGGCTCAGCGGGAGCTCGTCGAGCTCGCGGCCCGCCGACGGGCCGAGCAACACGCTGCTGTTGTCGGCGCGGCCAGAGCTGGCCGACCTGGCCAGGTTGGGTTGGCTGGCCGTGCCGGTCCGGCTGGTCGGCACGGCTTCATGATGCCCGTGTCGGGGCCGGTGACCTCCGGATTCGGCATGCGGCTGCACCCGGTGCTGCGGGTCTGGAAGCTGCACGATGGCACAGACCTTGGCGCGACGTGCGGAACCCCGATCCGGGCGCCGTACGCCGGGCGGGTGAGCGCGGCGTACGCCAGTGCCGGCTACGGCAACCGGCTGATGATCGACCACGGCGTCGTCGACGGCAGGAACGTGGTCACCGGCTTCAACCACGCTGCGAGCTACATGGTCGGAGTCGGCGACCGAGTGGTCACCGGCCAGGTGATCGGCTTCGTCGGCAGCACCGGCTTCTCGACCGGCTGCCATCTGCACCTCATGGTGTGGCAGAACGGAAAGGTGGTGGATCCGATGGACTGGTTCTGACGATCATGCCCGCGGGTGAGCCTGCTCGAAGGCGCGGCGCAGGCGGTCGTCGGTGACGTGGGTGTAGATCTGCGTCGTCGCCAGCGAGGCGTGGCCGAGCATCTCCTGGACGCTGCGGAGGTCCGCGCCGCCCTCCAGGACGTGGGTGGCCATGGCGTGCCGCAGGCCGTGCGGGCCCAGGTCGGGCGCGCCATCCACGGCTCTGAGCGCCTGGTGGACGATCCGGCGGACCACTCGGGGATCGATCCGCCGGCCCTGAGCACCGAGGAACACCGCGGCGCCGGACTCCGGGCCGGCAAGCGTGCCACGGGGACCGTGCAACCAGGCGTCGAGAGCGCGAAGCGCCGGCCCGCCCATCGGCACCGTGCGCTCCTTCCGGCCCTTGCCGAGCACTCGCACCGTCCGGCGTTCCAGGTCCAGGTCGCCGAGGTCGAGGCCGGCCAGCTCGGAGACCCGGATGCCGGTGGCGTACAGGGTTTCCACGATCGCGACGTCGCGCACCGCCAGCGGCCCGTCGGTCTCGGCAGCCAGTGCGTCGGCGGCGGTCAGCATCGCAGCGGCTTCGGCCTTCTCCAGGGTCGGTGGCAGCCGTCGTACGGTGCGGGGGGAGCGGAGATTGGTCGCGGGATCGGCCTTCACCCGACCTGTCTGGTGCGCCCAGCGGAAGAACGTGCGAACGGCCGCGGCGCGCCGCTGCAGTGTCGCCCGCGACTGGCCCATCGACTGTTGCTTGGCCAGCCAGCTGCGGATCGAGCCGAGCGACACGCCGTCCAGCGAGTCGAGGCCGAGCCGACGCAGGTGCACCAGCAGCCCGGTGACATCGCCGCGATAGGCGCGGACCGTGTGCGCGGACAGGTTTCGCTGCAGGGTCAGGTGCCGGACGTAGTCGGCGAGCAGAGCCTCCTCGACCTCGCCGAGCTCGTCGTCGCGGGTTTCGCCGAGCTCGTCCTCGCGGGTCTCCACGGCCATGACTCCACGATCGGCGCGACGGCTCTTGCGGGCAAGCCGCCACCCCGGTTCGCCCAGGAGCGCGATCCGCGCGACGCGGAGCGTCGCAATCCAACACCGGATCGCGCGCGGCAAGTCCAGTCCCTCGCCGGCGACGATGAGGGAGATAGGGACAGGCATGAACGGTACGGTTTCTCCGTGGATCCCGACGACGACCTCAGGGAACGCGGCACGGTGCGACCGATCGTCCGCTGGGGCACGCCGGTGATGCACGCCAAGACCCGGCCGGTCAGCGAGTTCGACGACGATCTGCACCAGCTGATCCGGGACATGTTCGCCACCATGTACGCCGCGGAGGGGGTCGGGCTCGCTGCCACCCAGGTGGGGGTCGGCCGGGCCGTCTTCGTCTTCGACTGTCCCGACGAGGATCAGGTCCGCCAGATCGGGGTTCTCTGCAACCCGGAGATCGAGCTCCCTGAGGGCCGGGACCGCAAGCTGGAAGCCGCAGACGAGGGCTGCCTGTCGCTGCCGGGCGCATACATCGAGCTGGCCCGGCCGGATCGGGCGACCTGCCGCGGCCTCGACGCGTTCGGAGCGCCGGTCGAGGTCGTCGGGACGGGCCTGCTGTCGCGGTGCCTGCAGCACGAGACCGATCACCTGAACGGGGTCGTCTTCGGCGATCGGTTGTCGGCCAGGGCGCGCAAGAAGCTCTACTCGCTGCACGAGGAGGCCGCCGACAACTTCCCGGACGACTGGCCGCTCACGCCGCGAACCGACCGGGAAGAGGCTCAGCGGATCCGGTAGCGCCCGGGACTCTCTCAACGGAGCCGGTAGCAGGCGACGGCCGCCGCAGCTGCCACGTTGAGCGAGTCGATGCCGGCGTGCATCGGGATCCGCACTCGAAGCTCCGCTCCCTCCGCCCACCGAGCCGAGAGACCGCTGCCCTCGGTACCGAGCAGAATCGCGATGCGGTCAGCACCGGCCAACCGGCGACGCGCCTCCTCGAGGTCGACCACGTCGGACGCGGGGATCGTCCCTTCGGGAATCGGCTCGACGCCGTCCGATGCAGCGGGTGTCGCGGCGAGACTCCGCGCACCCTCAGGCGTCAGCGCCAGCGTGCGGAAGCCGGCCTTCCGGAGCAGTGCGGGAGCGCCGGCCCAGTCGGTCAGCCGCGCCCAGGGCAGCGAGAAGACCGCGCCCATGCTCACCTTGACCGAACGGCGGTAAAGCGGATCGGCCGCTCGCGGTGAGAGCAGGGCACCATCCCAACCGAGTCCTGCCGCATTGCGCAGGATCGCGCCGACGTTGGTGTGGTCGACGATGTCCTCCAGCACCACGAGCCGGCGGAGCGCGAGCAGGTCGGCGACGGTATGCCGCTGCTCCCGGTGCAGGCTGGCCAGGGCGCCGCGATGGACGTGGAAACCGGTGATCGTCTCGGCGAGCCGCGTGCTGACAAGGAAGACCGGCACGTCCGGCCAGCGCCGGGTGACGTCGGCGAGGCTGGCCTGCCAGCGCTCGGCGAGCAGGAAGGAGCGCGGGCGGTAGCCCGCCTCGACCGCCCGCCGGATGACCCGGTCCCCCTCGGCGATGAACAGCCCCCGCTCGGTCTCCAGCAGCTTGCGCAGCGAGACCTCTCGCAGCCGTACGTAGTCGGCGAGGCGAGGATCCTCCGCGTCGTCGATCGGCAGCGTCGCCATGGCCCGAGCGTACGAGTCGCGGCTCTCATACGCTGTGCCGGTGGCGACCTCACCTCGGGCGGACGACCCCCCTCTGATCGGCACCCTGAGCTGGCTGCCCGCCGCCGGTCATCCCGAGCTGCTGGCCGAGCCCGTCGACACAGCAGTTCGCGATCTCGGCATCGACTGCTACGTCGCCGCGATCGACCCGGAACTGGCGGACACGGCAGCCTTCTGCGCCGCGTACGACGTGCCGCTGGAGCTCTCCGCCAACTGTGTCGTGGTGGCGGGCCGGCGAGCCGAGATGTCGATCATGGCCGGCTGCATGGTCCTGGCCTCCGACCGGGCCGACGTGAACCGGGTGATCCGCAAGCACCTGGACGTCCGCAAGATCTCGTTCGCGTCCATGGCGGAGGCGGTAGCGCAGACTGGCATGGAGTACGGCGGGATCACCCCGATCGGGCTGCCGGCCGGCTGGCCGGTGCTCGTCGACGAGCGGGTGGCGGCCTGCGGGTGGATCGTGATCGGCAGCGGCATCCGGGGCAGCAAGATCGCGCTGCGACCCGCCGAGCTCGACAAGCTGCCCGGCGTCACCACCATGGCCCTCGCCCAGTCCTGAGGTCGGCCCCGCGTCCTTGACGGAAAGCAACGTGCATCGTTCGCTTTCCTCACGTTGCGCCCGTTGCAGAGCCTGTTGCAAAAATGGAGAAAGCTGTGAGCGCTGCCGCAAATCTTGTGGCGCGGAAGTCTCCCACCTGGCCTACAGTGCTGATTCCAAGATCAACTCCAGTCAATACCGAAGAATTCGTCGTTGACTTGGCGCTAATTCTCCTTTTGCAACCGGCTCTGCAACCGGCGCGTCGTGCCGACAAGCGGCGCAGCGCGACGCGATCCGATTGGTCACTTCAGCAGCAGGCTGACGATCGCCGCGATGCCGACGCAGACGATCACCACGCGGTAGAGCAGCGGCGGCAGCCGGCGACCGACCCGGCCGCCGACCTGAGCCCCCAGCACCGACCCGATCGCGATCGTCAGCGCGGCGACCCAGTCGACCCGCGCTTCGGGCGACGCCCATGGCGTGAAGGGCAGCACGAGGAAGATCACGCCAGCGATCCCGTTCACGATCAGCGCCAGCACGTTCTTCACCGCGTTGATCCGAACCAGCGACTCGGAGATCCCGAGCCCCATCACGGCCAGCAGGAGGACACCCTGTGCGGCCCCGAAGTAGCCGCCGTAGACACCGGCCAACAGCACGCCCATCCACAACCACGCCGACCCGTGGGCAGGCGCATGCAGGGAGGCGGTCGGGGTGTTGTCCCCTGGGGCGAGCGCGTCGTGAGATGCGGCAGACGCGGCGCCGCTCCCCTGGGCGGACAGGGCGTCGGTCGCGGTGGGCGCGGCGTCGGTGGCCGTCAGCGGCAACTCGTCCCAACCAGCTTGCAGCGGCGCGTCCGAGGAGTCAGCCTCGAGGACCGACTCGCGGAAGCGCCTGATCCGGCGGACGGCCAGCCGGCGGCTGAGGGCGGGCTGGATGATCACCAGCAGGCAGCCGATGCCGATCAGGGCCGGAACGATGGCCCGGAAGGCTGCCGGCGGCAGCACCAGCAGCAGCACGGCGCCCGCGATTCCGCCGATCAGCGAGGCAGCGCCAAGACGAAGCACACGGGTCCGCTGCCCCGCCAGCTCCGCCCGCATGGACAGCGCACCGGACAGCGACCCGGGCGCGAGGCCGATCGTGTTCGACACGTTCGCGACGACCGGTGGCACCCCGAGTGCGAGCAGCGTCGGGAACGTGATCAAGGTCCCGGACCCGACCACGGTGTTGATCAAGCCCGCAGCAGCGCCGGCGCACAGCAGCGCCAGCAGCTCGAGCCAGCTCACCTGGGTCGGGTCGGCGTTGTCAGCGTACGGGTGCCGGCATCACTGCCGCGGGCCCGGTTGGGCCGGCGGCCGGTCGGCCTGAGGCTGCTCGCTCAGCTGGCCAGGGCCCTGCTGCCCGTTCGGTTCGGCGGCGCCGTCACCGGGCGAGGAGTCGAGAGCGCGGGGCGCATCCGAGGATCCCCGGGTCAGGCCGCCGAGCCGGACCGGCTTCTCCAGCTCGTGCGCCGCCTGGATCGCCTCCTCCACCGTCCGCTGCGAGGCGGCCTCGTCCTCGGCGGTCTGCTTCTCGATCTCGCTCTGCACGTCGATCTTGGCCGGCGCCCGGAAGTCGCCCTTGGCGCTCGCTGGGATGGCGGCGTTCGTGATCGAGGAGACGGTGCTGCCGAGTCCCTTCAGCGCATCGTTCAGCTCGCTCGGCACGATCCAGACCTTGTTCGCATCCCCCTTGGCGATGCTCGGCAGCATCTGCATGTACTGGTACGCCAGCAGCGCCTGGTCCGGCTGCCCGGCATGGATGGCGTTGAACACCGTGGTGATCGCCTGTGCCTCGCCCTCGGCCCGCAGCATCTGCGCCTGCCGGTCGGCCTGGGCGCGCAGCACCGCGGCCTCCCGATCACCCTGCGCCCGTAGGATCGCGGACTCCTTCTCACCGCCGGCCGACAGGATCTGCGACTGCCGCTGGCCCTCGGCGATCAAGATCGCGGCCCGCTTGTCCCGCTCCGCCCGGGCGCCCTTCTCCATCGCGTCCCGGATTGTCGCCGGCGGCTCGATGGCCCGCAGCTCCACCCGGTTGACCTTGATCCCCCACTTGCCGGTCGCCTCGTCGAGCACGATCCGCAGCTTCTGGTTGATCTCCTCGCGGCTGGTCAGCGTCTGCTCCAGGTCCAGGCCGCCGATGATGTTCCGAAGCGTGGTCATGGTCAGCTGCTCGATGGCCTTGATGTAGTCCTGCGCCTCGTACGCCGCGCGCACCGGGTCGATGATCTGGAAGTAGATCACCGAGTCGATGTTGACCATCAGGTTGTCCTCGGTGATCACACCCTGCGGCGGGAAGGGAACCACGTTCTCCCGCATGTCGAGGTTGTAGCGCACCTTGTCCAAGATCGGCACCACGAGGTGCGGACCGGGTTCGAGGGTGCGGTTGAACTTGCCGAGCCGCTCGACCAGCCCGACCCGCTGCTGCCTGATCACGCGCACCGCGTTCGCGATGAAGAAGATCACGGCCAGCGCGATCACCAGTGCGACGATCAGCGATCCGATATCCACGTTCGTCCTTGTCTGTCGAGCCCCCAGGCCCGCCCTGTCCCGATCAGGGACGGGCCGTCAGGGCAGTGAGCCGTGCTTGGGATAGACCACGGCGATGGCGCCGTCGATCTCGTAGACCTCGATCTCGACGCCCTTTTCGATCACCACGTCGGAGGAGAACGGCCGGGCGCTCCAGCTCTGCCCGTCCACCTTGATCTCGCCTCCGTGCTGATCGATCTGCGACATGGCGACCCCGCTGCTGCCGACCATCTTGGCGGTCGAGGAGCGATAGCCGGGCATGTTGCGCACGCGCTTCAGCAGTGTCGGCCGCAGCAGCAGGAGCATCACCACGGCCACGGCCGCGGCGGCGAGGATCTGCAGCCACCACAGCCCGGGCAGCAGCACGGCGATCGCGGCACCCGCCAGCGCACCGACCGCGAGCATGATCAACACCAGGTCGAGCGACAGTATCTCGGCCACGCCGAGCAGGAAGGCGAGGCTGAGCCAGATCGCCCAGCCGTTGTCCCCGAGCCAGTCGGTCAAGTTCTCTCCCACAGTGCCTGCGGCCCTCCCTCAATGGTGCCAGATGCCCGTGGGGAAACCCCGCTCAAAGGGCACGGGCCGACCAGCGGCCATCGGACTCGGCAAGGCTCAGTGGCAGCTCGAACGTGTCGGAGAGATTCTGCGCGGTCAGCGTGTCCCGGAGCGGCCCGGCGGCGACCGTACGGCCGGCCCTGAGCAGCAGCGCGTGGGTGATCCCGGGCGGGATCTCCTCGACATGGTGGGTCACCAGCACCGACGCCGGCGCGTACTCGTCCTGCGCCAGCTCGCCGAGCGTCCGGACCAGCGACTCCCGGCCGGCCAGGTCCAGCCCGGCCGCCGGCTCGTCCAACAGCAGCAGCTCCGGGTCGGTCATCAGCGCCCGGGCGATCTGCACCCGCTTCCGCTCGCCCTCGCTCAGCGTGCCGAAGGTCCGGCTTGCGAGCCGGTCGATCCGCAGCTGGCTCAGCAGCTCGCCGGCCCGGTCGTGATCGAGCTCGTCGTACTCCTCGCGCCACCGGCCGAGCACCGCGTACGAGGCGGAGACCACGACGTCGTGCACCCGCTCGCTGCGCGGGATCCGCTCCGCGATCGCGGCCGAGGTCAAGCCGATGCGCGGCCGAAGCTCGAAGACGTCGACCGTGCCGAGCACCTCGCCGAGCAGCCCCGCCACGCCGTACGTGGGGTGGATCTGGGCGGCGAGCACCTGCAGCAGCGTCGTCTTGCCCGCCCCGTTGGGCCCGATGACAACCCAGCGGTCCGTCTCGTCGATCCGCCAGGTGATGTCCTGCACCAGGACCGCGCCGTCGCGGATGATCGTCACGCCGGCCAGGTCAACCACAGGCGTCATGGGCGACAACCTATCGCCCTGACATCAGCGAGCGGCGCTGAGCGTGCCCTCCTCGTAGTCGGCGAAGTCGGCGTCCAGGATCTGCCGATCCTCCACCTCGGCGACCGGCACGGCCGTTGCTTCGGCCCACGCATCGGATGCTTCGGCTTCCCGGCCAAGGGCGCGCAGCGCCCTGGCCCGCGCCTCGTGCGCGTACGCCAGGTCGAAGTCGGCCAGACCATGATCACGACAGACGGCCAGGCACCGCTCCGCCGAGCGCAACGATGCCTCCGGCTGGCCGCTGAGCAGCAGCGCCTTGGCGATCATGTAGTCGGCGCGGGCCTCGTTCTCCGGCCCGGCATCGCGGGCACGCTGCCAGTGGTAGGCCGCCGCGTACGCGCGCCGCAGCATCTCCTCGACGTCGTCGGCGGTCCGGTCCTCCTTGGCGAACAGCTCCCACAGCGAGTTGTTCGCCTCGACACCCTGCGCCCGGTGCCAGTCGGGCTCGGTCTCCTCCCGCTCCGCAGTCTCGACAGCAACCGGCGGCAGCTGCCGGCCGGTCTCCAGCAGGCTCTTCATGCCGTCCAGGATCCACACCCAGCCGTCCTTGACAGTCGCCCAGGTCAGCGGGCTGAGCGCCAGGTCGCCGTGCACCAGCCGCACTCTGGTCAGCCCCTCGCCGGCGGCCTCGACGGTCCACTCCACCCGGCCCGGCGGCTCCTCCGCCATTGCCGCGTCGTAGAGCACGTGCCAGGTCTGGACGAAGCGGCCGGGTTTGCCGTCCGACGGCGGCCGCATCTCTTCGATGATCCCGTCCACCGCCGGCCGGCCATCAGCGGTGACTGTGCGATAGGGGCTGCCCGCGGCGGGTGGTTCGGCGAACAAGGTGCCGTGGAGGTAGCGACTGGTCCAGGCCGAGTCGGAGATCGCCGTCCACACCTGCTCGGGCGTGGCGGCGACATAGATCTGGTACACGTGCGCGGTGATGGCCATCGTCGGTCCTACTTCCTGTCTGCGGTGATCTGGCGGTCCAGCTCGACCAGCGCGTCGGCGTACGGCGCCACGTACTTGCTGATCCAGCGGTGGGCGATCTGGGCGATCGGCACGGGGTTGAGGAAGTGCAGCTTGGTCCTGCCCTGCCGGGCAGTGGTGAGCAGGTTGGCTTCCTCGAGGATGCGCAGGTGCTTCATCACCCCGAACCTCGTCATCTCTGGAAACCGGTCGCAGAGCGCTCCGGCGGTCTGCCCGTCGCGCTCGAACAGCGCGTCCAGCAGCGCCCGCCGGGTGGGGTCGGCCAGCGCTTTGAAGACCTCCGCGTCCTCCACCATGCCCTCACAATATGTGACCATTCGGTCACCTGTCCTGCCGAGAACGTGACGGCATGCCCGCGAGCCTGCGCCGTCGGCGCCCAGAGGGCGAGTGTGGCTTGACGTCAGGCGCCGGTGGAGTGCAGGCCGCCGTCGACGTGGATCATCTCGCCCGTCGTCTTCGGGAAGAAGTCGCTGAGCAGCGCAACCACGGCCTTGGCCGTCGGCTCCATGTCCCTCGGGTCCCAGCCGATCGGGGCTCGCTGGCCCCAGACCTCGTTGAACTCCTCGGCGCCGCCGATGGCACGCTTGGCCAGGGTTTCCAGGGGGCCGGCCGCAACCAGGTTGACCCGGATGCCGTCCCGGCCCAGGTAGCGAGCGAGATAGCGGCAGGTGCTCTCCAGCGCCGCCTTGGCCACGCCCATCCAGTCGTAGACCGGCCAGGAGACGGTTGCGTCGAAGGTCAGCCCTACCACCGACCCGGGCCCGCTGAAAAGCGGCCGGCAGGCCATGGTGAGCGAGGACAGGGAGTAGGCCGAGACCTGCATCGCCGTGGCGACGTCGGCCCAGGGCGTGCTGAGGAACTTGCCGCCTAGCGCAGTCTCCGGGTTGGCGAATGCCAGCGAGTGCACCAGGCCGTCCAGCCGCGGCACGTGCTCCCGTATGGCGTCGGCGAGACCGGCCAGATGGTCCTCGTTGGTCACGTCGACCTCCAGCAGCGGCGGCACCGGGTCGAGCTTGGCGATGACCCGTCTGGTCAGGCTCATGGCACGGCCGAAGTTCGACACGACGACCGTCGCGCCCTCCGCCTGCGCGATCCGGGCCACGTGGAACCCGATCGATGTGTCCAGGGTCACGCCGCTGACCAGCACGAACTTGCCGTCGAGAATGCCCATCGCCGGGCCCTCAGTGACCCATGCCGAGGCCGCCGTCGACCGGGATGACCGCACCAGTGATGTAGCCGGCGCCGTCGCCGGCCAAGAACTCGACCGTGGTGGCGATGTCGTCCACCGTGCCGAGCCGGCCGAGCGGGATCTGCTCGGCGTACTTCTTGATCAGGTCGTCGCCGAGCGCCGCCGTCATGTCGGTCTCGACGAAGCCCGGCGCGATGACGTTGGCGGTGATGCCGCGCGATCCGAGCTCACGGGCCAGGGAGCGCGCCAGTCCGACGAGCCCGGACTTCGACGCCGCATAGTTGACCTGGCCGGCCGAGCCGAGCTGGCCGACGACCGAGGAGATGAAGATCAACCGGCCGAAGCGCTTCCGCATCATCGCCCGTACGGCCTGTCGCGCCACCCGGAACGCGCCGGTGAGATTGGTCGCGAGAACGGCGTCCCAGTCCTCGTCGCTCATCCGGAGCAGCAGCGTGTCGCGGGTGATGCCCGCGTTGGCCACCAGTACCTCGACGCTGCCCAGGATGGCCTCGACCTGGGCGAAGGCAGCCTCGACCTGGGCCGGATCGGTCACATCGCAGGAGACCCCGAGCACGCTGGTGGGCACGTCGCCCGAGCGATAGGTGGCCGCCACCCGGTGTCCCGACCGAGCGAGCCGCTCGGCGATCGCCCGGCCGATCCCCTTGCTGCCACCAGTGACCAGGACGACCCGGGAGGTCGGGCCGCCGGTGCCGGACTCGGCCGTTCGCGGCTGCGTCGATGCGGTCACGGGGGTCACGCTATCGACTCGCGGGGAGCGTCGCGAACAGGCGTAGTGTGAAGGGATGGCAGGCAGCGGGCAGCTCCCGAGCCGTGGTTCAGCCAGATCTCAGGCCCCGGTGATCACGACCGCGCGGGAGAGTGCCAGCGCGGAGATGTCTTCCCGGGTCCGCCGCTACACGATCACGATGGCGTTCCGCACGGCGTGCTTCATCTCGATGATCTTCGTGCCGGGCGTGCTCAAGTGGGTGCTGTTCTTCTGCGCACTGGTCCTGCCCTACGTCGCGGTCCTCTTCGCCAACCAGGCGAACCGACGCTCTGACTCCAAGTGGGCCAGGGCCGCCCAGCCGCAGACGAACCGCGCGGCGCTGGGCACCGGCCATGAGGACGAGGTCGACGAGGTGGTCGACGCCGAGCCGGGCGAGAGCTCGAACGGTCGCTATTCGGACGACTTCGGAACGAATGACAGCCGACCGGACGGCCGAGTCGCCTGAAGTCCCCGACCCGCTGCCGGACGAGCTGATCTGCTCCAGTCGCGGCTGTCGTCGGCCCGCGACCTACGACCTGCGCTGGAACAACCCGAAGATCCATACCGCGCAGCGCCGCAAGCACTGGCTCGCCTGCCCCGAGCACAAGGACTCGCTCAGCGCGTTTCTCGGCGCACGGGGATTCCTGCGCGAGGTCGTCCCGCTAGCCGCCGATCGCTGACATCGGCCGGTCCGGCTGCAGGAACGACGGGTCGTCGATCCCGTGCCCGGGCCACTTGCGCGCCACGTTGGCCACCCAGAGATCAGCCAGCTCGTCGTCGCCGGCACCGGCCCGCATCGGGGTGCGGAGGTCGGTCTCGGACATGGCGAACAGGCAGTTGCGCAGCTGGCCGTCCGCGGTCAGCCGTACCCGGTCGCAGGCGCCGCAGAAGGGTTTGGTGACCGCGGCGATGATGCCGACCGAATAGCCGGTGTCGGCGCCGTCGACCAGCACACGGAAGAGCTCGGCCGGCGCGCTGCCCCGGTTCGCCGCCTCGACCGGGTCCTCGGTGAGCGTCACGTGCTCGCTCAGGCGGGTGCGGATGTCCTCGGCGGTGATCATCTCGGTCCGCTGCCACGCGTGCTGGGCGTCCAGCGGCATCTGCTCGATGAACCGCAGCTGGACCTGCTCGGCCATCGCCCAGCGCAGCAGGTCGGGAGCCTCGTGGTCGTTGATGCCGCGCATCAGCACCGAGTTGATCTTGACCGGCTCGAGCCCGGCCCGCTTGGCCGCCGCGACACCCGCCAGCACCTCAGCCAGCTTGTCGCGTCGAGCGAGCTGCTTGAAGGTGGCCCGGTCGAGAGTGTCCAGCGAGACGTTGATCCGGTCCAACCCGGCGGCGGCCAGGCCGGCGGCGCGGCCGGCGAGGCCGATGGCGTTGGTGGTCAGGGCGATCGTCGGCCGCGGAGTCAGCCGGGCGATGCCCGCGACCAGCCGCTCGAGGTCCTGCCGCAGCAGGGGCTCACCACCGGTGAGCCGGACCGTCTTGATGCCGAGCAGCCGTACGCCGACTCCGACCATGCGGAGGATCTCCTCTTCGGAGAGCAGCGCGGACTTCGGCAGCCAGTCAAGTCCTTCGGGGGGCATGCAGTAGGTGCAGCGAAGATTGCACCGATCGGTGATCGATACCCGCAGGTCTGTGGCGACACGGCCGTGCCGGTCCGCCAAAATCTGTGGGCCGCCGTTCCCCCGAACGATAACTGCGGCAGGTCGCTCACGCACCCGTGGCATGGGTAGCAACGTGGTGGTCATTGGCCCGAGTCTAGTGTTCTGGGTCGAAACATCACGAAATTGTCACATTCTCAACATGAGAGTTTGACGCGCTCGGGATGAGTGTAGACGTTCATGCTCGCGCCGCGGACGAAGCCGGCGAGCGTCAAACCGGCTGTCTCCGCGAGCTCGACGGCGAGCGAACTCGGTGCCGACACGGCGGCAAGCATCGGGATTCCGGCCAGCACGGCCTTCTGGGTGAGCTCGAACGACGCCCGGCCCGAAACGGTCAGGACCAGGTTCGAGAGCGGCAGCCGGGCCTCCCGGATCGCCCAGCCGATGACCTTGTCCACCGCGTTGTGCCGGCCGACGTCCTCCCGTACGCACACCATGGTGCCGTCGGTGCTCAGCAGGCCGGCCGCGTGCAGGCCGCCAGTCTTGGCGAAGGCCCGCTGTTGGCCGCGCAGCAGGTTTGGAGCAGCGAGGACAGTCTCGGACGCGATACGGACGTCCGCCGGGAGTTGATATCGCGAACTCCGGACGACCTGGTCGATGCTGGTCGTGCCGCAGATGCCGCAAGCGCTGGTGGTGAGCACGTGGCGGTGCAGATCGGGCGACAGTGGCAGGACATGCGGCGCCAGCCGGACCTCGAGCACGTTGTAGGTGTTGAGGCCGTCCGGGTTGGGTTGGCTCCCGGGCGGGACGACCCCCCCGCGCCCCCCAGGGCCGCAGCCCTCGCAGTAGCTCATCGTGGCGACGTCCGTACGGTCGGCGATCACCGACTCGCTGTACAGCAGGCCGTGCACGAGGTCGATGTCGTTCCCCGGCGTCCGCATGGTGACCTGGAAAGGTTCGCCGTTGAGCCGGATCTCCAGCGGCTCCTCAACCGCCAGCACGTCTACCCGGCGGCTCGGCTCCTGCGAGCCGTACGAGATCACCGGGTGGGTGCGGGTCAGGCGGCCCATGCCAAATATCCTGACACGGCGACAACCCCCTGCCGTTAGGAAGCTCATGGACCCCGATCTGCACCAGTGGCTGGACGCGTTGTCCGCCGAGCTGAGGGTGACGGACGTGCCGCTCGGCGATGAGGTCGTCCACCGACTGCTCGACCTGGCCCGGGACTCGGCCCATCAGGTCACCCGGGTCTCTGCCCCGCTGACCACTTTCGTCGTCGGCATCGCCGTCGGGCGCGGCGCGTCGCTGGAGACCGCGGCCGCACGTGCGACCGCGCTGCTGCTGCCCGAACGGGAGGGCGACCAGCTTCCTTAAGGCTCTGGCATCCCGGCACTTCGGTTAGCCTCGACAAATGCGCCGGCTCTGGGTGCGATGGACGCTGCTGGTCGTCTTCGTCGCCATCCTCGGCACGGTCTTCGTCAACCTCGGTGAGTGGCAGCTGGACCGGTTGCGGCAGCGCAAGGAACGCAACGCGGCAACCGTCGCCAACGAGCAGGCACCGGTCAGGCCGGCCGCCGAGGTCTTCGACCGACCGATCACCGACGCCGACCGCTGGCAGCGGGTGGAGGCGCGCGGCACCTTCGACGCCGACCACCAGTTCCTCATCCGCTATCGCCACAACGGCGACGCGGACGGCTACGAGGTGGTCACGCCGCTCCGGATGGCCACCGGCACCCTGCTGGTCGACCGCGGTTTTCTCGCCCTGTCCGGCGGCGAAAGGATCCCCTCCGCCGTCCCGCCCGCGCCAACCGGTGAGGTCGTGGTGGTCGGGAATGTGCAGCCGAACGAGCGGGGCAGGCGAGCAGCGGTCACGCCCGTCAACGGCCAGGCCCGGTTGATCAACTCCGACGCCATGGCCGCGGCCCTGCCCTATCCGGTGCTGAACGGCTACGTCAGCGCGCTGACGGTCGACCCGCCCCAGGACGCCCGGCTGAAGCCGATCCCGTTGCCAGAGCTCTCCGAGGGCCCGCACTTCTGGTATGCGATCCAGTGGTTCATGTTCACCGGCATCGCCGTGGCCGGCATCGTGGTGTTCGTCCGCGGCGACATCCGGATCCGCCGCGAACAGCAGGCGGCCGCTGCCGCGGCAAGCCCGGATCGCGCGCCGGCGGGCTGATCAGCGCCCGGATCTCGCGCCGGCTGTGTCCCGCGCGTCCGCGGTCTCGGCGAACTGGGTCCGGTAGAGCTCGGCATAGAGGCCGCCCCGAGCGAGCAGTTCCGGGTGCCTGCCCTGCTGCACGATCCGGCCGCGGTCGACCACGACGATCGTGTCGGCGTTGCGTACAGTCGACAGTCGGTGTGCTATCACGATGCTGGTGCGGCCCTCCATCGCGGTGTCCAGCGCCCGTTGCACGGCCACCTCCGACTCGGAGTCCAGGTGCGCGGTCGCCTCGTCGAGCACGACGATCGGCGGCGCCTTGAGCAGCAGCCTGGCGATCGCCAGCCGCTGCCGCTCACCGCCGGACAGCCGGTAGCCGCGCTCACCCACCACGGTGTCGAGGCCCTCGGGCAGCCCTTCGACGAGGTCGCGGATCTGTGCTGCGCCCAGCGCCTCCCACAGCTCGGCATCCGTCAGCCCGGGCCGGGCGTAAACGAGGTTGGCGCGGATCGTGTCGTGGAACATGTGTGCGTCCTGGGTCACATAGCCGACCGCCCGCCGCAGCGACGCCAGCTGCAGGTCGCGGACGTCGACACCGCTCATCAGCACGGCCCCCTCGGTGACGTCGTAGAGCCGGGCGATGAGGTGGGTGATCGTCGTCTTGCCGCCGCCGGAGCGCCCAACGAGCGCGACGGTCCGACCCGGCGGGACCGAGAACGAGACGTCGTGCAGCACCTCGGCCGTCGGCCGCTGCTCCGCCGTCGCGATGGCCTCCAGGCTCGCCAGCGAGACCTGCTCGGCGGTCGGATAGCTGAAGGACACGTGCTCGAACCGCACCGAGGCGGGGCCGGTGACCGGCTCTCCCACCGAGGGGCGCGGAGGCGTCGTCGGGCCCGGGACCGGCTCTCCCACGGGGGGGCGCGGGGGGGTCGTCCCCCCCGGGACCGGCACAGCGCCAGGCCGGTCGGCGATCATGGGCGGCAGGTCCAGCACCTCGAACACCCGGTCGAAGCTGACCAGCGCGTTCATGACGTCGATCCGGAGGTTGGTCAGCTGGGTCAGCGGCCCGTACAGCTGCGCGAGCAGGCCGGCCAGCGCGGTCAGCGTGCCGACGGTCAGCGCGCCGTCGATGGCGTACAGCCCGCCGACGCCGTAGACCAGCGCGGTCGCCAGCGCGGCGACCATGCCGAGTGCGGTGAAGAAGAACCGGCCGTTCATCGCGATCTTGACCGAGACGTTGCGGACCGCGCCGGCCCGCTCGGCGAAGCCGTCGTGCTCCTCGGCCGGCCGGCCGAACAGGGTCACCAGCAACGCGCCGCTGACGCTGAACCGTTCCGTCATGCTCGCAGACATCTCGCCGTTCAGCTGCATCTGCCGGCGGGTCAGGTCGGCGAGCTTGCGGCCGACGATCTTGGCCGGCACCAGGAAGATCGGCAGCATGATCAGCGCGGCGAGCGTCAGCTGCCAGCTGAGGACGATCATCGCGGCCAGCACCAGCACCAGGCTGATCACGTTGGACAGCACCGTGGACAGGGTGGAGGTGAAGGCCTGCTGGGCGCCGATAACGTCGGAGTTGAGCCGGGAGACCAGCTTCCCGGTCTGGGTGCGGGTGAAGAACGCGATCGGCATCTGGATCACGTGGTCGAAGACCCGGGTCCGCAGGTCGAAGATCAGGCCCTCGCCGATCGTCGACGAGCACCAGCGCTGGACCATGCCGAGCACCCCCTGCAGCACGGCCAGCCCGGCGACGGTGACCGCGAGGATGATCACCAGCCGCCGGTCCCCCTTCAGCACTCCTTCGTCGATGATCTGCTTGAACAGCAGCGGCGGGGTCACGGCGAGCGCACTGGAGACGATGACCAGCAGCACGAAGACGGTGATCAACAGCCGGTACGGCTTGGCGAAGCGGAGGATGCGCGGCAGCACGCCCTTGGTCAGCCGGTGCTGGGCCATCTCGGGATCGGTGCGCCGCATCATCCCCATGTACATGGGTCGCATCGACGACATCCATGCTCCTTCCGGTCGGCGGTCCGTTAGTCCGACCGTACGAGACGCAACAAAGCCGGACGGCCCGGAGCCTGCCTGGTCCGGGCCGTCCGTGGGTCGAGCGGGTCGCTGATCAGCGCTTCCTGGCGGGCGCCTTCTTCGCTGCGGAAGCCTTCTTCGCCGTGGTCTTCTTGGCCGCGGTCTTCGCCGGCGCCTTGGCAGTCGTCTTCGCGGCGGTCTTCTTGGCTGTCGTCTTGGCCGGCGCCTTGGCGACGGTCTTCTTGGCGGTGGTCGTCTTTGCGGTCGACTTCTTGGCAGCCGTCTTGGCCGGCGCCTTCGCGACGGTCTTCTTCGCCGTCGTCGTCTTCTTCGCCGCAGTCTTGGCCGGGGCCTTCTTGGCCGCTGCCTTGGTCGCTGGAGCCTTCTTCGTTGCTGGGGCCACTGCCGCCTTCTTTCCTGGGCTGGATGATGTCTTCTTCGCCCCGCGCGTGGCACCGCCACGACCGCGGAGCTGGACCCCCGCCTCCTTGAGCACGCCGTGGACGAAACCGAACGAGCGCCCGGCGTCCTCGGCGATCTTGCGAATGCTCTCGCCAGCGGCGTACCGCTTGGCGTACTGGGTCGACAGCGTCGAGCGCTGCGTCCCGGTGATGCGTGAACCCTTAGCCAATGCCTTGGCCACGGTGCCTCCTGATGGTGTGAAGCTCATCGTGCACCCCGCCCGATGACTGCCTGCGACAAACCTGCTCGGACCTATGATCAACCATTCCAAGATCGTTGATCAATCATTTCTAGCATCTTTTGCGCGCCGCCGCTGCCGGCACACCCTAAAGGGCCAAGATCACAGAACGTGATCAACGCCGGGCCGGATGGCCCGGATTGCGCGCCGGTGTTATGCGACCGAGTCGAGCACAACGCGCCGCTCGCGCAGCGAGCGCGTGGTTGGCGCGTTTTGCGAGTGAGGAAGCATGACACCGGACTAAGAGCGCAATCCGCGCGACGCGCTAGCGTCGCAATTCAATACAGGGCGACCAGCTCGGCGTAGTCCGGAGTCCAGAAGTCCTCGATGCCGTCGGGCAGCACCAGCACCCGCTCCGGGTCGAGCGCGTCCACCGCGCCCTCGTCGTGCGTGACCAGCACGATCGCGCCGGCATAGCCGCGGATGGCGGCGAGCACCTCGGCACGGGATGCGGGATCGAGGTTGTTGGTCGGCTCGTCGAGCAGCAGCACGTTCGCACCCGAGACCACCAGGACCGCCAGCGCGAGCCGAGTCTTCTCACCGCCGGACAGCACAGCCGCCGGCTTGTCCACGTCGTCGCCGGAGAACAGGAACGAGCCGAGCACGCTCCGCGCCTCCGTCTCGGTCAGCTGCGGCGCGGCCGACTTCAGGTTCGCCAGTACGGATCGGGAGGTGTCCAGCGTCTCGTGCTCCTGTGCGTAGTAGCCGAGCCGCAGCCCGTGCCCGGCAACCACATCACCGGTGTCGGACTCCTCCAGGCCGGCCAGGATCCGCAGCAACGTGGTCTTGCCGGCGCCGTTGAGGCCCAGCACGACCACCTGGCCGCCCCGGTCGATCGCAAGATCGACTCCGGTGAAGACCTCCTGCGAGCCGTAGCTCTTGCTCAGGTCCTGACCGGTCAGCGGCGTCCGCCCGCACGGCGCCGGCTGCGGGAACCTGATCTTGGCCACCCGGTCGGCACGCCGAGTTGGCTCGACACCGGCCAGCAACCGCTCCGCCCGCCGCGCCATGTTCTGCGCTGCCACCGCCTTGGTGGCCTTGGCGCGCATCCGGTCGGCCTGGCCGAACAGCTGATCGGCCTTGCGATGGGCGTTCAGCCGCTCGCGCCGGCGCCGCTTCTCGTCGGTCTCCCGCTGCTGCAGATAGCCCTTCCAGCCCATGGCGTAAATGTCGAGCTCGGCCCGGTTGGCGTCGAGGTGGAACACCTTGTTCACGCACCGGTCGAGCAGCCCGGCGTCGTGGCTGATCACCAGCAGCCCGCCGGCATGGGCCTGGAGGAAGCTGCGCAGCCAGACGATCGAGTCGGCGTCCAGGTGGTTGGTGGGCTCGTCCAGCAGCAGCGTCTCGGCGCCGGAGAACAGGATGCGGGCCAGCTCCACCCGGCGCCGCTGACCGCCGGACAGCGTGCCGATCGGCTGGTGCAGCACCCGCTCCGGCAGGCCGAGGTTGCTCGCGATCCGCGCCGCCTCCGCCTCCGCGGCGTAGCCCCCGGCGGCCGCGAGCTCCGCCTCCGCATGGCCATACGCGGCCATCGCCCGATCGCGTACGGCCGCGGAGTCGTCGGCCATCTGCAGCTCGGCCCGGCGGAGCCGCTCGACGACCGCGTCCAGGCCGCGGGCGGAAAGGATTCGGTTCTTCGCGAGCATGTCGAGATCCCCCGTACGCGGGTCCTGCGGCAGGTAGCCGACGGCGCCGCTGCGGCTCACCGTGCCGGCCGCGGGCAACGCCTCACCCGCCAAGATCCTTGTCAGGGTGGTCTTGCCGGCGCCGTTCCGGCCCACCAACCCGATCTTGTCGCCCGGCGCGACCGAGAAGGAGGCGTGTTCCAGCAACAGGTGCGCGCCGGCGCGCACCTCCAGGTCCCTCGCCGTCAGCACGCGTCAGACGTTGAAACCCAGGGCACGCAGCTGGTCGCGGCCGTCGTCGGTGATCATCTCCAGGCCCCACGGCGGCATCCAGACCCAGTTGATCCGGAAGTCGGTGACCAGGCCCTCGAGCGCCCCCTCTGTCTGGTCCTCGATCACGTCCGTCAATGGGCAGGCCGCTGAGGTCAGGGTCATGTCGATCGTCACCGAGTCGTCGTCCTCGATCTTCATGCCGTAGACCAGTCCGAGGTCCACCACGTTGATGCCGAGCTCCGGATCGACGACGTCCTTCATCGCCTCGGTGATGTCCTCGACCGTCGGCCTGGCGGACAGCTCCGCCACGTCGTCCACACCGGGCAGCTGGTCGCGCACCAGGTCCGATGGCCGGGGGGCGGCCGATGGCTGGCTCGGCTGCTGCTTGGTCTCTGTCATGATCGACTCCCTCCAGCCGGCTGGTGGCCGTTGCCGGCCGGTACGCTCTCGGCCGCCGCCCGGATGGCCGCATCCTTGAACGCCGACCAGCCGAGCAGCGCGCACTTCACCCGGGCCGCAAACCGTGCCACACCGGCGAACGCGACGGCGTCCCCCAGCCGTTCCTCGTCCGGTTCGACGTTACCCTGGCCGTGCATCATCGCCAGGAACTCGTCGTGCAGCGCGAACCCGTCGGCCACCGGGTGGCCGATCACCAGGTCGGTCATCACCGACGTCGAGGCCTGGGAGATCATGCAGCCGGCCGCCTCGTACGACACGTCCGCCACCACCCCGTCGGCGATCCGAACCCGCAGCGTCACCTCGTCCCCACAGTTGGGGTTGACGTGGTGCACCTCCGCCTCGTACGGCTGCCGCAGCCCGCTGTGGTGCCTGGCCCGGTAGTGGTCGAGGATGATCTCGGCGTAGAGCTCCTCGATCATCATCGGTGATCACCGAAGAAGGATCGGGTGAAGGCCAGCCCGTCCACCAGCGCGTCGATCTCCGCCTTGGTGGTGTAGAGGTAGAACGACGCCCTGGTCGAGGACTGGATGCCGAACCGTTCGTGCAGCGGCCGCGCGCAGTGGTGCCCGCCGCGAACCGCGATGCCACGGGAGTCCAGCACCTGGCTGACGTCGTGCGGATGGATCGGAGTGCCGTCGGACGCCGTCAGCGTGAACGACACAGCGCCGCCGCGGTCCACCGGCTCGGTCGGGCCGAGGACACGGACGCCGGGCAGGGTGGCGAGGCCCGCCAGCGCGTAGGCGGTGATCTCGCGCTCGTGCGCAGCGACCTGACCCATGCCCAGCTCGCTCAGGTAGTCGGCGGCCGCCGCGAGGCCGACGGCTTGCGCGATCGGCGGCGTGCCCGCCTCGAACCGGTGCGGCGGCGGCGCGTACGTGGAGCCGCCCATGGTGACGACCTCGATCATCTCCCCACCGCCGAGGAACGGCGGCAGCGACGCCAACAGGTCGTAGCGGCCCCAGAGCACGCCGATCCCGGTCGGCCCGACCATCTTGTGCCCGGTGAACGCGACCAGGTCCGCACCGAGGGTCGAGACGTCCAGTGGCAGCTGCGGGGCTGCCTGGGAGGCGTCCACGACGAGCACGGCGCCGACGGCGTGCGCGATCGCCGCGATTTCGGGAATCGGGTTGACGGTGCCGAGCACGTTCGACACGTAGGCGACCGAGACGATCTTGGTCCGCTCGTTGACCAGCCCGGCCGCCGCCGCGCCGTCGAGATCGAGCCGGCCCTCGTCTGTGACGTCGAACCAGCGCAGTTTCGCTCCGGACCGCTCGGCGAGTAGCTGCCAGGGCACGAGATTCGAATGGTGCTCCATCACCGAGACGACGATCTCGTCGCCCGGCGCGAGCGCCGCGCCCAGGGTGTGCGCGCACAGGTTGAGCGCCTCGGAGGCGTTCTTGATGAAGATCACCTCCTCCGCGTGGGCAGCGCCCACGAAGCGGGCCAGCCGGGCCCGGGCAGCTTCAAAGGCTCCTGTCGCCTCCGCGCCGAGGACGTGCATCGCGCGGGCCACGTTCGCGTTGTGGTGAAGGTAGTGATCCTCGAGGGCCTCGACCACGACCCGCGGCTTCTGCGAGGTGTTGGCGCTGTCCAGGTAGACCAGCGGCTGGTCGCCGACGGTCCGTTCCAGGATCGGGAAGTCGGCCCGGATGTGCTCGACGTCGAACGGGATCGGCTCGTCAAGGATCGGCGGCTCGTCGGCGACGGGGAGGGTGTGCGGATATTCCGCGGTGTCGGCAAGGCTCATGGCGTCTGCTCCGCTCCGGCGGCCGCTGCGACGTAGCGCTCGTAGCCCTCGGCCTCCAGCCGCTCGGCCAGCTCGTGCCCGCCCTGCTCCGCGACCCGGCCGGCGACGAACACATGCACGAAGTCCGGCTTGATGTAGCGCAGGATCCGGGTGTAGTGGGTGATCAGCAGCACCCCGCGGTCGCCCTGCGCCGAGAACCGGTTGACCCCGTCGGCGACGATCCGCAGGGCGTCGATGTCGAGCCCGGAGTCGGTCTCGTCCAAGATCGCGAACCGCGGGTTGAGCAGGTCCAGCTGGACGATCTCGTGCCGCTTCTTCTCCCCGCCGGAGAAGCCCTCGTTGACGCTGCGGTTGGTGAACTGCGCGTCCATCTGCACCCGCTCCATCGCCGCGTTGACCTCCTTGACCCAGGTCCGCAGCTTGGGCGCATGGCCGTCCAGCGCGGTTTTGGCCGTACGTAGGAAGTTGGCGACCGAGACGCCTGGGACCTCGACGGGGTACTGCATCGCCAGGAACAGCCCGGCGCGGGCGCGCTCGTCCACCGTCATCGCCAACAGGTCGCGGCCATCCAAGGTGACTGCGCCGGACGTCACGTGGTACTTCGGGTGGCCGGCGATCGAGTAGGCCAGGGTTGACTTGCCGGAGCCGTTCGGGCCCATGATCGCGTGCGTCTCGCCGCTGCGGATGGTCAGGTCGACGCCGCGGAGGATCTCTTTCGGGCCGGTCTCGGTGTCGACCGAGACGTGCAGATCGCGGATCTCGAGCGTTGACATGATCAGAACTCCTGGGTCGTACGGGGTCGGGCAGATGCCGGGTCGAGTTGGTCGCGGTCGGCAGGCTCGGTCACGTCGACGAGGACGTCGTCGCCGTCGACGCGACAGCGGTAGATCGGCACGGGCTCGGTGGCGGGCAGCCCGATCGGGTGGCCGGTGCGAAGGTCGAAGCGCGAGCCGTGCATGTAGCACTCGATCTCGCCGTCGCCGACGTCGCCCTCGGACAGCGGGACTGCGGCGTGCGAGCACTCGTCGGCGATGGCGTAGAAGGCGCCCGCGCTGTGCACGATCGCCAGCTCCACGCCGTCGACCTCTACCGCCAGTGCCGACTCCGAGGGCACGTCGGCCACGGCACAGGCCAGGACGAACCCGCTCCCGTTGAGGCTCATGCGCCGACCTCCTGCCCCGGGGCGCCGACGGTGATCTCCAGCTCGGCCTCGACCGCCGCCAGCAGCCGTTGCTCGATCTCGGGCACGCCGATCCTGCGGATGATGTCGGCGAAGAAGCCGTGCACGACCAGCCGGCGGGCCTCGGCCTCGTCGATGCCGCGGCTGCGCAGGTAGAACAGCTGCTCGTCGTCGAACCGGCCGGTCGCCGAGGCGTGGCCAGCGCCCTCGATCTCACCTGTCTCGATCTCCAGGTTCGGCACCGAGTCGGCGCGGCAGCCGTCGGTGAGCACCAGGTTGCGGTTCGTCTCGTAGGTCTTGATCCCCTCGGCGATCTTGCGGATCAGCACGTCCCCGACCCAGACGGTGTGTGCTCCCCTGCCCTGCAGCGCCCCCCGGTAGTCGACATAGCTCTTCGTCCGCGGCGCGTTGTGGTCGACGAACAGCCTGTGCTCCAGGTGCTGGCCGGCATCGGCGAAGAACAACCCGAACTGCTCGAGCTCACCACCTGGGCCTGCGTACTCGGCGGTCTCGACGAGCCGTACCAGATCACCGCCCAGGGTTGCCGCCATGGTCCGCACCTGGGCGTCCCGGCCGACCTTGATCGCGACCTGGCCGGCGTGCACCGCGTCGTCGTCCCACAGCTGCAGGCCGACGAACTCGACGTTCGCGCCGTCGCCGACCAGGATCGCCAGCGAGCCGGCGTAGATCGCGCTCCCGCGATGCTCCAGCACGACGGTGCCCCGGGCGTACGGGCCGACCTTGATCACCAGCTGGCCGAAGACGGGCTCGGCGCTGCCGGTCCCGGTGAGGGTGATCACCGCCGGGCGCTCCAGCTGCACCTCGGCCGGGATCTCGATCAGCACCGCATGATCGCTGTTGGCCACGGCCAGCGCGGCAATCCGGTCTACCGGCGCCGGGCCGCCGAGCGCGATCGCCTGCTCGGTGCTGATCTCGCTCAGCTGCACCTGCTCCGGCGCGTCCAGAGCAAGATCGAGCCGGCCGCCGGTCGTGCCCTCGGCGTCCAGCAGCCCGCGCAGCCGCTTCAGCGGAGTGAAGCGCCAGACCTCCTCCAGGCCCTTGGGCTTGGGATGGTCGGCGAGGTCGTAGCTCGCGACGGGATGCAGGTGCGACGACGGCGCCTCGACGGCCGCGGCGACGGCGGAGTCGCCGTTCGGCGCAGTCGAGGTGACGTACGGGCGGGTTTCGACGGACAAGGTTGGCTTTCTCGGATCAGCCGAAGCCGTTGGGCTCCGGGGTTTGGTGGACGAAGCCGGTGGTGGTCAACCGACGGCGCCCTCCATCTGCAACTCGATCAAGCGGTTGAGCTCCAGCGCGTATTCCATCGGCAGCTCACGGGCGATCGGCTCGACGAAGCCGCGGACGATCATGGCCATTGCCTCGTCCTCGCCGAGACCGCGGCTCATCAGGTAGAAGAGCTGGTCGTCGCTCACCTTGGAGACGGTCGCCTCGTGGCCCATGGACACGTCGTCCTCGCGCACGTCCACGTACGGGTAGGTGTCGGAGCGGCTGATCGTGTCGACCAGCAGCGCGTCGCACTTCACCGTGCTGGCGGAGTGGTGGGCGCCCTCCTGGACCTGCACCAGGCCGCGGTAGGACGTCCGGCCGCCGCCGCGAGCCACCGACTTGGAGATGATGGAGCTCGAGGTGTGCGGGGCGCAGTGCACCATCTTGGAGCCGGCGTCCTGGTGCTGGCCCTCGCCGGCGAAGGCGACGGATAGCGTCTCGCCCCTGGAGTGCTCGCCCATCAGGTAGACCGACGGGTACTTCATAGTCACCTTGGAGCCGATGTTGCCGTCGATCCACTCCATGGTGGCGCCCGCTTCGCAGGTGGCGCGCTTGGTCACCAGGTTGTAGACGTTGTTCGACCAGTTCTGGATGGTCGTGTAGCGAGCCCGGGCGCCCTTCTTGACGATGATCTCCACGACCGCGGAGTGCAGCGAGTCGGAGGAGTAGATGGGCGCCGTGCAGCCCTCGACGTAGTGCACGTAGGCTCCCTCGTCGACGATGATCAAGGTCCGCTCGAACTGGCCCATGTTCTCGGTGTTGATCCGGAAGTAGGCCTGCAGCGGGATGTCGACGTGCACGCCCTTCGGCACGTAGATGAACGAGCCACCGGACCAGACCGCTGTGTTCAGAGCCGCGAACTTGTTGTCCCCGACCGGGATCACGGTGCCGAAGTACTCCTGGAACAGGTCCGGGTGCTCCTTCAGCGCCGTGTCGGTGTCGAGGAAGATCACGCCCTGCCGCTCGAGCTCCTCGTTGATCTTGTGATAAACCACCTCGGACTCGTACTGGGCGGCGACGCCGGCCACCAGCCGGGCCTTCTCCGCCTCCGGGATGCCGAGCTTGTCGTAGGTGTTCTTGATGTCGGCCGGCAGTTCCTCCCAGGACGCCGCCTGCTTCTCGGTGGAGCGGACGAAGTACTTGATGTTGTCGAAGTCGATGTCGCCGAGCTCCGCGCCCCAGGTGGGCATCGGCTTGCGGGCGAAGAGCTTGAGACCCTTCTGGCGGAGGTCGAGCATCCACTGCGGCTCGTTCTTCAGGGCGGAGATGTTGGCCACGACCTCCGGCGTCAGCCCGCGCTGGGCGGCGGCGCCGGCGACGTCGGTGTCGGCCCAGCCCCACTGGTAACGCCCGAGTGCCGCCAGGTGCTGGTCCTGGGTCTGCCCGGTACCCACCGGCCGAGTGGTCGTCGGGTCCTGCGTCTGGGTCATGGTCGCGGCCTTTCGTTCGCGGATGCTGCGGATATTGCGGTCGGGGTCTGGGGGACGCGGGTCGTGGCAGAGGCACGCGGGACATGTGTCGTGCACACTCCGTCGCCGTGGGCGATGGTGGCGAGCCGCTGGACGTGGACGCCGAGCAGCCGGGAGAAGGCCTCCGTCTCCACCTCGCACAGCTGCGGGAAGCGCTCAGCGACGTGGGCGACCGGGCAGTGGTGCTGGCAGAGCTGTTCGCCGACCGCTGACGGCAGGGTCGAGGCGACGTAGCCGTCGTCGGTCAGCGCCCTCGCCAGCGCCTGGGTGGGGGTCGTACCCGGCTCGGCAGCCGCGATGCGGTCGCGGTAACGCTCCTCGACGCCGGCGATCCGCGACCGAGCGAACTTCGTCACCGCCCCGGGTCCGGCATTCGTGGACAGGAAGTCGAGCGCCTCGATCGCCAGGTCGTCGTAGGCGGTGTAGAAGACCGATCGGCCGGCGTCGGTGAGGACGAAGTCCCGGGCCGGGCGGCCACGGCCGCGAACGCCGTAGACCCGGTGCTCGCGAGCCTCGACGTGCCCGTTGGCGAGCAGGACGTCGAGGTGGCGGCGGACCGCCGCGGCGGTGAGTCCGAGCCGCTCGGCCAGGTCGGCCGCCGTGGAGGGCCCGTGCTCGAGGATCGAGCTGGCCACCCGGCGCCGCGTCGAGGCGTCCGCGTCAGCGCCGGGATGTGCTCCACCGGCGCGCGACACGGCCCGCTCGGAGGTTTTCACAACACCAGTGTGCTCTTATTCATCCGGGGTCTTCAAATAAGGTCACCCTTATATGGAATGCTCGCGAGCATGACCGACACCGCTGCCCGCGCCACCGAGTTGCTGCGGCTGCACACCGACAGCGCGCTGCTGACCGTCGTGAACGTCTGGGATACGGCCTCCGCCCGGGTCGTTGCCGGCATCCCGGGCACGAAGGCCTTGGCCACTGCCAGCCACTCGATCGCCGCCAGCCGCGGCTATCCCGACGGGGAACGGATCCCGGCCGACGAGATGATCGAGGAGGTGCGCCGGATCGTGGTGGCCGTCGACCTGCCGGTCAGTGCCGACCTCGAGGGCGGGTATGGCAACGCTGCGGAGACCGTCCGCAAAGCCATCGGCGTCGGGGTCGTCGGCGCGAACATCGAGGACCAGATGAAGCCGCTGGCCGACGCGGCCAGGCAGGTCGAGGCGGTCATGGCTGCAGCGGCCGCCGAGGGTGTGCCGGACTTCGTGCTCAACGCCCGCACCGACGCGGTCCTCCGGGCCGGCGACCGCGACCCGGCCGAAGTGCTCGCCGATGCCACCGCCCGCGGAAAGGCGTACCTGGATGCCGGTGCGCCCGTCGTCTTCGTGCCGGGCAGACTCGGCGAGGCGCAGGTCGCCCACCTCGCGGACGCATTCGGGCCGCAGCGGCTCACCCTGATCGGCGCGCCCGGCAGCGTGCCCCTGGCCACGATGACCCGCCTCGGCGTGGCCCGAGTCTCGTACGGACCGTGGTCGCAGCGAGTTGCCATGACGGCGCTGGCGAGCCTGGTGGAGAGCGTCCATGGCGGGGGTGGGCTGCCGGACGGAACGCGCCTGCTGACCTGACCCGCGGCCGGCAGATCTCGCAAAATCGCCATCCGCGAATGTCCAGATCGGGCGACTGCCGTTCGTCTCCAAAGTAGAGACGGGCAGCCGGCCCGCAGAACACAGGGAGGATCCCGCATGACCCAGTACGCAGCCCTCATCTACACCGCAGACGTCGACCCGACGCTGCCCGAGAACGCGGGCGACATGGACGAGTGGAACAAGTTCGGGGAGAACAACGCAGCGAGCATCAAGGGCGGCGCCGCGCTCTACCCGACCAGCACAGCCACAGTCGTCCGAGTCAAGGACGCCCGCGGCGGCGAGGTCGTCACGACCGACGGCCCGTACGCGGAGACGAAGGAAGCCTTGACCGGCTTCTACCTGCTCGAGGCGTCCGACCTCGACGCGGCGATCGCCATCGCGGCGCAGATCCCGGCCGCCTGGTACGGCGCGGTCGAGGTGCGGCCGGTGATCGACTTCGGCGACGGGCAGGGCTGAGGTTGCCGCCTGGCGACGAACTCGCCGAGACCATCCGGATCGAGGGGGCGGCGCTGCTGGCCACCCTCGTCCGGACGGTCAGGGACCTGTCCATAGCCGAGGAGGCCGTCCAGGAGGCGGCGATTGCTGCGCTCACCGAGTGGCCGCAGAGCGGCGTCCCCGATCACCCACGGGCCTGGCTGACCACGACCGCGCGCCGCAAGGCGATCGATCTCGTCCGCCGCGAGCGGGCCAGAAGCGGCAAGGAACAGGCAGGGGTGCAACTCATGGACCTGAGCCGGCCCGACGAGCCGCCCGACACCGTGGTCCGGGACGACATGCTTCGGCTGATCTTCACCTGCTGCCACCCGGCCCTGGCACCGGAGAGCCGAGTCGCTCTGGCGCTACGGACCCTCTGCCAGCTGTCCGTACCACAGGTGGCCGCCGTGATGCTCACCTCCGAGGCGGCCGCGACCAAGCGGCTCACCCGGGCCCGGCAGAAGATCGCCACGGCCCAGATCCCCTACCGGGTGCCGCCGGACGCCGAGCTGCCGGGGCGGCTGGCAGCGGTGTGCGGGGTCGTACACGGGCTCTACACCTCTGGTCACGCGCCGCTCGGCGGCGACGAGGTGCTCGACATCGACCTGTGCAGCGAGGGCCTGCGACTGGCCCGGCTGCTGCACCACCTGCTTCCGGACGAGCCCATGCCCATGGCAGTGCTGGCGCTGATGCTGCTCACCGAGGCCCGCCGGCCGGCCCGCACCGATCCGGCAGGCGACATCGTCCTGCTCGCCCATCAGGACCGCAATCTCTGGGACGGCAACCTGATCGCCGAAGGCCTTCGACTGCTGGACCAGAGCCTGCGGCGCACGGCAGGAGTTGCCGATCCGTACCAGCTGCAGGCGGCGATCGCTGCCGAGCACGCCCGGGCAGCTTCCTACAGCGACACCGACTGGGCCGAGATCGTACGGCTTTACGACCTGCTGCTGACCGTCGCCCCGAGCGCGCCGGCCGCGCTGAGCCGGGCGGTCGCGATCGCCGAGCAGGACGGCGCCGAAGCCGGACTGGCCGCGCTGGACGGCCTGCCCGCCGGTCCGCGGCTCGCGGCCATTAGAGGTGAGCTGCTGGCCCGACTCGGCCGCTATGCCGAGGCCGTAGCCGCCGCCGAGCAGTCGCTGGACGGCGAGATCACCGCCCCGGAACGCCGCTACCGCGAACACCGGCTGGCGGAGTGGAGATCGTTGGCGTCGCGATCCCCATGAGATGGCGACGCTCCAGCCCGGAACCGCCCGAGGAGCGCCCTCAGCGATCTGCCCGCGTCGACAGGATGTCCGCGAGGTCGTACTTGACCGGCTCCTCGAGCTGCTCGTAGGTGCAGGACCGAGGATCGCGGTCGGGCCGCCAGCGGTTGAACTGTGCGGTGTGCCGGAATCGGTCGCCCTCCATGTGCTCGTAGCGGACCTCGACCACCAACTCGGGCCGCAGCGGCACGAATGACAGGTCCTTGTTGGCGTTCCAGCGGCTGAACTCCGAGCTGCGCGGGTTCCTGGTGGTTCCCTCCGCAAGTTTGGCCCAGTCCCAGGGATGGTCCTCGAAGGTGGTGACGAGCGGCTGCAGCTCGGTGAACAGCTCCCTGCGCCTGGCAGCGGGAAAGGCGCCGATCACCCCGACACTGGCAAGGTCGCCGGAGTCGGTGTAGAGCCCGAGCAGCAGCGAGCCGATGCTCTCCGCATCGCCCTTGTACGGCCGGTAGCCGGCGACCACGCAGTCCGCGGCCCGCTCGTGCTTGATCTTGAATATGACTCGCTTGTCCGGCTGGTAGGTCACGCTCAGCGGCTTGGCGACGATGCCGTCGAGCCCGGCGCCCTCGAACTGGGAGAACCACTGCTCGGCCAAGCCCCTGTCGGTGGTCGCCGGCGTCAGGTGGATCGGCGCCATCGCCGCACGCAGCGTCTTCTCCAGCAGCTCACGCCGCTCGCTGAACGGGCGTCCGGTGCAGTTGTCACCGTCCCTGGCGAGGATGTCGAAGCCGATGAACTTCGCCGGCGTCTGCTCCGACAAAAGCCTGACCCGGCTGGCCGCCGGGTGGATCCGTTGCTGCAGCACCTCGAACTCGAGCCGGTCACCGACCACCACGACGATCTCGCCGTCGATCACGCACCTGTCCGGCAGGTTCGCCTTGACGGCCTCGACGATCTCCGGGAAGTAGCGGGTCATCGGCCGCTCGTTGCGCGAGCCGATCTCCACCTCGTCGCCGTCGCGGAAGATGATCGAGCGGAACCCGTCCCACTTCGGCTCATAGCTCATCGGCCCGTCCGGGATCCGGGGCACCGCCTTCGCAAGCATCGGGGCGACCGGCGGCATCACGGGCAGCTTCATGCTGTCATTCTTGCCGAGCCGCGTCGGTCGTCGAGGGCGAACGCCACCGGTGCGGTGAGTCCACCTTGGCACCCGACTCGGCCGGCGCCGCCGTCGCCATGGTCAACTGCTGCCATGGCGGAGGAATCCGGCGGCGCCGGATGGAACTGGAGCGGCACCTACCGATACCAGGCCGGCAGCGTGCACCGGCCCCGGACGGTCGCCGAGCTGCAGATGCTGATCGGGCGTGGCGGTCCTCTGCACGCCCTCGGCACCCGGCACTCGTTCAACGACATAGCCGACGCCGCCGAGCTGATCTCGGTGACCGACCTCGAGGGCGAGGTGGTGATCGACGAGGCGGCGCCGACCGTGAGCGTGCCGGCGGCCATGCGCTACGGGGACCTGGCCGTCGTCCTGGAACGGGCCGGCTGGGCGCTGGCCCACATGGCGTCGCTGCCGCACATCTCGGTCGCCGGTTCGGTGGCGACGGCGACCCACGGCTCTGGGAACACCAACCGGTCACTCTCATCGGCTGTGACCGGGCTGAGGCTGGTCGCCGGCACCGGCGACGTCGTACGGATCGAGCACGACTCGGCGGACTTCGCCGGCGCTGTCGTCGGCATCGGTTCGCTCGGCGTCGTCACCGAGGTGACGCTGGCCATCGAGCCAACCTTCAGGGTCCGGCAGGACGTCTACGAGCGGCTGCCGTGGGAGGCCCTGACCAGCGACTTCGAGGCTGTCATGGGTGCCGGCTACAGCGTGAGCGTGATGACCGACGTGATCGGCGAGACCGCCGACCTGCTCTGGGTGAAGACCCGGCTCACTGACGACAACCCCTGCACAATGCCGGCCGAGCTCTTCGGTGCTACGGCCGCGGCCGCCAACCTGCACGTGACCAAGGGCAACGACCCGTTGCACAGCACGCCGCAGCTGGGCGTGCCGGGTCCGTGGTACGACCGGCTGCCGCACTTCCTGCTCCAGTACACGCCGAGCAGTGGGGCGGAGATCCAGTCGGAGTATCTGATGGACCGCCGGCACGCCCCGGCGGCGATCGCGGCCGTCCGCGAGCTCGGCCAGGAGATCGCGCCGCTGCTGCGCAGCGCGGAGATCCGGACGACCGCGGCCGACGACTTCTGGCTGAGCCCTTTTTACGAGCGGAACAGTTTTGGCATCCACTTCACCTGGCGGCCCGAGGGCCCGGCAGTCGCCTCGGCTGTGAAGCGGATCGAGGCCGCGCTCGCCCCGTACGAGCCGCGACCGCACTGGAGCAAGGTGTTCGGTTCGGGCTTCGACTTCGACCGGTGCTATCCGCGGCTGGCCGACTTCCGCGACCTGGCCGCCACGTACGACCCGCGCGGCACCTTCCGCAACCCGTTCCTCGTGCGCACGATCCTGGGCTGAGCGGAAATAGAATTCTGCGGTGTCCCCCGCCGACCCGTACGCGTTGGAGGTCGAGCAGCTGACGGCCGGCTACGGCAGCCGTACGGTGCTGGACGGCCTCACGCTGCGTGCCCGCACAGGGCGGCTGACGGCCGTGCTCGGGCCGAACGGCGCCGGCAAGACCACGCTCGTCCGCTGCTGCACCGGCCTGCTCAGGCCGACCGGCGGAGCCGTACGGGTGCTGGGCGAGCGAGCCGGCTCCGCGAGCAACGCCAGCCGGATCGGGCTGATGCCGCAGAGAACCGGCGCCTGGTCGGGCGTGCGCGCCGGTGAGCTGCTCCACTACCTCGCCGGCCTGTACGCGCACCCGCTCGACCTCGACGCGCTGATCGCGAGGCTCGGCATCGGCAGCTACGCCACGACGACCTACCGGCGGCTGTCCGGCGGCCAGCAGCAGACCGTGAACCTGGCGGCGGCGCTGGTCGGCCGGCCGGAGCTGGTCTTCCTGGACGAACCTACCGCCGGGCTGGACCCGCATGCCCGGCGAGGCACCTGGGAGGTGCTGCGCGAGCTGCGCGCCTCGGGTGTGAGCATCGTGCTGACCACGCACGCCATGGACGAGGCAGCCGCGCTGGCCGACGAGGTCTACATCGTCGACCTGGGCAAGGTGACCGTGTCAGGCACGGTTGCGCAGCTCACTCAGGACGGTCAGGACCTGGAGAGCGTGTACCTAGCCAACACCCACGCCGAGTTCGCGTCATGACCTCGCCAGGGGAAGCGACCCCCGCGAACTCCCGCGTGCGGGAGGCTTCGTGACCGAAACACTGGACCTCACTCCAGCACCCGGCGCGGCTCCAGCTGCCACCCGAGTCGTTCGGCACGGCCTCATGGAGGTCCGGCTGCTGGTCCGCAGCGGCGAGCAGCTGCTGCTGGCCCTGATCATCCCGCTGGGTGTCCTGATCGTCGGCCGGTTCGCCGGCGGCCGGTTCGGCGGCCTCGACCAGCTCGGCCCGTCGGTCCTCGCCCTGGCGGTCTGGTCCTCGAGCTTCACCTCCGTCGCCATCACCACCGGCTTCGAGCGCCGGTACGGCGTCCTGGAGCGGCTGGCCGCCACCCCGTTGGGCCGCGCCGGCCTGCTCGCCGGCAAGTCGCTCGGCCTGGTGCTGATCATGGTCGACCAGCTCGTCGTGCTCGCGGTGGCCGGGCTGCTGGTCGGCTGGCAACCGCACTTCACCGTGCTCTCGGCGCTCGTCGCGCTCGCCCTCGTTGTGCTCGCGACCGCGACCTTCGTCTGCCTGGCACTGCTCCTCGCGGCCCGGGCGCGCGCCGAGGCCACGCTCGGGCTGGCGAACCTGATCTATCTGCTGGCACTGGGCGGCGGGGCGCTGGTCATCCCACTGGTCCGCTATCCAGTCGGCGTACGGCCCTGGATCGAGCTGCTGCCCACCGCGGCGCTCGGGGAGGGGCTGCGCGCGGCCGCCGCGGGGAACGTGCTCGACTGGGCGCCACTCGTGCTCGCCGGCTGGCTGACGATCGCCGCCCTCGGCGCCTGGAAGGGCTTCCGATGGACATCCTGAGCCGGCTGGCCGGGATCGTCCGCGCTCCCCGAGCGCTGCCCCGCTGGGCGATCACGACGCTTGCGGCCAATGTGGTGATCGTGGTCACCGGAGGCCTGGTCCGGCTGACCGGCTCGGGGCTCGGCTGCCCAACCTGGCCCAGGTGCACGCCCGAGTCGTACGTCTCGCACCCGGCGCTCGGCATCCATGGCGCGATCGAGTTCGGCAACCGGCTGCTCACCCTTGTGCTGGTCGCGGTCGCCGTGCTCACCTGGGTCAGCGCGTTGTCCCACCGGGGCACCGAGGGTGCGCGGCCACGGCCGCTGGCAGTCCGTGGGTCACCGGCCCCCGATGAGCGTCCCATGGGTAGGCCGCGGCCCACTCTGCTCCTCGCCACCGGCCTGGCGCTCGGCATCCCGGCGCAGGCGGTCGTGGGCGGGATCTCCGTGCTCACCAGGCTGAACCCGTACGTCGTCGCGCTGCACTTCGGCGTCTCCATGATCTTGGTCGCACTAGCCGTGTGGCTGGTCCGGCTGACCTGGCAGCTGCCGCGCACCCGAGTGCGGGCGTCCGCACGAGCACTCACGTGGATCACCTTCGGCCTCATGGGGTTGACCATCTGGCTCGGCACGCTGGTCGCCGGCAGCGGCCCACATGCCGGTGATGAGCACGCGGTCCGCACCGGCCTGAACGGCATGCTGCTCACCCAGCTGCACGCCGGCCTCGTCGGGGCGACCGCGCTGGCCACCCTCGGCTGCCTGGCGGTGCTGCGGACCCGGGCCGCCGCGATGCTGCTTGGTGTGGAGGTGCTCCAGGCGGCGATCGGGATCAGCCAGTACTACCTCGGCGTGCCGATCTGGCTGGTGGCCCTGCATCTGCTGGGCGCCGCCCTCGCGGTCGCGACGGCGACAAATCTGGCGCTGTCGGTCCGCACCGTGCGGTCAGCGGGTGACCACCCGGACCGGCAGCCTCTTGATCCCGTTGACGAAGTTGCTCCGGACCCGGGTGACCTCGCCGGCCAGCTCGATCGCGCGCAGCCGCGGCAGTAGCTCGCTGAACAACAGCCGGATCTCCATCGCCGCCAGGTGCCCGCCCAGGCAGCCGTGCGGGCTGCCGCGGCCGAAGCTCAGGTGGTCCACCCGGGTGCGGGTCACATCGAAGCGGTACGGGTCGGCGAAGACGTCGGAGTCCCGGTTGCCCGAGGCGTACCACATCACGACCTTGTCGCCCTCCGCGATCCGCTTGCCGCGCATGGTGACGTCCCGAGTGGCGGTCCGGCGGAAGTGGTAGACCGGCGTCGACCAGCGGAGGAACTCGTCGACAGCGGGCCCGATCAGCTCCGGCCGGTCCTGCAGAATGCGCAGCTGGTCCGGGTTGTCGATCAGCGCCAGCATCGTGTGGGTGATCGCGTGCCGGGTCGTCTCGTTGCCGGCGACCACCAGCAGCAGGAAGTAGTTGTCATAGTCGGTGGCCGACAGCGGGACGCCGTCCTCGGGAATCTGGTTGACCAGCAGGGACACCAGATCCTTGCCGTCGCGGCCCTTGCGCTCGCGGGCCAGCGCACGGCCGTACGCGAAAACCTCCAGCGCGGCCGGCGACCGGAAGGGCAGGTGCCGGTAGGCGTCGCTCTCCGGGTCGGTGATCAGGTGCTCGACGTACTCGGGGTCGGTGTTGCCGATCATCTGGTTGCCCCAGGCGATCAGCTGCGGCGTGTCCTCATCCGGAACGTCGAGCATCCGGGCGAGCACGCGGATCGGGAACTCGGCGCTCACCTGCTGCACGAAGTCGAACTCGGTGTTCTGCAGCGCCGCGTCGACGGTGACCTTGGTCAGTCCGCGCACAAAATCCTCGTAGGTCCGCAGCAGGGCCGCCTGGGTGAATTCCCGCATCAGCAGCTTGCGCAACGCCTTGTGCCGCGTCCCGTCGGTCTCCAGCATCGACCGGCGGATCTCCTGGAGGTCGTCGTCGACCTCCTCGAGATTGACGAACCTGGTGGAGGTGAACGCGGCCGGGTCCTTGTCGACGGCGCAGATGTCGTCGTACTTCGTGATCGCCCAGAAGCCGGAGCCGCCATCGCCTTCCGGGTTCCAGTGCACGGGGTCGTGAGCGCGAAGCGCGTCGAACATCGCCCAGGCCTCGTTCCGCGCGAACGCGTCGAGGTCGGTGAGGTCCACGGCCTGCAGCGGCATTGGGGCAAGCTTGGTCACAGCATCGTGCGGGGGGCGACCCCCGCGCCCCCGCAGGACGGATTCCACGGTCCTACAATATCGTACGGACCCGAACGATCTCAGGGTTGCAGGGAGGGCGGATGAGCGAGGTCAAGGGCTTCTTCTACCCGCGTACGGCGGAGGGCCGCGCCTCGATCGTGCCACCACCGCCGTGGTACTACTCCGGCGACCTGCTCACGGTCGAATACCGGACAGACCCGGCCCGGGTGGCCGAGCTGCTGCCGGCCCCGCTGGCGCCGGCCGCGGAGGACCCGGGTGCCGTGGCGATGATCTGGGCCGACTGGCAGTCGTGCTCTACCGGTCGCGAGGAGCTGCTGGACCCGATCCGGTCGCAGTACGGCGAGGCGTTCGTCGTGGTGCGCTGCAGCTATCAGGGCCGGACCTACTCCCGATGCGTCTACATCTGGGTGGACAAGGATTTCGCCATCGGCCGCGGCCTCCACCAGGGCTATCCGAAGAAGCTCGGCTCGATCCACCAGACCAGACCCCACCCGTACGGGCTGGCGCCGCGGCTCGCCGCCGGCGAGCGGTTCGGCGCCACCCTGGCGGCGAGCGACCGCCGGCTCGCCGAAGCCGTGTTGACCCTGCGGGAGGAGTCGCCGGCGAACGGGTTCGTGAACGCGCATCCGATGGCGCACCACCGGGTGCTGCCGGGCATCGGCTCCGGCACGCCGGATGCGCACGCGGAGCTGATCGAGTCGAGCGCACGTGACTTCGAGGGTGGCCAGTCCTGGTCGGGCGACGCTGAGCTGCGGCTCTTCGACTCCCCGACCGAGGAGTTGTCCCGGCTCAGCGTCGAGGAGATCATCGGCGGCTACTACCGGCAGGTCGCCATGACCTGGAACGGCGGCCGGACGCTCGCCGACCTGACGCCGGCGATGCAGGCTGCAGCCGGGGAGCCTGCCGGATGAGCATCCCGGACCAGGTCCTAGCGGCGGGCCTGCGGGACCGAGCCGTCGCCGAGGGACCGCAGGACAAGGCAGTGGTCGAGGGCGTCGTCGTCGACACCCGGCACTGGATCGGTGGCCGGCGGGTCGGCTCGGCGGAGACGTTCGACGACGTCTCACCGATCGACGAGACCGTGATCGCCCGGGTGCACGCCGGCGGCGAACATGAGGTGGACGCCGCGGTGAGCGCTGCGTGGGAGGCGTTCCCGGCCTGGGCCGGAATGCCCAAGAGCGAGCGGGCCGAGCTGCTGCGTACCGTCGCGGCGGCCATCGACGACCGGGCTGAGGAGCTCGCCCGGGTAGAGACCCGGGACAACGGCTCTCTGCTGCGCTCCCACCGGCGCAGCGTGATGCCCCGGGTCGGGAACAACTTCCGCTTCTTCGCCGACCTCCTCGACAAGCTGGACGACCAGACCGCCGAGATCCGTGGCCACCGGGAGCGGTTCAGCCACCACCCGGCCGGCGTTGCGGCCGTGATCACACCCTGGAACGCCCCGCTGATGCTCGCGACTTGGCGGATCGGTCCAGCGCTCGCGGCCGGCAACACCGTGGTCGCCAAGCCACCCGAGTGGGCGCCGCTGACCGCCTCCCTGCTCGCCGACATCACCCAGCAGGCAGGGCTGCCGGACGGGGTGTTCAACGTGGTCCAGGGCATCGGATCGAGCGCGGGCGCGGCGCTGAGCCGGCATCCCGGGATCGCCCGGCTGTCGTTCACGGGCTCGGTTCGCACAGCCGGGTTGATCGCCGAGGCGGCGGCGCACAACATCGTGCCGCTGTCGTTCGAGCTGGGGGGCAAGTCGCCGTTGCTGATCTTCGCCGACGCCGATCTGGATCTGGCGGTGAACCTGGCCGTCGAGCAGTTCGACAATGCCGGCCAGGTGTGCCTGGGCGCCTTCCGGTTGATCGTCCATGAGCCGATCGCCGCCGCCTTCCTGGAGCGGCTGACCGCCCGCGCGGCAGCGCTGGTGCAGGGCGACCCCCGCGACGAGTCGACCCAGGTCAGCGCGCTGGTGAGCCGGGCTCACTTCGAGCGGGTGGACGGGTTCGTCCGCCGAGCGCTCGACTCCGGTGCTCGGGCCGTGCTGGGCGGCGGCCCGAACACCGGTCTCGGTGGGCTCTACTACTCCCCCACCATCCTGGTCGATGCGGCCGAGGGCAGCGAGATCCTCACCGAGGAAGTCTTCGGCCCGGTGCTGACGGTGCAGACATTCGACACCGAGGAGCAGGGTGTCGCGATGGCGAACGACAGCCGCTACGGGCTGGCCGCCACGCTGGTCACCGGCGACCCGGACCGGGCCGAACGGGTCAGCTCCGCACTCGATGCCGGCACCGTCTGGGTGAACTGCTTCTTCGTCCGCGACCTGGGCGCGCCGTTCGGTGGCAACGGCAAGTCCGGGATCGGCCGGGAGGGCGGCATCTGGTCGTTCGACTTCTACTCCGATCTGAAGAACACAGTGTTCGCGCCCGGCGGCTGGGCGACCACGGCTCCGGCGGGCGAGGGATCACAAGCAGGAGGTTCCGATGGGTGACGTGGTAGGCGCCGGGCTGATCGCGCACGTACCGACGATCGTGCTGCCGGAGGCCATCCGGCGGGAGCTCAATCACGGCAACGACACCACGCTCGTGTCGGGTCTGCAGCAGCTGCGCCACGAGGTCTTCGACGTCCTCGACTACGACACCGTCGTCGTCCTGGACTCGCACTGGGCGACAACGGTCGAGTTCGTGGTCACCGCGCAGGCCCGCCGGCACGGGTTGTTCACCTCCGAGGAGCTGCCGCGCGGCATGTCGCAGCGGCCGTACGACTTCCTCGGCGATCCGGAACTCGCCCGGCTGATCGCCTCCAAGGCCGACGACCACGGCACCTGGATCACCGCGATCGCAGACGAGCACCTGCCGATCTTCTACGCCACCACGAACCTGTGGGAGTTCCTCGGCCAGGGGCTGCCGGACAAGCGGTGGATCTCGATCGGGGTCTGCCAGACCGCCGACACCGAGGACAACCTTCGGCTCGGCCGGGCGCTCGGCGACGCTATCGCCGAGTCCGATCGCAAGGTCGTGCTGTTGGCCTCGGGCGCCCTGTCCCACACGTTCTGGCCGCTGCGCCAGCTCCGCGACCACGAAGCCGCCGGGGTCGAGCACATCTTCACCCCGGAGGCCGCGGCGGCGGACCAGGAGCGGCTGGAGTGGTTCAAGACCGGTGACCACGCCCGGGTGCTGGCGACGATGCCGGAGTTCTACCGCTTCAAGCCTGAGGCGCGGTTCGGCCACTACCTGATGATGGTCGGCGCTCTTGGGGAGGGCGACTGCACCGCGTCCGGACGGCAGTACGGCGAGTACGAGAACTCGGTCGGGACCGGCCAGGCCCACGTCTGGTTCGACCGGCCGGAGGGCGGCTTCCCTCCGCCGCGGCGGACGGAGCTTGCGACGACGTCGACGGCGTTGGCCCCCGATGCCGCTGTGGGTGACCGTGCGCTCGGGGCGAGGTCCACGCAGGCTCGCGCGTGACGGCTGTCAGGGAGACCCGCCGGATCCTGCTGGACGGCGTCGACGTCGACGTGGTCCGGCACGACGAGGAGCTGGTCGCCGCCGACGGCCGGGTCGTGGGCATGGCCGGGGCGGTGCACCTGCCGCCGGTCCAGCCATCCAAGATCATCTGTGTCCACCTCAACTACGCGTCCCGGGTGGCCGAGCTGCTCGCGACCCTGCCGCGCGCGCCGACCTACTTCTCCAAGCCGGTCTCGGCGCTGAACGCCCACGACGCGGCCGTGGTCCGGCCGCAAGGTTGCAAGTGGCTCAACTACGAGGGCGAGATCGCGATCGTCGTCGGCCGAACGGCGAGGAACATCGCGCCCAGCGAGGCGGGCGACTACATCCGCGGCTACACCATCGCCAACGACTTCGGGCTGCACGACTTCCGGGACACCGACGCCGGCTCGATGCTGCGGGTCAAGGGCTCCGACACGCTCTGCCCGGTCGGTCCGGGCGTGGTCGAGGGCTGGGACTTCCAGGACCGCCGCATCCGCACTCTCGTGAACGGCGAGGTGCGGCAGGATGCCAGGACCACCGAGATGGTCTGGGACATGCACTACCTGGTCGCCGACATCGCCCGCACCATCACCCTGGAACCCGGCGACCTGCTCCTCTCCGGCACCCCGGCCACCTCCCGTACGGTCTATCCGAACGACGTGGTCGAGGTCGAGGTCGAGGGCCTCGGGACCCTGCGCAACCGGATCGTCGAGGGCGATCCGTTGCCGAGCGACTTCGGCGCGCAACCGAGCGACAGCGAGGAGGTGCTCTCCACGGCCCAGGGCGGCGACTGGAAGTTCCGGGGCATCCGTGCGCCGCGGCCGCCCTGAGCCCGACCCACCCACCTGCCGGAACCCACTCCACCCCAGCCGGCCTGCCGGAAACGGATGTGTACGTGACGAGCTGTCACGATGCGCCGTTTGCAACCGGCGTAGAGCAACACCAACGAACGTGTACGTGAGGTTCCGAGATCGGGCTCGGGTCGGTTCCGACATCGGGCTCAGGTTGGTTCCGACATCGGGCTCGGGTCGGTTCCGACATCGGGCTCAGGTTGGTTCCGACATCGGGCTCGGGTCGGCGCCTCTATGAGTCGCGATCGCTGTCTTCCACGGTCCGCACGATCGTCCGGAGGTCGCGGGCAAGCCCGGCCTTGGCGCGCGCGGACAGCTCCCGTACGACCTCCGCCTCGACGGCGTTGAACTTCGGGTAGAGCTCGGTGATCAGCTCGGTCCCGGCGGGAGTCAGCCGCAATCGGACCAGCCGGCGGTCGGCGGACCCGCTCTCCCGGCCGATCAGGCCGCGAGACTCCAGCGTCTTCACCACGCCGGTGAGCGTCGCCTTGGAGATGGCGGCGCTCTCGGCAACGTGCCGGGTCTCCATCCCGTCCCAGATCCAGACCACCCAGAGCACCACGAACGCGGTCCAAGTGAGGTCGTACGGCCGCAGCACCGTGTTGGTCAGATGCCCGCGCACGGCGTTCGCCGCGCGATAGATGCTCGACACCGCTGCGGCGGCCTGGAAGTCCAGCGGCAGCGCGTCGATCCGCCTGCTCATCGCCGCCTCGGTCTCCGCCAACGTGTGCGGGTCGGGCATGCGCGTATCGTATGCCGGGGCAGGATGTGGCCATGGCTCACTTCGACGAGTCCGGGCTGGAGCAGCTCGCCGCCCGGCTCACCGCCGACGGCATCGACGTTCTCCGGCTCAGCTACCCGGACCTGGCCGGTACCGACCGCGGCCGCGACCTGCTGGTGAGCCGGCTGGCCCGTACGGCGGCGGACGGCGTCGCCTTCTGCCGGTCCGTGTACGGGACCTCGCCGATGGGCGACGTGATCGACTTCGAGGGCGGCATCTCGGCGGGTCTACCCGACGTGCTCGCCTTCCCGGATCCCGCGACCGTCACGGCCCTGCCCTGGGCGCCGGGCGTGGCCGGCGTGCTCGCCGACGTCTACAACCCCGACGGCAGCCCGGCCGAGGAGAGTCCGCGGCACTTGCTGCGGCGCGTGGTCGAGGTGTTCGCCGAGCTGGGCATCACCCCCTCGGTCGGGCCGGAGCTGGAGTTCTTCCTGCTCGAGCCAGACCCCGGCTCGCCGTCGGGCGGCATCCATGCGGGGAGCGACCCTGGCAAACCCACAGGCTGGCGGCGCTACGGCGAGGCGCCCGGGAACGTCTACGTTGCCGGGCTTCGCGGCGACCCCGCGGACACGCTGCTCGCGTCGCTGCGCCAGTTGTCCGCGTACGGCCTCGAGGTCGTCGCGGCCAACCACGAGTTCAGTAGCGGGCAGTTCGAGATCAACCTCTGGCACTCGGCGGCGATGGACGCAGCCGACCGGGCGTTCCGGTTCAAGGCGGCCGTGAAGGAGCTGGCCCGGCGCGACGGGCGGCTGGCCACATTCATGGCCAAGCCGTTCAACGACGAGGGCGGGTCGGGTTTTCACCTGCACTTCTCGGCCGTCGACGCCGACGGCGAGCCGCTGTTCGACGACCCGAACGGCGCCGACGGCCTGTCCGACACCGCTCGCAGCGCCGTCGCGGGCGTGCTGGCCCACGCTCCCGCGCTGACGGCGCTGTCCAACCCGACGATCAACTCCTACAAGCGGTTCGGGCCGGACACGCTTGCGCCCTGGCTGATCGACTGGGGGCTGGACAACCGCAGCGCCATGATTCGAATCCCGCCGGAACGCGGCCGGGCCGCCAGGATGGAGCTGCGGCTGGGCGACGCGTCGGCCAACCCCTACCTGGCGGTCGCCGGCCTGCTGGCTGCCGCGTACCTCGGCATCCGGGACAAGCTCACCCCACCCGACCCGCTGGTCGGCTACGGCTACGACGCGACCAGGGCGGACAAGCTTCCGACCGACCTCGGTTCGGCCCTGGCCGCGCTGGAGGCCGACGACGAGCTGGCCGCTCTCCTCGGCCGCACGTTCGTCAACGCCTTCACCGCCTACAAGCGCAACGAGCTGGAACGCTTCTCCCGCTGGACCACCGACTGGGAGTTCCGCGAGTACGCCTACCACCTGTGAGGAGTTCCGGTGGATACCAGGTGTCCCAAACTCCAGCAGGCAGGAACTGGAGTGTTCCTGCCTGCTGAGTAGTTGTGCCTCGGGGGTCAGGCGACCCGGTGGAGCACCTCCTCGGGCCGCTGGTATGCGAAGAGCACCTTCGGCCGCCGATTCTCGAAGAGGAGGTCGCGGATCTGGTCGGCGTCAGGGGTGTTCTGGTGCTCGATGATCGTGAGCAGGTCGTCGACCTCGCGCGGAGTCGTGTAGCCGGCGAGGTCCCGCTTCAGGGCCTTGTATCGGGCGCGCGCCTCGCGGCGGGCGCGGAGTTCGTCGCGGATGGTCTTCATGAGTGCTCTGCTTTCCTTGACTGGAACGTTGCTTTCTGTGACTGCGATGTTCACGTTTCTAGTGTGGAGAAAGCCGATCCATAATTCCAATGAAGTTTTGAGCGGTCACTCATGCGATATCGTCATGGATTGTGGACACCGACGTGCTTCGCTTCTTCCAGCAGGTCGCCGACGGCGCCACTGTCACCGAGGTCGCCGAGCTGTACCAGGTGAGCCAGCCAGGCGTGTCCCGCGGCCTGAAACGGCTCGACGACGAGGTCGGCACACCGCTGCTGGAGCGCTCGGGACGTCTCCTTCGCACGACCCATGCCGGGAGCGCCTTCAAGCGGCACGTCGACGGAGCGCTCCATGCGCTCGACGACGGACTGGCCGCGATCGAGGAGTTGCTCGCCCCCGAGACCGGCACCGTGCGGGTGGCATTCCAGCTGTCCTTGGGCACCTGGTTCGTGCCGGACGTCATTGCGGCGTTTCGGAGGGAGCATCCGCGGATTCGATTCCACTTCGAGCACTCCCACGATGCTCTGGGGTCCTCGCTCGTTGCCGGCGGGCGAATTGATCTTGAGTTCACCGCCCGGCGGCCGCGCAATCCGGACGTCTCGTGGCAGTGGTTGTTCCAACAGCCGCTCTGCCTGGCCGTACCACCCGGTCATCTCCTCGCTGACCGTGATCAGATCGCGTTGACAGAGGCCGCGGGCGAGGACTTCGTGATGCTTCGGCCCGCCTGGGAGCTGCGAACCTTGTCCGAAGAGCTGTGCGCGCAGGCAGGGTTCGTCCCGAACGTGGCGTTCGAGGAGGACGACATTCCCGTCGTACGGGGCTTCGTGGCAGCCGGTCTCGGTGTCGCGATCGTCCCGGCCCTTGCCGCCGAAGTCCGCCAGGCCGGCAGCGGGGCCGAACGCCTCGTACGCCTCACCGACCCCGGTGCCTGCCGCGAGGTCGGCATCGCCTGGTCCAAGAACCGGCGCCTGCTGCCATCGGCCGAACTGTACCTTCGGCACGTCCTGAAGAGCATGTCAGCGGGCCGGAGGGACACTCGGTGACTCGCTGACCGGACGGCCTGCCCTTCCTTGATGGCCCCGACTCCGATTTGATGGGACTCGCCCGGATGCGTGTGCCTAGACCCGGATGCGCGTTGCGAGGAGCCGGGATGCGCGTGACGACGATGGCCTGGATGCCTCAGATGACGAGGAGGATTGCGATGCCCGATTGGACGCTTGCGGAACTCGACCGCATCGGGCGGACTGACGAGCTGGACCTCGCTTCCCAGCGGCGCGACGGCAGCCTGCGTCGCCCGGTCACCATCTGGGTGGTCCGCGACGGCGACGACCTGTACGTGCGATCCATGTACGGCCGGGCCGGAGCCTGGTTCCGCGGCACCCAGACTCGCGGACGAGGCCGCGTCCGCTCCCGCGGCGTCGATAAGGACGTCACCTTCGTCGTCGACCCCGATCCGGCGCTCAACGACCGCCTCGACGCCGCCTACCGCGAGAAGTACCGGCGCTACGGCGACCGCATCGTCGGCACCGTCGTCAACCCCTCTTCCAGAGAGTCGACCATCAAGCTGGTGCCGCGCTAACCGGCTGACTAGCCCGGCTGCTCCGTGCGGTGGGCCGGACCGGGTCGCACGACCTTGCCTCGACTCCATCGCCGGCTGCACTGCACGCTGCCTCGGCTCGACGCTTCCTGCGCGGTGTGGGACGAAGGTGCGCCAAGATCGCCTCGATGCGTGCCAGAATTTCGTGATCGGTCATTGTCAGTGCCGGTGGCTAGTTTTCCTTGTGTCGTTAGGAAACTCGCAAGGAACGGGGCACTGATCGTGGAGATCCATCACGGTCCGGGGGTGTTGCCGGGACGCTACGCCGGTCCGGACATTCGGCTGGCGGATGGTCCGACTCCGCAGCAGCTGGCGGTGGCCGAAGAGCGGGCCGCGGCGGATGCGTTGGCGGGCCGGATCTGCGCCGCCGCAGCCCTGTCGGCCCGCGCGGAGTGCCAGTTGCTGGAGTTGATCGGGGAGTTCGACGCCACGAACGCGATCCGCTGGTGGACCGATGTGAAGTCGTTGGCGCACTGGCTCAGCTGGACCTGCTCGATGACACCCGGCGTTGCCCGCGAGCACGTCCGGGTCGCGAAGGCACTCCGCCGGATGCCCAGCGTCGCCGAGGCATTCCGGCAGGCCCGGCTCTCCTACTCCAAGGTGCGCGAGATCACCCGGGTCGTCTATGTGGTCGATGAGCAGAGACTGTGTCAACTGGCGTTGGCCGCGACCGCCTCCCAGTTGGCCCGGATGATCTCCGGGTTCAGGGCCGCGGCGGGCACCCGGATCGCGCAGCAGCCGAAACGGGCGATGTCGTGGCAGACCCGAGACGACGGCATGGTCGACTTCACCGTCCGGCTGCCGGCCGACGAGGCCGCCGTGCTGATCGCCGCCATCACCGCCGCCAAGGACCAGTACGGCGCGCCACCACCCAAGCCGGCACCCAGCTGCGACGAACAACAGGTGGCAACCGATCCGGCCTACGGCTCCGCCGACGCCCTGCTCGACGTCGCCCGGGTGTTCCTCGACACCACACCCGAAGACAGATCCGGAGAGGACCGCACCCTGGTCGTGGTCCACGTCTCCGCCGACCACCTCCACCGCCAATCCGCGGAGGGAGGCGTTCCCGCGGGAACGTCCCTGATGAGCGAATCGGATGCCACGGGCACCGGTTCTGCGGTTGAAACAATTCCCGCGGGAACGCTTCCCGCGCTGCGGCGGGTGGATCCGACCAGCCACATCGACGGGGTCGGCCCGATCGAACCGGAGACCGCCCGCCGGCTCGCATGCGACGCCGACCTGCTCGGCGCGATCGTCACCGAGCACGGCGGCGTGCTGGCATTGGGCCGCACCCGCAGGTTGGTGTCCCGGGCGTTGCGGCGAGCGCTGATGATCCGGGACCGCATGTGCCAATTCCCCGGCTGCCACCAAACCCCGACACCTCCAAGCCCACCACCGTGTCTCCTGGGCCGACGGCGGACCCACCGACCTGCACAATTCGATCTTGCTCTGCCAATGGCACCACACCGCCGTGCACGAAGGCGGCATGACCATCCGACCCACCGCCGACGACAAGCCCGGTCGACGCTGGGAGTTCGTGATGCCCGACGGCAGCCCCCACCAACCCTGGTACACCGCCGACCACCTCCCCGTGATCCTCCGCCAACAACTGGGCCGGCAACGCCACCAAGACGCGGCGACACTGGCCGGCGTGACCGGCTTCAACCATCCCGGCGCCCGCACCATCCGACCCGGCTGGGCCGGCGAACGCTTCGACCTCCACGAATGCGTCCAAGCACTCTTCCGGATGAAAATGTCCGAGGTCAGCCAAGATCAACAAGCCGCCTGACAGCCTGACGCCGTGACTGCGCGTAAGCGCTCCAAGTCAAACGACAGACCGCAGGCAAGGTGTTTCATCAGCCTTCTCGAGGAAGTTCTTGGCGCGGCGTCGCCTGTGGGTTGCCGTCAGGCGCTCCCACTGTTGGCTCGTGGCATGGATCCGACCAACGCGACGCCATCGGCGATGATCTCCTCGACGACCGGCTCAATCTTGCGTGGCGGCCGCGTTAAATCTTCCGGTGTGAGGACGAGGACGTCACAGCCGTTCCCCAGTCGAGCACGAACCGCATCCTCCAGATCACTCCGTCCATTCCAGCCGGCCGGAGCAATGACAGCAAGATCAATGTCGCTCTCCATCTGGGCTTCACCGCGCGCAATGGACCCGAACAGAATGACGGCCTGAACATCGTCACCCACCGCCTCGCGCACAGCGTCGATCAGGCTGTTGAACGGATCGAGGAGAGTTCGGAGCGGCCGGATCGTGATGTGATCTTCATTGATGGAGTGCACGCCTGCCCGGCCGATGGTCTGGCTATTGATCAAGCCCAGCTTCGTCAGCGCCTTCAGCGCCTCCTGGACAGTCCAGAGGCTGTAGCCACCGCTGACTAACCCATGGATCTGCCGCCCAGTAAGCGGAGCATCGGTCCGAAGGAGTGCCGCCAATACCGCGCCATGAGCGCCAGGAATCACGCCGCCGAACGGCTCACTGAACAACATTCAGGCAACGTACCAGTCATATGATTGGTGAAACAGTCATATGACTGGTACTGCACCAAACGCGCCACCTTCAGGTGAGAGGTGACGCGGACTGAGGACGATATTCCCCCGAGGCGCGAAACCTACCGCGGAAGCGGCGGCACAGCCCGATAGCGAAGACTGGCCGAGTGCGAACGGTTGGAGTCGAGGAAGAGCTGCTGCTGGTCGACCAGGACAGCGGTGTGCCTACTGCGATCGCGGAACGACTTCTCAAACGCTGGCAGTCCGAGGCCGGGAGCGACCCCGCCACCGACGGTTGTTTCGAGGACGAGGCCGACGAAGCCTTCGCCGGCATGATCGAGGGTGAGCTGCAGCAGCAGCAAATCGAGGTGGACAGCCCGCCCTGCACCAGCCTCGCCGACCTCGAGCGTCAGATCGGGGACTGGCGCCGGCGCGCCGACGAGTTGGCCCGTGCGGTACGGGGACGGGCCGTGGCGATCGCGACGTCGCCGGTGGAGGTTTCGCCGACTGTGCGCCCCGTTGCCCGCTACAGGAAGATGGTGGAGCGATTCGGCCTGACCACGGCAGAACAGCTCACCTGCGGATGTCACGTGCACGTCGGCGTCGACTCGCCAGAAGAGGGCATTGCGGCGATCGACAGGATCCGGGTCTGGCTGCCGGTACTGATCGCGCTCTCGGTGAACTCACCCTTCTGGCAGGGCGCCGACAGCGGCTATGCCAGCTTTCGGTCGCAAGCCTGGAAGCGGTTCCCGACGGCCGGTCCGACCGACCCCTTCGGCACCGTTGCGGCCTATCGCACTCGGGTGAGCGACCTGCTCGGGTCCGACGTGCCGCTCGACGAGGGCATGATTTACTTCGACGCCCGCCTCTCGCACCGCTACCCCACCGTCGAGGTCCGAGTCGCTGATGTCTGCCTCACCGCCGATGACGCCGTCCTCGTCGCTGGCTTGGTCCGGGCCCTCGTCGAAGCGGCGGTGCGCGACTGGGCAGACAGCAAGCCGGCCCCGGACCTGCACACCGATCTGATCCGGATGGCCAGCTGGCGGGCGAGCCGCTCAGGTGTGAACGGCCGTCTGATCGATCCGCGCACAGGCCGGCCGCAGCCCGCGTGGGATGTGATCGAGGCGCTGTTCGCGCACGTCCGGCCCGCGGCTGAGGCTTTCGGTGATGACGAATGTCTCCGCCACCGACTGGACCGGCTGCGTGACCGCGGCCCGGGCGCCAACTGGCAGCGCAGCACATACGAGGCGACCGGCTCGCTGCGCAACGTGATCCTGCAGGCTGCGGATCGTACGTTGGAGGAAGGCTGCTGACGTGCCGAGTCCTGTACTGGTGACCGGTCCTGCGCGTGCTCAAAGCTTGATGCCGACGTACTTGGTCTCGAGGTATTCCTCTATGCCCTCCGGCCCGCCCTCGCGGCCGAGGCCGGACGCCTTTACGCCGCCGAACGGGGCCGCCGGGTTGGACACGATTCCCTGGTTGATGCCGACCATGCCGGTCTGCAGGGCCTCGGCGACCCGAACCGCCCGGCTCAGGCTCTGCGTGTAGGCGTACGCGACCAGGCCGAACTCGGTGTCATTGGCCAGCGCCAGGCCCTCCTCGTCGGAGTTGAAGGTGGCCACCGGGGCGACCGGGCCGAAGATCTCCTCCCGCAGGATCCGGCAGCCGGCCGGCACCCGCGACAGCACGGTCGGCGGATAGAAGTGCCCCGTCCGGTCCAGCGCCTCGCCGCCGGTCAAGATCGTCGCGCCGCTGTCGACCGCGTCCGACACCAGCTCGTCGATCTTGTCGATGGCGGCCTGCTCGATAAGCGGCCCGACCTGGACGCCGTCGTCGGTGCCGGTGCCGATCGTGAGCTCAGCCATCTGCCCGGCCAACCGGGTCGCGAACTCCTCGGCCATCGACTCGTGCACCAGAAACCGGTTCGCCGCCGTGCAGGCCTCGCCGATGTTGCGCATCTTGGCCAGCATCGCGCCGTCGACGGCGGCGTCGAGGTCCGCGTCGGAGAAGACCAAGAAGGGCGCGTTGCCGCCCAGTTCCATCGATGTCTTGAGCACCTGCTTCGCGGACTGCTCGATCAGCTTCCGGCCGACCTCCGTCGAGCCGGTGAAGGTCAGCTTGCGCAGCCGCGGATCGGCGATGATCGCCGACGAGACCTCGCCGGACGAGGATGTCGTGATCACGTTCAGCACGCCGTCCGGCACGCCGGCTTCGGCGAGGATCGCCGCGACGGCGAGCGTGGTCAGGGGTGTCAGCGCCGCCGGCTTGATCACGAACGTGCAGCCGGCCGCCAGCGCCGGGCCGATCTTGCGCGTCCCCATGGCCAGCGGAAAGTTCCACGGCGTGATCGCGAACACGGGTCCGACCGGCTGCTTCATGGTCAGCAACCGGGTGCCACCGCTGGGCGCCACAGCGTAGCGACCGGCGATCCGGACGGCCTCCTCGGAGAACCAGCGCAGGAACTCCGCGCCGTAGCTGACCTCGGTCCGCGACTCGGCAAGCGGCTTGCCCATCTCCAGCGTCATCAGCAACGCGATGTCGTCGGCCCGCTCTCCGATCAGCTCGAAGGCCCGGCGCAGGATCTCGCCGCGCTCACGCGGCTCGGTCGCAGCCCAGTCCGGCTGTGCGTCCGCCGCGGCCTCCAGCGCGCGAAGCCCCTGGTCCGCAGTGGCGTCGGCTACCTCGGCGATCGTCTCGCCGGTCGCCGGGTTCTCGACCGGCAGCGTCGACGCTGTGGAGATCGACTTGCCGCCGATGAGCAGGTCCTTCGGGACCTGGCCGATCACCCGGCTGATGTCGCTGGCGCGAACGGCCATGGCAGCTCTCCTCCTCGGTTCGATTCGTGTCGGCGCGCTCAGGCCGCCAGGCGGTCGAACGCGGCGGCCACGACGTCCATGCCCTCGCTCAGCAGGTCGTGGTCGATCACCAGCGGCGGCAGGAAACGCAGCACGTTGCCGTAGGTGCCGGCGGTCAGCACCACCACGCCCTCCGCGTGGCACGCCCTCGCGATCTGGCTGGTTAGCGCCGCGTCCGGCTCGAGGGTGTCCGGCTTGACCAGTTCCACGGCGACCATCGCGCCCCGGCCCCGGACGTCGCCGACGCAGGCGTGCCGGGTCTGGATGGACCGCAGCCGGCCGAGGAGGATCGGCTCGATGGCCCGTGCCGCGGCCGGCAGGTCGAGCTCGCGCATGGTGGCGATGGCGCCGAGCGCGGCCGCGCAGGCCACCGGGTTGCCGCCGTACGTGCCGCCGAGCCCGCTGGGGTGCACGGCGTCCATCACCTCGGCCCGGCCGGTCACCGCGGCCAGTGGCAGCCCGCCGGCGATGCCCTTCGCGGTGGTGATCAGGTCCGGTACGACCTGCTCCTGCTCGCAGGCGAACCAGGCGCCCGTGCGGCAGAAACCGGTCTGAACCTCGTCGGCGATCAGCAGCGCGCCGCTGGCGCTGCACCACTGGGCGAGCGCGGGCAGGAAGCCCAGTGCCGGCACCACGAAGCCGCCCTCGCCCTGGATCGGCTCGATGATCACTGCCGCGACGTTGGTCGCGCCGACCTGGGCGTCGATCAGCTCGATGGCGTGTGTCGCGGCCTCGGCACCGGACAGGCCGCCGTCTCGGAACGGGTACGACATCGGCGCCCGGTAGATCTCGGCCGCGAACGGCCCGAAGCCCTGCTTGTACGGCATGTTCTTCGCCGTCAGGGCCATGGTGAGGTTGGTCCGCCCGTGGTAGGCGTGGTCGAACGCGACGATCGCCGTCCGGCCGGTCGCGTGCCGGGCGATCTTGATCGCGTTCTCGACCGCCTCGGCGCCGGAGTTGACCAGGGCCGACTTCTTCGCGTGGATGCCGGGGGTGAGCGCGGCCAGCTCTTCGCACACCTCCACGTAACCCTCGTACGGGGTGATCATGAAACAGGTGTGGGTGAAGGCGGCGACCTGCTCGCGCACCCGCTCCACGACCTGCGGAGCGGCGTTGCCGACGCTGGTGACCGCGATGCCGGAGCCGAGGTCGATCAGCGAGTTGCCGTCGACGTCGAGCAGCACGCCGCCCGCGGCGCGGGCGATGAAGACCGGCAACATCGTGGCCAGGCCCTCGGAGACGGCGGCAGTGCGCCGGGCGAGCAGCTCGCGAGATCTCGGCCCGGGCAGCTCGGTGACGATTCGGCGCTCCTGCACCACTCCGCCGCCGACAGGCGGCGTGATTCGCTGCGTGGTGATGGACATGCTCCCAGTCTGCTCCCGCCAGCGTCCGCCGCAGGAATCACCTCAGGGGAAGTTCGCCCGCGGCGGCTCCTGGGTGAGCCAGCGAACCGTACGGCGACTGCCGTCCCAGCGCCGGCAGTGCCGGACCCGGGCGAGGTAGTTCGGATCGGCACCGATCACCCGGACGGCGTGCCCGATCTGCTCGGAATACATCCGCCGGGCGTACGTGACGTGCGGGAACCACAGACCCGCGCCGAACTGGCCGACGGGATCGGCCCGGCACAGCTCGGCAGTCCGTGCCTGCAGCTCCATCAGGCCCGCGGAGCCGGCGACGGCCCGGACCAAGATCAGCTGGCCGGGCCGCCGGCCGAAGACCATCAGCGGCCCGATCCGTACGGTGAGGTCCAGGCGGGCGAACAGGTCCGGCAGCGCCGCGTAGATCTCGGCGGGAATCGCGTCGGCGGCGAAGAGTGTGATGTGCGGCCGATGCTCCGGACCTGCGGAGCTGCGCTGCAGGCTCGGCAACCCGGCGTCTGCGAGCCGATCCCACTCGGACCGTATCGCCGCCTCGATCGGCGCCTCGAGGACCAGTTCGACCGACTGCGCCACGAACGTCCCCGGGGACCGATCCGGGTCAGCTCACCAGGGTGCTCACCGCGGCGGCCACGAATACCAGGGCGAGGTAAGAGTTGGACCAGTGGAACAGCCGCATCGGCCGCAGAGCAGCATCGGTCCGGCCCGCGCGAGCCCGGGCCAACAGCTGCCACGCCTCCCACGCCAGCATGGCACCCGCCGCGGCCGCGACGATCGGGTAGACCCAGCCGGTTTGGGCGACGGGCCACAGCGCGAGCGAGACACCGACGGTGACGACGGCGTAGATCATGATCCGGACCGTCACCGCGGTGGCCGAGCGAACCACCGGCAGCATCGGCACCCGCGCCGCTTCGTAGTCCTCGCGATATCGCATGGCGAGCGCCCAGGTGTGCGGTGGGGTCCAGAAGAACACGATCGCGAAGAGGACGAAGGGCGCCAGGTCCAGCGAGCCGGTCACCGCGGTCCAGCCGATCAGCGGCGGGAAGCAGCCCGCGATGCCACCCCAGACGATGTTCTGCGAGGTGCGCCGCTTCAGCCAGACCGTGTAGACGCCGACGTAGAAGGCGTTGGCCCCGAGCGCCAGCCCGGCCGACAACCAGTTCACGAAGAGACCGAGCCATAGCGTTGCCGCGACGCCCAGAACGATGCCGAACACGGTCGCGGCGGCCGGACCCACCGCGTGCCGGGGCAACGGCCGGCGCCGGGTCCGCCGCATCCGCTCGTCGATGTCGCGGTCCAGCACGCAGTTGAAGACGTTGGCACTCGCCGCCGCGAGGCAGCCGCCGACCATCGTGGCGAGCACCAGGGTGAGCCGCGGGATGCCGCGCGCGGCGAGGAACATCGCCGGCACGGTTGTCACCAGCAGCAGCTCGATGATTCGCGGCTTGGTGAGGCCGAGGTAAGCGCCGAGCACGTCGCGGCCGCGGGTGAGCACCCGGACGGAGCTGGCCGTCCGTCTCGATGGTGCCTGGCGAAGGGTGTGTACGGAGTCATGCGTGGTCGGCTGCCCGGTCACCTCGACGCTCGTCACAGCACGTGAGTGTAGTGCCGCAGCGCCCGCCCGGCTGGCCAACGTCAGCGCCGGCGCCCGTCGCGGGCGGTGTGCCATGTCGATAACGGCTCGTCCCCGATAGGCTCGCAGATAAGTCCGCTGTAGCCGTGCGGGGTGGAACCCCGCACCCCCGCGAGAGGATCCCTGCGCTGTGAGCCCGCTGAGAATGCCCGACGACTGGACCGAGCTGGATGCTCGAGCGGTCGACACGATCCGCGTCTTGGCGGCCGACGCCGTCCAGAAGGTCGGGAACGGGCATCCTGGGACCGCGATGAGCCTGGCGCCGTTGGCGTACCTGCTCTTCCAAAAGGTGATGCGGCACAACCCGGCCGACCCGAAGTGGCCGGGGCGCGATCGCTTCGTCCTCTCCTGCGGCCACACCAGCCTCACGCTCTACATCCAGCTCTTCCTCGGCGGCTTCGGCCTGGAGCTGGATGACCTCGAGTCGCTGCGCACCTGGGGATCCAGGACCCCCGGCCACCCGGAGTACGGCCATACGCCCGGGGTGGAGGTGACCACCGGCCCGCTCGGCCAGGGCATCGCCAACGCCGTCGGGATGGCGATGGCGGCCCGCCGCGAACGCGGCCTGCTCGACCCGGACGCCGCGCCGGGCAGCTCGCCGTTCGACCACCACATCTACTGCGTGGCCTCCGACGGGGACATCGAGGAGGGCGTGTCCTCCGAGGCGTCCTCGCTGGCAGCGGTCCAGCGGCTGTCCAACCTGACCCTGATCTACGACCACAACCACATCTCCATCGAGGACGACACCTCGATCGCACTGAGCGAGGACACCGCCGCCCGTTACGCGGCGTACGGCTGGCACGTGCAGACGATCGACTGGACCAACGACGGCACCGTGTACGAGGAGGACGTGGTCGCGGTCGCGAAGGCGCTGGCCGCCGCCCGGGAGGTGACCGACCGGCCCAGCTTTCTCAGCCTGCGCACGATCATCGGCTGGCCGGCGCCGAAGGCGCAGAACACCGGCAAGGCCCACGGCTCGGCGCTCGGCGCCGACGAGGTGGCCGCCACCAAGCGGGTGCTCGGCTTCGATCCGGAGCAGAGCTTCCAGGTGGCGGACGACGTGCTCGCGCACACCCGCAAGCTGCAGGAGCGCGGCACCGCCGCCGAGGCCGAGTGGCAGCGGGGCTACGACGCCTGGGCCGCGGCCAACCCGGAGGCCAAGGCGCTGCACGACCGGCTGAAGGCCCACGAGCTGTCGCCGGGCTGGCGGGACGCGCTGCCGAGCTTCGACGCGGATGCCAAGGGCATCGCGACCCGCGCCGCCTCAGGCAAGGTGCTGACCGCGATCGCGCCGAGGCTGCCCGAGCTGTGGGGCGGGTCGGCGGACCTCGCCGAGTCCAACAACACCACGCCCGAGGGCGAGCCGAGCTTCCTGCCTACCGACCGGCAGAGCAAGCTCTTCGGTGGCAACCCGTACGGCCGGGTGCTGCACTTCGGCATCCGCGAGCACGCCATGGGCTCGATCCTGAACGGGATCGCAGTGCACGGCGGCCTGCGCCCGTACGGCGGCACGTTCCTGGTGTTCAGCGACTACATGCGGCCGGCCGTCCGGCTGGCGGCGATCATGAAGCTGCCGGTGACTTACGTCTGGACCCACGACTCGATCGGGCTGGGCGAGGACGGCCCGACCCACCAGCCGATCGAGCACCTGGCGGCGCTGCGGGCCATCCCCGGCCTGGACGTGGTCCGGCCCGCCGACGCGAACGAGACCGCCGCCGCCTGGGCTACCATCCTGGAGCACACCGACCGGCCGGCCGGGCTGGCGCTGACCCGGCAGGCCGTGCCGACCTTCCCGCGGGGTGACGACGGCTTCGCCGACACGTCGGGCGTGGCGCGCGGCGGCTACGTGCTGAAGGACGCCGACGGCGAGCCGGAGGTGATCTTGATCGGCACCGGCTCGGAGGTGCAGCACGCCGTCGAGGCGCAGGCGCAGCTCGCCGCCGAGGGCGTGGCCGCCCGGGTGGTCTCGATGCCGTGCCGGGAGTGGTTCGACGAGCAGGAGCAGGACTACCGGGACTCGGTGATCCCGCCGCAGGTGAAGGCGCGGGTGAGCATCGAAGCGGGGGTAAGCGTCGGCTGGCGGGACCTGGTCGGCGACGCGGGCCGCAGCGTCGGCATCGAGCACTACGGCGCGAGCGCGGCCGGCAGCCTGTTGTTCGAGAAGTTCGGATTCACCCCGGAGACGGTGGTGGCGGCAGCAAAGGAGAGTATCCAGGCGGCGCGCGAAGGCACCGGAGAGGCGCACGCCGCAGCGAGTGGACCGAAGGGCCCGGCCGACGTCGACGCGGAGCCCGACAGCAAGATCAGCTGAGGCTGGTCAACACAAGATCACTACTCATCCGAAGGATTCTCATGAACGAGCGACTCAAAGCACTTGCCGAAGCCGGTGTCTCGATCTGGCTCGACGACCTGTCCCGGGAGCGGATCAGCTCGGGCAATCTCGCCAATCTCGTCGCCGAGTACTCGGTGACCGGCGTGACGACCAATCCGACGATCTTCGCCAACGCGCTCGCCAACGGGCACGCGTACGACTCGCAGATCAAGGACCTGGCCGCCCTCGACTCCTCGGTGGATGACGCGATCAAGGCGCTGACCACCGACGACGTCCGCAACGCCTGTGATGTGTTGACCGCGACCCACGCGGCGACCAACGGGGTCGACGGCCGGGTCTCGATCGAGGTCGAGCCGGGACTCGCCATGGAGACCGACGGCACGATCGGCCAGGCCGCCGACCTGTGGAAGATCGTCGACCGGCCGAACGTCCTGATCAAGATCCCGGCGACGAAGCCCGGGGTGCCGGCGATCGCGGCATCGATCGCCGAGGGGATCAGCGTGAACGTGACGCTGATCTTCGGCCTGGAGCGCTACCGCGAGGTGATCGACGCCTACCTCAGTGGCCTGGAGGAGGCGGCGGCGAACGGTCACGACCTCAGCCAGATCCACTCGGTCGCGTCGTTCTTCGTGTCCCGGGTGGACACCGAGGTCGACAAGCGGCTGGACAAGATCGGCAGCGACGAGGCCAAGGCGCTCAAGGGCAAGGCGGCAGTCGCCAACGCCCGGCTCGCCTACGCGCTCTACGAGGAGCAGTTCGGCTCCGACCGGTTCGCCGCGCTGAAGGCCAAGGGCGCCAACCCGCAGCGGCCGCTGTGGGCCTCGACGGGGGTCAAGGATCCGGCCTACCCGGACACCATGTACATCACCGACCTGGTCGTGGCGAACACGGTGAACACCATGCCGGAGAAGACCATGATGGCCTTCGCCGACCACGGTGAGGCCGCGGGCGATGCGGTGACCGGCAAGGCCGAGGAGTCCCAGCAGCTGTTCGACCAGCTGTCGGCCGTCGGCATCGACTTCGACGACGTGGTCGAGGTGCTGGAGCGGGAAGGCGTGCAGAAGTTCGACGCGTCCTGGGCCGAGCTGGTCGAGGACGTCCAGATCGCCCTGGACGAGGCCAAGGCCGGCAAGGAGCACCACGTCCCATCCGACGACCTGCCTTGATATCGACGGATCGCCCCAACCCGCTCCGCGATCCGCAGGATCGCCGGCTGCCGAGGATCGCCGGACCGTGTGTTCTGGTGATCTTCGGCGTGACCGGCGACCTGTCGACCAAGAAGCTGATGCCGGCGGTCTACGACCTGGCGAACCGGGGGCTGCTGCCGCCCGGTTTCGCCCTGGTCGGCTTTGCGCGCCGCGACTGGGCGCACCAGGACTTCGCCAGGGTCGTGCACGGCGCGGTCCGCGACCACGCCCGGACCCAGTTCCGAGAAGAGGTCTGGAGCCAGTTGTCGGAGGGCATCCGGTTCGTCCCCGGTGAAATCGGCGACGACGAGTCGTTCGGCAACCTTGCCAAGACCATCGCCGACCTCGACGAGGCGCGGGGCACCGGCGGCAACCACGCCTTCTACCTCTCCATCCCGCCCGGGCTGTTCCAGACCGTCGTGGATCAGCTTCGCTCGCACGGGCTCGCCGAGGAGCAGCCCGGCCGCTGGAGCCGAGTGGTGATCGAGAAACCGTTCGGCCACGACCTGGCCAGCGCCCGGGAGCTGAACCGGATCGTCTCGACCGTCTTTCCGGCGTCCTCGGTCTTCCGGATCGACCACTACCTGGGCAAGGAGACCGTCCAGAATCTGATGGCGCTGCGGTTCGCCAACCAGCTGTTCGAGCCGGTCTGGAACAACCACTACGTGGACCAGGTGCAGATCACGATGGCAGAGGACATCGGCATCGGCGGCCGGGCCGGCTACTTCGACGGCATCGGCATCGCCCGGGACGTGATCCAGAACCACCTGCTGCAGCTGCTCGCGCTGACCGCGATGGAGGAGCCGACCTCGTTCGAGGCGAGCCAGCTGCGCGCCGAGAAGCAGAAGGTCCTCGGTGCCACGAAGCCGCCGAAGCGGATGGACCTGCACACCGCGCGCGGCCGGTACGAGGGGGGCTGGGCCGGTGGCGAGCGGGTCAAGGGCTACCTGGAGGAGGAGCGGATCCCGCCGGACTCCCGGACCGAGACCTACGCCGCCATCCGGGTCGACATCCAGAACCGGCGCTGGGCCGGGGTGCCCTTCTACCTGCGGACCGGCAAGCGGCTGGCCCGCCGGGTGACCGAGATCGCGCTCGGCTTCAAGCGGGCGCCGCACCTGCCGTTCACCAAGACCGACACCGAGGAGCTGGGCTACAACGCCCTGGTGCTGCGGATCCAGCCGGACGAGGGCGTGACCCTGCGGTTCGGCGCGAAGGTGCCCGGCACCCAGATGGAGATCCGCGAGGTCAACATGGACTTCGCGTACGGCGGCTCGTTCACCGAGTCCTCGCCCGAGGCGTACGAGCGGTTGATCCTGGACGTGCTGCTCGGCGACCCGCCGCTGTTCCCGCAGCACGAGGAGGTCGAGCTCTCCTGGGAGATCCTCGACCCGATCCTGGACTACTGGGCCTCGCTGCCCGACCAGCCGGAGCCGTACCAGCCGGGTGGTTGGGGACCGGCCAGCGCCAACGAGATGCTCGCCCGCGACGGCTTCGCCTGGCGACGGCCGTGAGCCGGGCAGCGAAAGGAGCCGCGGGACGATGCCGACCATCGCACTGACCGACACCAACTCGGCCAAGATCTCCGCGGCGTTGATCAAGGCGCGGCGCAGCGCGGGCAGCCCGGCGATGGGCATGGTGCTGACCTTGATCATCGTCTGCGACGAGTCGGAGTACGAGTCCGCGCTCACGGCCAGCATGGAGGCCGGCCGGG
>Ga0081539_10000313_pt1 | contig 108469 bp, 94 predicted proteins | sample TabmetS4T2R2_FD_71023 | JGI IMG/M metagenome (GOLD analysis project Ga0081539, IMG submission 71023) | Tabebuia heterophylla rhizosphere microbial communities from the University of Puerto Rico - S4T2R2 | ecosystem: Host-associated > Plants > Roots > Rhizosphere ... | reverse complement strand
GGGGAAAGGTTTTGAAAAACTCGCCCCGCAAGGGGGGAATAGTTTTGAAAAACCTCACCCTAGAGGGGGGAAAGGTTTTGAAAAAGTCGTCAGGAAAGGGTCCCTAGGTTTTGAGAACCGACACTCCGAAAACCCGCGCAAACACTTCTGCGCCATCACGGCCCACGATCATCCTTTGCCGCTCGGCGTCAGAGTAGATGAAGGTGGTTACCCGCGTACTTAGCGCATCGTTCAGCTGACGGGCTGTGTGTTCATCTCGGCCAAGGAATGAGAAGGCTACGTCGTATTTGAAATCCACCGTCCCCCACGCACTGGTTAGCGGAACGTTAGCGAACAGGGTATTGGCCGTTCACAAACCACGCATCAGAGCCATTATCGCGGACTTGATGCATCTGCGGGGTCACGCGGGCGGCCGCACCTCGGCGTCGCGCCCGACGGTCGAATCACCACGTATTTTTCCGTCGTCTGAGCGAGCGAGACGGGTCGACCCCGCAAGCAGTGCCGACTGGAGTCACCGTCCGAGGTAAATGCCAGCCACTGTCCATCTGGTGACCACGACGCGCCGAATGGCCGGCCGGTAGTGGTCACGTTGCGCAGCGCTCGGGTCCGAAGATCCAACGTGTACACGTCCGCCTCTCTTTCGGGAGACGAGACAAACGCCACGTGGCATCCGGAGACATAGCGCCTGGTCATCGAATGCTGGATGTTCGGACGCTCCAGGGACGTCTCGTCCAGGCGTCCCCGACAGATGTCGGTCGATCCGCTGCGCCGCTTGTGAAGACGATGCTGTCGCCGTCCGGGTCGAACGACGGATTGATATCGACACCTGCGTCGCCTAGCACCGGCTTGGCACTTTGCCCGCGTGAGTCGATGAGCATCACGCGGCTGCGCAAAGGGCCGAAGCTCGCTAAAGCAATTTGATATTGCGGGCGTGCCGCCCCGGCGTCCCACGTCACCTTCCACGGCGCGCTGCGGTCGGTGTGGGCGGCGCTGGAGGCAAGCACTCCGAGGAGCAAACCGCAGTCAGGCGCCGTTGAGCGTGACCCCGCGTTCTCGCATCAGCCGCGCCAAACCGAGCATCTTCGAGAACTCCGTCCTGTAACTCTCAGGCACTCCGACCTCTCTGCAGAACGCAGCTGAATCGAAACCTTCCAACGCCTCAGCATTCTTGAGTACTTGGAAGTGGAACATGGCGATCTTCTGCTTACCGCCGACGGCGCCATGCACTGCCGCCCTGATCTGGTCGATCACGTTTACCTCCACACGGGCGCCCGAGTGTGCGCTTTGCTCCGCTGAGTCGATGTTTGCTACATCGCGACAGCGTTGGGCGACGGCCATGCCTTCACAGCACGGGCTGCGAGCGCACTAGCTCGCTTACCTATCTGGTCGACGTCCCAGTCAGCGGCCTGGAGGACCTCCAAATTCAACGCCAAAAGACTTTGCGATAGCCACTGCTTCTTTGCGGAGAACGCCGAGTTGGAGGCTACTGTGTTGCCCGCGACCGTAATTAATGTCAGATTGCCCAATGTATGTAGCGCCGCGTCTCTGGCTCGAATCAGCGGCAGTGTGTTCGAATCGATGCCGGTAGTCCTATCTGCCGGAACGACGCAGCCTCCAGGCAAGGGCCAATGTGGGGTCGTCCATGTCTGAGGCATGATGTGCTCCACGGACATCGAATCCGGACGCGCCACGTTAACGTTGAACTTTGATCTCGACGCGATTTCGAGATCCCACAGGAGGTCCGCAAGCCGATCCTTCCGGCTCAACGTGTGGTACAGCTGCCGGGTCGCGAGGGCATGGCGAAACTCCGCGTCATCTGGGAAACGTACGGCATCGCCCGTTTGCTGAGCGAACGCCGCATGAAACGTGGCCAATGAGACACCTGCTTCAATCATCTGCAGAGTCAATCGCGCAAAGGTCTTGTTGAGGCTCTTTGGAGTCAACCCGCAAACAGCGCGGCGCACGAGGTACCCGTAGATTAGTTCGTACAGAGCCTTCTTCTCGGTTGGCGATGCATCAGACACTGCAATGCGGAACACGAGCGGATAGGCGGTCGACACCTCCCAAAGATTTAACTTGCCGCCGATCCAAGCGACGTCCGCATCCGCACCCTGCGCGTCCTCCAAGGTCCTGTAGGCCCCAGTGAACGAAACGAGCGCCTCCAGTTCCGCCTCAACTGTCTCGAAGCGTGGTTTGCCCTTGGGCCTCGTGAAAGCCCGGTACTCGGCGTACAACTCACGCAGGGACGTTTCCTGCCCGGTCTGCGCCGTCAGGGCATGGCTGAGAAAATGATCGATGCGCGGCCGCTTTGGTTTGGCGCGAGGCGAATCGGCTTTCCAGAAATCGCTATCCTGGTCGAACGGTCGCCACTTCTCCTGAAACAACGCCTCGACAGACTCGCCGCGTGCTGCAGCACGGTGAAAGATATTGTTGCGAACCAGATCCATCGCGAGCAATGGTTCCGCCTTGCTGTTCAGCGTCTCAAAGATGACCTGCGCATCGTCATCCTCCGCCAACGTAATGACTACCAGCTTGAGGTGGTGCAAGAGCGCCTGAAGCAATGCACGCAGCCGTGCAACAGGCGCCTCAGGGTCGGCATCGATGGGTACCTCGGCGTCCTTTTCATCGATGGCTCCGACTTTCGCGTAGCGCTCGATTTGATCGATAAAAAAGCAGAACGCGCGAACTGCGTTCGGCGCCATGCCCTTGATGATGCGTCCGTTTTGATAGAAGAACTTCGGGTAGCTCTTCTTGATTCCGGCGAACCCCTTTTCAACGATTGCGTGAAAGACTGCGCGATCCTCAGGTGTGGGAATAAGGCGGAACGTCGCGTCTGGTCCAACATCGCCCGTCATCTTCGGCACATGGAGGTAGCTGTGCACAAGACTGCCGGCGTCATCAAACCCGAATCGTGGTCCAACTTCGCGAAGAGCTGCCAAAAACAACTGAAAGGTTGTCAGACGTTGCTGTCCGTCGATAACGAGCACGCGTGGCGTCATTCCGATCGTGAATCCGTCGCCTCCAGGAGCTAGTATCAGAGCACCCATGTAGTGGCTGAACCTGGGCTTCCCTCCAAGCGCTTCTTCCGCTTTGGCGACGACGTCCTCCCAAAATGGAATGAGGCGACTTTCTCGCCAGGCGTATTGACGCTGGAAAATGGGCACTACAAAGCGCCGCTGATCGCCGAGAACTGAGATTACTGCGTGGTCCTTTGCGTCCATAGCGTTCTCTTGTTGTCCTCGGGCCGACCAGCTCACCGACTCGCCGATGACCGCGCGGACGTTTCACTCTGTGGCGGGCAGCGACACTCACAGTCTGGGGAGACGTCGGCAAAATATAGACTCCCTCCGGACCGCAGCACGGCACGACCGTGCTCCGCAGTCGATCCAGCGCGCCTACCGCGTGGTGAGGCTCTCACGAACGGCGTACTACTACCACCCGCGACGACCGAAAGCACGATCCACAGCGTGAGCATGATTGCGATTCGAGTGTAATCGTCACGCGTGACAGCCCCGGTCAATCTATTGGGGCTTGATGCAGCTGCCCAAGGCGACGCGCTGGAGATCAGTCGGAAGACATGACCGCCGTTACGGGCAACATCCAGCCGCCCGAACAGCTCTCGATTACGATCTGCCCTTCGAAGTGGTCCCCCCGCCCGCCTGCGAACACCTGGCGACGTCTGAGCGGCTACTGCCATTCCCCAATGCGCTTGAGGCGGAGGTCCTTGAACCTCCTCCCTTCTTCACTGCCGGAACAAGCAAGACGTTCTGCATCAGCGGTTTTACAGTACGGCCTCGAGCGTCCTGCGGTGAGTGTAGTCCACCGTAGTCCACTAAAACGCGCGCCCTTGTGCTGTGGCGGCACAAGCGATCGAATTTGCACTGGAAAATTGGAGGCGCCGCCCGGATTTGAACCGGGAATGGAAGGTTTTTGCAGACCTACGCCGCGCCACCACCAGAACTCCAATTCAGGATGGTTGGGGGCGTGCAACCATGGACGGTCGTGCCTACAACACCGCTCTCCTGCGGGTGCTCGAACACCGCCTACACGGAGTTCTCGCCGAACTCACAAGAACTCATCCTAGAAAATCGACAGTCCTTCGCCACGCCTGGACCCTGTCAGGGCGCGAAATGCTTGATGCCGCCCACCGCATTGCACCTGAAACCAAGAGTTGGCTGTAAACTGTTGAATCTAAACGATAAAGTTTGGCGGAGAGAGTGGGATTCGAACCCACGGTAGAGTTTCCCCTACACACGCTTTCCAAGCGTGCCTGATCGACCGCTCCAGCATCTCTCCGTCTTTAGAATCAATGACTTAGAGGTTATTCGCAATCGCGTTTCCTCGCGATTGTGATAGGTCCTCTAATCTGCCGCGATCGTTGACGGCCATTCCAGTATAGCCATAGCCGCCGCGCACGTCCTCCGATAGCACCGATCGAGTCGCGAGCAGGCGTTCTCGGCACCTCTGCGCTGCGTAGACGCTTCTGGCCGGCGGCCTCAGCCCTCGACACGAGGCACCTCTTCCCGCTAGCATATGTACGGCATATGCCTCGAAACCCGGAGATCGAATGAACACCGAACGGCAGGTTCGCCTCTTTCGAAACGGCAGGAATCAAGCGTTGCGAATTCCACGCGATTTGGAGCTGCCCGGACGCACTGCAACCCTCCGCAAGGAAGGTCCTCGTTTGATCGTCGAACCGGTGGCGGCACCTTCACTCCTCGACGTGCTCGCGAAGCTCAAGCCCCTCCACGACGCGTTCCCGCCAATCAAGCGTTCCCTGGCAGAACCCGTTGAGTTCTGACGTGCCACGCCTGTATCTACTCGATACGAACGTCCTCTCCCATCTCATTCGCCAGCCTCAGGGGCCCGTGGCGGATCACATCGCCGACGTCGGCGAGGGAAACGTGCTGACGAGCGTCATCGTCGCGTGTGAACTGCGATACGGCGCCGCCAAGCGCGCCTCCAGGAAGCTTACGCGGCAGGTTGAGGCCGTGCTGAGTGTGATGACGATCAGACCACTCGAATCGGATATCGAACGCGTCTATGCATCCATTCGCGTGGCCCTCGAGAGGAAAGGCACGCCGATTGGCGCGCACGACATGCTGATCGCCGCGCACGCGCGAGCGATCGACGCGGTGTGCGTCACGGACAATGTCGCCGAGTTCAGACGGGTGCCGGCTCTGAAGATTGAAAATTGGCTGAGCGGTATGTAGGCTGCGCTGATAGCTGAACTGGATGCGTGTCAATCTTGAGATCAGCTGCGAGGCGCCGCGCCCCCGACGCGACGTCGAACTTCGTCGGCCGCATTCAGCTTGATCGTCACGTGGTTCGGCTTCTGCTGGTGGCTTGCGCCGTCGGCCGGCATAAGCGCCAGCACGCGGCCACCTTTCGGATCGACATCGAAATTGGAGATGACTCCCGTGTCGCCAAGCGTGCGCGTCGTCCACGGCCGCGGTCGCTCGGCGATGAACGAGCCGCCCTTTACCGAATAGGACACGACCATCAGTCGCTGATCGTCCGTACGGTAGAGTAACTCCCGTCCGTTCGGCATCCAGAACGGGATCCGTCCGCCTGATTCCGAAACGCGCACTTCTCCGCGGCCGTCGTCCGGGAACGGGCGCACGTACACGTCCCATCGGCCATATGCGCCGGAGCCGTAGGCGATCCATCGTCCGTCCGGTGAAAACGTCGGGTAGGTCTCGTATGCCGGCGTGCGCAAGAACGGCTCCGGCTTGCCAGCGGCGAGCCCACGCTCGGTCCTTGTGATTGGGACCGTCCACAAGTCGAATCCCGTTCCTGGAGCGAGCTCGTGAAACGCAAGTCGTGTCCCATCAGCGGAAAACGACCAGGGGACCTGCACCGCGCTGCTCGTCGTCAACGGTGCTGCTTCACTCGATCCCGCAGCGTCGATCCAATGCAAGCCCTTACGACTGCCTAGCACAAGGATCCGTCCATCGTGAGTCCACGTCGGAGAGAATTCGCCGGCGGCGGCGTTCAGCCGCACCTTGCGATCGTCATGGAGATCTGTGACCCAGATATTGGTCACGCCGCTTTCAGTCAGCGCGAACGCCAAGCGTCTTGCGTCACTGGAAAGCCGCGGAAACGTGTACTCACCTGGCTTGGCGCGGAGCGGCTGCGTCTCTCCGCTTGGCTCGATCCAGGTGGGAACGAGCTGGCCGCGGCCGGCCCGTCGGCGAAAGACAAAGGTGCCGGTGTTCGATATGTCGAACTGGGCGAAGCCGAACGTTGACGAGTACGCAAGATCGCTGAGCACCGGGGTGGGTGTGGCTGATACGGGTGAGATTCGGTCGCGGTCGAACGGCACCGCGAACAGCGTCCCCTGATTGACGTAGGTGACGTACCCGTCGGCGACATAGCGGCCGAACGTGCCGCCTTGCACGACCGGGGTCCTCGTCCCATCCGCTAGTGACACCACACTGATGGTCGCGGTGTTTGGACCCTGCGGACCGACGGCAGTGAAAAGAACGTAACGACTTCCGGGCAGGACCTGTGGCCATCGCGGCTCGATCGACTCGCTGCCAAAGTCGGCGACGACAGACGGCTGACCACTTGACGAGGGCACCCGCGACAACGTGCCGGCACCGAGCGCAGCGATGATATTGCCATCATCTCCCCAGCTTGCGCCGGACAGGTTTGGCGCATCGCAGAGGATGACGGGCGCCCCGCCATCGATCGCGATCTTCTTCAGGCTGCCCGCTGCCCAAAAGCCAACCCAGGCCCCGTCGGGGGAAAAGAATGGAACGCGGGCACCTGTCGTGTCCTGGAGTTCTGCGACTTCGTCCTGGTCCAGACGGCGCGTCGCGAGCCGCGTGAATCCGTCCACGCCTCTGACAACGAAGACGAGGCGCGTGCCGTCGGGAGAGATCACGACGTCCGTGCCGACGTCGGAGCCGAGCGTCCCGTCCGACTGCAATTCGACTTCGAACTGCAGAACGTTGCCAGAATCGCTCGACGCAGAAGGACGCGTCCATACCCACGGCGCCATCGCCGCCGCGCCAACCGCGACACCCGCGATGAGCCACAGCCATCGATCCCGACTCCGCGCGCGTGTCGGGGTCGATTCGGCAGCGGGCTGTGACGCGCGCTCGGCGGTGTCGGGACGTGCCTGAATCTGGGGGACGTAGCTTCCTTTGGAAAGGACGATCAGCACCGGGTCGGCCCGCCCTTCACTGGCGTAATAGCGCTCGAGCCGGCCGCGAAGCCTTGATGCCTCCGCCCGAACGATCGGGTCTGTCCGTGGGTCGAAGGCGTCCCCTTTGCCCAACGCCTCTGCCCCAATCGTGTACTCCTTGAGCCGTTCGGTGCGGTCAGCGACGGATTCCTCGACCAGGAACTTCAGCAGCGTTCGCGAGCGCCCCGCGCCCTGAAAGACGGAGCTGGAAAGCACCCGCTCCAGCTGTTCGAGCGTCTGATCGCGAGAAACTCCCTGCATCGGCAAGCCCCCAGATCATAAGGCTCTTCGTCAGCTCTCCCACTCTGCCCATCCCGCTAAGTCATTGAACCCGTTACGCACGTGCGGTGGCGTGCGGTGCCGTGCTTCCGTCCGGTGAACCAGATCAGCATCTTGAGGCGCACGGATCGCAGCGGAGGTTTCGTCGCGCCCATCAATGGCGGCGAACCCCCTCGCTCTGATCCACAAAGGAGGACATATGGAGACGGGCACTGGTTCCGGGAGGCGGCAACTGTTGGGTCGCGTGTTGACGATGGCCATGGGGATGTTGATTGTCGCGGCGGCTGCAACGGCCCTCTCGCCACGCGTGGCCGCGCAGGACGGGGAAACCGGGCGCATCTGCGCGGAGAGCACGCTTCGAGGCGACTACGGTCTTCTGGTTTCCGGCGTGAGAAGACTGCCGCCTGCGCTCGGCACAGGAAGCGAACATTTCGTCGCGACTGCGCTTTGGACTTTTCACGGCGACGGAACGTTCACCCAGCGCACCGGGGCCGCTATGCACGGCGAGGTCACCGGCATCGCCGCCGGACTAAACGACGTACCAGGCACGTATCAGGTGAATGACAACTGCACCGGGACCATATCGCTGTTCGTGCCGGACCTTCCGTTTCCCGTGCAGTACTCTTTCGTCATCGTGAACAACGCTCGGCAGGTGAATGCCGCGATCATGAACCCGGGCGTCGGAACCGCGGAACTGGTGCGCAAATAACCGCGATAACCGATTGGTCCGGGTGTTAACGATGCGGCACCTTCTGGTCGTGCTGTCGATCGCGGGCGTGAGCCTTGCGTCCGGGGCCGCGCAAAACGAATCGCGACCGGCCGTGATCGACATGCACGTCCACGGCACAACCACTGCGCCCTCGGATCTGGCGCGGCTGGCTTTGTTGAACGTGCGCTACCTGTTCCTTGCGGGACTGCAGGCCGATCTCGCGGCATGGTCGACGGTAGCCCCTGCACGGTACTTGCCTGCGCTGATCTTCCCATGCGCCGAAGGACGCGCACCGATCACGGGACGACCATGCTTCGACAGCACGACGGAGCTCCCTGAGATTCAGTGGCTCCGTCGCGAGATCATCGCTGGCAGGATCAGGGGGTTCGGCGAGCTGGAGCCTCAGTACCTCGGGATGTCGGCGGACGACGCGCGGCTCGAGCCTTACTGGCGGCTCGCCGAGGAGTTCGATATCCCGGTGGGGATTCACATGGGCCCTGGCCCGCCAGGCGTGGCTTATGAATCGAGCCCCGTGCCGTTCAAGTCACCGCGGTTCCGCATGGCTGCTGGTGACCCGCTGCTGCTCGAAGATGTGCTGCTACGCCACAAGCGGCTTCGCCTGTTCGTCATGCACGCAGGCTGGCCGCGCATCGATGAGATGATCGCGTTGCTCTACGCGCATCCGAATGTATACGTCGACCTCGCGGGACTGCAGTCGCCGGCGATCACGCCGCGCGCCAGTTATCTCTGGTATCTGCAGAGACTCGTCGACAGCGGATTTGCCGGGCGGATCATGTTTGGATCGGACTTCGCCGATCAGGTCGAATCGGGCATCGAGATCATTATCGACACCCCGTTCCTGAGCGCCGAACAGAAAGCGGGCATCCTCTGCCGCAACGCGGCCCGATTCCTACGCCTTGCCGCGTCCGTCTGCGCACCATGAGAAAAGCGTGACGCCGGGCATCGGCTTGAACACAATCATCTGGTCGAACAGGAGGATTCCGGAGCGACAGTCCCCCGTCGTCCAGCCGGCGCCGGACGGTAGCACGGACAGGAGCGGACATCAGCTTTCTGGTCGTGAACGCGCGCGTGTGCGACGGGAAGCGCCGAAGTCCACCCCGACGACAGTGTTGGAGACGGGCAGCATTACAAGCCAAGGCGCTCCACCGCTTCGGCCGGCGCCGCGATGGGAATCCCTTCGTACTGTGCCACCTTCATCACATGTGGGTCCCCCGAAACCACGAGATCGACCTTGGCCGCGACCGCGCACGCCAGCACCGCGTCGTCGTCGGGGTCGTCGAGGATTACTGGCGGGATGACCGCCGGGACAACCAGGGTGGTCAGCGCTGCATAGCCCTCGAAGATCTGAATCGCGGACAGGTCGCGGACCTGAAGCTGCTTGACAAACTTCTCGCGGCCGAGCACACCGTGTAATTCGGCGAGCAGCGGAGCGCCGCTGTAGAGCGTCAGAGATCCGGCCTGCGCGGCGTCGATCAGCTTTCCCGGATTGGCGTGCCAGAGGAGGCCGGAAACCGCCGCGTTGGTGTCACGGACGACCCGCACGACCGAGGTCTGCGCGGTAGGCGTCGATCTCTGCCTGGATCTCCTCGGGCGTCATCGGGGGGAGCGGCTTGGCCGCCATCACATCCCGCGCCTGGGCGAGGTCCTCGACTCTCCTGGCAAGTAGCGCCTCGCGCACCATCCGTTCGAGTGCTTCCGGCTCGAGCAGACCAGCCTTCTTCGCCTGCGTGGCGAGCGCATCGGGCAACTCGATCTCGACGTTGACTCGGCTCATGGCGGACACGCCCTTCGTCCAACATCGAGGATACCACGGCGTCTTCGAAGGTCCCGGCACCCCGGAAGTGCTAGAAAACTGTAGAGAAATCGCCCCATCGAGTTGCCGCGATCTCCTCGCTACACTGCGATGGCGAGCGGCCGCTACGAAGCGATGGCGACCATCGCGCGAACCAGCCACGGCCCGAGCGAGGACGGCGCGAGCAGAAACACGCCGCCAAGCTTCAGGCACCCGAACACAGCCGTTCCCGTCACCGTGGCGCGATGGAGCGACTTGCGCGACAGGAGGTCGTAAACAATCAAAGCACCAACCAGCGCGAACGGAGCGACTACGGAGAGCATCACGCCTTCCATTCCGGGAGCCGCGAACACAGGCCACCGAAAGATCCGACCGAAGGCCGGTTGGACAATGCTGATCGATGCGAGCAGCATCAGCCGCTTGTGCGTCTCAGGCCGCCGTCGCAGTCCGATCCCCGCCGCGAGCAGGATGGCGAACGCAGCGATGCTCGTCGTATTCGACCACGCGATAATCGAGGTGCCACCGTCTGGTCGGCCTACCATCTGGCCCCGCGACACGTCGAGCCGCCCCTGCGCGGCGGCTGCCGCCATCAGGTAGGGTGTCGCCATGCCTCCGGAAACGACGACCGCGAGACCGATCGCCGCGCCTGCCCATCCCAGCGACCGATGCAGGGCCGTGCGGCGCCCGGCCACGAGCGCTGCCTGCAGCGTGAACACGAGGAACCATGCGGTGAGGATCAGCCCGTGGATAATCACCCTCCACGACAACTGGGGAGCACCACCCCGCCACGAGAACTCTTGAGCGCCGAAGGCCGGTCGTAGATAGAACGTGGGAGCGAACCCGACGAGCACGACAAGCAGCAGCACGGCTGCCGAGCACACATAGAACTTACTGCGCGGCTTTGTCGACGCCCGCTCGACGCTGTAAGCCTGCAGTTCCATCGGCTGCTTCATTCGCCCTCCCCTTTGATGTACAAAGAGCGTGCTCGAGCATCGCTCGATCCGGCGTTGAGGATGACGTGGGCGGGGCCGGCGTCGCATTGGGATCGGACCGGAAAATTCCTGAAAGTTTCTGAGCGCAGACGCGAAACACGTGGCATACGAGTTCGAGGGCTTTCGTCTCGACACTGACAGGCGGCGCTTGTTCGCCGCGCCGTCTGGCGAGCCGATTCGCGTGTCGCCAAAAGCCCTCGAGACGCTCATCTTTCTCGTGGATCGTCGCGGCGAGCTCGTCGAGAAAGACGCCTTGATGGAGGCGATCTGGCCTCGCGTGGTCGTCGAGGAGAACAATCTCGACCGCAACATCTCGACGCTGCGGCGCGTGCTCGGCGAGCGGGCAGGCGAAAACCGCTTCATCGCAACGGTGCCGGGGCGGGGCTATCGATTCGTCGCAGCGGTGACGACGGGGGCCGCGGAACGCGCGGATGCCATCGCCGCGGAGCCGGCAGAGTCGCGGGAGACGCCTGGCGTCGCGAACGACAGCCTGACGCCGCGCGCGACACCGCGGCGTTTCAGCCAGTCACCGGTCGCCGCCGTGTCGACTGCGGTTGCGCTCGCGCTCGCCGCGACCATCGTGTGGTCTGTCGGCAAGAAGCTCCCCGCCGGCGACGCCTCCGTTCAGCGAGGCGCCGAATCCGCCATCGTCCCACGCGTCGTCAACAACGGAGAAGTACCGCGCGCGTCGATCGCCGTGATGCCATTCGCGAATCGCACGGGAGATCCGTCGTTGCAGTATCTCGGCGACGGGATCGCGGACGAACTGATCTACGCGCTCGCGCGCGTGGAAGGGCTCATAGTCCCCGCCCGCACGTCCTCGTTTGCCTACCGCGACCGCGACGTCGATGTTCGGGAGATCGCACGCGATCTCGGCGTCGCGACGGTGCTCGAAGGCAGCCTGGGCCGCGCAGGCGACACGGTGCGCGTGATCGTGCGGCTCGTCGACGCGCACACGGGGTTTCACATCTGGTCGCAGAGGTACGACCGGCGCGCGGACGACCTGCTCGGATTGCAGGCCGAACTTGCGAGCGAAGTCGTCCAGTCGCTGACTCCGAGTCGGCAGGCGGGCACGACCGGCGTCGGCCCGGTGCGTCCGACGGCGAGTCCCCAGGCCTATCGGATCTTTCTCGAAGCCAACGCGCTCGTCGGGGCCAGCGATAACAACCTGCGCGCGGCGCTCGCGCTGTACGACAAAGCGCTGGCGCTCGATCCGACGTTCGCGCGCGCGCGCGCCGCGCGCGCGGCGGCGCGATTGGTTCTCGTGGGGCACGGCTCGGTGGGACTCGCGGACCTGAACGAGGCGGAACGCGACGCACGGGCCGCCCTTTCGATTGATGCCGACGTCGCGACCGCGCACGCGGCGTTGGCAAACGTGCTGCGGGTGCGCGGCAAGTGGCTGCAGGCGGAGGCGGCGTACCGGACGGCGCTGGCGAAGTCCGGCAACGACCCGATGATCCTCGGCGGCCACCACATCATGCTCGGGCTCACGGGCCGCCTGAGCGCCTCGCTCGACGAGGCCGAGACCGCGTATCGTCTGGCGCCGCTCGCATTGCCGACAATCATGTGGCGCGCGATGTCCTACGCGCTCACAGGGCGGGATGAGGACGCGCTTCGCGACGCCTCCCTCGGCAGGTCGCTCGGCGCACCCGCGGAGACCGGCGGTGGGGGACCATTCCTGCGGGCATCGGCAGCCGGGCGCCAAGGCCGTTACGCGGAGGCAGCCGCGCACCTCGTCCTGTCTCTCCCCGCGGAGGCACGCGCGGCCGGCGGCGCGGCGGCGATCACGTCCACCTACGAGGCGGCGGCGAATCCGGCGAAGAGACCCGCCGCACTCGCGGCGCTTCACCATCTGGCGTCGAAGGTGCCGTTCGGCGAGATGGAGCAGCGGCGCGGGTCTTTGCTGCTGTGGCTATACACGCTGGCCGGAGACCTCGACCAGGCATACGCAGCAGGCAATCGCGCACTCGACGAGACCGCTCGGTCAGGTTCGATAGGCTCGAACTGGTTCGTCATGTGGTTTCCGTCGATGTTGCCGTTCCGCCAGGATCCACGGTTTCAGGCGTTCGTGGAACGACTCCATCTGCCGGAGTACTGGGAGGTCTACGGGCCGCCGGACGGTTGTACGCTGGAGAAGGGCAAGATCGCCTGCCTGTGATTTCCGCAGGCTGTCACGAAGCGTGAAGACCACCGCGCACGCGAACAAGTGAAATCAAGAACTGTGTAGAAACGAGATACTGCCCTTGCTTGGGCGTGAACGGCTTCGTCTCGCGGACCTTACCCACGAGCGGCGACGGCGGGCGGGTACGACTCCCAGATGTCCTGCGTCGACCAGTCGACCTGGCCAAGCCATCCGTGTTCGGGATCGTGAATCAGCTCGCCGCGAACCATGTCGTCGCCGTCGATGAAGATGATGATCTCGTGTTTCGCCGCGATCTCGACAAAAGGCGTGTGCTGATGCATGCGGAGATCGCCAAGACGCAGTCGACCAATGGCGTCCAGGTGGTTGAAGTCGGCTTGGAGCGTAATCATGACGGCTGCCACCGATCCGGTTTGGGCACGGGGTTAGGCTCCGGTGCTCCGAGAATCGCATCGAACTGCTGCGGGGTCAAGCCGGCGAGGTCGTGGTGATGCGGAGGGCCAGATGAGGGTCGCAGCGCTCCGCCAGCCTTCAGAATCTCCTTGACGGTCGTCCGCCTGACTTGGTTGTTGCGACATGAGCGCGCCAGTTCCTCGAACGGGACGCCGGAACCTGTGAACACCGACCACACTCCATCACGGGATAGCCGATCGGCGAGTTCCTGCACTCCTTGAGCACTTCCACATCGCACCACGATCGTGTCCGGCGGCCATGTCGCCGGATCGTGCGGATTGACGGGCGTCACGTCGCTATCATCCTGCGGAAGGCCGAGAGAGCAGCGAGCGCCGGTTTTCGGAAATCATCTGAGTTGATACACGTACAGCAGTGCGGCGTAACCGCTCGGCAACGGTCGCGGAGGGGTTTCCAGCTTCGCATAACGGACGGCCATCTCGAGAAAGAACCGCGCATGAAAGAACGCCTCGACGATGGGGCGCGTCACCTGCGTCCAGCGATCGTTATCAGAGGTCGCGAACTCCTTGCCGGTCCCCTCACGAACGATCTCGAGAAACCACGGATGCAACGGACGGCCGGGGAGAAGATCCCGGAGCCGCTGAACGATGGCGTCGGTCCGCTGCTGAAGCGAGAAGACTTTGAAGCTCTGATGATAGAAGCGGTACACAGGATCCTCGTAGCCCCAATGATCAGATGATGCGTCGAGAAGCGCGTTGTGCCGCTCGTACTGCGCGTGTGCGTTGGACAGGAGCGCCGCTTCAAGAGCGTGTCGTTGACCTCTTTGCGATCACGCCGACGCTGCAGCGGATCGAGATCGGCAGGCTCGGGGACAACATCTCCGCCGACTTCATGAATCGTCAAGGCTCCGTGGTTGGCAGCTACGCCAGAGACGATGGCACGCTCGGTTCTTTCTTCTGGTCGATCGACACCGGCCTGGTGGACATCGGCCCTATCGATGCCCCCGAGGTGGTTCCCACTGCTCTCAGTGCGAACGACTTCGTGGTCGGGTTCCGTCAGTCAGTGGCCGGCGCGGTCGGATTCATGTGGACGCTGGAGGACGGCGTCGTGACCATCCCGTCGCTCGGCGGCGATCGCACGTTCCCGACGGCGGTGAACACGAGCGGCCTGGTTGCCGGCTTCGGCTCGACGTCCAAGAAGGGCACCCACTCGTTCGCCTGGACCAGGGACGGCGGCCTGGTGGACCTTGGCACGTTGAATGGCGGATCCTCCAGTCACGCCCAGATCGTGATTGAGGACGGAACGATTGTCGGTTCGAGCGACACCAGGGGCAAACAGCAGCGCGCGTTCGTCTGGACGCAAGCCACCGGCATGGTGGAACTGCCGTCCCTCGGCGGCACCTTCGACAATGCGAGCGCGGCGAATGCCAGCGGCGTGCTCGGTTTCAGTCATCGCTGGCGGCGGGCCGTAGCCGGGAAGGGACGGCAGGACGGTGCGCCGCACCCAGATGTCGAAGCGGTCCTGGTCGGCGGCGTTTGGAAGAATTGCTCGCAGCGGCGACAGCGAACCAGCCAGGCTGGCGGTCAGTTGAGGGACACGTCGCCCTGCGACCGACTTCACCAGCTCCAGGAAACGTGCCACCGGCTGTTTACCAATCTGCGCCGCCGCCCACGCGTCGTTCAACATGACGAGTGCGGCAATCGGCGAGGGCGCGTCTGCGCGATTCGCTGGTGACAGCACGCGGAAATAACCGGACGCATCGCCGTTGACGGGCGGCGTCGTGCATCCATTGGTGGTAACGGTCAGTTTCGAGGCATCGAACAGTGCGCACTGCGGGCCACACTGGCCGGGCATACAGACCGGGATTGTCCATGTCTGCGGCGTGGGTGACGTGGAATCGACCAGCAGCCGCTCCTGCTTCAGCGTCAATTCCGTCCGTCCGGCCACGCAAGCGCTCGTCGCCGTGACCAACGGCACGCCTGGCTGGGTAATGAAGCTGCTCATGATTCGGTCGATCGGGAGCCCAGTGCTCGCGGTGAGCACCTGCCACAAGTCGTCGGATCGCGCGTTCCCGTATTGGAACTGGCGGAGGTAGGCGTTGGTCGCTTCGCGGAACGCATTGTCGCCAACGTTGCCGTGACGGGCGATGGCGACATTCACAGCTCTCTTTCTGCAAGGCGCCGGAACTCGTCGGGGACGGAGCGCGCCCCCCGCACTGCTGACCCGTAATCCACCGCGTCTCCTCCGAAGCGCTTGCGGATCGCATCGATAGCCTGGTCTGCGCGCGATCGCGCCAGGCCTTTCTTCGTGCCAGGACGGCGTCCTTCGTCGCCAAGCCCAAGGGGCAGCTCCAATTGCACGATCGGATGCGATTCGAGATTCGAGACCGCGATCGCCAGCAGCGAGATCGTCTTCTCGTCGCGGTGATCAGCAAGGGCACTGCGCACCAGGTCCTCGGCGACCTCGGCGATCGCCCTCGTGGCGGAAACCGGTGCCGACAGCGTGAGCGAGCGCGTGACCGCGCGCAAGTCAGCGAAACGCACGCGGACCGTGACGGTCCGCCCCACGAGTGACTTGGCGCGGAGCCGTGCACCGATGCGATCGGCAAGATGATGGAGCGTCGGTTTGAAGACACGCTCGGTCGCCGGCCGTCGTCCGAGCGCCGATTGTGCGCCCGCCGAGTGCGCGCGTCGGCGCGTCTGGATGTGCCGCGGGTCGCGATTCCACGCGAGCGCCGTCAACTTCTTTCCCACAGCGCGGCCAAGCAATCGCTCCACCGACTGAGGAGAGCTTTGCGCCAATTGACCAATGGTCGTGACGCCGATCTTGGCGAGCCGCGCCTCGGTGGCCGGGCCCACGCCCCACATCAGGGCAACAGGCAGGTCGTGAAGGAACTCGAGTTCAGTCGCTGGATCGACGACGACCAATCCATCCGGCTTGGCAACCTGCGATGCGATCTTTGCGAGGTGCTTGGTACGCGCCACGCCGATGGACATCGGCAAGCCAAGCTCCGCGCGCACGCGAGCGCGAACCGTTCGCGCGATCTGTTCCGGCGAACCGAAGAGATGCGTGCAGCCTGCCACGTCGGCGAAGGCCTCGTCGATGGAGATGCGCTCGACGTCAGGCGTGAAATCGCCCAGGACATCGATGGCGGCGTCACCGAGCCGCTGGTATTCGCTGAAGTGTCCGCCGACGAATACAAGGTCGGGACAGAGCTGCCGCGCGCGTCGTCCAGGCATGCCGCTTCGTACGCCGAAGGCCCGCGCTTCATAGGAAGCCGCGAGTACGACACCTCCGCCGACCGCAATGGGCTTGCCGCGCAGGCGAGGCTCGAGCAGCTGCTCGACCGACGCATAAAAGGCGTCGAGGTCCGCGTGGAGAATGGTGGCGGTCGACAGCGTGTCCGTGATCACACCCACCACAACGCAGACGCGAGTCGCGACTCGTCGAGCGCCGGTCCGGCGCCCAGGCGCAGCGCCACCGGAGCGCCGGCTGCCACGAGCCGCTTCAGCTCGGTCGTCAATACCCGCAGGCGATCGAAGGAGTCAATGGTGAAGGCCTCACGACGTGCCGCCACTGGACGACGGTAACCTGGTGGAATCGGCGGCGATGCGCGTTCGTCCGCGACCGCGCTCAACGCGACCTCGCCATTCTCGATCACGATGAGCCGCGCACAACTGTCACCGGGCTCGCGCCACACCACGCTCGAATCGACCAACCGCGTCAACCAGATCGCCCGGCGCCGAGCGAGCGCCGCCCGCAACGCGAGCCACTCGAGGGACACTTGCACGAGTTCCGGCGTCCATACCGTCACGCCACGACGTGTTTCATTGGCATCGTCTTCGTCAACGTCGCGGTCTCGCCGGCCTTCTTGCCACAGCCGCGTGCCAAGCCGTAACAGCTTCGTGTGCGGTGAGAGATCGACGCGCGACATTTCAGAATGGGTCGCGCAGAACTGCTCGTAGCCGGCTGTGAACATACCCGCATCCGGGCCCCATCGACCGGACGTCAGCGCAGCGCAGTCTCCCCGAGAAAGTGCCGCGAATTGATCGAGCGTCTCGGTCGACGCAACTGGACCGAGCGGGCAGTGTGGTGACGGGTCTGGCCTCCGCGCACTGAGATCTGGCGACGTGAACCACAACGCCCGGTCGTGAATAGTGAGCGCGACGTTGTAGGGCGGTCGGTGCCGCTTGATTTCATCCGGCTCGAGGAGCGCGGCCTCGAGGGGACTGGCGGTGACGTCGAACGAGATCGCGCGCGCCTGCGACAGCATCTCGAGCGTCCGCTCTGGCATGCCGTGCTGCTTGCGAAAGTAGCTGTTGACGCGAGGATGGAGCGACGCGGCCTTGCCGACATACAACACGCTGCCGTCTGTCCGAAGCATGCGATAGATGCCGGGCGCACGCGGCAGTGAAAGCCGCACGTCGCGCGGCATCGGCCACACACGCCGCCGACACCGGGTCCGCTCGACCGGTGCGGCGAGCCAGTCGTGGAGCGCGCTCCACGTGGACACGCTCTTTGTCTCGAGCAGGCGGACCAGCTCCTGCCAGACGAAGGCTGTCGCTTCGACGTGATCGGCGCTGCGGCGCAGCGCGCCAACTGCGCGACCGAAGTATCCAGCGAGCGCGCGCAGGCTGCAGCGCGGCAGAGTGGGTAGAAGACGCCTGGCAATGTCACGCGTGCAGACCACGTCGAGTGGAATGAGGCCGGCGCCCAACGTGCGAAGGAACGGCTGTTCGAATCGAGCGAAATGGATGACCGTGGGCGCGGGCTGTTGCGCCAGACTCGCGGCTTGGTCGGACAACGCGTGCCACGCGAGCTGTCGGTCGACAGCAGCCCGCATCATGTCCTCGGAGATGCCAGTAATCCGCGAGACGGCTGGCGGAATCTGCTCGCCATCTGGAAGCGCGATCAGGCACGTATGCGGGTGCGTGACTCTGTTGCGGACTTGGGCCCAGCCGATTTCGAGCAGGTGCCCTCGCGGCGCCGCCGCCGTGGCCTGGCAGTCGACGACCAGCACCTCGAGTTGCGAGAGCGGTTCGGAGCCGAATCCCCTGGCCACGGCCGGTCAGCGTACCATATTCGCTTTATGTTCGCGTCGCCAAAACAGTGAATCAGCGGTGATGCTACGAACGCATCTTCAGCGGCTCTGCACACGTCCGCGTCGTGTTTTTCGATCACACGTTGCACGTGCACGGCGACGTCTTCTGGACCATCGGCCGTGAGCGAGGGCAGTTCGAGAGGCCCGACGGAACGTCTGGAGCGCTGGCAATCCGTACGACTCGAATCTTCCGTCGCATCGACGGCCGCTGGCGTCAGGTCCAGCACCATGGATCTCTCGACGACGCAGCAGCGTTGGCCGCGTATCAGCGTGCAGTGTTGTAGTCGCTGAAGCGAACGCCGTGTCGTACGCGCATCGGTCCGGGAGGTCACGCTGCGAAGCGCGACTCGGCCGGGCTCAGCCTCTCCATGAAGCAGGCATAGTACCCCGCGGCGTCTCGCCGGGACGCAGCGCACTCACGGCCCGCACCGTACGATCGGGCTAGAATCGACGTCCCGGAAAGACTGCTCATGTCTCTCGCCCGAGGCTCACAGATCGGTCTGTACGAAATCATCGGGCCGCTCGGCTCGGGCGGTATGGGTGAGGTGTACCGCGCGCGTGACCCGCGTCTCGATCGCGCGGTCGCCATCAAGATCCTCCGCGCACCCGATCGCGGCAGCGCGATTCAGATCGAACGCTTTCAACGTGAAGCCCGATCGCTGGCGCGAATCAGTCACCCTCAGATCTGCACGCTGCATGATGTCGGTGAACACGACGGCATGGCCTTTCTGGTCATGGAACTCCTCGAGGGCGAGACGCTGGCCCAGCGTCTCGAGCGCGGCGCCATTCCGCTGAAGCAGGCACTGGTCATCGCCGTGCAGATCGCCGAAGCGCTCGACGCGCTGCACAAAAAGGGGATCGTGCACCGCGACCTGAAGCCAGGCAACGTCATGCTGACGACCGGCGGCGCCAAGCTGCTCGACTTCGGTCTCGCCAAGCTCAGAGACCTGGAGTACGAGGCGCACCTTCAGGAGCCGACGAAGAGCCTGTCGCTCACCGATCATCGCAGCGTGTTGGGCACGCTGCCGTACATGGCGCCGGAACAGATCGAAGGGCACGCCGTCGACGCGCGCACGGACATCTTTTCGTTTGGCGTGGTCCTCTACGAGATGATCGCCGGGCGGCGGCCATTTGGCGGCGACACACGCGGTTCCGTCATCGCGGCCATCGTCGGCACGGAACCACCGTCGCTCGCGTCCTTGCAGCCGGCCATTCCGCGTCCGTTGGAGCGGCTGATCTCTCGTTGTCTCGCCAAGGACATCGAGCTCCGCTGGCAGACGGCGCGTGACGTGGCGACCGAACTTCGCTGGATCTCCGAAACGGGGCCGGACGCGAGCGGCCGGGGAGCGCTGGCAGGCGGCGGGCGGTGGCGCGGTGTCCTCTCCGGAGCATTCGTGGTCGCGGTTGTCGTCAGCGCCATCCTGCTCGGCACGAGCCCGTCGGCGCCAATCACGTCATCGCTCGTCAAATATGCGCGCCTGACATTTCGCCACGGCGGCGTCTCTGCCGCGCGATTCACACCTGACGGCCAGAGCTTCGTCTACAGCGCGAGCTGGGATGGAGGGCCATACGAAATGTATCTCGGGCGGCCCGGCAGTCCGGACGCGCGAAATCTCGCATTGCAGACCGGAAAGATCGTGTCGATCTCGCGCGCGAGCGACATGGCCATGATCTTTGGTCCACAGAACATTGCGCAACCCTTAGGCGCCCGTACGCTGGGACGAGTGCCGATGGCCGGCGGCGCCCGTCGCGACCTGTTCAATGGCGTCGTAGCCGCCGATTGGATTCCCGGTACCGACACACTTGCGCTCATACGAGACCCCGGCGCCGGCCGTCCGTGGACCGTGGAGTTTCCGGCGGGACACATCGTCCATGAAGCGCGCGCCGCTTCGTCGCTTCGCGTATCACCCGATGGGAGTCGCATCGCGTTCTTCGAGGGGCCCGCATTCTTTCCCACCGAACCGACATTGTCGATCACCGTGATCGAGAAGTCCGGACGCACGTCAACGTTGAGCCGGAACTGGAGCGGAGTCGGACTGGCGTGGGCGCCCTCGGGCCGTGAAGTCTGGTTCACGGCCACGACTGGCCAGGACGCGCCTTCGCTGCACGCCGTGACGCTCGGCGGCGTCGAAAGGTCGATTGACGCGGGGCCGGATTGGCTCGTACTTCACGACATTTCTCCGGACGGAAGGGCCCTGCTGTCGCGAAATACCGTCCGGATCAATATTGCCTGTCAGGCCCCCGGCGAGACGCGCGAGCGCGACCTGGGCTGGGCCTTGGGCGCGACTGCTCGCGCGTTGTCGGCCGACGGACAGACACTCATCTTTCAGGAGCAGTTGGGCAACGACCTGTCGTCGACGCGCCCGCTGGTCTATCGACGAACGATGGATGGTTCGCCTGCCGTCCGGCTTGGTGAAGGGTCTCCCGAAGCGTTGTCGCCCGACGGCAAATCGGTGCTCGCGCGGGTGAAAGACGCGCGGGTCATCATGCCGACGGGGGTTGGTTCCGTGGCGACGCTCCCGAACGGGAACCTGCGACGAATCGGACCCGGTTCGTGGCTGCCGGACTCCAAACGCATCGTCTTCACGGGCTTTATGGGCGATAAGCCCAGGGGTTACGTCCAGGAGATCCCGGACGGCGTCCCGCGTCCGTTCACGCCGGAAGGAGTGGTCGTGCCCTTGAAGGCAGCAGTCCGAATGGACGGCTCGATTCTCGTTCGAGTAGGGCCGCAGTGGTTCCTGTATTCGATCGCTGGCGGCGAGCCTCAACCTGTCCCCGCGCTGACCGCTCAGGATGTTCCCATTCAATGGAGCGAGGACGGCGGATTCACCTACACGATCACGAATGTCCCCGGTCTCGCGCGCACGGCCATTGATGTGTTCCGGGTCGAAGTGCAGAGCGGCCGCCGAAGTCCGTGGAGGACGCTTTCGCCGGTGGACCCTGTCGGTGTGGAGTTTGTCGGCGGAGGGATGGTGATCACTCCGGATGCGCGAGCGTACTGCTATACCTACCTTCGCCGTCTTGGAGACCTGTTCCTCGTCGACGGCCTTCGATGAGCGGTCGCGTGTCATTCGGCGAGTTCGTGCTGGACCTCGATGCGCGCGAGCTGCGCCGCGGAGACACTCCGGTGCTTGTTTCGCCGAAGGCGTTCCAGCTCCTGGACATTCTGGTCGCCAACCGGCCGAAGGCGGTGTCGAAGATCGCCCTCCAGGAACGGCTGTGGCCCGACACGTTCGTGGTCGACAAGAATCTCGTGAACCTCGTCGCCGAAATCCGAGAGGCTCTTGGCGACGATGCAGCGGATCCGCGCTTCATCCGCACCGTCCATCGGTTTGGTTACGCATTTCAAGGGCCGGCCGTGTCACCGGACATCTCGGCATCGGCTCGTCCGACGATCCGCTTTCGACTTGTCTGGAAAGAGGGTCGCGCAGGTCTCGATGTCGGGGAGCACGTGCTGGGCCGCGATCCCGATCTCGAATTGTTTCTCGATTCGCCGAGTGTGTCGCGCCGCCACGCACGCATCCGAGTCGGCGAAGACGGCGCAACCATCGAGGATCTTGGCAGCAAGAACGGTACGTTCGTCGCCGATCGCCGCGTCGGCTCCGCGATGCCGCTCGCCGATGGCGACGTCATTCGCATCGGGTCGGTGCCGCTGACGTTCAAGGTGGTGGCCGCGTGGGGCTCGACACAAACCGAGCCCCACACGCCAGGGTAGCGAGGCTAGTCCGTTACGGCAAGGGCTCGACCGTCACGCGATCCGCCGTCACGGTGCCCGTTGCGGTGAACAAGAGCGTGCCGTCGAGCGCGAACACGTCGGTGACGAACGGACCGCTGAACTGCTGCAGATCCTGGCTCAACGTCACGCGGGCCCGCACCTTGTAAGTGCTGGTGATGGCGCCGGTCGCGAGGTCGAACCCCTGACCGACGAAGGTGATATTGAACGTGCCGTTCCCGGCGCGGACCCACTGACCATACCCTGCGCTCTCCGCAAGCGAACACCCGGCTGCGACGATTCCGCCGTCTGCGCTGATCACTCCCGGCGCGGTGCAGCCCTCGATGCCCGGCGTATCGAACTCGATCTTCACGTTCCACGCACCTGCCAGACTCTGACCCGACTTCGAGTCAGCCTGCGCAGAGGCTGTGGCATTCCACCCGGCCAGCATGGCCGTCATGATGACAAGTGAGGCGATCGTCGTGACAGGGTTGCGCGAGAAGCTCGAGGCAAATCGTGGCATGTCGGTGACTCCTTGAGTGAACGGTGAGCGATCGCGAAATTACCGGAGCCACCGCTGGGAGTCGCAGGCGTTTGGCAGGGGTTCGGCACGAATACGGCAAGACTCGAATAGCCCCGTCAACGAGTCGAGGGGGCGATGTTGTGATTGAAGCGGAAAACGTTCTCGGGGTCGTACGTGTCTTTGAGCGCCACGAGTTTCTGGTACGCCTCCGGTGAGTATGCGGCCCGCACCAGATCGGGGCCTGTATTGCCAGCGTCGAGTGTGTTGATCAACCGCTCGCCGGTCAGCGCCGGCTTCAGGGCATCCATCAGCGTGGCGATCGATCTTCGTGCACCTTCGAGCGCGTCAGGTGTCGGCCCGGCCGCAAGAGCGGAGATGAACCACGGCGATCGGAAGCTGAACGCCATCGATCCGTCGGGCTGACGCGCCAGCGCACCACCCATGTGACGCGCCTCGACGACGAAGATGCCGGAAGCACGATCGCCGGCAATTCGAAGGACGCTGTCGATCGCGTCCGAGGAGAGATCTCGCAGGCCGCCGCCATCGCCCCCCGTGAACAGCGGTGGTGCCTCGGGCGGATCGCTGGCGATCGTGGCGATCTCCGCGTACGGCATCCGCCTCAGAGTGTCGACGAGCGGCGCCCCGATCGATCGCAGCGGCTTCAACAGCGCCTCGCCCTCCGACGTGCTTCCGTTGCGCGCGGCCGTTGATCTGTTTCCGCAGAGCATCACGTTGAAGCGATGAGAACGTGCCTACGTGGCGTCGGTCGATAACGGGGTTAACCGGCATAGACGGCCCCCATCAGCTGACCGACGAACGCGCCGATCATTCCTTCCAACGCGGTGTTCGTCATGGCGACGACCGTCAGTCGGTTCACCGGGTCGACATACCAGTGGTGTCCGTAGACGCCGCCCCATTGCCATGCCCCTGCGGCTTGCGGAGTGTCTCCCAACGCGGAGTCCACCAGCACCGCGCCCCCGAAACCGAACCCCCAGGCAGGCCGCTGCACGCTCGTGAGGCGCAGTGAACCAATCTGGTTGCTCATCATCTGCCGTACGGTTGTCGGCTTCAGAAGCGACGCGCGATCGGATTGCAGCGCCCTCAGGAACGTCAGGAAATCGCCTGCAGTGCCGGCCATGCCGGCGCCGCCCGAGGCGAACGAATCCGCATCGAAGATCCGTGACGGCGAAAATCGGATGCCGGCGGTGCCTGGCGCGAACGGGACGATGTCGGGATCGGTCATCCTCCGCGGCGGCGTGTCGCTCACATAGGGCACGACCAGCCGTGCGGGATCGACAACCGAAAACGCCGTGTCCCGCATGCCCAACGGTCCGGTCACAGACGTTTCGACAACCTCCGGCAGCGTCGCTCCCGCAGCGCGCGCGATGACTTCTCCCAGTACGTCATACGCGACCGAATAGCCCCATGCGGTGCCAGGCGGGTAGATCAACGGAACACCTGCGAGGCGCTTCAGCTCCTCGCCGATAGACAGGCCGGAGAGATCGAGCCCGTCAGAGATGCCGGCTTTTTCGTAGGTCCCACCTTCGGGCTGAAATATCGAATAGGTGAGACCGGCGGTATGAGTCAACAGATGGCGGACGTCGATCCGCGGCTCATCGCCATTGGCAAGCTTCGGCCTGAAGTCAGGGAGCCAGCGAGTGATGGGATCATCGAGCTGGATCGGACCACGCTCGATCAAGGTCATGGTCGCGGCGGCGACAATAGGCTTCGTAAATGACGAGTAGCGAAAGATGGCATCGCCGGTCATCTTGCGCCCCGCTTCGCGATCGGCAAACCCCGCCACCGTCTCGATGACCTCGCCGTGTTTTTCGACGAGGACGACTCCGCCGACGAGCCGATCGTCCGCAATCGCTCGCTGCAGGCACTCCGACACCCGCTCTGCTACGTTGTGTTCTACGCCTAGCCTGCCCATGAGAACGCCTCCTGCAGATCAGCCACGCACAGATCAGCACACCCGCACCGACCTCTGTCGTGGCTTCGAGGTATGCCGGAATCGCGTGCGAGTTCGAAGCCAACGACACACCTCGAGCGATGCCTGTGACCTGAGCTGACTGTACCTAACCGACGTGCTAAACATGACGAGTGAAGTCGGATTGCTGACAGCGTCCGATTCGTTCAAGACCTCCGGCCGGATGAACATTTACGCTACGCTTCTGTGGAGACGTACTGATGGCCAGGTCCGAGAGCGACAGTCGAATCGACTACATCGAGATGAACGTGGCGGATATCGAACGTTCGAAGGCGTTCTACGGAAAAGCCTTCGGTTGGAATTTCACCGACTACGGACCGAACTACTGCGAATTCCGCGACGGTCGACTTACGGGAGGTTTCACGACCAACGGGACGCCGATGCCGGGAGGGCCGCTCGTCATCCTGTACGCCGACGATCTTCCAGGGATGCAGCATCGAGTCGAGGCAGCTGGTGGCCGCATCGCCAAGCCGATCTTCGACTTTCCCGGTGGGCAGCGCTTCCACTTCCTCGATCCGGACGGCTACGAGCTGGCGGTGTGGACCAGACGGTAACGTCACGTGGCCGCGGCAATCACTGAAGCAACACGTCGACGCGCACAAGGCCCGGACATGCCGTGCTCGTTCCATCTCGGAGCGGCGCCATCGGTCATCTACCGAGAGTACGCACCGCCATCGGCTCTGCGTCCCTATCTCGTCTGCGCGTGGACCTTGGACATTGGCGCCGGCCATCGATCGCTTCGGCAACGTATCCTCCCTGACGGATGCGCCGACATCGTGTGGATCGGCGAGAAGGCGCCGATTGTGGTCGGGCCCATGACCCGCTCGGTCCCTTCAACGTCGGAAGCGGAGACGAGGGTGGTCGGCCTGCGATTTCGACCGGAGGCCGGCGCTCGCGTACTGGGCGTGCCTGCCGGCGAGCTCACCGACCGTCACGTGCCACTGGATCAGTTGTGGCGTTCAGACGCCGTCGACGAGATATCCGCGCGGCTGCTCGAGCAACGTTCGAGCGTCAGAAAGGTCGCAGTCGCTCAATCACTTCTCATATCGCGTCGTGATCTGTTCGCGGCACCTGACCCGGTTGTTCAACAGGCCTTAGCGCTCATCGGCGCAGTTCGCGACGTGCAGGTGGAGAAACTGGCAGACGAGATCGGCATCAGCGCGCGACAGCTGCGACGACGGTTCACGGCATCAACCGGCTATAGCCCGAAGGCGTTTCAACGAATCCTGCGATTCCAGCGACTGCTGGCGATCGCGAACGCCAATCCCTCGACCCGACTTGATCATCTGGCACTGATGGGCGGCTACGCCGACCAGGCACACATGACCAGAGAGGTTGGTCAGTTCGCGGGCGCGCGGCCGACGGCGCTCCTCGGAAAGGTGGTCAGCGCGCTGGCGCTCTCGGACCTTCTGACGTCGCCTGAGTAACGAGAGACCAAAGACGAGAGACCAAAGACAGGGAACCTTCTCCTACCGCGCGACCATGTAGGTCAGCTTGGCGATCACCGATCGATCCTGCCGCACGCCGATCCGCTCGTCGCGATGCTCGTTGTAGACGAAGAAGAAGTCGCTGAGCGGTCGATGGATGACGTCGAATCGCACGTTCAGACTCAATTGATGCGTGTCGGTCGCGTACTGCAGCAAGGCGTTGCAGAACATTTTCGTGTTGACGTTGTAGTTGATGCGCGCCGTCGCCAGCGTCGAGACATATGACACCGCCGGCAGCGCGATGTCGTTGATCTGCAGGTTGAGCGACGCACTGACCTTCTCGTTGACGTGCAGCGAAGGGCCAAACGAATAGGACCGCTTGTAACCCTCATAGAAACTCCCGACCGAGTAGCGAACCGAGGGTGTGAACAGGGCGGCGCCGTTGCCGGCGTAGGTGATGACGTGCTCGGTGAACTCGTGCCGGCCGGCCGGAATCACCGCGCCCCGTGCGCTGTTGAGCGTGAACGGCGTCCTCGTCATCTCGACGTTCGTGTTCGTCCCGAATTCCACGAAACCGCCTGCCTGCAGGAGAGCGAGAAAATGAAAATCCTGCTGGCGCGTGTCGAGCGATCCGTCCTGCTGCCGGGTGTAGGTATCGGTCAGCCAGTGCGGCCGCAGCTCACGGATCCACGACGGCAGACGCCGCGATCGAATCGTGCGTGACAGATAGCTGTATGCGTCGTTGACGCCACGCCGCGGGACGAACCCGATCTCGTCGTTGAACCGCGGACCAATCGCGTCGAATCGCCCGCGTAGTTGCCAGTCGCGGCTCTGGTAGTTGACGTTGGCGCGTCCGACCATCGAGTTGCCCGCGGTTCCGACCCGTGAGTCCGGCGACATCGTCTGCGCAAGAAACCCGTTGACCTGCAGGAATCCGAAGCGGAAATTCGCATCCACGCCCGCCATGCGGTTGTATGGCCCGACCTGCTGCTTGTTGAGGACCACTGCCCCGATCTCGGAGTTGGCGAGCACATCGCGCTTCACGCGCACGGCGGTATAGTTGGTCGCCGACACGCCCAGATCCGCGCGCTGCTGAATGTTCAGCAGACCGATCGAATACGCGCCCGCCCGTCCAGTGAGGCGCGTGCCACCGAGAATCGGGAGCGCGTCGCCCGCATCCGACAGGCCGATGCGACGGCTGAAGAAGAGCCGCATGTCGGGACTGCCGTTCTGCCTGCCGCCGAAGGCAATCGAGCCCGCGAACGCCGACCCAAGGCTGCTCGCGTCGGGGAGTCCAAACCCAAAAACCCCTGAGTTCTCCAGGAAGAACTCGCGCTTCTCCGGAAAGAACAGACTGAAACGCGTCAGGTTGACCTGCTGCTCGTCGGCTTCGACCTGCGAGAAGTCGGTGTTCACCGTGAAGTCCCAGACCAGACTGTTGGTGACGCCATACTTCACGTCGACGCCGCCGTTGAACTCGCCGTGCGTCGGCCGGCTGCGCACAGTGCTGCCGCTCGACAGCACATACGGTTTGACGCGCAGGTTCTTCCCCGCCTGCAGACCCTGCAGACCGGTGATCGTACCGGCCAGCGAGACGCGCTCGAGTCCCCAGATGCGCGGCATCCGCGACCAGTAACTGTCCTCATTGAGCCGGCGCACTTTCCGGCGAAAGTTCACTCCCCACGTTTGTGGATCCGCACTCGCAAAGCGGAGCGTCCTGAATGGAATGCGCAGTTCGGCCACCCAGCCAGTCGCGGTCCGGCGAGTCTTCACCTCCCACACCGCATCCCAGTCGGCGTTGATCTCGCGCCCTTCGTTGGTGACTTGCGCGTCGTACTTCGCGCCGGACGGGTTCGTGACGAACACGTACCCGTTTCGTCCGTCATGAAAGGTGTCGAGGATGACCCCGAACGCATCGCTCGCATCCACCACGTAGTCCTTCTTCAAATCCGTCACGATGATGCGCGACGGTTCGTCATCGAGTGCGACGACTCCGAAGTACACCGCATCGTCGTCATAGAGCATCCGCACTTCGGTATCGAAGGTCGCTGGCTGCCCCTCCGCCGGATCGCTCTGAACGAACCCACGCGCGACGGGCGACGCCGTCCACTCGGGCTCGTCGAGCGCACCATCGAGCGTAATCGCCCCGGTCGTCCGTGTCGCGGTAAGGGTGGGCGGCTGCTCCGACGTCTGAGCCACCGACGACGAGGCGTGGACGAGAAGCGCGACGGCGATCAGTGCACGGGCGCCCAGAGACTGTCGAACCATGCGCATGCCGCTCCGGTTCCGTCACGCTACATCCGCGGCGGCCGGATGGATAGAAGAAATGGAACGTCCAAACGAGCTCTTAATGGTAGAGCAGGCGATCGGACGCATAGCGGCGCGCACCGAATTGGGGCCCACGCGCGTCATATCGACCGATCTACACTGAAGACTTCCAAGTCCCCTAGCCGAGGGAAAAGCTTCATGCACATCGTCGTGTGGTGCGTACTCGTCGTCCTCTCGTTGCCATCGGCGGCATGGGCCCAGGCGCCTGCCGAGCCCACCCGCGAGGCCGTGATCGAGGGCGAACAAGCCGAGAAAGCCACCGAACTGCGTCAGTATCAACCGGGAAAGACGGAGGCGCTGTTCAACAGAGCCGAGGGCATTTTGGTCAACGGCGTGCCGCGCTGGCATCCGTTCTTGGACAACGCCTATTACGGTGGTGGATTCACGCTGGGTGCCGGTTATGCGCATCACGTGAGCCCGTACAACATGCTGGACGTGCGCGGCAGCTACACGATCCGCGGCTACAAGCTGTTCGAGGCGGAGTTCACGGCGCCCCGCCTGTTCGAACGGCGCGCATCGCTCTCGGTCCTCGGAGGGTGGCGCGAAGCCACGCAGGCGGCGTTCTATGGACTCGGCATGGACAGCACGCTGCAAGACCGCACGAACTTCGACTTCCAGCAGCCGTATGGGGGGGCGACGTTCACGTTCTGGCCGACACGCCGTCTGCTCATGGTGCGTGGAGCGCTGGAGCTGTCGCGCTGGTCGCAGCGTCCGGGCGAAGGAACGTCGCCATCGGTCGACAAGGTCTATACACCTGCAACGCTGCCTGGCCTCGGCACTGCAACGACCTACGTGCATTCGCAGGGTACTGTCGGCATCGACTGGCGTACGTCACCCGGATACTCGCGACGCGGCGGGTTCTACGGCATCACGCTGCACGACTACAACGATCGCGACAAGCAGTTCGGCTTCCGGCAGGTCGACTACGAGGTGATTCAGCACTTTCCGATCCTGCGGGAGGCCTGGGTCATCTCGCTCCGGGGATACGCGGAGACGTCGTACACGAAAGACAATCAGCAGATCCCCTTCTTCCTGCTGCCGTATGTCGGCAGCGGATCGACGCTGCGAGGATTCACGAGCCATCGATTCCGGGATCAGAACCGGCTCGTTGTGCAGGCGGAATGGCGCATCATGGTCAACCGCTTCGTCGACACCGCGTTTTTTTACGACGCCGGGAAAGTCAGCGCGCGGAGAGCCGATCTCGACTTCAGCGGACTGGAAAGCGACTACGGCTTCGGCGTCCGGTTTCATGGCCCATTCGAGACGCCGCTTCGTGCAGACGTTGCCCGCAGTTCCGAAGGGACACGAGTCGTCCTGTCCGCACACGCGATGTTTTGAGAGAACGTATGCTGCCATCATCGAAACGTTCCATGCTCGTTCGCCGCTCGATGTGTCTGGTGACCGTGATTGCGGCAACCGCGGTCGGCACGAGCATTCTTTCGAGTGCGACGCCGCATTTCTACCCGGACGATCCGATCGCCCGCGAGCCCGAATCGCAGGACGCATCGAAGGCACAGCCGTACTCCCGAGGCTCGCTCTTCGAAATGGCGACGAACCTCTTCGTCACAGCGGGCTACAAGCCGTCGGGACTGCGCGCGAAGAACATCAACACCATCGATGAAGTGCCGGATTCGAACTGGTTCACGAATCGTGTCGGGACGACGAGCGTCGGCATCGAGGACCTGGTGCGTGGGCCCAATGTCGGAGCACCGCCGGATCCGTCACACTGGACGCTGACGAGGGAAAAGACAGCCGGCGCGCATCCCGGTTTCACCGCGCGGGACGCCAAAGGCGAGACCTGGTTCCTCGAGTTCGATCCGCCCTACTTCCCCGAAGGCGCGACCGGGGCCGTGGAAGTGGCGACGAAGATCTTCTGGGCGCTCGGCTACAACCAGGTGGAATCGTTCCTCACGACCCTCGATCCCGCGCGAGTCGACTTCGACCCCCAAGCCACGCTGCGCCGCCCGTCCGGCGCGCGGACCAGGTTTACGAAGGACGACATGAACTCGATCCTCGAGCGGGTCGCACGACGACCGGACGGGACCTATCGCGTCATCGCCGGCCGGCTGATCTCCGGCAAGATCCTCGGGGGATTTCAGTACGAGGGCACACGTCCCGATGACCCGAACGACGTCGTTCCGCATGAGCACCGTCGGGAGCTGCGTGCCCTGCACGTCTTCGGCGCGTGGACCAATCTCACCGATCTCAAGGCGTCGAATACGCTCGACACGCTCGTCACGGAGAACGGCCGCACGGTCGTCAAGCACTACCTGCAGGATGTCGGGTCGACATTCGGCATGTGCAACGACCTGTACGAATGGGATCTCAGCTACGAGCACTTCTACCAGAAGGACACCACGCTGCGCCGACTGTTCTCATTCGGATTTGCCCTCAGCCCGTGGCAGACCATCCCGTACGTCGAGTACCCGTCGATCGGCAAGTTCGAAGGCGATCGGTTCGATCCGAAGGCATGGCGGCCGCAGACGCCGACGACGGCGTACTTGGAGCTCCGAGACGACGACGCGTTCTGGGCCGCCCGGCGTGTTGCGGCCTTCACCGATGACATGATCAGGGCTGCGGTCCACACGGGCGAGTACAGCGATCCGGCAGCGGAGAAACACCTGGCCGACGTGCTGATCAAACGCCGCGACAAAGTCGCGAGCACCTATCTGACTGCGGTCAACCCGATCGTGTCGCCGCGTCTCGAGTCTGGCGGCCGCCTGACGTTCGAGAACGCGGCCTTCGCCGCCCGTGTCGCCAGCGGGAGCGCGACCTATCGCGCCTCCTGGTTCCGCTTCGATAACGCGACCGGCGAGACGCAGCCGCTCGGACAAACACAAGGCACGACGACCAGCGTCGAGGCGCCCGGAAGTCTGCCGACGGCGCCAGGATCATTCGTCGCGGTCGACATCTCCGCGGACATCGATGCCTACGCGTCGTGGCGCCAACCGGTCCGCGCATACTTCCGCCGCGCAGGCGAGCAATGGACGCTGGTCGGCCTCGAACGGTTGCCTGAGACCATTGCCAACGCCTCCGCCAGCGCACGCCGTGAGCGCCGCACTCGATGAGTGAGCAACGCCTGGAACGGCCTGCGGCTGCCGTCAGCAGCGGCAGCGGCGAGACGTCGCACACGCTTCCGCCGGAATTGATGGCAGAGGCGGGCTGGCGGCTCGGTCAGCTCGGGCTGCTCTACTCGGCCGGCATCCTCGCCGAACACTTCGGCCGTCGTGCGTTGCAGGCACTGACCGGTTCCGTCGACATGCGCGTGGGTATCGAGGATGTGTTCAGCATCGCGGCCGTCGCGATGGGCGTCGTCGTGTACATGGTGGTGCGCCGCGGCGCGTTGTCGGCGAAGGGGCTGCTGGACTTCGGACTCGTCTTTCAGGTCGCCGGCGCGTTCGGCATCGCGGTGAGCGGATGGTGGGACGGCATCCCGCGAACGGTCGGCGGGACATTCGCGTTCGTGCCCGCCGAATGCCTCTGGATCGTGGTCTTTCCGCTGGTCGTTCCCAACACGCCAGGGAAGGTGCTCGTCGCATCGCTGCTGGCAGCGTCCACCGGTCCGGCCGCGCTCGCGCTGTCGCGAGTGGTGACCGGCGTCACGCTCGAGAGTCCCCTCGTTCTCATCACGTACTTCCTCACGTCGGACTACCTGTCCGCCGTCGTCGCGTACATCATCGCCCGCATCGTCCACCGCTTCGGCATGCGATTGAAGCACGCGCGCGACATCGGCAGTTACGAGCTGATCGAGAAGATCGGCGAGGGCGGCATGGGCGAGGTGTGGCGGGCGAAGCACCGGCTGCTGGCGCGCCCGGCCGCCATCAAGCTGATTCGCCGCGACGTGCTGGGCTCGAGCCAGCGATCGCGCGATGCGATCGTCCGCCGCTTCGAGCGCGAGGCACGGGACACCGCGACGCTTGGATCAACGCACACCATCGACGTCTACGATTTCGGGATCACGGAGGAGGGCGACTTCTACTACGTGATGGAGCTGCTCAACGGCATCAGCCTCGAGCGAGCGGTACAGCTCTTCGGGCCGATGGACCCTGCGCGAACGGTCTATCTGCTGCAGCAGGTCTGTCACTCGCTGCGCGAGGCACATGCACGCGGTCTGGTGCATCGCGACATCAAACCCGCCAACATCTTCATGTGCCGGCTGGGCCCGGACGACGACTTCATCAAGGTGCTCGACTTCGGTCTCGTCAAACACCTCGAGATGGCGCCGCCGGGAACGATGTTGACGATGGAGGGCACAACGGCGGGAACGCCGGCGTACATGGCGCCGGAGATCGCGCTTGGGCACACCGACGTGGACGGCCGCGCCGACATCTATTCGTTGGCGTGCGTCGCCTATTACATGCTCACGGGGCAGCCGGTGTTCTCCGCCGACACCGCTGTGGCGACCGCGCTCGCGCATGTGAAGGATGAGCCCATTCCGCCGAGCGTGCGCTCGGAGCTCGTCATTCCCCCAGCGCTGGATGCCTTGATTCTCGAATGCCTCGCCAAGGATCCAGCGGACAGGCCGCAATCAGCCGCAGTGCTCGGAGAGCGTCTCGGGAGCACGATCGCACCGAAGACGTGGACTGCGGAAGCGGCGCACGCGTGGTGGGAATTGCACCGCGTGGCTCTGGCAGGCCCGACGGCGGCTGCTGCTGGAGAGGCCGAAACGGCGCAGCCGGCTCGCACGCCAGTGGGGTGTGCGCGCTGCTGGCCACGACTGGATCGCACTCCGCACGCCAGTGAATCGTTGCAACCCCACTGATGCCACATTCCGCCCCTCGTACTCTGGTCAGCCATCCCGAGCCACCGTCCACCAAGTCGTTCCCGATCTTCAAGGCGATCGGGGAGCGTCCGAAGAACACGCTCGAGCGGGCGCTCTCACTGTTCGCAGACGTCCGTGCGGGCGAGGGGGCGAGCACGCTTCTGCTCGCGCTCAACGTGTTCCTGCTGCTGGCTGCGTATTCGCTGATGAAGCCGGCGCGCGACGGTCTCATCCTCACCGAGGGCGGCGCCGAAGTCGCGTCGTACTCGGCCGCGGCGCAAGCGGTTCTGCTGATGATCGCGGTCCCGATCTACGGGTGGCTCGGCACCCGCGTCGTGAGAATCAGACTGATCACGATCGTCATGACGTTCTTCTCCGTCACGCTCATCGGATTCTACCTCGGTGGCATCGCGGGACTTCGCGAAGGCGTGGCGTTCTACATCTGGATCGGGCTGATCAACGTCTTCATCGTGTCGCAGTTCTGGCAGTTCGCGAACGACCTGTTCAGCGAAAGCCGGGGTCGCCGGCTGTTTCCGCTGATCGGCGTCGGACAATCGCTGGGTGCATGGGTCGGCGCGGCGGCCGTGCCTCCGCTGGTGGAGCGGTTGAACTATACGCCGTACACGCTGATGCTCCTTGGAGCGTGCGCTCTCATGGTGGCGCTGAGCACGACCTTGCTGGTCAATACGGTGGAAGCACGGAGCGGCCCTCGCGACGCCCGCGATACCAGCAAGGAAACGCTTGGACCACAAGGCGGCTTCGAACTGATCTTCCACGACCGCTATCTCCTCTGGATCGCGTTCCTCATCGTCCTGCTCAACGTCGTGAATACGACGGGGGGATACGTCCTGAATCGACTGATCGTGGGCGAGGCGGCGGCACGGTTCGGCAGCGGCGCGGCATCCGTCGAGCCGAGTCGCCAGTTCATCACCGCGTTCTCCGGCTCGATTACCGCGGCCGTGAATCTCGTTGGCCTGCTGCTGCAGTTGTTCGCGACGGCGCGGGTGATTCGGGCGATCGGGGTGCGTGGCGCGTTATTCGTGCTGCCGGTGATCGCCCTGGCGAACTACGCGATCATCGTCGTGGCGCCGGTGCTTGCCGTGGTTCGCGTCGGCAAGGTGCTCGAAAACAGCACCGACTATTCGATCCAGAACACGCTTCGCCAGGCGCTGTTCCTGCCGACCTCGCGGGAAGCGAAATACAAGGCGAAGGCGGCGATCGACACCTTCTTCACTCGCGCGGGCGATGTGCTGTCGGCCGGGTTCGTCGGCCTCGGCCAGGTCGCCGGGCTGACGGTTTCCGCGTTTGCCGGAATCAACGTCGGGCTGACGATTGTCTGGCTGGCCGTGGCCCGCCAAATTACCCGCGAGCATCGACGGCGGACGGCGTAGACGCGATCAGCGCCCGCAGCCGCTCGAGGACAGCCGCCGGCAACACCTGATCGAGATACTCGATCGCCAGTCCGCGCACCCCTGGATTCGACGACTGGATCCCCTGAACCGCCGCATCGAGCGGCTCACGCGCGACAATCGTCGAGAGCAGCAGAAAGATGTGTTCCAGGTGACGCGAGCTGGGTTCCGGCGGCTCGCTCGCGCCAGCAGACTCCTCGACGTCGGGCCGATCCAGCAGACGATACCCTCGCCAGACCTGCGGCGGCACCGCCAGCTCGCGTTCGACGATCGCGATCATCCTCCCGCGATCGATCGTGAGCTCGTGGTTCTTCGCAAGAACCCGACTGATCGCGCGACTGCAGTGATAACGAACCTCGAAGCGGCGGTCATCCAGGCCATGGACCAGACCGTCGACGCTCCGTGACGAGGCAACGGTCCCGAGGATGCGCGGCACGCGGCGACGGATGGTGAAGTCACTATCCGGATCGAGCATCGCATCGACCAGCATGCCCAGGTGAGCGGGTGCGAGTTGCTCGAGCGTCGTACGTGCAGCGGGCAGAACTTCGTCCCAGGCGAGCAGCTGGATGATCTGCGCCACGTGCATGCGCTCGAATGTCGCGCGGCGGTCGAGAGCCGACGTCACGCGCTGGACGTCGTTGGATCGAAGATCGGCGAGCGTTTGAATCTGTGGATCAACGGGTGGCGCCGGTGCATGGAAGGAACGGGCTGGTGATGGCGCCGCAGGATGTGTGGACGTCGCCTCATCGGCGACTGGAAGCAGCGTCCACCCCGCCTCGGAAACAAGGCTGACGGGTCCACCGTCGCGATATTTCAGGAGCTGCTGTTCCACCACGTTGAGATACAGCTGGTCCAGTCGCTGCCCGATCCAGAACGAGACGCCTGCGATGATGACCGTGACCGCCAGCAGGCTGCTGCTGAGCGACGCGACGCTCGCCAGCAGGAAGAGCTGAACGAGTCCGGCTCCTGCCGCCTCACCGGCGCGATCGCACACGACGTCGAGCATCGTCTTCGCTCGCCGCCGTACGACAGGATCCATCGGGACGAACAACAGCTCGTAGCCGCTGCGGAACAGCGAATTGCGCAGCACCGCCTCCACGACGCGGACGGTAGTGATGATCGGCCAGCCCGGAAGAATCAACGCGACGGCACATGCAACGCCGGCCCCACCCGGGAACGCCGACATCGTTCCCCCGATGCCGAGTCGCTGTACCGTGTCACCCGATCGTGTCTGCGCCAGGAACGACAGGACCTGCACGGCTCCGTAGAACAGCGCGAAGAAGCGCAGCAGACCCGGCCCGCCCCCAAACGCCACCGTCGCGTTCGACTTCAGCAGGAAGTCGAGGATTGCCGAGCCTGCGCTGGTCAACACGACGAACGCCGCGATCGTTTTCAGGTACGGCGTCCGCAGTGTCCCGCGCATGTCGGTCATGTCTGCGTCATCTCCGGTCCCACGCGGAAACAGGATCGGGGTGCGCCCCATCATCGTCACGCCGAGCGCGCAGATCACGTGCAGGCTCGTGAGCAGCACCAGCACGCCTTCGGGAGCGACCATCGTCGCGATGCGCTCGGCGGCGACGCTGCCGACAATGCCGCCGATCGTTCCAGCCGCGGCGATGCGGCCATAGGCGGCGCGCGCGCCTGCGGGGTCGAATCGTTCGGCGATGAGCGACCAGAACCCCGACAGCAACACCGCGCCCACGCCCGCCAGATGCAGGTAGATGACAACGGTGATCCACCGTCCCTCGTCGTAGAAGACCCACTCGGCGGCGTGTCCGATGGCGCTCAGCACGAAGCCGGCGGCGACGACGGTGAGCGGAGAGAAACGCTCGAGCAGACGCGAGAAAAGCGGGACCATCGCCACAATCACCGCCGTCGTCGCAACCGTCATCAGTGGCAACGCGGTGGCGGGCCACGCCGTGAGGAAGGCAGCGTCACGAAACGCCTTCGAGGCCACCTGGTGTGCGAGCATGATGCCCGCGGTGGCCATGGCGATGCGGGTGAAGGTGCGATTCACGCCTTAACTCGTTCGGATCGTTCGGATCGTTCGGATCGTTCGAATCGTTCGAATCGTTCGGAGCGTTCGGACCGTTCCGAGCGTTCGGACGTTCGCCAGAGCTACAGTCTCTCACGCGTCGATTCGGTATATTTCGGATATGCCTGACCGCGGACGCTCCCGAGGCGATCGTGTCGCCGTCATCGACGTGGGTTCGAATTCGGGCCGGGTGGTCGTGTTCGAGCGCGACACGGTGGGCCATCTCCGAACACGGGCCGGTTCGCGCGCGTCATTGCGTCTCGTCCACGACGTCGACTCGCGAGGCGAGCTCTCGGATGCGACCATGGCCCGCACGATGGAGGCGCTGCGCGATTTCAAGGCGCTGGCCACGGGTGCCGGAGCGCGGCGCATTGTCGCCGTGGCCACCGCGGCGATGCGCGACGCCGGCAACGGCAGCCTGTTCGCGGAGCGGCTTCGTCGCGAGCTCGGCATTCGAATCGAGATCATCAGCGGCATCGCTGAAGCGCGCTACGGTTTCACCGGTGCGTTGAGAGGGCTGTCGGTGTCCGGTGGACTGCTCTTCGATCTCGGCGGCGGCAGCATGGAGCTGACCAGATTCGATCGTCGCCGGCGACTGGATGACCTCAGTTTCCCGTTTGGCGCGCTTCGTTTGAGCGAACAGTTCCTCGAGTCGGACCCGCCGACGCGCGCGCAGCTGAAGCGACTTCGCGATCACGTTCGCGGTCAGCTCGTGAAGGCCGGAGTGAAGCGTCTGGGGCGAGGTGAGTTGCTCGTCGGTACCGGAGGAACACTACGCAACCTCGCCAAGATCGACCGTGAGGCGCAGCTGTATCCGATCGGGAGCCTGCACGGGTACGAGCTTCCGTTCGATCGCCTCGAGGAAACCGTCGACCTGCTGGCGACAACCAAAGAGAAGCATCGCGACAGTCTGCCGGGGCTGAGCGCCGAGCGCGCCGATTCGATCGTGGGCGGCGCCGTGGCCATTCACACGCTCGCGGAGTTCGTGCGTGCCACGCACATCCTGGTTTCGGGGCAGGGTCTGCGCGAGGGTCTGGCGCTCGGACTGCTCGGCATTCCTGTCGGATCGCCGGCGACGGTGAAGGACGCGTCGCTGTCGTCGCTGGTCGCGCGATTCGACGGCTGGTCGCCGGAGTCAGCCGTGCGACGGCAGAGCGTGGCCGTGACGCTCTATCGTGCGATCGAACGGCGCGGATCGCCGATCGTGAGGAGCGCGGTCGCCCATGCGGCACGAGTGCTCGACATCGGCCGCAGCCTCGATGTCGTGAGCAGACACAAGCACGTCGCCGACATTCTCCTGACCACTGAACTCAACGGGTTCACGCATCGCGAGATCGCGCTGGTGTCGGCCATCGTGCGCCGCGCCGGAGATCGCAACGCGGACATCCTGCCGCTGGCGATCGACGAGGAAGTCGGTCCCAAAGTGGTCGACAGGGCCGCGATCATCCTCGCCTTGGCCGACGAGATCGAGGCCCGATGTCCGCGCGGCCAACCGATCGCGGTCCGTTCCGACATCGGTCGCGATGTGACGTTGTCGATTCCGATGTTGCCGTCGTGGCTGGCGAAAGACCTGGACAAGCGCTTCGCCCGCGCGTTCGGCCGCGCACTGATCGTCAGACACTAGGCTGGTTGGTGGGTGGTGGATAGTGGATGGTGGACGGAGCATTTTTGACGAATTTCAGTCCTCGTACTCGTCGTGACGGCGGTACCAGAAACCCGAGCGCAGTTTGCCCGCCCCCTCGGACATCTTCTCGTTCCGCCCGCGCGGGGCGCGATCGAGCCATTGATACATGCCCCAGAGGGAGTCGAGTCCGCGCGCATACGCCGAATAGGTGTGATACACGGCGCCGTCCTCGAATGCGAACGCGCTCATGCCTGGTGTTTCCCGCGTAAAGGTCGCCACGTCGGTTCCGGCCTGTGCAGCAACCACGCCGACCGGACTGTCAGGACTCGCCTCGAGCGCCCGTCGCACATCCATCGTGCGGTAGTTGTATTCGAGCGATCCCGACTGCTGCTGTTCCTTGGTGTAGGCGGCGTTGAAGTCGTAGTTGAAATCGCTGCCGAACGAGGAGGCCCACGGGAACGTCCACCCCATTCGCCGCTTGTACGCCTGCAGCTTCTCGAGCGGCGCGCGCGATACCGCCCAGAGCATCACGTCATGATTGGCGAGGTGGACGACGAACCCGTTGAAGCCGTCGGCAATCGCCGAGCAGGACGGACATCCGGCCGTGAAGTCGGGACCGAACATGAAGTGATAGATCAAGAGCTGCGAGCGGCCCTTGAAGAGGTCTGGCAATGACGCATGTCCCTCGTCGGTATCGAATCGATACGCCTTGTCGATCCGGACCCACGGCAGTTCCTGCCGCTGTCGCGCCACTTCATCGCCCCGATGCGTGAGTTCCTTCTCAGCCTCGAGCAACTCGCGTCGGGCGGCGAGCCACTCTTCGCGCGTTCCAGTCCTGTGCTTCGTCATAGCTCGTGTGGTCATTCGTGGTTGTCTCCGTGTGAAGCGAGCCCTCGCAATCCCCCTGCCGATGCCGCTCATCCCCGAGTTCACTTCGATTGACCATGGGCGGTGACGTGGTCAACCAAGCGAACGCCCGCCTACCTCATCTGTGCTAGGGTTGTCGCGGTGGATGACATCGCGCGCCCGCCGGAAGGCGCCCGGCCGCGTCTCGAACGCGTCATCGGCACTGGCGCGCTTGCCGCTGTCGCAATCAACTGCATCGTCGGATCCGGCATCTTCGGCCTGCCGGGCATTGCTGCAGGCATACTCGGCCCTGCCGCGATACTCGCGTATCTGGTGTGCGCGCTGTTGATCGGCCTCGTCGGGCTGTGTTTTGCCGAGATCGGCAGCCGGGTCGACAGCGCCGGTGGTATCTACGCTTACACCACTGTCGCCTTCGGTCCTGTTGTCGGTGGCATTGCCGGCACGCTCATGTGGTCCGCGAACGCCGTCGTACCAAACGCGGCAGTCAGCAACCTGTTGATGGATACGCTCGCGTCGCTCGTGCCAGCGCTCGGCGGGGGCCCGGTTCGCACGGGCATGATCTTCGCGGTCTACAGCGTGCTCGCCGCCGTGAACATCCGCGGCGTGCGTTCCGGCGCGCGCTTGTCGATGATCCTTGTAGTGATCAAGATCGCACCGCTCGTCGTGCTGGTGATCGCCGGGGCATGTGTCGTGTCGGGTGCGAACCTGCACTGGCAGAATCTGCCAACGGCGTCGGGCATCGGGCAGACCGCGGTGCTGCTCTTCTTCGCGTTCATGGGTGTGGAAGGCGGACTGAACGCGAGCGGCGAAGTCGCGAATCCCGCGCGCACGGTGCCTCGCGCGATCCTGCTCGCGCTGACGGTCGTTGCGATGCTCTACATCGGACTTCAAGTGGTCGCGCAGGGCACGCTCGGCTCGCAGCTGCCAAGCGAGAGTGCGCCGGTGATCGCGACCGCGGCCGCTGTCTTCGGCGGATGGGGCGCACGAGCGTTCGTCCTCGTGACGGTCCTGTCCGTCGCCGGATATCTTTCAGGCGATATGCTCGGCTCACCGCGGGTCTTTTACGCGATGGCGGAGCGCGGCCAGATGCCGCGCCGATTGTCCGCGGTGCATCCTCGCTTGAAAACACCGGTGCTCGCGATCGGTATGTACGCGCTGTTGTGCGCCGTCATGGCGGTGACCGGGTCCTTCCGCCAGCTCGTGGTGGTCGCGGCATCAGGCACGTCCGTGGCCTACTTGATCTGCTGCCTCGGTCTGCTTCCACTGCGGAAGAAAAACGTCGTGATGGCCAGCGCACCCTTCGTCGCTCCCGGCGGAGCGCTGGTCCCTCTCGCCGCTTCTGCCATCATCGTGTGGATGCTTTCGACGCTTCCCACCGGAGAACTGGCAGCGGCTGCGTCGCTGGTCGCCGTCTCCGGCATTGCCTACACACTGCAGAATGTTCTGCCGGGAAGGAAGCTCTCGACGGAACAGTCGTTCCCTTCGATCACATCGCCAGCTTCGTCATCCCAACGGCCGCCCCGATAATCAGCGCGCCTCCAGCAAGACCGGTCCAACCGAGCGTGTCGCCCAGGATCGACACGCCGAGCAATGTGCCGAGCACGGGTTCCAGATTGACGAACACGCCCGCTTCGGCGGCCGGTACGCGTGCAACGCCCCAGTTCCAGAGTAGCGTCGCGGTCGTCGTCGCCAACAGGCCCTGAGCGGCGAGCGCGAGCCAGACGCGCGCGGGCAGGTGCGTCGATGGCGCGCCGCTCGTCGTCAGCACCCATGTATCGAGCAGGAACGTCCCGGTGATCATCACGACCGCGGTGATGACGCTCGGTGGGTAGGTGGCGATCAGCTTCTTGCACAGGAGAATCCAGCTCACGCCTGCAAAGACCGACGTCACGACGAGCAGGTCTCCGGTCATAGTGGGACCGCGAGCGGCGTCTCCGCGAGGCGCATCGAAAACGATCAGCAGCGCGCCGACGGTGGACAGCACCAGCAGCCACCATCGCCGCGTGTCGAGTCGCTCGTGTGCGAACACGGCAGCGGCGATGCCGAGCAGGATCGGCGAGGTGCCCACCATCAATGCCGCATGCGAGACCGTCGTACGCGCGAGTCCTTCGAATTGGATCAGGAACAGCACCGGCCCGCCGACGACCCCCGCCACGAGCACCGTGGACCAATCCTTCGGTCGAAGGCGCGGACGTCGCGTCAGCACGATCGGCACGAACCCACATGCGGCGAGGGTCAGCCGATACATGATCATGTGCGGCACGCTCAGCGCGTCCAGGGCAATCTTGCCGAACAGAAAGCCGGTCCCCCACAACGAGCCGGCGGCGGCGAGCGCGAGATAGGCACGAGTCTTCACGGGACGAGCTCCGAGTCGATGACCGACATGTTCGAGGTCATCCCGATTGTGCATCGAGGATTGCAGGCCGATGAATCGCAGAGACAACGGATTCTCGGTAGGCCGCTTGCATCCATCGACGCAGGACACAGCCCTCGCTGCTGAACTGAAAACAACGTCGAGGTTGCGATGAATATTCCCCAGACGATGAAGGCGGCGGCCATCGACCGCTTTGGGCCACCGTCAGCGTTACGAGTTCACGAGGTTCCTGTCCCGACACCTGGCCCGCGAGAGGTGCTCATCGCGATTGACACTGCGGGCGTCGGCAGCTGGGATGCCTCCATTCGGAACGGGTCGTGGCGAAAGCCCGGACGGACGCGATTTCCCTTGGTGCCCGGAGTCGATGGCGCCGGCATCGTCGTCGCGGCAGGTGCGCGGGTGCGGCATCTTCGCATCGACGATCGGGTCTATGCCTACGAGTTCGGCAATCGTCAGGGCGGGTTCTACGCGGAATTCGCGGCGGCGGATGCACAGCACGTCGCCCGTGTGCCGAAGGGACTGCGACTACGCGACGCAGGAGCCGTGGCCACCACCGGCTTGACGGCTCTACAAGGGATCGATCTGCTCGGACTGCGATCGGGACAGACGGTGTTGATCTTCGGGGCGTCCGGTGCCGTCGGCACGATCGCGGTGCAGTTGGCGGCGCATCGCGGCGCTCACGTCATTGCCACCGCGTCGGGAGCTGCGGCAGAGCGCCTCGTTCGAAGGCTCGGCGCCGATCGCGTGATCGACGCTCGCAGAACCGAGTCCATCGATCAGCTCAGGACGTTCGCGCCCGACGGGCTGGACTGCGTGCTCGCGCTCGCCGGTGGCGACGAACTGGAGCGCTGTCTCGATTTCGTGCGGCCGAAAGGACGCGTCGTTCACCCGAATGGCATCGAACCGGCTCCGAAGAATCGCCGCACGTTCCGGGTACGTTCCTACGACGCGGTGGCGAGCCCGCGCGAATTCGCGAGGCTCAATCGTCACGTCGCCAACGGGACGATTCGCGTGCCTGTCTCGGCCACTTACCCGCTTGGCAAGGCGGCGCAGGCACATCGGCGGCTCGATCGCGGACGCGTGCTCGGCCGCATCGTGCTGCAGCCGCACCGTGACGGGAAGTGATGGCCGAACCTTGGCAGTCCTAAACCGGAATTCACTTGTGTTCAGCTGCCAGCGAGCGGGTGGCGCCGGGTGGGGCCGCCCCGCCCGCCGCGCAGGCGCCTCCGCGGTGCACGTCTTTCTTGGTGCCGAGGACGGGTGGGGCAACCCGGCGCCAGTACCCGCTCGTGTCCCACGAACACGAGTGATTAGGAGATTAAGAGAGGTCAACCATGAAGGGTCAACTGCAGGACAAGGTCGCGATCGTGACTGGTGGCGGAACCGGAATCGGTGAGGCGATCTGCGTGAAGTTCGCACGCGAGGGCGCGAAGGTCGTGGTCAACGGCCTGCCTGATGATCCGGTCGCGGACGTGGCGACAACCATTCTCGATGCGGGCGGCGAGGCGATTCCATTCGCCGGCGATGTGTCGATCGAGGGTCAGGCAAAGACATGCGTCGACGCTACCATCGCGAAGTACGGACGCATCGACGTCCTCGTGAACAACGCCGGTGTGCTGCTCGCGAATGCGGAAACGGACGACATGCCCGTGGAGGTGTTCGACGAACAGATCCGCTGCAACGTGCGTTCGGCGTTTCTGATGACGAAATACGCCCTGCCTCACTTGCGTAAATCGAGAGGCAACATCATCAGCGCCGGCTCCGAAGCAGGCGTCAACGGGCAGCCAAGGAATAGCGGGTACGGAGGTACGAAGGGGTTCCTGCATGCGTTCATGGCCGGCGTTGCCGTTGAACAGGCTCAATACGGCGTACGCGCCAACTGCGTGCGTCCAGGACCGATCGACACGGCATGGACGCACAAGGAGACGGGCGCGGTAGACGCGGAGATCGAGAAGGCCCTCGTCACGGCGACGCCACTTGGACGACGGGGAACACCCGAGGAAGTGGCGAACGTGTACGCGTTCCTCGCGTCGGACGCAGCGAGCTTCGTCACTGGCGCTGTGTGGCTCGTCGACGGCGGAATCACGCCTGCAAAAGGTGCCGTCGGTGCGATGGCCCGGCCCGAGGCGTCAACACCACCGGCACCGACACTGGATCTGCACCATGCGCACGATGGAACTCGAAACAAGAATCTCGTGACGGTGCCGTAACCGTCGACAGGCGGACATGGACTTCGACAGCTTCGCGCGTCAGTTCGTCTCGGTTCGAGGCGGGACGATGTTCGTCCGTCGTGCCGGCACCGGTCCGCCGGTATTGTTGCTGCACGGCTACCCGGAGACCTCTTTCGCGTGGCACAAAGTGGCGCCGAGCCTCGCGAACCACTTCACCATCATCGCCGCGGATCTTCCCGGCCATGGCGATTCGACTGTGTCGCCGGAGATGTTCGACAACGACCGGATCAGCAAGCGCGCCATGGCTCACGCGCTCGCGGACGCCATGACCGAGCTGGGCTTCTCACAGTTCGCCGTGGTTGGTCACGACCGTGGAGGTCGCGTGGCGTACCGACTGGCGCTCGACATGCCGGAACGAGTGCGGAGCCTCGCCGTACTGGACGTCCTTCCGATTCTGGACATGGCGGAGGGCATCACCTATGAAAGCGCACGGCAGATGGCGCATTGGCTGTTCTTCGCACAACCATCGAAGGTGCCCGAGACGCTCGTCGGTTGCGAGCCCGCATTCTACGTGCGTCACATCCTCGAGGAGTGGGGTGGCGCGAATGTCATCGAGCCCGAGGCGGTCGACGAGTACGTGCGGTGCATGCGGAAGCCGGACGTGCTTCACGCGTCGGGTGCCGAGTATCGAGCCGACCAACTGGATCTCGATCACGATCGCACGGATCGGATGGTGTCACGTCGCATCGCGTGCCCAGTCCTGACGATCTGGGCGCGCGGTGGATTGGCTGACCAGTTCGGCGACCATATCGGCGTCTGGAAACGATGGGCGGGCCGCGTCAGCGGTGGCCCGATCACCGGTGGTCATTTCCTCATGGAGGAATCGCCTGAGGAGCTCATCGCCCGCCTGACGCCGTTTCTCGCGGACAGCTTTGGTGTCGAGCCGCAACACACCTTCGCTGGTCAGACCGATTAGCGCCCTCCGCGATGGCGGCCCCTCACAGCCGCACACGCATCAGGTCACCGGCGCCAGCAGATTCGCGTCACGCGCGAGCACCCAGCGACCGTCTGCTTCCTTGCGCAGAATGGTCAGCGTGTAGCCCGCGCGTCTTGTCGGAGTGCCACCCTCGGGAGTCATCGTCAAGTCGATGTGATTGCGGAGGTATGCCCAGTCGCCGAGCACCTTCAATTCCTCGATCTCGCTGCGTCCGTCGATGCGGACGTTCTTCATCTTCTCGGAATTGCTGGCGAAGGCCTCCTTGCCGAACGGCTTCTGGCCCGGAACCATGAAGACGACGTCGTCGGCCATCAGACTCAGCACGGTGGCGAGATCACCTGTCCGGCTGGCGGACATCCACGTCTCGATCAATTCACGAATCACGCGCTCGTCGTTCGTCATCCTGACCGCATCTTAGCGTGGCCCTCCCTGACCGTGAAGCACGAGCGCTGACGCCTCGACCGTTCAGGGAATCACATTGCGGGCATCTTGTTTGGAGGCGGTCCAGTTGCGGGTGAAGCCGCAGTTCCGCGGAGTGACGTGCACCGACTGTTTCACCCTCCAGAGACGGACTGAGCGGGAGTCACGGGCGTGACGCGGTAATCTGGTCTCGAATGCAGGGACGAGAGGAGACCATGAAGCTCAACCACCTCGACCTTCAGGTATCGGACGTCGATGCCGCTCGAGCGTTCTTCGAACAGTTCTTCGGTCTGCGTTGTCGATATCAGCGGCAGAAACAGATTGCCATCTTCGAGGACGCCAGCGGTTTCGAGTTCGCAATCAGCAATCTGTTCAACTCGCCGCCGCCATCATACCCGCCGGACTTCCACCTCGGGTTCGTGCTCGAACGCTCGAGTGATGTGCGCGACGCCTACGATCATCTCAAAGCAGGCGGGGTGGCGATGAAGCTCGATCTCGGCGTGCAGGGACCGGCGCTGGTGTTTCAGTGCCTCGGGCCGGACAACATACCGGTGGAGGTCCGGGCGCCCAAGGACAGTTGATCGCGCACGCCTTCCGCGTTCGCGTCAACCGCCGGCATCCCTGCGCGTGGCAGTCTGACGACGAACACGGCGCCACCTTCAGACCGGTTGCTGACCGCAATCGTCCCGTGATGCAGCTCGACGATGTGGTGGGCGATGGCCAGACCGAGGCCAAGGCCGCCGTGCTCGCGCGTGACCGAGCCGTCGGCCTGACGGAACTGCTCGAAGACGTGCGGCAGAAACTCCGGCGCGATCCCTGGACCATCGTCCTCGACTGTCAGCTCCACGCAGTCGGTCTCGACGATCGACACCACCACGCGGCCACGTTCCGCGGCAAACTTGACGGCGTTCGACAGCAGGTTCCACACGACCTGCTGCAGCCGTCGGCTGTCGCCGGTCACGAGCGGCGCCCCGCTCGTGCGCACGTCGATGGCCACCTGCCTCGCGCTCGCCGGCTCGCGCACCATGTCGATCGCGGATTCGACGACAGGCCCGAGATCGACGGTTTCGATCTCCAACGGCAGGCGTCCCTTCGCGATCCGCGAGACATCGAGAATGTCCGACACGAGCTGCGCCTGGAGCAGCAGGTTGCGATACACCGTCTGCACCGCGCGTGCGCCGGGACCGTCCCCGATCGATCGCCGCAGGATGTGCGTCCATCCGAGCGCCGCATTGAGTGGGGTGCGCAGCTCGTGTGAGAGCGTGGCGAGAAACGCATCCTTGGCTTGGTTCTGCTCCTCTGCTTCGCGCCGCGCGGCCTGCTCGTGAATCAACTGCGCGCGTTCCTCCTCGGCGTGCTTCTGCTCGGTGATGTCGTGGCCGATTCCAATCATTCGCACGAGGCGATTCGACGAATCGAACTCCCCACGCCCGCGCGCCTGGAGCACGCGCACCTCTCCGTCGGGGCGGACGATCCGCTGCTCGAACGCGAACGGGCGACGTTCTTCGGCCGCACGCCTCACCTCGGCATCCGTCAATCCACGATCGTCGGGATGCACGACCAACAGGTAATCCTCGTAGTTTGCCGGAGGGTCGGTCACGCCGAACACGCGGCACATTTCAGCCGACCACCAGAGCCTGTCGGTCACCACGTCCCACTCCCAGCTGCCGACGTGGGCGACGGCCTGCGCCTCGACGAAGCGATCGTGTTCGCGCGTGAGCTCCTCGGTGCGTTCCGCGACCCGTCGCTCGAGCGTCTCGTTGAACGCGTGGAGCTCCAGCTCCGCGCGGCGAGCCCTGCTCACCTCGGCGGCCACCGACAGCATCAGCACCCCGAACAATGCGACCAGCGTCTGGACGAGCACGAGCGAGATGACTGGATCGCGAAACGAGATCGGCCCGTAGTTGTTGAGGACACGGTAGGTGGCGATGATCCATTCGATCACGGCCAACATGGCTGTCGCGCGCGTGCCGAAGCGGAATGCCGACCAGAGCAGAAGCGGCACCATGAAGAACGCATACGGCAGGTCCCGGATGCGTGCCTGAGCGATGCCGAAAACGGCGACCAGCACCACGACGACGCTGGCCACCAGCGCGAGCTCCTCGGCTTGCGCGCGCTCAGTTCGCGGCCTCGGTACCGCCCACAGCACGCACATCGGTACGAGCATGACGATGCCGGTGGCGTCGCCCAACCACCAGGTCAGCCAGATCATGTACGCGCTCGCCGCTGACGCGAGGTCCACGACTTCGAGCGTGGCCGTGCCGACTGTTGCGGCAATCGTCGCGGCGATCAGTGCGCTCACCGCGAAGCGCAGGATGTCGGCGGCGCGATCGAAGGCCACGCGTCGGCCCGATCCGCGGATGAGCGCCGTCGCAGCGATGCATTCGAGCGTGTTGCCGAGCGCGATGAAGACCGACGCGAGGACGTGGCCCGACGTGGTGAAGTTGACGAGAAAGGCGCCGATGGCAACCGCTGGCAGGGCCATCGGCCCCATCAACACCGTGGCGGTCACGGCGACACCACTCGCCGGCCACACCGCGCTGGCGCTCTGATTCACGAACGCCACCGCGAGACCGATCCGTCCTGCTACGAAGTAGGCGAGGGTGACACCCGCCAGCGTGAGGAGGGTCCGGAGGCGACGTGCGGGCATCCGTGCAGGATCTTAATCTCGCGACGCTGTCCCCGCCGGGGATTCTGCGATTTCACGCGATTGCGCGCATCGAGCGGACTTCCTGGACGTCTTGACGGCCACGAAGCTTCGCTCACGAATCAAGTTTTGCTCCGTCAAGATGTCCGCCCGCGAACTGGGGCCCCCAAGCGCGCGTGGTGTGCGCGCTGGGGTGGTGGAGCGGGCAAAGCCAACGCTGCAGACGAGCGAGGTCTGAGGCCAGCCTCGCTAGTCCTGGGCGCCTGCTGAAAGGAGGAACGACACCACTGCCGTGTGACCGCCGCGTCGCGCCATGCTGAGCGGCGTCCGCCATTCGCCGGGCCCAGCGACGCCGTCGCGCGTCCATGACCGCTCGGCCCAGACACGGGCATTCACATTGGCGCCGCGCGCGACCAGCAGTCGCACCACCGGCAGGTGGCCACCCGCGCTCGCGCCAATGAGCGCGTTCTCGTCGTCTTCGACCACCTGCTCGATGTCGGCACCGCGATCCAGCAACAGTTCCACGATGGGGAGATGTCCGCGCTGCGATGCGGCGATGAGCGGACTGCCGTCGCCGCGGAAGGGCAACGTGAGATCCGCACCCCGCTCGAGCAGCAGCGTGACGATCCGCAGATGGCCACGCTGTGCCGCCGCGATGAGGGGTGTGCCGTCCCCTGCGACACCGGCGTTCACATCGGCGCCGCGATCGAGGAGCAGTTGCACGGTCGTGAGATGCCCTCGCTGCGCCGCTGCGATCAACGCGTTCCCGTCCCCCGGGACCGCGCCATTGAGATCGGCGCCAGCGGCGAGCAGCGATCCGATCTGTGCCTCGTCGCCGTGCTCAGCGGCCTCGACCAGCATGCGTGTCAGCGCGACTTCGACAATCGCCTCACGTGCGATTCGCGCGTCTCGATTCGACGGCGCAGCCGTCGATTGGGGTACCCGTGACTGTGCGGGTGGCGTGGGTCGAACCAACGGCGTGGGGACCGCGCGCGGTAACGTTCCCTGCGGGATTGCGTCCGGTGCATGGAGCACTGGATCTGAGCCCTTCACCTGCACCGCGGCAATGGGCACCGACGCGAGGATCAGGACGGCGGCGGCTGCCATTCGTGTGCGCAGCGCGGACGATCGACGAATCGTGGGATCGAGAATGGCCATGACTCTTCCTTCCAGTTGAGAGCGGCCCGCCATAGAGACGCCGGCGAGAACCAATGACGATGGCCGAGACTGCGCGCCTTGCGCGATCTCGAGCAGGTGCCCTGCGTACTCGGAACCCCTGGTTCCGACGGCGAGGACGAAGTCGTCGCACGCGCGTTCGCGTTCGGCCCGCAGGTGGCGTGCCGCGATCCAGACGAGGGGGTTGCACCAGTAGAGCGCGCAGACGAGTTGTGCCATCACCTGCGTCGCGCAGTCATGACGTTTCACGTGCGCGAGCTCGTGGAGCAGCGCGACATGCAGCCGCGGTCGTGGCCAGGTATGCGCGTCGCGCGGCACCATGATGCAGGGACGCCACAGTCCCGACACCATCGGTGTGGCGACCGACGATTCACCAAAGACAAGGCGCCGGCGAATTCCAAGAGCGTCCGCAAGCGCCGACGCGTCCTCCGCCCACTGCCCCTCCACTGGTCGCACCGATCGCCTGAACCACCACGCCGCGGCGACGCCGAGCATCAGATACGTGACGACCGCCAGCGTCCCGGTCGCCCAGGCCCTCACCACGAGCGTGGATGCCGAGAGGCGACTCTCGGACGCGGAATCGGCGGCGGCGGCGACGCCACCCGGGGCATCCACCGCGAACGATGACGAGGCCACTCCAGTCGACCGATTCGTCGTGGCGGTTGCGGACGCCATGGACAGAACGGGAGCCAGCCTCGTGACGGCAGGCGGCGTCTGCAGCTGCCACCGTGGTGCGACCATGCCAACGAACGGGATCAACGCGGCACACACGAGTGCCGAGGCCCAGACGACGTGACGCGTCGATGCGGCAGCTCGGCGCATCATGCGCGTGATGAGCCACGCGGCTGCCACTATGGCGGTGACGCGGATCATGGCGTCGGCAAGCATCGGCAGCGGCTCGATGGTCACGTCAGGCTCCTTCCTTCTTGGCCCGGTCGATGGCGGCCTTCAAGCGCTGCACGTCCTTCTTCGGCAGCTGCAGCGACTCCTCGTCGAGGAGCGCGGCCATCGCCTGCGTCGCCGACCCGCCGAAGAACGTATCGAGCACGTGCCGCAACGCCGACCGGCGCGCGTTCTCACGCTCCACGGTCGGCGTATACACGTAACGGGTGCCATCCTGTTCGTGCCGGACGTGGCCTTTGTCCTCGAGGATGCGCAGGAGCGTGCGAACGGCGGAATAGCTCGGCGCGTTCGGAAGTGCCTGTTGCACCTCCGCTGCCGTCGCGCGACCGGAGGAGTACAGCACGTCGAGAATCTGCCGTTCGCGGCGGCTCAGATTGTGGGGTGCTAATTTCTTAGCCACTGATGCCAAAAAATTAGCACTGAGACGAATGCCTGTCAAGCCGGCGGGAGGAATGGTAACCTCGGCAGGGTCTACCGGAACGCCTTGACGGCGTTCCTTGGGTCTACCGGAACGCCTTGACGGCGTTCCTTGGGTCTACCGGAACGCCTTGACGGCGTTCCTTGGGTCTACCGGAACGCCTTGACGGCGTTCCTTGGGCGCGCTTATGCGACGTCACCTCTCGCCCCTGTTCGCCGTCGTCAGTCTGTGCATCGTTGCGTCCTGCACGAGCGCACAACGAGACGTACCATCGGGCGCCGAGGCGCGCGACGCGGCGACCGGCATCCGCGGCGATTGGCCGTTTCGAGCGAGTCGAGTGGCAGCGACGTTCGGTTCGAAGGGCATGGTGTCGACGACCGATCGGGTCGCCAGCGAGATCGGCGCCGAGATCATTCGTCGCGGCGGCAACGCGATCGATGCGGCGGTCGCCACGCATTTCGCGCTCGCCGTCGTCAATCCCGAAGCGGGCAACATCGGCGGCGGCGGTTTCATGATCGTGCGCATGGCCGACGGCACATCGGCCGCACTCGACTTCCGCGAGAAAGCGCCGCTGGCCGCCACGCGTGACATGTATCTCGCCGCGGACGGCTCCCCCACCGATCGCTCCCTGGTCGGTCACCTCGCCGCCGGTGTTCCAGGATCGGTGGCGGGGATGTGGGCCGCGCATCAGCGATTCGGATCGCTCCGCTGGCAGGACCTGATCGAGCCGGCAATCACGCTCGCCGAAGGTCTGGTCGTGCACGAACGGCTGGCCTCGTCGCTGCGCGAATATCAGGATCGGCTGCAGAAATACCCGACGACCGCGAAGACGTTCCTGCTCGACGGCCGCGCGCCGAACGTCGGCGAGCGATTCGTCCAGCACGATCTCGCCGAATCGCTGCGACGCATTGCCGTCGCTGGGCGTGAGGGCTTCTACCGCGGACGAACAGCGGCGCTGATCGACGCGGAGATGCGGCGCGGCCACGGCCTCATCACGCTCGAGGATCTCGCACGTTACGAGGCGATCTGGCGCGACCCGGTCACGTTTCAGTACCGCGACCGCACACTCATCTCGATGCCGCCACCATCATCAGGCGGTGCAACCCTCGCCGAGATTCTGAACATCCTCGAGGGCTACGACCTGAAACGCGTGCCGTATCTCTCCGCGGATCACGTGCAGCTCTGGACGGAGGCGGTGAAGCGTGCGTACATCGATCGCAACACCTATCTCGCCGACCCGGACTTCGTGTCGCAGCCCACCGCCAGGATGATCTCCGACGCGTACGCGACCGAGCGGCGTGCCGACATTCATCCTGAGCGCGCGACCCCGTCGGCGCAGGTCCGACCGGGACTTGGTCCCGTTCCCGTCGAGCAGTCGACGGCTCGTCGCGAGAGCGATCACACGACGCACTACTCCGTCGTCGACGCCTCGGGAAATGCCGTTGCAGTGACGACGACGCTCAATTCGTTGTACGGCAATCGGGTGACGGTGGCGGGAGCCGGCTTTCTCCTGAACAATGAGATGGACGACTTCGCGACGAAGCCGGGAACCGCGAACCAGTTCGGCCTCGTGCAAGGCGAGGCGAACGCGGTTCAACCGGGAAAGCGCATGTTGTCGGCGATGGCGCCGCTCGTTGTCCTCGCCGCCGATGGAAAAGTCGAACTGGTCACCGGCACGCCTGGCGGCTCGACGATCGTGACGACCGTCGCCCAGATGGTATCCAACATCGTCGACTTCGGAATGGACCTCACGAGCGCGACGAGTGCACCGCGACTCCATCACCAGCATCTGCCCGACGTCATCCGCTACGAGCATGCCGGTCTGCGCGACGATGTCGTCGCCGATCTTCGTCGACGAGGTCAGATGGTGGAGGAGCGCCCCGGTTACCAGGGTGATACGCAGTCCATCCAGGTGTTGCGGAATGGCGTGCTCGCCGGCGTTGCTGATCCGCGGCGCGGCGGCGCCGCCGTCGCAGTCGCGGAAGCGCGTCAAGTCGTGCAGTAATCATGGTCCGGCTAAAGCCGGACCCCACGATTCCCAATTTCGATCGCAGGGGCCGCCTTGAGGCGGCCCAGAGTCGTGGGGGCCGCCTTGAGGCGGCCAGAGTCGTGGGGGCCGCCTTTAGGCGGCCAGAGTCGTGGGGGCCGCCTTCAGGCGGCCCGAGTCGTGGGGGCCGCCTTCAGGCGGCCCGAGTCGTGGGGGCCGCCTTTAGGCGGCCCAGGGTCAGCGTGACGCACGGGCCACGCGTTCGACTTGCTCCATGACGCGCAGGACGTTCTCGCCGAGCACCTTCTCCACATCGCGCTCGGAGTAGCCCTTCTTCAGGAGCGCGTCGGTGATGCGAGGCAGCTTCGACGCGTCTTCCATCCCCAGCGGCATGATCGCGCCATCGAAGTCCGATCCGAGTCCGACGTGATCGATGCCAGCAACTTTGATCGCGTGGTCGATGTGCTCGACGACCTTCTCCCACGTCACCGCCGGCAGCACGCCGGACCGCATCGCCTCGTGGTTGGCGCTCTGGGTCTTCAGGATGGTGCACGCCTCGTCCTTGCCGCAGCCGGTCTCGATCTCCTTGATGCGCGCGTTGAAATCCGGGGGCCGGGGCGCCGCGCGGAACTCCTCGCTCAGAAACCCCGCGTTGTAGTTGATCATCACCACGCCGCCGTTCTTTGCGAGCGCACGCAGCATGTCGTCCGTCATGTTGCGCGCGGACTTGGCAATGGCGCGGGCCGACGAATGCGACGCGATGACGGGCGCCCGCGTCACCTCGAGCGCGTCGAAGAAGGTCTTGTCGGCGACATGCGAGATGTCGACCATCACGCCAAGCCGATTCAATTCGCGGAGGACGTCCTTGCCGAAGGGCGCGAGACCGTTGTAGACGGACTTGTCGCCGGAGGAGTCGGCCCACGTGGTGTTGACCGAGTGCGTGAGCGTCAGGTAGCGGACCCCGAGCGCCGCAAGCGTCCGCAGCACGCCCAGGTCCTCGTCGATCATGTGCCCGCCTTCCAGACCCATGAGCACCGCGATCTTGCGATCGGCGGCCGCACGTCGGATCTTGGCGGCCGTGGTCGCCAGCACGAGATCGTTCGGATGCAGGCGGACCGCTTCGCGAACGGTGTCGATCTGCTGCAGCGCGCCCTTCACCGCCGCCGGCCCGGTGAACGTGCCCGGCATCCAGATGGAGAAGAAGATCGCGTCGAGGCCGCCCTCGCGCATGCGCGGAATGTCGATGCTGCCGTCTGCGTCGCGCTTCCCGATGTCAAAATCCTTGTCGTACAGCAGCCGTTGTGTCGTGTCGTCGTGCGTATCGACGACGATCGCCCGCATGTGCAGCGCGCGGGCGCGCTCGGAGACGGGCGAAGAATTACTCACCGCTTGCGTACAGACGATGACGGGCAGAACGACAACCGCGAGGGGCGCAAGATACGTTCTCACCGGCTGAAGATCAGGAAGTACTTGTCGGGAAAGAGCGGAACCCGCTCCACTTTCCCGAGTCCCGCAACTTTCATCCAGCCGATCGCCTGCTCCTCGGACACAACCAGCTCCGGTTGATCTTTGTGCGGGCTCTGGGCGGCCTGATAGTCGACGACGACGAAGCGGCCGGATGGTTTCAGATACCGCGCCGCATTCTTCAGATACGTGGCGCGATCCTGGACGTGATGCAGGACGTCATGCATGAACGCCAGATCGACATCGCGCGCGGGCAGCTTGGGGTCCGTGAACTCACCCAGCACGGTGCTGACGTTGGCCAGGTGCTGCTGACTGGCCTTTTCGGTGATCTGCGGGAAGAACCCCTTGTCGATCTCCACGGCGTACAGGCGACCGGTCGGTCCGACCGCCTTGGCGAGCGGAACGCTGAACAACCCGGTGCCGGCGCCAAGGTCGGCGACCACCTGCCCCGGTTTCAACGCGACGCGCATGACGATCTCGTCGACCTTGAGGTTGTCGACGCGCGACGACTGCTCGAGCGTCTTCTTCCATTCCTCCGCAGGTCGCGACGCCAGCTGTGCGTGAATGCCGGCCGACGCCATGACCATCGACAGACAGGCAACTGTGAACAAGAGTCCGAGGCGCTTCTGCATGGAGCGCAGAATACCTCGCCACGAGAGCCGGTGGAAGTCAATGTGGACGAGACCCTATGGAGCACGATCTCGCGCGCGGAAAGGACGATCTGCCTTGACGAGGGACCTCCACACCTGTAGGCTCGCGCGCGTCATTCGTTTTCGCGGGCAGCCCGCCCGCATCTACGCGCCGGAGGTACCCATGACGCGGTGGCCGGTGATTGCCTCAGTCCTTCTTGCGCTTTTCGTCGCCAACGCCACGCCCGTGCTGCGCGCTCAGCAGTCGGCTGGCGCGACGCCCGACCTCATTCTCACCAACGGCAAGATCATCACGGTCGACGAGCGGTTCACGATCGCGCAAGCCGTCGCGATCCGCGGCGATCGCATCGTCGCCGTCGGCTCGACTCAGGAGATCACGCGTCTGGCCGGACCGCAGACGCGCCGGGTCGATCTGCGCGGTCGTTCGGTCACGCCGGGGATGATCGACAACCACATGCACCTGCTCCGCGGCGGCACGACGTGGCAGTGGGAGGTGCGATGGGATGGCGTCGAGACGCGCAAGCAGGCGCTCGCGATGCTGAAAACACGCGTCGCCGCCGTCCCCGCGGGCGAATGGATCTACACGCTGGGCGGGTGGGCGATCGAGCAGTTCTCCGACGACAGCAAGCCGTTCACGCGCGACGAGCTCGATGCGATCGCTCCCAATCATCCGGTGCTGCTGCAGGCGTCCTATCGCGAAGCCTATTTGAACAGCCGCGCGCTGCAGGTGCTTGGCGTCAGCGATACGGCGACCGATCCCTGGGTCGTTCGCGACTCGCACGGCAAGCCAACCGGCCGAATCCTCGAGGCAGGGTTCCGGCAACTGGTGGCGAAGCTGCCGACTGCGAAGGACGCGCAGGCCGAAGCGAGCACGGCGCGCATGATCCGCGACCTGAACCAGATGGGCCTGACCGCCTTTGGCAGCGCCGGTTGCGAGGCCGACGTGCTGCCAATCTACCGGCAATGGGCGCAGCGCGGGCAGCTGAACGTGCGCGTGTTCTGCATTGCCGGAGCGGCCGCGGGCTCGCCGCAGGCTGTGGATCAGGCGCTGCCGCGGATCGCGGCCATGAAGCTGTTCCAGGGCGACGACTGGATTGATCAGATCTTCTTCGGTGAAAGCGTGTACGGACCGCTGCACGATCCGATGTTCATCGTGAAGTCGGACCCCAAGCCGGAACAGCTGGCGCAGTGGCGCCGGATGGCCATGGCGATCGCCGAGGCCGGTCTGCCGCTGCACGTGCACGCGAACCTGACCAACACGATCGACGCGTTTCTCGATCAAATCGAAGCCGTCCATCGCGAGCATCCAATCAAGAACCTGCGCTGGACCCTCGCGCACGTCAATCAGCTCGACGCCCCGGAGCTCGAACGGATGAAAAAGCTGAACGTGTACGCGGCGGTGCATCCGTGGGCGGTGATCAACGGCGGCATCAACCGCGAGGTGTTCGGCGACGCGGCGCTCGACATGCCGCGTCTGAGCACGATCCAGAACAGCGGCGTGATGTGGGGATTCGGCAGCGATGGAACCCGCGCCAATCAGATCAATCCCTTCGTCACGCTCGGCTGGGCGGTCACCGGGAAGATGGTCGGCGGGACGCTCGCGCTTCGACCCGCACACACGATCAGCCGCGAGGATGCGCTCATCGCCTACACGCGGCGCAACGCATACTTCGTGTTCCAGGAGGAGAACCTGGGCTCGATCCAACCCGGCAAGCTTGCCGATCTCCTAGTGCTCGATCGCGACTACCTGACGGTGCCCGTCGATCAGATCAAGGACCTCAAGCCCGTCATGACTGTCGTCGGCGGACGCATCGTCTACGACGCGAGTCAAGCGACTCGGAATACGCAGTAGCTGGTTGGTGGGTGGTGGATGGTGGATGGTGGATAGTGGTTGCGAGCTCAAAAGCGCCCACGAACTACCAACCACCAACTACCAACGAACCACCACCCACTACCCACCATCCACCATCCAGCCCTCGGAGGCCTCATGAGACTCGTCGCAAGACTGGTGGTCCACAGTGCTCTCTTACTAGTCCCCGCTCTCGCATCGGCACAGGAAGCGACGCTGACTGGAACCGTGACCGATTCGACAGCGGGCATTTTGCCTGGTGTGACCGTCACGGCGCTGCACGAGGCAACCGGCAACCGCTTCGCCGCGGTCACCGATGAACGCGGTGTCTACCGAATCCCGGCCCGTGCTGGCAGTTATCAAATCACAGCGGAGCTGAGTGGTTTCACCACCGTCGAGCGAACGGGTGTGCAGCTGCTCGTTGGTCAGACCGCGGCGATCAACCTGCAGATGATGCCGTCATCGGTGCAGGAAACGGTGACGGTCACCGGCGAGGCGCCACTCCTCAACGTCACGACGTCGGCGCTGGGCGGCAACATCGATCCACAGCAAGTGCAGGAACTGCCAGTACAAGGGCGCAACTGGATGGCGCTGGCGATGCTCGCACCCGGCAGCCGCATGACGTCCGACTCCCAGAACTCGCCGATCGCCAACAGAGGCGCGGCCGGCGACGTCCGCCAGTATCAATTCAATCTCGACGGCCAGCAGGTCACCTCTGAAATGGGCTTCGGCAACCAGCCTCGCTATAGCCAGGATTCCATCTCCGAGTTCCAGTTCATCTCCAATCGTTTCGACGCAACGATGGGCCGGTCGTCGGCCGTGCAGGTGATTGCGATCACGCGGTCGGGTACGAACCGCTACGCCGGATCGGTGAGAGGCAACTTCCGCGACAGCAAACTGAACGCAACCAACCCTGTCCTGAACCGCGTGGTGCCGATCGACAATCAGCAGCTCGCCTTCACGGCCGGCGGGCCGGTCTTGAAAGACAAGCTGCACTTCTTCGGCCACTACCAGTACGAGCGTGAACCGAAGACCAGCATCTGGAACACGCCATATCCCGCGTTCAACGCGGAACTGGAGGGCAAGGAGACGATCAAGATGGGCGGCGGCCGTGTCGACTACCAGCTGTCGCAGGGCACGCGGATCATGGGCAAGGTCACCGATTCCGAGCGCTGGCAGCCCTTCACGGCGGGGAACAACAGCCACCCTGCCGCAACGGGGTCGACGGCGGAGACGAACCGCGAATATCTCGGTCAGCTGACGAGCGTGCTGAGCAATCGCATGCTGAACGAGGTCAAGGTCGGCAAGACCCGATGGATCTTCCGGAACGCCAACCTCACCAACTGGTCGCATCACTGGCAGGCGGCCAACGGCGTGACGACCGGGTCGCCGCGCATCACCTTCACCACGTTCTCGATCGGCGGCAACAACTTCTATCCACGCTACGGCGCGCAGGACAACTGGAGCTTCCGCGACGACTTCTCGTTCTCCTACACCGCGCACGGCCATCACGATCTCAAGGTCGGCGCCGACATGGTCCGGATCATCGACGACGGGAGCAACTGCCAGTCGTGCATGGGCGTCATCGACGCGCGCGGCGGGCCGACGCCGGCGAACATCGAAAGCCTCTTTCCGGATCCATTCAACGCCGACACGTGGAATCTCGCGGCGATCTCGCCGCTCGTGCGCACCTACAGCATCGGCATCGGTGATTACACGACGCACGACATCCGGCCGCAGTACGGCTCGTGGGCGCAGGACGACTGGCGATTCAATTCCCGGCTGACGTTGAACCTCGGGATGCGCTACGACGTGAGCGTCAACGCGCAAGGCAACCACTACGCCGTGCCGCCGTTCGTGGCCGGCGACCGTCCCAACGACACGAACAACGTGCAGCCGCGCGTCGGCTTCGCCTATCAGCTGAACGACATGACCGTGATCCGCGGCGGATCGGGCACGTACTTCTCGACACCGCTGCAGATCGACACGTTCTTCATGGCGCAGATCAATCGGCTCGCCGTCGTGCAGTACACCTACGACGGGCGCGCGGACTTCGCCTCCAACCCGACCAACGGCCGTCCGCTGCCGACGCTGCAACAGGCGCAGCAGCAGTTCTGTCACGTCCAGAACGTGCCCGGCTGCATCCGTCGATCGATGCAGGAGCTCGTGGCGCCGGCGGAGTACTCGACGCAGCTCGCGCGCACATGGCAGACGTCGGTTGGCGTGCAGCGTCAGGTCGGCAGGACGATGTCAGTCGAAGCGGATTACGTCTACAGCCAGGGGCGTCACGAGAAAGACATCATCGACAACATGAACCTGACGTACAACCCGACGACCGGCGGGAACTATCCGTTCACCGACATCAGCCATCGTGCGTATCCGGACTACGGCAACATTTCCATGCTGGTGCGCATGGGTCGATCGAGCTATCACGCACTGCAAACGGCCGTCACGAAGCGATTGAGCAATCACTGGCAGGGTTCGGCGACCTACACGTTGTCCGGACTGTGGGACGCGTTTCCGCCCGCGTTCTCCGGAACGGCCCCTGTTCCGTTCGCAACGGCGCCGGATCTTGGCGGCGAGTGGTCGCTGTCGTCCGCGGACCTGCGTCATCGCGCGGTGTTCAACGGCATCTGGCAGGTTGGTGGCGGATTCCAGGTGAGCGGCATCTACTACCTCGGCGTCGGGGAGCGCTCCTCGACGATCTACGGCAGCGATCTGCGAGGACTTTCCGGCGTCGGCGGCCCTGAGGCCATGGTTCGCCTGCGCTTGCGTCCGGACGGGTCGATCGTGCCGCGCAACAGCTTCACGCAGCCGACACGCAGCCGCGCCGATTTCCGCATTCAGCAGCGACTGACCCTCGGTCGCATCGCCGTCGACGGGATCGCGGAAGTGTTCAACGTGTTCAACTCGTCGAACTTCACCATCAACACGACGGAGAGCAATCGCGATTTTGGCAGGGCCGTCGTCGGTGAGAACCGGACCGCGCAGGTGGGATTCCGATTGACGTTCTAACTGAGTAGCTGGGTTGCTGAGCGGATGGGCGGAATGAGGTAGCTAGGTTGCTGGGCCAGATGGGTAGCTAGGTAAACCACTTGTCCTTACCTAGCCACCCAGCTACCTAGCGACCCAGCTACCTAATCCGAAACACCGACTCGTTCTGCAGCAGCTTCTCGATCCGCAGCAGATCCTCGTTGTTCTCGATGCACTCGTACTCGCGGATCCGTTCGTTCGGTCGGAGCCGAAAGAGCTCGTGCATGTTCCACGGCTTGGTCAACACCTCCGGATCCTCGACCAGGACGTCGTAGCGAATCGTGTCGTAGCTGTCACGCGTGTATCGCTCGGTCACGTGCAGCTGCTCGCTGTGCACGGTCCCGACTCCGGCGAGCCAGGTTTTCGTGTTGAAGCCCACGATGTCCACGACGAGCGTGTTGCCGTCCCAGCGGGCGATCGAATCGCCCAGATACGACGGCTCGATGTCATCGGGATGCGGCCGGCCATCGGTTGGAATGATCCGGAACGCGTGGTGCACTTCGTAGAGAAACACGACCAGGCCGGGTGTCTGCACGATCTGGAACGGCAGCGGGCGCACGCTGATGCGCGGCACGCCTGAGATCAGACAGCGCGCCATCGGATCGTCGATGCCACGCCGGGCGAGATACTCCTGTCGCTGTTTCTCGTACTCGGGCTTGTACGACAGCGGCTCGGGAGGCGGCAGCGGCGGCCGGCCTGCCGCGCGATCCGCCTCCCGCATCGCCTCGACCTGTTGTTCGCCTTCGAGCAGACGAATCGTGCTGTTCGCGATCCACACGCCCGAGAAGTCGGGCTTCGCGTCCGGCGTGCGCGGGACCGGTTTGACTGCACTGGATGGTGTGCGGCCAGCACCCTGACCGTGCAGAGAAACCGCCGGGATCACGGCAATCACACTCAGGCCGATCACCATCACGGTTCGCGAGACCGCGGACCGTAACGGTCCGCGCCGCATCTGTCGTCGCATACGGCCCTCCTACTGTCCGCCCGTTCCGGCGGGAGGTCCGGCGGACATCTTGCGACCGTCGGCGAACGTCACCTCGCGAGCGGCTCCGAGTGTCGGCTCGAGACGCGCCTGCCAGCCGGTCACCGTGATCGTGTCGCCCGGCTTCAAGGTCACGTCCTTCTTCCATCCCTGACGCACGAGCATGTTCGGCGGATACCCTTCGAACCGCCAATGGACGACGGATCCATCCGCACCTTTTGCATCGACCCAGAAGTGGATGTGCGGATTGGTCCACTCCACGTTCATCACGGTGCCGGACACGTTGACTGGTTTGTTCGAGTCGTATTCGGCAGCAAACGAGTGGTGTGCGGACACGCCTGCCACGGCCACGAGCATGGCAAGGGCGACACCAAACATCTTGGTCATAGCATCAGCCCCCTCCGAGGGGGCTATTTAAGCACGAGCGGCTCGAGCGGCGCGCGAGACGTCTTGACGGCCCCGAATACTCGCACATGAATCAACGCCTGATCCGTCAAGACGTCCGCCCGGCGAAGCGGGGCAAAGAGACACTGCAGACTAGCGAGGTTTGAGGCCAGCCTCGCTAGTTGCGCGTGACGAGCTGAACGTCGCCCTGCGTGTGGCTGTGGTCATCTCGCCGCAGAATGGCTCGAAGCGCGAGCGCCTGCTCCGGCGTGAATCTCAGATCCGCGTCGGGCCGCGCATCGACGGCGGCGGCCATCAGCCCCGTCGCCGAGTGCCCCTCACCCAGCAGCAGATGCCCGAGCTCGTGCGCGATCACGGCGCCGAGAACATTCGCTGTGTCGATGTGGAATCGCCGCGCGAATCGCACGACCCGGTCATAGGCGACGTAGGCCCGTACGCCCGGCTGGCCAACGCGTCCGAGCACCCGATCGTGGCCGAACAGGTCGCCTCTGTCCTTCAACTGGGAGACGATCACCACGGTGAGGCGGGTGACCTTCACGCCCGCCCGCGGCGCCTCGTACCAGTTCAGGCGGATGTTTGCGTCCGCGAAAATCCTGCTGGCGACGGCGCGAGCCACGACGGAGTTACGGCCTTCCACGTCGCCGCGAACATCGAGTCCGACATCCATCGCGACCATGGGATCCGCTCCATGAGCGAGCGGCGAGAAACTCAGAAGGACGGCCAGACACGCAATACCAACCCGAAACGACGTCACGATCCACCTCCCAGTGGCGACGCCCGTGGCGGGGGTCCAGTGGCGTCCTGCTCACCACGCGGGAATTCGCGGCGAAACGTCTCGTCGTGGGTAGCTGGGTAGTTAGGTGGATGGGTAAATGGGGAGCTGGGTGGCTCGGTCGGCCTTGCGGGCTGGGTAGTGTGCCGAATGGCTTTTAACGCGCGGGCGTCTGGAGTTCTTGCCCGGCTACCCAGCTACTCAGCGACTCAGCTACCGAGCATCGTGGCGCAGCTCGCGATAGAGCCACGCCTTCGCCAGTGACCAGTCACGCTTGATCGTGATCGGCGCCACGCCCAGGCAGGCGGCGATTTCGTCGGTCGTCAGGCCGCCGAAGTAGCGCAGCTCGACGACCGTGGCTTTGCGCGAGTCGTGCTGTTCGAGCCGTTTCAATGCCTCGTCCAGTGCCACGACCGCATCGGGCCGTTCAGGGGACATCACTGCCACGTTATCGATGTCGATGTGCACGGCGCGGGCGCCCCGCTTCTGATACCCACGTCGCCGCGCGCGGTCGACGAGAATGCGGCGCATCATCTTCGCGGCGATCGCCAGGAACTGGGACCGATGCTGCCAGCGCGCCTCCTGCTGCTCCATCAGCCGCAGGTAGGCTTCGTTGACGAGGTCGGTCGCCTGCATCGAGTGCCCGGCTCGTTCGTCGCGCATCTGCCGGCGCGCCAGCAGGCGCAGTTCCCGATAGACGAGAGGTATCAGCTTGTCGAGCGCACTGCCGTCACCCTTGCCCCACGCAGTGAGGAGTTGAGACACGTCGCTCGGGACCGCAGGATTTTCAGGATCGGACACGGTGTGTTCTGGCGGGAGGACGAATTCTACCACCCGCCGATGGGCTCTCTTGGATGATGAAACGCGAACGTCGCCCACGACGAACACGATCACGAAGAATATGCGGGAGCTCGCTACTTTTGCTTCTCGGCCGCGCGCTGCGCGCTGAGGATGTTGCGCAAGCCGTAATTGCCTTCGTGACAGTCGTACGCCATCGTCGGTTGCTGCTGACGGCGAAGCGGCATCGCGATCGTCCACGGCTTCGTCCACGTGGTGGGATCGGTCATGGTCGCCGTCCAGGCGATGACGTCGGCGGAGATCGGCGTGAAGCGCTCGGTGACGCGGAAGGTCGCGGGATTGGCGCCGCGATACGCCGCGGCCGCCGTGAAGTTCGTCGTCTCGACGACCAGCGTGTTCCCTTCCCAATGGCCGCGCGCGTCGCCCATGTGCTCGCGGACGGATCCCGCGACATGCGGTCGTCCGTCGAGCGGAATCACGCGCGCCTCGTGGATGATCTCGTAGGTGATCGCGACCAGGCCGGGCGCCTGCACGAACTCGTAGATGTTGTTGTACATGACCGGGATCATCGACCCCGGAATGCTGCGCGAGATGCAGCGATCGAGCATGCTGAAATCTTCCGGGCCGTCGAACGTCTGGCGCACGAAGCTGCCGCGTACTGTGTTGGCGCGCTTCTGCGCGTCCGCAGTGAGCGCCGGAATCTTCCCATCCGGCGGATCGATGATCAGCCATGGCTGACTGCGTTTGGAGAGATCGAGGTTCTGTGTCCACCACTCGTCCGGACCTCGCACCCGGCCTCCGGGGAGCGCCGCGAGCATGCGCTGCTGTGCGTTGGCCCTGATCTTCGCCATCTCGTCGGCGCTGATGTCCGAAAGGGTCTTGCCGTCGAATTCGGCCGGCCGCTCGAGCGGCGTCGCGTATTCGTTGTCGTTGCCGAAGACGCCCTGCAGATCGGGATCACCCCACGGCGTCCGCGGCGGCGAGTACGACCTCTCAGCCGGACGCGAGGTCTGTGCTGCGGCGGCTATGACGAGACATGCGCTGAAAGCGACGATGACGACGGCGGTACGCCGACGGGCCGAGTCGAGCAGACGCATTTCACCTCCGAGAGGCGCATTCTACTACCTGGGTCCGGCATCGACTCGCTTCGTGACGGGAGATCCGCCACAATACCGATGAATCGCATGACCCGGCCGGCTCGCCTGACGGAAACCGACGAAGAGCGCTTCTGGCGAAGCCTCGAGAATGCGGACAGGTTCTTCATGGGAGAGGCCAAGGTCCAGCGCGCACTCGAAAAGCTCGTGCGTACGCTCGATGCGAATCGCATCCCGTACGCGATTGTCGGCGCAATGGCCTTGAATGAATTCGGCTATGAGCGGATCACAGTTGATGTGGACGTTCTGCTCACACCGGAAGGGCTGACCGCTTTCAAAACGACCAATCTCGGACGCGGCTACGTCGAGAAATTCACCGGCAGCCGCGGGATGCGCGATACCGAGAACGGCGTCGACATCGACGTCGTGCTCACGGGTTCGTATCCGGGGGATGGCCGACCAAAGCCTGTTGTGTTCCCGGATCCGGAGGCGACCGCTCAACGGGGAGCGCGAATTGCCCTCCTGCCGCTCTCAACGCTCATCGAGCTCAAGCTCGCCTCGGGCATGACCGCGCCACATCGGCTGAAGGATCTGGCCGACGTGCTCGAATTGATTCGCGTCCTGAAGCTGCCCGCCGACCGAGCGTCGGATCTGAATCCGTACGTGCGAGAGAAATATCTCGAGCTCTGGCAGGCGGCGCAGAATCAGGATCCTGAGCCCTGATTCCCAGTGACCAATCGCTCGAGCGCGCGAAACGCCTCGAGCATGTCGGCATAGGTGAAGTTGGCGTTGCGGCCGCTCGTGTTGGGCAGGACGAAAAGCGTCGAGTCCCCTATCTTCTCCACCTGCGCACCGAGCGCGACGGGACCCTTCCGTTCGGGAAACAGCGCGCGGAACACCGTCACGCCGACGAGCGCGACCACCTCTGGCTTGTAGCGCAGCACCTTGCGGCGCAGTTTCGTGCGTCCCGCGATGAACTCGTGCGGTTCCAGTGTGTCGATCCCCGGCGTCGCCCGCGGGACGATGTTCGTGATGCCGTAGCCCCACTCCGGCAGCCGCACATCGTCCTGGTACCCAATGCGCTCTGGAACGAGACCGGATTCGTAGAGCAGCTTCCAGAAGCGATTCGAGAACCCGGCAAAGTGATGACCCGTGAGCGCCGACCGCACACCCGGATTGATACCGACAAACAGCACGCGCACGCCGGGCCGGATGCGATCTCGAAGCGGAGGCAATGCTGCTGCGACGATTCGAGCCATCTCGGACGACGCTATCAGATCAGATGCGCGGGTGCTCCCACGTAGTCCGCGGATGCATCAAGATTCGGAGACGGCGCAATCACCCTCACGATGGCCGCAGCGGCCACCGTCGCCAGGAGATGTTTTATTGTGTGGCCGCTGATGATGCCGAACGCCCTGAACACTACGTGGTCACCCAGCTCGGCGGTCTTGGCGGCGACGTATAGCGCCATCGCGATCCCGAACGCGGCACGTCGTTGCCGCGGAGCCGCGTAAACCATCTGCCACAGAGGAATGACGACGAGCGGCAATACCTGTAAGAGCAGGTACGGCCGAAGATCGCCTTCGCCGCTGATTCCGGTGACTCGCCACCACATCACACTCGAGACAGCCGCGATGGCCAGCAGAACCAGTCGCTGGCTATCACCGGTCCCTGGTGAGCACTCTGCTCGCACCCCGGCGAGAAGGCCCGCACACGCGACCGCGATCGGCAATCGATCCCACACGATCCAAGCATCGTCCGGAGCGAGGTGATAGTAGGCGGATCCCACGCCCGTCGCGATCAACGACCCGCAGAACACCATGTAACCGTACCACGCGCCATTGGGAAGGGCGCGTTCCCGAGACCTCACCACGCGTCGCACGCCAACGAGTCCCACCAGGAGAAATCCCGCGTTCGACAGCACGTCGAACGCGTGCGGAATGCTCAGGAACGTCCGCTGGTCGGCGAAGTTGTGATAGTCGGCCAGCTGCGGGATCGGTCCGTGACTGAGAAACGCGACGGCCGCTGCGAAGGTGACAATCGTCGGCAGGCGCGTCACGGCCAGGCGCGCATTCGACGACCGCATCGTCTTCATGCGACCGTCGACGCGAGTCTGGTCGCGCCGACGTAGTCGATCTTTCCGGTTGCCAGCAGCGGCACCTGCGGGACGTGCGCGATCGTGCGGGGCACGAAGATCTCCGGCAGGCCGGCGCTGCGAGCAGCCGAGCCCAATGCGGCGCGGTTCGCCGATTCGCACTCGGTCACCAGTACCAGCTGCTCGCCTCGCTTCGGATCGGGCACGGCGACGACGGCGTGGCTCGCTTGCGGCCACACGGTCGCAACGAAGTCCTCGACGGCACCAAGCGGGACCATCTCGCCGGCGATCTTCGCGAAGCGTTTCGCGCGGCCGCGGATCGTCACGAAACCCTCGGCGTCGAACTCGACGATATCTCCCGTGTCGTACCAACCGTCCGGCGGAGGATCGATGACGCCAGGCTTCTCCGCCCGCAGATATCCGAGCATCACGTTGGGGCCGCGGACGAACAGACGCCCGCCAGCATCGATTCCCGGTACGGGCTCGAGCCGATGCTCGATGCCCGGCAGCAGCCGGCCAACCGTTCCCGCCTTGAAATGCATCGGCGTGTTGACGGCGATCCCGGGAGCGGTCTCGGTGGCGCCGTATCCCTCGAGAATGCGAAGACCGAATCGTTCGAACCACACGCGGCGCGTCTCCGGCTTCACGCGCTCGGCGCCGGCAAAGACGTAGCGCACGGAGTAGAAGTCGTAGTTGTCCGCGACACGTGCATAGCCCGCGAGGAACGTGTCGGTCCCGAAGAGAATGGTGGCGTTGATCCCGTAGGCCAGCTCGGGAACGACGCGATAGTGCAGCGGCGACGGGTAGAGAAACGTTCGCGCCCCATTCAGCAGCGGCAGCAGCAGACCACCGGTCAACCCGAAGCTGTGAAACACTGGTAATGCATTCAAGACCACGTCCGTCGGGCTGACGTCGATCACGGAGGCCAGTTGATAGCGGTTGGCCAGCAGATTGCGATGGCTGAGCACGACCCCTTTCGGCGTACCTTCGGAGCCTGACGTGAAGAGGACGACAGCCGGTTCGTCGGCATGCGCGTCAGAACGGTGCGGACGAGCGAACACGCTGCGAACGGCGGCGCGGATTCGCGGTAGGGTCGTGATCTCGCGCCGCACATCTTCGAGATGGACGATTATCCTGTTCGGCTCGAGCGCCGCGATGAGCGGTTCCAACTTCGCACGCTCGACGAAGCGTCGCGACGTGACCACGAGCGAAATCTCCGCCGCGTCACACGCGGCGCGGACTGCCGCCGGACCGGTCGAGAAGTTCAACATCGCCGGCACACGCCGAATGGCCTGCAGCGCGAAGAAGGTGACGAGCGCACCGCGTGATGTCGGCAGCAGCACACCGACACGTTCACCGATACGCGTGCGCGTGGCGATCGCCGCACCGAGCGCGTAACTCGCGGTGATGGCGCCGCGGTAGGTCATCGGACTCTGGTCCATGTCGTCGGCAATGACATGTCCGCCGCTGTGCATGCGTCGCGCGTCGAGCAGCGCGTCGAAGAGCGTCATGTCGAGTCGTGCGGCCGCGAACGTGGTCCGCACCATCTCGTCGGCGAGCGCTCGCCGCAGCGCCGTGCGCCGCGCGCGACCAGTCAGGCCCTCGACCGATGGCAGCCTGCGCGCGGGCAGGACACGCAGGTGAATCTTGGGAAAGAGGCGCGTGCGCACCTTGCCACGCAGCCGCGAGAACGGCGTGAACTCGACGCCATCGATGCGGATGGGCACGAGCATCGCTCCTGTGCGCTCCGCGATGACCGCGGGACCGTCATAGACCTTCATCAACGCGCCAGTCGTCGTGATGCGCCCTTCGGGAAAGATGATGCACGACGACCCACGCTCGACGGCGCGGATCATCCCGCGAATCGACAGCGGATTGGTCGGATCGATCGGCAGCGCATTCACGAACAGCAGGAACGGACGCGCCCACCACTTGCGCGCGATCTGGGTGTCGATGGCAAAGATCGGATCGCCCGGCAGAAACGCCCCGAGCAACAGGCCGTCGAGAAAGGACGCGTGATTGGCGGCCATGACGGCTCGCGGCAGCGCGGCACGCGCATGCTCGAGCCCTTCCGCTTCCACCCGATACAGCAGCTTCAGGATCGTCCGCACGACGGTCTTCGCGATCGCCTGGCGGAGAATCCACGCCGCGATCGCCGCGATTACCACGGTTGCCACACCACACAGCGCGAACAACGAATCCATCGTCAGGCCCCAGGCCAGCAGCAGGGCAGACACGATGGCGCCGGCCGCCATCGCGAGTGCATTGACGATGTTGTTGGCCGCGATGACCCGCGCGCGATATTGCGGCTCCGTTTCGTGCTGCAACAGCGCATAGAGCGGCACGCAAAACAGTCCACCGGCGATCGCGAGACTGGTCAGGTCGAACAGCACACGCCAGTTCGCGGACGTGCCGAGAAACTGAGTGACGCCGGCGAGATCAGCACTCGCCGTGCGGCCGAGCGCGGCTGAGTGGATGTCGATCGCGAACAATCCCATGCCGGCCGCGGCGATCGGCACGTGACGCGCGCTGACGTCACCGTGCAGCACACGCTCGGCAACGACCGAGCCGATGCCGACGCCAATCGCAAACAACGCCAGGGTCAGCGTCACCACCTGCTCGTTTGCGAACAGCACGTTCCTGACCAACAGCGGAAGGCCGGTCACGACGGTGGCGCCGAACAACCAGAACCAGGAGATCGCAAGGATCGGCAGCCAGAGCGCGGGTCGTCTGGTCGAGTACTGCAGGACGGCGATGGAGTCGTGCAGCAGCCGTGGCCGCGGCAACTCCGTCGCCGCCTGGGGAGGTGCGGGTGGAATGTATCGCGAAGCAAACCATCCGACGGCTGCCAACAGCATCCCGACGCCACCGACAATCAACACACCGCCATTGACGAGCACGAGGCTGCCGCCGGCAATCGTGCCGAGCAGAATCGCCAGAAACGTTCCCGCTTCGATCAGCGCGTTGCCGGCCACGAGCTCGTCTTCGTGCAGGTGCTGCGGCAGCAAGGCGTACTTGATCGGGCCGAACACCGTCGAGTGCGTGCCGAGCAGGAGGACGGCGATGAGCAGCAGCGGAATGTTCTGCCGTTGAAGTCCCCACGCGCCGAGGCCGAGGATGACGATTTCCACCAGCTTCACGACGCGCGCGATCGATGCCTTGTCGACCCGGTCGGCCAGCGTGCCCGACGCTCCTGAAAAGAGAAAGAACGGCGTGATGAAGACGGCGCCGGCGATCATGACCAGCGTCGACGCGTCGATGCCGGTCTGCTCGGCGAGTCGGAACGTGGCGAAGATGCCGAGCGCGCTCTTGAGCAGGTTGTCGTTGAACGCGCCGAAGAACTGCGTGACGAAGAGCGGCGCGAACCGGCGCGACGTCAGGAGGTGCACGAATCGAGATCGCATCGACTGTCTCCGCTACAGGGTGGTGATCGCAGCCCAGGCCGATGCGACGAGGCGTTCGCTCATCTCGTTGACGGTCAGGGAAAGACGTCCGAACGTCGCGAACTGCACCGGCTCGAGCACGACGCCGAAGACGAGCGCGGTCGCGAGGTCAGGATTCTGTGTCGGGATGTCGCCCGTCGTGATCCCGTGCTCGATCACCGCGCGAACCACTTCCACCGGCGTCGGCGTGTCGGCGGTAAGCTTGCCGAGTTGGCCGTGCTGGACGAAAAGCAGAAAGCGAAAGAGCGCCGGGTTCTCGTCGTGCGCCACGCAGAACCCGCGGATCATCGCGGCGACCTTGTCGCGCGTCGTCGTCGCGGCGGCAGCGAGGGTCGCGAGGCGACCGGCGAACTCGACGTAGTTCCGTTCGAACAGGTGCCACACGAGCTGTTCCTTGCTGACGAAGTGGCGGTAGAGCGCACCTTCGGAGAGGCCCACGTCGCGCGCGATGTCGCGGATCGTGGTTTCGGCGACGCCCTTTTCGACGAAGAGCCGAATGGCCGTTGCTTCAATCCGTTCCCGCGTATCGGTAAATGGATGTCGTGGCATGAGTGAGTAAACGTTTGTTCACAAATCATGTGCTGGACTCCCGCCGAATGTCAAGCACCCTATCTAACTATTTGTTAAATAGCCATTTAGAGAAGACGACCCAAGGAGTTCAGCTGGAGCTGGCGACTGTTATGATTCGGCTATGGCGCGCTGGCTCGTCAAAGAGGAACCCGATCATTACTCGTTCGAACAACTCACACGCGACGGCAAGACCGTGTGGGCAGGCGTACGGAACCCGCTCGCGCAGAAGCATCTGCGCTCGATCCGCCGCGGCGATCGCATCTTCTACTACCACACCGGCAAGCAGAAGTCGGTGGTCGCCACCGCCAAAGCGGCGGGCGATGCGTACCCGGATCCGTCGGACTCCACCGGCAAGTCCTTCGTGGTCGACGTGGTCCCCGACAAGAAGCTTGCACGACCGGTCACGCTCGCGGAGATCAAAGCGGACAAATCGTTCGCGTCATTTCCGCTCGTTCGAATGGCGCGTCTTTCGGTGATGCCGGTGACCGACGAGGAGTGGGAGCGGATCGAGAAGATGAGTCGCGCGTGACGTTCGGATCGTTCGAATCGTTCGAGCCGTTCGGGTCGTTCGTCAGGTCGCGCTGTCCGTTGCTGCTCGTCGCAATCGTGCTCACCGCCCGCACAGCGGATGCGCAATCGAGCGCGCTTCCTCCTGTCGCGATCTCGCGACATCTCGCCGAAGCGCGCCACCTCTCGGTCGGATCGACGATCCGGCTGTCGACCGATCGAGCCGGCACCGACGTTCGCGACTTCAGGATCGTCGGCATCTACGAGCCGACGCCGAATCCCGCACGACTCGGCACGCCTGACCTCGAAGTGCGATTTCATCTGCCCGATCTGCTGGATCTGACGCGCGATCCGGCGACGCTGCCGGGCACCGAGCCGATTTCCGGCCTCAACGTCGCGCTCACTGATCCCGCAGATGCAGGCGCGTTCGCACGCGATGTCAACGCGCGCCTGCCGGGCATCAACGCGCGGCCGGCATCGGAAGCGACCGGCACCGCCGGTCCCTTTCTCGTCCTGCGGCGTTTTCACCTGGCGATCGCCGCCGTGACGATCGGCGCGGCGACGGTCTTCCTGCTGGCGCTGACGATCATGCTCGTCGACGAGCGCCGCGAGACCGTCGGCGTGCTGCGTCTGATCGGTCTGCCTGCGCGCCGCATCCTCGTGCAGGTGTTCCTCGAGGGTCTGATGGTCGCGGCCGCGGGAGCGGTATTCGGACTCGTGCTCTCGCTCGCATCCGAACGACTGATCAATCGGTTCTTCCAGTGGCGTTACGACACGGCGCTCATCTTCGTGCGGATCACACCTGACGTCGCGCTGACGTGTGGCGCCATTGCCGTGCCGCTCGGCGCCGTCGCGACGGTGATGGCATCGTGGGCGCTGCTGCGACGCAATGCACTCCGCCTGGCCCGCCGATGACCATCTGGTCCACGATGCGGCGCGCGATCGCGATGGCGTCGCGCAGCCTGATCCGACAGCCGGCACGCGCGACACTCGGCGTGCTTGGCGTCGCCGCGGTCGGTGCGCTCCTGCTCGACATGCTGCTGCTGTCGGAAGGGTTGATCGTGTCGATGCGCGATCTGCTGGCGCGTACCGGCTACGACGTCCGCGTGACCGCCACCGAAGATCTTCCGCGCAATGGACCGCGTCTGCACGACGTACAGACCACGCTCGCCACGATCGCGGCGCTGCCCGCTGTTCGGTCGGCGCTGGCGGTGCGATTCGTCGACGCCGAAGTGAACCTGGCACCCGACATGACGATCGACGTGTCGCTCGAAGGTGTCACGGGACAGGCGCCACATCCATGGACGGTTCTTCGCGGCCGTGACATTCGCGACGCCGGCGAGGTCGTCGTGAACGACTCGATCGTGACCGCGTCTGGTGTGGCGCCCGGCGCGGAGCTGATGCTGCAGGCCGATTGCGGTGCGGGCACAGAAGCCCTCCCACAATCCCGCCTGCGCGTCGTCGGCGTGGCCGACTTTCCGTTCGAACTCACCAACGAACACACGATCGGCACGACGCTGGAAACCGCCACGGCCGCATGCGGCGCAGAGGGTCCGCTCCAGGCGAGCGTGATCCTCGTGACGTCGGCGGGCGATCCGGACGCCGCGGTCAAGGCGATACGAACGGCGCGGCCCGATCTGGGCGCCGCGACGAACGAACAGGTGCTCGGGCGCATCCAGGAAACGGGCTTCACCTACTTCCGCCAGATCTCGAGCGTGCTGACGACGATCACGCTGTCGTTCGCGTTGCTGTTGATTGCCGTCCTGCTCACGGTTTCGGTGAATCAGCGACTCGGCGAAATTGCGGCGCTGCGGGCGCTCGGGTTTTCGCGCGGCCGCGTGGTCGCCGATGTGCTGTGCGAGTCGGCGCTGATCGTCGGCAGCGGCGGGCTGCTCTCGCTGCCGACCGGCGCCGTGCTGGCCGCGTTCCTCGACCGCATCCTCAAGAACATGCCCGGCATTCCGAGCGAGCTGCACTTCTTCGTCTTTCAACCGTCGGCGCTGGAGCTGCACATCGCGCTGCTCGCGGCGACCGCGGTCCTTGCCGCTCTGTACCCGATGCACATCGTCGCGCGCCTGCCGATTGCCGCCACGCTTCGCGATCAGGTGGCCGAGTAGCCGTGACCGACACGATCATCGAAGCGCAGTCGATCAGCCGTGTCTTCCAGATGCCGGCGGGTCCGGTGACGGCGGTCAGGGACGTGTCGCTGTATGTTCGGAGCGGCGACTACATCGGTCTGCGCGGACCTTCCGGGTGCGGCAAGTCGACGCTCCTGCACATCCTCGGATGCGTGGATACCCCGACCTCCGGGACGTTGCTGTTCGATGGCCGCGACGTCGCTGTGCTTCCCGACGCGGCGCGCAGCCTGCTTCGCCTGCGGCAGATCGGGTTCATCTTCCAGCGGTTCTTCCTGCTGCCGATGCTGACGGCCTGGGAGAACGTGGAGCTTCCGCAGTCGGAAGCAGGGATCGGAAAGGCAGAGCGCGATCGCCGGACGCGCGAGCTGCTCGACTACGTCGGCCTTGGCGCACGAGCCGATCATCGTCCCGCGCAGCTGTCCGGGGGAGAAATGCAGCGCGTGGCGATTGCGCGCGCGCTGGCGAACCGTCCGCGGTTGCTCCTTGCCGATGAACCGACCGGTGAGCTCGATGAAGCGACGGGCGAGCAGATCGCGATGCTCCTGGACCGCGTGAACGCCGACGGCACCGCCCTCGTCGTCGCCACGCACGACGCGACGCTGGCGGGACGAGCACGACGCGAGTTGACGATGCGCGACGGACACGTCGAACGGGAGACCTCGCGATGATCGGCCGGCTCGCGTTCCGATCGCTGACGGCGCATCCGCTGCGCAGCGCGGTACTGGCCGCGGGATTTGGTCTTGGTGTGGCGGTGATGGCGATCCTGCTCGGCGTCGCGGCGATCGTCCTCGAGCAGGCGGAATCACCTGAGCTCGTGGGTGGAGGCGATGTGCTGATTCGCCTTGGCCCGCAGGTGCCGGCGCCGCTCGTGTTGTCGGGCACATTACAGTCGGATGCGCTCCGCTCGCGCGTTCGCGTCGCGTCACCCTACGACACGACCGATCTCTATTTGCAGCAGGACGGCAGGGCGACGCGCGTATTCGCACGCGGCGGTATCCCCAGCCTCGAACGTGCTCTCGACGATCGTGAAACGCGCGACATTTCCGCCTGGACCGACTCGCCTGCCGATGCGGCGTGGAAGAGCTCGTCGCCGGCCAACGTCCTTCGCAGCATCGACAGTTTCCATGCGATTCCCGACGCGCCCGCGTGGGAGAGCTCGTGGGCGGAGTGGCTGTATTTCAACGGTCGCGCCTCCGATGCGCGCTTCTATCTCACGTTTCTCGTCGGCCCTCGCACACCCGCCGGCCAGCGTGTCGCTGGCGTGCGTCTGCAGCTCGAACGCAACGGGCGCACGCAGAATTACGCGACGAGTGCATTGCTGTCGGACGAGGACGTCATGCACGCGCCGGATCTGACGATCGGCGACAGCTCGGTGCGGCTCGAGGGGATGACGTACCACATTCATCTCGACGTGCACGCACCAGCGGGAGCCGACCGCGTCGTGGGCGATCTCACGCTGACCGCGTCGGCCGGGCGTTTGATTCCACCGCTCGAGATCCGCGGCGCGCGCGGGTGGCTCACCGGATATGTCGTGCCGGTGATGTCGGGGCCGCTCGAAGGAATGCTCACGGTCGGTGGCGGACCTGACAAGGTCCGCCCTACGGAGAATGGCGCCTCTGACAGGGTTCGCGCGACCGACGATGAGGTGTCGCTCTCAGGCGGCGTCGGGTACCACGATCACAACTGGGGCTTCTGGAAAGACGTGTCGTGGCAGTGGGGACAGGTCCAGCACGAGGACGTGTCGTTCATCTACGGTCGCGTGTTCCCGCCGCGAGATGCCGCCGATCCCGAGCGCTTCCCGGGATTCGTCGGTGCGCTCGGACCCGATGGTCCGCTCGGCTACGCCACCAACGTTCAGATCTCCGAAACGAACGGCGCCGACGGTCGACCGAAGACGATCGCCATCTCCGCACGCGGCGCGTCACTGAACCTGAAAATGAGCGTCGACGTCGCGTCGTCCGTGACGACGCACATGGCACAGGGACCGGTCGCGGGGGGAGTCGATTTTCTGCAGTTGCGCGGGAACTACACGGTCCGCGGCCGTGCCGGGGGACGGGAGGTCAGCTTTTCGGCACTGGGATCGGCAGAAACGTTCCGCGGCACGCGATAAACGTTCCACTACGGTCGGCGTTGCGTTTTTCGAAGTGCGTCTTCGAAGGTGCGCCCGATGTCCGGATCGTCCTTCAGTTCGCCGAACTCACGCAGCCATGCTCGCACGCGTTCGACATCGAGCCGGCGTGCCTGACGTTTCACGACGGTCTCGATATCAGCCAGATCACGAGGCCGTCCTGCCACGGCTTTGTACACGATGAGGTCTTCGGCGGAACAGGTCTGAAGCTCGATGCCCGCTTCGAATTCGTACCGTGTGGCCCGTTCGAGCACTTCGAGCTCGAAGCCATGCGCTGCAAGCGAGATGTCAACGTCGACGCCGTTGCTTGCCTTCAGCAACAGAACACGACGCTCGATCGCAAACTCCCTGGCGTCGGGTCGGCGAACGGCAAACCGCGACAACAGACTGTCGACAACCCGCTGCTCGCGGCCGTATTCTGCAAGCACTGTCGCGTCGACATCTTGGGTCAACCGTGGCTCGCCCCACCGCTGCACGACCAAGCCACCAATAAGACACGAACGAAAGCCGAACGCATCCAAGGTATCAAGCAGTTCCCGCGCTGCGTCGAACAGCGGATTCATCGACGCCGGGTGCGTCGCGCCGCTTCGAGAAACCAACGTTGCTGGGTCACGAGCTCGACACCAAGGTGGTCAACGTTCGATGGGCGCCATAATTCGAAAAGCGCAGCGGTCTGCTGTCGCGCCTCGTCATCGGTCATCGCCTGGAGTCGCGACAGACGCTCCTCTTCCAGGAACCGACCAACAACGGCCCAGTTGTCGATCCATTCGCGGAGGCGCGCCCGTTCCTCCGTTTCCGACAATTTCTCGTTCATATGACGAGAGTGTACGCCACACGCCGTTGTGAGCTGGCGTCGATGAGCCGTCGGTCCCGATTCACGCGTCGCTACCCGCGCACGCGAAATGCGATCAGCTCCGCCGGGAAACTGCCGCCGCCGATCGAGACGACGATGTACTGCTTGCCGTCGAGCATGTACGACATGGGGCCGCCGGTCTGCGGCGCGGGCATGTAGAGCGCGCCGAGCTCCTTGCCCGTCGTCTTGTCGTACGCGCGCAGCATCGCGCCGCGCTGACCAGACGGCGTCGGACCGAAGCCGGGTTCGCCGGAAATCAACAGCGTCTTGGTGACGAGCTGTCCGACCGTTCCCGGACGACCAGTGCGCGGAATCGTCACACCCTTCAACGCGGGGTTGTTCGTGATGTTCTCCGGCGTCTCGCCATGCGCGACATGCCAGATGATCTCGCCCTTGTTCAGATCGATCGCACTGAGTTGACCGTACGGGGGCTTCATGATCGGCAGCCCGTGCGGGCTGAGGCCTCCGCCGGTATCGGCGCCTCCTTCACGCCCCTCGGCGGCGAGCGCATTCGACCCGGCCCCACCGGTGCTGCGCACGCCGAACGCCGCATTGCCTTGCACGTACTGCATGTCGGTCTTCGCGGGATCGGAGGGAACGAGACCCAGCTGACTGAGCGTCTTCGTCGAGGACACGAAGAGGATGTGGGTCTCGGGATCGTACGAGCCACCGGGCCAGTTCGTTCCACCGCCCGCGGCACCGAGTGCCAGCGTCGCCAGCGGTCCTTCCACTTTGCTGACGACTGGTGGTGTAAACCACGGGCCGATCCTGTACCTCGACACGAGCTGCTTCGCTTCCGCGCGGAGCTCCGGCGTGAAGTCGATCAGATCGTCTTCGACGAATCCCTGCCTGTCATAGGCGAACAACCTCCCGCGCGCGTCGAGAGGGAACGGCTGTGTCGGGGAATACCACTCGCCTGGCACCTCGCCCTTCGGCACAGGACGCTCTTCGATCGGCCAGATCGGTCGACCCGTCACGCGATCGAAAACGTACAGGATCGCCTGCTTGGTCGGCTGCGCGATCGCTTTGATCGCGCGGCCGTTGACGACGATGTCCGCGAGGATCGGCGGGCAGGGAATGTCGTTGTCCCAGATGCCGTGGTGCACCAGCTGGTAATGCCACTTGCGTTTTCCCGTGTGGAGATCGACGGCGACGATGCTCTCGCCGAACAGTCCGTTACCTGGCCGGTTGGCACCGAAGTAATCGCCGGTCGGCATTTCAACCGGCAGGTACACGGTCTCGAGCTCCGGGTCGACGCTGATCTGTGCCCACACACCGGTATTCCCGGTGTAGACGGCCGATTCCTTCTCCCAAGTGTCGTAGCCGAACTCGCCCTGCATCGGGATCGTGTGGAAAATCCAGAGCCGCTTGCCGGTGCGCACGTCGAACCCGCGCACGTATCCCTTGACGTTCGTTCTGCTGGTGGGAACGCCTCCTGATTTGTGCGCGGCGCCGACGATCACCACGTCCTTGGCGACAACGGGCGCGGCGTGAAGGCCGATCTCGCCGCTCAGCGGATCGATGAATTGATCGTCGTCTTCTTTCAGGTCGACGATGCCGTCCTTGCCGAACGCCGCAACGCGATTGCCGGTCTTCGCATCGAGTGCGACGAGGCGGTAGCCCGGCGTGACGTAGAGGATGCGCTGCTCGCGACCATCGCTCCAGTATGCGAGGCCGCGACCCGAGAGCTGTCGCGGTGCGACGGCCCCACGCCGACCCTCGTTCTCGCTGTGGATCCACAGCATCTCGCCGGTTGCCGCATCGGCTGACACGACCGCCCGTCGTGTGCCGGCGACCGTGTAGATCCGTCCGCCAACCATCAACGGTGTGGCTTCGAACTGATACTCCGGACGCGGGCCGAGGTTGTCCGTCTTCATCCGCCAGGCGACTTCGAGCTTGCTGAAGTTGCCGGCATTGATCTGGTCGAGCGGCGCGTACCGCGTGTTGCCGAGATCAGCGCCGTATGTGGGCCACTCCCAGGTGTTGGCGGCCTGACCTCCCACTCCGACATACGCTCCTGCCACCACCACGACGACGATTGCCAGCACGATTCGGCGCTGCATATGACCTCCGCACGACAGTCGATGTTCGCGTGCTGGCGGATTGTCAACCGAGGTCACTGCTCAAGGCAAGCGGAACGCGCAGTGCGAAACGATTGGACCCGGCGCGAAAACTCGCAAAAGATGGGACGCCGTTCGATCACACCTGGCCGAGGGCACGCTCCAGCAAATCGGTCACGCCCAGAACCGGCGCATGCCGTTGGAGATATTCGCGATCCAGTCGTTCCCCCTGGACGCGGACAATCGCGACGATGTCGCGCCATTGGCGATCGGACAGCTCTCCACCTTTCCGATACCAGCGAAGCTTCTGCAGAAGGATGTCTTCGGGCGGATGGACGTGTAGTGTCTGGCCAGGCAGGATCTCAACGGCGCGCCGCCGCTCCAGCTGCTGGGAATCGATCGGCGTTCCTCCAGCGACGTGGATATCGACTTCGATCTGCGACGCCTGATGGATCAGATTCGTGCTCGCGCAATCACGAACAGCCCGTCGCAACGCATCTTCGTCCACATAGAAATCTTCCGCGAACGCACGAACGATCGCGGGAATGTCGCTCTCGTCGATGGCAACGACGATGTCGATATCGACTGTGGTTCTGGGCTCGCCCGCGATCGAGCTCGCTATCGATCCGCCGATTGTGTGAAGGATCCCGAGACGATCGAGCGTCCTTGCGACGAGCGCGGCAACCGCGATTGGATCGAGCGGCGACGTCACTCCAGGCCGAGTACCGCGATTTCCGGATACGCCTTGCGCGCAAGCTCCGGACCGAGCGTGATCAGAGCGACGCGGAGAAACTGTTCGCGCTCGTCGGCGTTCGGGTGACGCTGCCGGACACCGGCACATGCGAGCGCATACGTAGCCTGCGTCAGCCCGGACACGATGGCCGCCTTTTGCGCCGGAGACATTCTGCGCCACTGCTCGATCTGGCGTCGCTCGACCTCATCGGACGTGTCGATGGCGAGAGCATGACGTTCCACCATCGGAATTATACGAGCGACAGATCTCGTCGTGGGTGCTGCTGAAGCCGGACACGATGATCGTCGGGCCTATGCGCGGCTTCTACGTGCATCCTGACCGTCCGCGGCCAGTGCATGACGGGCGGCGATCTGCGCTCGTCGACGCCGGTGCTCGAGCGCCTTCAGCGTGTCCTCGAGCGGCAACGGCTCCTGTTCAGCGTTCCAGCCGCGCGCCAGCTGCGCCGCCGCGGCCTGACGACGACCAAGCTCCATTCGGAAGCACTCGAAGCACAATGTCCGCGGCCGGTCGAGTGGATCGATATCCGGATCCAGGCGGAACCCGTAGCGTGCCTCGCGCGAACGACAGCCGGCGCAGAGCGGCGGCTCCGCCGCCGCGCGTCGCATCGCAACCGCGCGCACCCGCATCCATGTTTCCGACAGCGCGAGCTGTCCTCCGTTCACGTCAGCCGATTCCGGTTCTTCCGTCTTCCTCGTGCGAGCATGCTCAATCGCGTACCCCATCGCTGCCTCTCCTGTCGCGAGGGCTGACCGCCCCGGCTCACCCACAGACTACGAAGAGGCTGTGACAGACTAGGTCAATGCAAAGGGGGAAAGGGACGCCGAAGGGGGAAGGGGGAAGGGGCAAGGGCAAAGCGGACGCTGCGAAGCGCGATGAGCCGCGAACTGGAACGACCGCTGACGTCGACGCGTTGTTCAAGCTCCCGCTCGCGGAATTCACGTCCGCCCGCAACGCGCTGTCGAGCGCGCTCAAGAAGTCAGGTCGCCAGGCAGATGCCGAGGCGGTGAAGGCGCTCCCCAAGCCGTCGATTCCCGCCTGGGTCGTCAACCAGCTGTATTGGCATCATCGTCACGACTTCGACCGGCTGATCAACGCCGGCGAACAGTTCCGCAAGGCGCAAGCCACACATCTCGCCGGCAAGTCGACCGACGTGCGCGAACCGTTGAACGCGCATCGCGAGGCGCTGTCGATGCTCGCGCAGGTTGCCGCCGAGCAATTGCGCGCCGGTGGATACAGCGCGACACCGGAGATGATGCGTCGCGTGACGACCACACTCGAAGCGTTGTCGACATACGGCGCCTTGCCCGACGCTCCGCGAGCCGGTCGCCTCACCGACGATGTGGCACCGCCGGGATTCGAGACGCTGGCGGCGCTGGTGCCCCGCGTCGGTCAGACGCGTGAACACGACGGTCCCACACACGTCTTGCCGTTCCGGCAGGACCCGCACGCACCGAAAGCCAAGGCTCCCCGTGATTCGGAAGACGAGGAGCGGCGTCGCGAAGAAGAACGCAAAGCGGAAGTGGCTGCGGCCCGCGCCGCGGTGCAGGAAGGCGAACGCACGCTGCGTGAGGCGCGGAAAGGTGCGGAGCAGGCGGAAGCCGCATTGAAGAAAGCGGCAACGCTGGCGAAGGAAGCGGAGCGCGAGCGTCTCGAGCTGGCGAAGACGTACGACAAACTCGTGGCCGCCGCGGATGCCGCCAAGCAGGAGGCACACCGTGTGGCCGGTGAGGCCGAAGAAGCGGCGCAGGCGGTGGCGGATGCCGAGCGCGCACTCGAGCAGGCGCGTCGTCGTCTCAACGAGCTAGTCTGATCCTCGGCCCACTCCCATATCCCCGGACCAGCGCATCGCGCTCTCGACCTGGATGCCGAACTGATCGAGGATCCGCGCCACCGTGTAGTCGATCACGTCGTCGATCGTTCGCGGGTTGTTGTAGAACGCGGGCATCGGCGGCAGGATCACCGCGCCCATGCGCGACAGCTTCAGCATGTTCTCGAGGTGAATGTCGCTGAGCGGCGCTTCACGTATCGCAAGAACCAGGCGACGACGTTCCTTCAAGACGACGTCGGCGGCGCGATGAATGAGGTTCTCGCCGAAGCCGTGCGCGATCGCCGCGAGCGTCTTCGCGCTGCACGGAGCGATCACCATGCCGTCGGTCCGGAACGATCCGCTCGAGATCGCCGCGCCCATGTCGGCGGGTGCGTAGACAGCGCTGGCCAACGCTTCCACGCGCTCGCGCGACCAGCTCGTTTCGTGGAGCAACGTCCGCGCGCCCCATCGGCTGATCACGAGGTGCGTGTCGACACCGGCCTCACGCATGCGCTCGAGGAGCCGCACGCCATAGATCGCGCCGGTGGCGCCAGTGATGCCCACGATGACTCGCATCTGAGTCACTCCTCGGCGCCGGATGGTGGATGGTCGTTGGTGGGTCGTGGTTCTGTCATGGTGTCAGACGCGACGCCTCTCGCGCGGGAGCGAGCATCATGCAACTACTATCCACCACCCACCACCCACCCCCCAAGGGTATCATCGAGGTCAGTGCTCAAACGTCAGCGAACAGGTTCGGTGATTTGTGCGTCGTGCGGTGTGCTGGTCGGGGTCAACGACGACACGTGCTACAACTGCGGCAGACGAAATCCGGGCCTGTGGGGCTTCGCGCCGGCGCTGCGATCGCTGGGACGCGATCTCGGGTTCGTGCCATTCGTCATCGGCACGTGCATCGTGCTGTATGGGCTGACGCTCGTCGCCTCGCGAGGACGTATCGGGATGGGCGGGCTATTCGACATGTTGTCCCCGAGCGGCACGGCGCTACTTCTGTTCGGGGCAAGCGGGGCGGCTCCCGTGTTCCTGGCTGGTCGATGGTGGACCGTCCTCAGCGCCGCGTGGCTCCATGGCAGCGCCCTCCACATTCTGATGAACATGATGGTCGTGCGCCAACTCGCTCCGGCGGTCGCGGATGTCTATGGACCCGCGCGCATGGTCATCGTTTATACTGCCGGCGCCATCGCCGGTTTTGCACTGAGTTCGGTCGCCGGTGCGTTCCTGCCCGCTATTCCAATTCTGCCTCCTTTCGTCTATCTGAGCGGGAGCCGTTTCACCGTCGGCGCCTCGGCCTCGATTGCAGGACTGCTCGGCGCGGTGCTGTATTACGGCCGTCGCGGTGGCAGCACGATCGCCCGAAGCTACGCGATGTCGTATGTGATGATGCTGTTGTTTATCGGTTTGATTCCGGGCATCGACAATTACGCGCACGCCGGCGGGTTCGGCGGTGGCTACCTGGCCGCGGTGCTGATGGATCCACTCAAGCCGGAACGCATCGATCACATCGTCATTGCCCTGATCTGTATCGCGCTGTCTATCCTCGCGATCATCTGGTCGGTGATAACCGGGCTGGCGCTCTTGTGAAGTCACATGGAAGAAGTCGAAGGCAAAAGTACGTCTTCGAGTACGACGCACTTTGGACTTACTTTTGACTTCCCACTTCGGACTTTTGACTTACGATTCCGAGGAGCAACCGTGAGGCTGGCGTATCAGGGAGAACCGGGGGCATACAGCGAGGCCGCGGCGCTGCAGTTCGGCGGAACGCACGCCGAGACGCTGCCCTGCAAGTCGTTCGACGACGTGTTCGAGGCCGTGGTGAAGCAGCGTGCGACGCACGGCGTCGTCCCGCTCGAGAACTCGATCGGCGGCACCATCCATCGCAACTACGACCTGCTGCTCGAGCACGAGTTGTCGATCACCGGCGAGGTGGAGCTCGACGTCATCCACTGCCTGCAGGCGCTCCCGGGCACACGGCTGGCGGATGTGAAAACTGTCTACTCGCATCCGCAGGCGCTGGCGCAGTGTGAACGATATCTGAAAGATCTCGGCGCCACGGTCGAAGCCGTGTACGACACCGCTGGCGGAGCGAAGCTCGTCTCGGAACAGAAGCTCGCTGGCGCCGCGGCACTGGCGTCGCGGCGTGCCGCCGAGGTGTTCGGGCTCGAGGTGCTGCAGGAAGCCGTGCAGGACTTCGAGTACAACATCACCCGGTTTGCGATCATCGGCGGGGCGCCGGCGGCCGACGCGAACAAGACGACGATCGTGTTCGCGTTGCCGAGCACGCCGGGCGCGCTGTTCAAGGCGTTGAGCGTGTTCGCCTTACGCGACATCAACCTGACGAAGCTGGAAAGCCGTCCCGTTCGCGGCCGGCCGTGGGAATACCTGTTCTACGTCGAGGTCGAGGCCCGACGCGATGATCTCGGGTGCGCGCGCGCGTTGACCCATCTCGCCGAGTTCGCGCGGTGGACGCGCGTGCTTGGCAGTTACAAGGGAACCGAACGAAGGAGCGTTGCATGACTGTTCTCGATCGCCGAACCTTCTTTGTGGCGCTGCCCGCGCTCGCGTATGCGCCGCGACTCGTCGCCCAAGCACCAGCCGCGGCGCCCTTTCGCGCCAACGGACTGAGTCAGCTCACGCTCACGGTTTCAGACGTGCAGCGATCGCTCGACTTCTATCAGGGGCTGTTCGGCATGCCGGTCCAGGCGCGGCAAGGCAGCACGATCCTGCTGCGGATCGGCAACGGTCCGAAGTTCCTCGAGCTGCGGCCGGCCGCGGCGGGCGAGCGTCCGAGCATCAGCGCATTCGGCATCGGCATCGAACGGTTCGACGTGGACCGCGCGCTGAAAACACTTGGTGAGCACGGCGTGTCTCCCGCCGACGCGTCCGCGGACAAGCCCGGTGCCAAACAGTCGCTCGTGCGCGTGCGGAAGGAGAATCTCGGCGGCTCGAAGGACGGCACGCGCGATCTCTTCGTCGCCGATCCAAGCGGCGTCGTGTTCCAGATGCACGACGTGAGTTACTGCGGCGGGTCCGGCGCGAAAGGTGACGTGTGCCGGATGGTCGAGCCATCGAAGAAGAAGGGGCTGATGGCGATGGTCGACATGAGCCACTTCACTATCGCCGCCAACGATCCCGGAACCGTTCCGTTCTATCAGGAGCTCTTCGGATTCCAGCCGCAGGCCTATCAGGCGGCGACGCCCGCGTGGGGTGTCGGCGACGGCGTGCACTTCCTGATGTTCACCGGCAACGCCGGCGGTCCGACTCGCGCAGGTGGTCCCGGCGCAGGCGCACCCGGTGCCGGCGGGCCGCCGCCAGGTGGAGGCGCACCGCGGGCCGGTGGGGCGGGTGGCGCGGGACGCGGCGGTGGCCCCGCGCGCGCCGGCATCGATCACGCGTGCATGGCGATGAACGACTTCGATCCGGCGAAGGTCACGCAGTTGCTGGTCGACTACGGGCTCAAGAAGCAGGAGGGCCAGGGACGCGACCCGCTGGTCACATACATCTCGCTGCGGATGCCGAATCGCGGCGGCGCCGAAGGCGGAACACCGGAGCTGTACTTCACCGATCCGGACGGCCTCGCCATCCAGCTGCAGGATGTGAAGTACTGCGGCGGTGGAGGGTTCCTCGGAGAAGTCTGCCCGCCGCTGTAGGAATCAGGTATCAGGTATCGGGATTCAGGGCTGGGCCAGGAATCAGAGCACGAGGATTCAGGCATGGTCGAGCCCGTCGACGATCCGGGCGATCCTCGCCTCGACGACTATCGTAACGTTCCCGATCCGGAGCTGATCCAACGGCGAGGGATCTTCGTTGCCGAGGGTCGGCTCGTCGTGCGGCGGCTGCTCACGGGGGCGCGGATGAAGACGCGCTCCGTGATGCTCACCGATGCGGCACGCATCGCGATGCAGGACGTACTCGACGCGCGGCCGGATGTTCCCGTCTATCTCGTGCCGCCGCCGTTCATGCAGACAATCACCGGGTTCAACATTCACCGCGGGTGCCTGGCGATCGGCGAACGGCCTGTCGCCCGCCACTGGCGGACGCTCGCGCGCAGTGCGCGGCGTCTGGTGATCCTCGAGCGAATCGGCAACGCCGACAACGTGGGCGCCGTCTTCAGGAACGCTGCGGCGTTCGGCGTGGATGCCGTGCTGCTCGACCGATCGTCCACCGATCCGCTCTACCGGAAAGCGATTCGCACGTCGATGGGAACCGCGTTGTCGATTCCATTCGCGCGCATCGAGCCGTGGCCCGACGCGCTGCGTCTGCTGCAGGACGACGACGCGCTGGTCGTCGGCCTCACGCCTGCAGAAGGGGCGCCGGCGATCGCGGAAACGATCGATTCGTTCAGGGATCGCCGCGTGGCGTTCGTCGCAGGTCACGAAGGCGAAGGACTCACGCGCGCGGCGATGGACGCGTGTGACCTTCTCGTTCGCATCCCGATGAGCGATGGCGTGGACTCGCTGAACGTCGCCACGGCAACGGCAATCGCGCTGTATGAACTTATGCGCGCTCACGTTCCTGGTTCCGGGTTCCAAGTTCCCGGTTCCGGTGGTTCGAAGTTCGACGTTCGAAGTTCTGGTCGTTCCGAGTTTGAGGTTCAAGGTTCGAGCGGCGAGAGCCAGAACCGTGAACCACCGGAACCCGGAACCGTGAACCCGGAACCTCGAACCGGGAACCACTGGAACCTGGAACCTGGAACCTGGAACCTGGAACCTGGAACCTGGAACGAATGCATTTCAATTACGACGTCGTCGGGATCGGCGAGAACTCCATCGACTACGTGTACCGGCTGCCGTCACTCCCCGTTTCAGCACCGAAGATCCGCGTCGCTCGTCACGAGATCCTGCCGGGCGGGCAGGTCGCCACAACACTCGCGACGTGTGCGGCGCTGGGATTGACGACGAGTTATGCCGGCACGTTTGGCGATGACGAGAACGGCCGGCGCGTTCGTCAGGAACTGGACGCACGTGGCGTGGATACGCGCGCGGCGATCGTCCGCACCGCGCCCAATCGATACGCCATCATCCTCGTCGACGAATCGAGCGGCGAGCGCGTCGTGCTGTGGGATCGTGACGAGCGCTTGAACGTTTCACGCGATGAGCTGCCGGTCGATCTGATCCGCTCGGCGCGCGTGCTGCACGTCGACAACGTCGATGAAGAGGCAGCGATTGAAGCGGCACAAATCGCGCGCGCGGCCAACGTACCGGTCACGAGTGACATCGATCACGTCACCAGTCGCACCGGAGAACTGCTGGAGCTGATCACGATCCCGATGTTCTCCGCGCACATGCCCGGTCAACTGACCGGCGAAGTCGATCCCGAGGCCGCGCTGCGCGCGTTGCGCCGACGGCACCCGGGGTGGCTGGTCGTCACGCTCGGCGATCGCGGTTCGCTGTTGCTCGACGGCGAGCATCTCCATCGCTCAGCGGCGTTTCCGGTCACCGCCGTCGACACGACCGGCGCCGGCGACGTATTCCGCGGCGCATTCATCTACGCCTGGCTGCGCGGCAACGAGCCCGCACGCATCCTCGAATTCGCGAACGCCGCCGCCGCGATCAGCTGTACGCGCGAAGGAGCGCTCGCCGGCGTGCCGACACTCGAGGAGCTTCGAGCGCTCCTCGCCAAATAGTCGTTCGGATCGTTCGAGACGTTCGACGTTCGGGCGTTCGGGCGTTCGGGCGTTCGGGCGTTCGAATTGTTCGAGTCGTTGGAATAGCTCGTGCGCGTTTCGAACGTTTCGAACGTTTCGAACGTTCCGAACGTTCCGAACGTTCCGAACGATCCGAACGACACCCGTAGGAATGCTGGCTACTTCTTGAACAATACGAACGCGAGTGGCGGTGCGACGACCGTCAGTGAGTAGGGGAAACCGTGCGCGGGGACTTCTTCGGCCATGATTCCACCGCCGTTTCCGACGTTGCTTCCGCCGTAGATGTCCGCATCGCTGTTGAGCAGCTCGCGATACCAGCCGGCTTCCGGCACGCCGATGCGATACGCCAGCCGCGGCACCGGCGTGAAGTTGGCCACCATCACCGTGAAATCGTGCGGATCGCGCGCGCGGCGGATCATCGAGACGACGCTGTTCTCATTGTCGTTGCAGTCGATCCAGCTGAAGCCGGCGGGCTCGAAGTCGACCTGGTGCAGCGATGCTTCGCGACGATAGATCTCGTTCAGATCCCGAATCCAGCGCCGAAGACCGGCGTGCTCCGCGTGCTCGAGCAGATGCCAGTCGAGGCTCGCGTCGTAGTTCCACTCGCGCCACTGCCCGATCTCGGATCCCATGAACAGCAGCTTCTTGCCCGGATGCCCGTACATGTAGCCGTACAGCGCGCGCAGGTTCGCGTGCTTCTGCCACAGGTCGCCGGGCATCTTCCCGATCAGCGATCCCTTGCCGTGCACGACCTCGTCGTGCGAGAACGGCAACGTGAAGTTCTCGGTGAACGCGTAGAGCATCGAGAACGTGATCTGCCCGTGGTGCCAGCGGCGATGCACCGGATCCTCGTGGAAGTACGTGAGGATGTCGTGCATCCAGCCCATGTTCCACTTGTAGGTGAACCCGAGGCCGCCGACGTACGTCGGTCGGCTGACGGCGGGCCACGACGTCGACTCCTCCGCCACGGTGATCGATCCCGGGGCGCGCGCGTGCGTCTCGGTATTGAGCTGGCGCAGGAATGACACCGCCTCGAGATTTTCGCGACCGCCGTATTGATTCGGGATCCACTGCCCTTCGGGACGCGAGTAATCCAGATACAGCATCGACGCGACGGCATCCACGCGCAGGCCGTCGATGTGAAACTCCTGCAGCCAGTAGAGCGCGTTGCTCATGAGGAACGTGCGCACCTCGCTGCGGCCGTAATTGAAGATCAGCGTCCCCCAGTCGAGGTGCTCGCCTTTGCGCGGGTCGTCGTGCTCGTAGAGCGCCGTCCCGTCGAATCGCGCGAGCCCGTGCTGATCTTTCGGGAAGTGGCCCGGCACCCAGTCGAGGATCACGCCGACGCCATGGCGATGGCATACGTCGATGAAGTAGCGGAACTCGTCGGGCGTGCCGAATCGGCTCGTGGGCGCAAAGAAGCCGATGACCTGATATCCCCACGAGCCGGAGAAGGGATGCTCCATCACCGGCATCAGCTCGATGTGCGTGAAGCCCATCTCGCACACATAGGGCACGAGCTGATCGGCGAGCTCCCGGTAGGTCAGATAGCGATGCGTGTCATCCGCGGCGCGCCGCCACGATCCGAGGTGCACCTCGTACACCGCCATCGGCCGATCGCTCCACTCGTGCCATGAAGGCCGACCGCGCATCCACTCGTGGTCACGCCACTCGTAGTCCCCCTCGGTCCAGATGATGGTGGCGGTGTTCGGCGGCACTTCGAAGCGCCGGCCGTACGGATCGCATTTCAGCAGCAGCTGTCCGTCTGCGGTGCGGATCTCGTACTTATAGCAGCTGCCATCTCGAAGCTCGGGGATGAAGATTTCCCACACGCCCGACGGCACAAGCCTGCGCATCGCGTGGACGCGGCCGTCCCACTGGTTGAAGTCGCCGACGACGCTCACGCGTTGCGCGTTGGGAGCCCAGACAGCGAAATGCACGCCGGTGACTCCACCAATCGTGAACCGGTGGGAGCCGAGCCGCTCCCAGGCGCGATAGTGCGTGCCCTCTCCGAAGAGGTGCAGATCGAAGTCCGACAGCACCTGCCCGAACTGATAGGGATCGATCAGCTCGCGGCTGCTGGTGCCTTCGTGGACGCGGAATCGATACGCGAACTCGTGCGCTGGCAGGCCGTCGATCGCGGCCTCGAACAGCCCCTCGCGGCGGCGGCGCTGCATCGGAATGGTCCCTGCCGGCGTAATCAGATCGACCGCGGTCGCCGCCGGCTGTAACGTCCGTATGACGACCGCTGACCGCCCGATGTGCGTGGTGGCGTGACGGCCGAGAATGGCGAACGGGTCGTCGCTCCGTCCCGTCAGGATGGCGTCGAAGGCCCGGTCCTCTGCCGTTTTTACTGCGCTGGTCATCATCGAAATTCTAGCGCCAGCGCCGCGGAGTGATATTCTCTGCAGGTCATCGTTTTCGTGAGCGGTCCTTCCCGATTCGGGCTACGCCGCGGTGCACGCGGCCACTGCAACCGCCTCGATACGCCGGATGCCCCGCGACTCGCGCCGCTCGCTCAGCGCGGATCGGCGTCCGATAAGAAGATCGGCGCGGCGTCGAGCTCGTCAGGTTCGCGTTCGCGCTGAACCATGGTCTTCCGTCGCGCGGGATGTTCCGGGCCGCGTCGGTCACACACTGCACACAAGGAGCCAACGTGCCGGTCTACGCGGATTTCGTCACCAGTGAAGGAAATTTCACCGTGCGCCTGTTCGACGAGGAGACCCCGCTGACGGTCGCCAATTTTACCGGTCTCGCCGAAGGGACCAAGCCGTGGACCGATCCGCGCACGAACCGGAAAGTCGAACAGCCGTACTACGACGGGGTGATCTTCCATCGCGTGATCGACGGCTTCATGATCCAGGGGGGCGATCCGCTCGGCCAGGGGATCGGCGGCCCCGGCTACACGTTTGCCGACGAATTCCACCCGCGCCTGCGGCACAACAAGGCCGGCATCCTCTCGATGGCGAACCGGGGACCAAACACCAACGGCGGACAGTTCTTCATCACCCTCGGCCCGACGCCGCATCTGGACAACCGCCACACTGTGTTCGGCGAAGTCGTCGAGGGAATGGATGTGGTTCGCCGGATCGGGAGCACCCCGACAGGCAACGGCGACCGTCCGCTCAAGGACGTGGTGATCGAAACGATAAAGATCAGGCGTCAGCCCTGAGACTGATCGAGAAATTCCTTCCTTCTCAACCACGCGGGTCTGACGGGGCATCTCACGCCACTCGCGTGAAAATTCCGTGGCACGCATCGTGGACCTGGAGCGGACGTCCCTCGTACCACGACGCATGGCAGAGGTCACTCCGTATCAGGAATCTGCGGCGCTCTCATCAGCCGAAGCGGCGTTGTTCGCCGGAACGCCTCGCCGCGGCGCGATCCTCGTCGTCGAGGATCGCGATGATGTGCGACAAGGGCTCGCCCAGCTGCTCGAGCTTCATGGCTTTCTGGTGTGCGATGCCGCCGACGGCACGCACGCGCTCGAACAGCTCCGATCCGAGGGCGATTCCATCGCGCTCATCCTGCTCGATCTGCTGCTGCCCGCGCCGATCAGCGGACGGGAGCTGCGTGCCTACCAGCTCGCCGATCCGGGACTCGCGGAAATTCCAGCGGTGATCATCAGCGCCTGCGAGCCGGATCTGCGTGGCCGCGCGCAACTGCGTCCCGAAGCGTGGCTGGAAAAACCGTTTCGCTTCGAGACGCTGCTGGAGGTCGTGAAGAAATACGTGATGCCCGAACGAGGCGGGTTGATCGATTCCTGACGCAGTCGATTCCTGACGCAGTCAACTCCCAACTCGCTTCGCTGGGGCCAACTCCCAACGCCCAATTCGCTTCGCTGGAGCAGACTGCCAACGCCCAAACCGCTCGAGTTCACTCCGAATCGATTGGGAGTTGGGAGTTGGACCGGCGTCAGACGATTGGGAGTTTACACGCTCCTCAGAATTCCCACGCGAGTCCCACCGCCGGCCGTACGAGCCAACCGCCCTGCAGCGCGTGCAGGCGGACACCAGGCACGAGGTGCACGTGATCGGACATCCCGACACGCCCTTCGACGCCAACCATTGGACCCACGCCGTATTCGGTCGTGCGCGACGTTCGCGGAAGGATCGTGGGAAGCGCGGGAAGGATTCGCCCTCCGCCGCCGTAGTTATATTCGTACACCTGCTCGATCCGATTGAAGTCAATCCCTGCGAGATACACCATCGAGAACCGCCGCGACACTTCCTGCCGCGCCCAGACGCTCGCGGTCATCGTCGTGTTCCGCCGCGACGTGCGAACACTGAAGGGAACGGGAAAGATCGCGATGCTGGTGTCGGGCGCCACGACCGTGCTCGACGGCGTGACGGCGCCAAAGCTGTACGTCAGCGAACCGGCGGACAGGATCCGATAGTCCGGCGTCTGGTCGTTCTTGATCTGTTCCGGTCGCGCGAATTCGAGCTCTACGCCGAAGCGCGATCCGATTGGTCCACCGAGACGCAGTGCCCACGACACCGCTTCTCCGGTTGCTGGATTGTCGTACCCCTCGGCGCTGCTGAAGCGCGCGATATCGGCGCCAATCGACGCGCCGACGTACGCGCCCTGCGCATATGCGGGCGCCGCGAGGAGGCCTGCGAGAAGAGCCACGGTGACAACACGAACGATGGTCATGGATCGATGTTTGGCGAAGCGCCAACGCGATGTCAACCACGTCGAGCCCCGCGCCGCTTTCCTCGACGCGAACCCCTGTCGACCGGCTTAGAATGGAAACACGCCAAGGGTGCAGCGGGCCGGCCGCTGCAGGAATCCGGGTGGTCGGGCCGCCATCCTCCCGGTCGGAGACCGCGACACGTCGGGTGACCTCTCCTGTTCACCCATTCCCCGATGCCCACCATTCCCATCGACTTCATACTGTTCGCGCTGACCCTGCTCGCCGTCGCGCTGTTTCACCACCGCACGCTCGAAGTTGCCGCGACCGGACTCGTGACGATCACGGTCTACAACCTCGCGTTCGGGACGTTCCGCGGCGAGGCTGGCTTCGATGGCCTGATGACGCATCTCGGGCACGAATGGGTGATCATCGCCAATCTCGGTTGCCTGCTGCTCGGGTTCGCGGTGCTTTCCCGGCACTTCGAGAAGAGCCACCTGCCGCTCGCGCTGCCGCACGTGTTGCCGGATGACTGGAAAGGCGCCTTCCTCCTCCTCGTGATCGTCTTCGTGCTGTCGGCGTTCCTCGACAACATCGCCGGGGCGATGATCGGCGGCGCCATGGCGCATGCGCTCTTCAGGAGAGTGCATATCGGCTACCTCGCCGGCATCGTGGCCGCATCCAATGCCGGCGGCGCCGGCAGCGTCGTCGGCGACACGACGACGACGATGATGTGGATTGACGGGGTCGCCCCGTCAGAAGTGGTCCACGCCTTCGTCGCGGCAGGAACGGCGCTGGTCGTGTGTGGTCTTCCCGCGGCCTTCCAGCAACAGGCCTACGCGCCCATCATGAAAGACACCCCGGATCGACCGGCGATCGACTGGGCGCGGCTCGGAATCGTGCTGCTGATCCTCGTCGCAGCAGTCAGCGCGAACGTCATCGTCAACGTGCGGTTTCCCGCGTATGCGGACGGTTTCCCGTTCATCGGCGTCGCGGTGTGGACCGCGATCCTGCTGTCGACGCCCATTCGTCGTCCCGATTGGGAAGTACTTCGGGAAGCAGCCCGTGGAGCGGTCTTTCTCTTGTCGCTCGTGTTGGCGGCTTCTATGATGCCCGTGCAGCAACTGCCGGCGCCATCGTGGCAAACCGCCTTTGGACTGGGGCTGGTGTCGGCCGTTTTCGATAACATCCCGCTGACCAAGCTGGCGCTGGACCAGGGCGGATACGATTGGGGCATCCTGGCGTATTGCGTCGGGTTCGGCGGGTCGATGCTGTGGTTCGGGTCGTCGGCTGGCGTTGCGCTCACGAGCCTGTATCCGGAAGCACGCTCGGTCGGCGCGTGGATTCAGCACGCCTGGCATGTTGCGGTCGCGTACGTCGTCGGGTTCTTCGTACTCTTGTGGCTACTGGGCTGGAATGCCTGACTGCTTGGGCCTCGTCACGCGGCACGTCATCCTGCGGGGCGCAAGACCACACTGGACGTCTACATGGAGACTGCATGAAACGCCTGCTGCTCATGTCGCTCGCCGCAGGGTCGCTGCTGTTCGTCACCCGCGGCTCGGCTCAGGAAGAACCGCGCACGCCCGATCCGCGCGCGACGCGGCCGTTCGTTCCGGTGACCGACGAGATGTTGATGAAACCGTCGCCGTCCGACTGGCTGATGTGGCGGCGGACGCAGGATGGCTCCGGGTACAGCCCGCTGTCGCAGATCAACCGCAACAACGTCAATCAGCTCAAGATGACGTGGACGCGCGGCATGGGCGCGTCCGCTGGCACACAGGAAGGCACGCCGATCGTGTACAGCGGCGTGATGTATGTCCGCGATCCTGGCGACGCCTTCGAGGCGATCGATGCGCGCACGGGCGACGTGCTGTGGCAGTACCGGCACGCCCTGCCGGAGAGCGGGCGCAGCAAGACGAGTCGCACGATGGCGATCTGGGGCACGACGATCATCGACGAAAGCACCGATCACCAGATGTTCGCGATCGATGCGCGGACCGGACAGCTCACGTGGGAGACGCGCATCCTCGACGCGACCAAGCGCGCGCCAGCGAGCGGCGGACCGCTGATCGCCAACGGAAAGGTCATCGTTGGTCGCCAGTGTCAGCCGGATGCGACCAGCGATTCGTGCGTGATCACCGCGCTCGACGCGAAGACCGGCAAGGAGTTGTGGCGCACGCGCACGATTCCGCGACCCGGTGAGCCGGGCGACGAGTCGTGGGGAGACGTGCCGCTCGAGCAGCGCTGGCACGTCGGTACGTGGATGGTTCCGAGCTATGACCCATCACTGAACCTGATCTACATCGGCACGTCGGTCACCATCCCCGCACCCAAGTTCATCCTCGGCGGGAACGACAAGCAGCACCTGTATCACAACTCCACGCTCGCCCTCGACGCCGACACCGGCCGCATCGTCTGGCACTACCAGCACGTCGTCGATCACTGGGACCTCGATCATCCGTTCGAGCGACTCCTGGTGGATACCGCGGTCGCGCCCGACGCGCGCGAAGTGCCGTGGATCAATCCGAAGCTCAAACCGGGCGAGCAGCGGAAGGTGATTACGGGCATACCGGGAAAGACCGGTCTCGTCTACACGCTCGACCGCCGCACAGGGGAATTCCTCTGGGCCCGGCCGACCGTCTACCAGAACGTAATCAGCCGCATCGACGGCGCGACGGGCACGGCCACCGTCAATCCGGATGCGCTGTTCACGGCGATCAATCAGAAGAAGCTGATTTGCCCCGGTACCAACGGTGGGAAGAACTGGCCCGCGGGCGCCTACAACCCGCAGAGCAACACCATGTTCTATCCGCTGCAGAACATGTGCATGGAAGCGACGACGACGACGGACACGCGCGATCCGTCGAAGGTGTACGGCTTCAGCTCCAACTATGTGATCTCGCCCGGCACCGACAAGGTCGGCTCCGTGTGGGCGGTCTCCGTCGAAACTGGGCGAACACTCTGGAAGCTGGAACAGCGGGCCGGCATGCTGTCGCTGGTCGCGACCGGCGGCGGGCTGATCTTCGTTGGCGACGCGGCCGGACACTTCAAGGCGCTCGACGATCGAACCGGGAAAGTGCTCTGGGATGCGAATCTTGGCGCGCCGATCAGCGGCTATCCGATCACCTACGCCGTCAACGGCAAGCAGTTCGTGGCCGTGAGCACGGGGCCGTCCCTGGTCGCCGGCGCCGCGGCGCGGATGACGCCCGAGCTCCATCCGAGCAATGCGAGCCAGATGTTCGTATTTGCGCTTCCGTAGGTAGCTGGGTTGCTAGGTAGCTGGGTAGCTGGGTAGCTGGGTAAGAACACTTGTCTCGAGCGAATTCGGACGAGAAGAGCAAAGACAAGTGCCTTTGCCCAGCTACCCGTCCGCCGAGCAACCGAGCTACCCCTTAAAAAGAATTAAGGAACTCTTCAGACCCGATCACTCCGCGGTTTGGCTATATAGATCGAAGGTTGTCTCAGCAGGAGTAGCGGGAAGACCCAAGAAGCGAAGCGACCCAGCTACCGAGCAACCCAGCTACCCAAGAGGAGCAGTGATGCGCAAATTCTCATTTCTGTGTGCGGCCGGCGTCGCGGCGTTGCTGACGAGCGCCGTCATCGCGCAGCAGCCGGCACCAGTCAGGCCTGCCGCGCCCGCCAAACCTGCCGCCGCAACGACCGCCACGGCTCCGCGCGCGGCAGCCGGATCGCCCTACAAGATGGTCAACAGCATTCAGGACATCATGGAGGGCATCATCGCTCCGTCCGCCGACGTGCTGTTCGACGCGGTCGCCACCGACATCACGTCCGCCGGGGTCGTCGAGAAACGGCCGAAGACCGACGATGACTGGGAGAAGGTGGAGGCGGCCGCGATTGCGCTCGTCGAAGGGCCGAACATGATCAAGATGCCGGGTCGTCGGGTGGCGCGTCCCGGTGAACCGACGAAGTCCGAAGGTCCCGACGCGCCCGAGCTCACGCCGGAAGAGATCCAGGCGAAGATCAACGTCAATCGCGCGCTCTTCGTCAAGTACGCGAACGAGCTGCAGGATCAGGCGATCAGGGCACTCGACATCGTGCGGAAGAAAGACGCCGAGGGTCTGTTCAACATCGGCGAGGACATCGACCAGGCGTGCGAGGCGTGTCACCTCGAGTACTGGTACCCGAACGACAAGACCGCACGGCAGCAGTACGAGGCCAACAAGAAACTGAAAGAGAAGGAACAGCAGGAGAAGAAGAAGTGAGCCGACTGGTCATCGCCATCGCGCTCGGTGCGATCGGCGCGATTGGCAGCACGCACACGTCGGTCGTCACCGCTCAGGGCGGCACGACCGGCACGATCAGCGGACATGTCCGGCTGACCGGACCCGCGCCAGCCAATCCGTTGATCCGCATGGGGCGGGATCCGATCTGCGCGAAACTGAATTCAGGCGCGCGACCGGTTCAACAGATCGTCCTGCGCAGCGCCGACGGCGGTCTGGCAAACGCGCTCGTCGAGTTGCAGGGTACGTTTCCCAACACTCCGGTGCCCAGTGAGCCGGTGGTCGTCAATCAGCGCAACTGCCAGTACGTGCCGCGTGTCGTCGGCGCGCGCGTCGGCCAGACGCTGCGCCTCGTGAACAGTGACACGCTGCTCCACAACCTGCACGCGATCTCCGCCAAGGGCAATGACTTCAACGAGACGCAGCCGCACTCGGACATGGTTTTCAACTACCAGCTGAAAGCCGAGGAGAAGATGCTGCGCATCAAGTGCGACGTGCACTCGTGGATGTTCGCGTACGTCGCCGTCGAGACGCATCCGTACTTCGCCGTGACGAAGGATGACGGTGCATTCTCGATCGCCAATGTTCCTGCTGGCCGCTATACCGTCCGCGCGTGGCACGAGCGGTATGGCTGGGTGCCGCAGATGGTCGAGGTCAAGCCGGGCGCGACCGCGACGGTCGATTTCGAGTACACCGGCAATGAAAAACCTGCGGCCGATTCCGCGTCGATCCGCGACGTGATCGTTCCGGATCGGGTAGCTGGGTAGCTGGGTTGTTGGGTGGCTGGGGGGCCAGGCTTCGCGGCGCAGCCATCCGATTCCGTTACACTACTCACCCGGAAGCGAAGCGACCCTAGCACCCCAGCTACTTAGCTACCTAGCTACCTAGCTACCATTGAGGAGCTGAGACATGCCACGTATGCGCGCCATCGCCTCGACCACGTTCGTCGCGCTCGCGTTCGCCGCGACTGCCTTCGCACAGCAGCCTGCCGCAGGCGGCGGTCAGGCCGCGCGAACCGGGCCGCCTCGTCGTCCTGCCCTCTTCTTCAAGGAAGAGTGGAAGCAGAACGAGAAGAATGACGAGCACCCCGTGACCCAGGCCTCGATCGCCAACGGCGATCTCGAACTGAAGCTCTATGGGCCAACGGGCAAGGAGATTCAGCTCACCGGGCGACCCAACGACGAGAACAACCCCACGCACGTGTGGACCGGCCTCTGCACGTCACCGTGCGCGCTCGCGTTCCGCCACAAGAATCAGATGGCCGACCTCACCGGCCTCGCGCGCCTGCGCTGGAACACGAAGATGTCCGGGTTTCACACCGTGCGTCCGATCGTGAAGCTCGCGGATGGCACGTGGCTGATTGGCGACCGCGCCCAGGGCACCGTCACCGACTGGATCGTCAGCGAGATCAACTTCTCCGAACTGCGTTGGCTGAAGCTCGATATCGAGCGGGTCGTGACGACCGGGAACTACATTGCCAATCCCGATCTGAGCAAGGTCGACGAGATCGGATTTGCGGATCTGATGCCCGGCAGCGGCCACGGAGCGGGCGGCTGGTCCGACGTCGCGCAGTTCGAAGTCTACGCCAACCCCGTCGCACGCACGGCCACAACGACAGCCGCGCGATAGGTTGAGATGCGGCGCGGACCGCGATGTCGGTGAAATCGTCTGGCATCACGTGTCGCAGTGTCTGCCGGCGTGGGCACCCGAGCGCGCAAGCGTGCGCGCCGGGACCCCGCCGAAGGGTCCGCGAGACAGGCGTAGGGGCCACCTTTAGGTGGCCCTTCTCATTTCGGATCGAACTTCAGCGCCACGCCATTGATACAGTAGCGCAGGCCAGTCGGCGGCGGGCCATCCGGGAAAACGTGCCCGAGGTGGCCACCGCACTGGCTGCAGTGCACTTCGGTCCGCACCATCCCGAAGCTGGAATCCTGCGTCGTCTCGATTGACCCTTCGATCGGCGCAAAGAAGCTCGGCCAGCCGGTTCCACTTTCAAATTTGCGATCCGCCACGAACAGCGTGGTGCCGCAGCCGGCACAGGAGAACGCGCCCGCGCGGTGCTCGTGCAGCAGCGCACACGATCCCGGCCGCTCGGTCGCATGCTCTCGCAACACCGCGTACTGCTCGGGTGTCAGAATCCGCTGCCACTCCTCGTCGGACTTCGTCACTGGGTACTGCTTGGTCGCCATGAGGCTCATGGTAGTCATGAGACCAGCGTAGGCGTCAACTCCCAACGTCTGTCGCTCGACCAACGCCCAACTCCCAAGACATGCCCGCGTCGGGAGTTGGATCGGCGTCAGTGGGTTGGGAGTTGGTCGTTGACTAGTCGCTCCGCCTCGATTGCGACCCGATCTTCTCGACGGCGACCGGCTTGCGCACGCTGGCCGCCCGCAGCCGCTGATGCGACCGCATCGCGCGCATCGCCGCGGCAGGCGACGCCTGGAGTGATACGGGCTTCATGATCTGCTCGACCTGTTCGCGATATGTCGTGCCGAGCTGATACCGCTTCGAGCGCCGCGTCATCAGCGCCGTGTTCTTGATCTTCGCTCGCTCCTTGGCTCGGCTGTCACCTTTCAGCGCGTGCGTCTCGTGCTCACGCGTCTCGGGATCGTAGAAGCCGATGTAGCCGCCCTTCGCGATGCCGAACGACAGCAGCGGCGGTCGTCCTTTCTTCGCTCCGAGAAAGTCGTTGCGGCCGCCGAGTTCTGCATTGCCCGTGAAATACAGCGGCAGCAGGAAATTGGAGACTTCGATGCCTCCGACCTTGTAACTTTCGTCCTGCACGGCGTCACACATCTCGTACCAGTGGAAGACCTCCTTCTTGGGATCCGCGGGGTGCGGGCCAACGACGAGGAGGTTGGCTTCCGGATCGCCGACCAATTCGAGCGCTTCATGAGAGAGCGTCACCGTCCACGATTCACCGAGCTCTTTCGACAATTCGGTGAAAACGAACCCGAAGGGCACACCACTGGCGTTGCTCTCGTGGTAGCCAAGGGCATCGTCTGCGTTCACCTCGTCCCAGAGATAGATGATTGCGTCGCCGCGCAGTTCCGGCAGTCGCTCATCGTCCGGATCCTTGCCGATGCTTCCCTCCAGGCGGAGCTCCGCGTGGATGTGCCAGTACGGCTTGAAGTCATGCGCCATCTGCGCGTTGATCGCGCGAACCGCGTCCTGGACCTGCGCGTCGGTGAGCTTGCCGCTCGTGTGATTGACGATGGAGATCAGCATGAAGCGCTCCTTCAGAGTGAAGTCTCGATCAGATGCGGCGCAGACCTTGATGGTCCGCGGCTTAGCGTCCGGGTGCGGCGTAGTCCGAGTCGGACACGCGATCCATCCACCGGGTCGCGCCGAAACTCATCGCGACCTGGGTCATGCCGCCGGTACCCGGTGTCGAGCCGTGCCAGTGCGCCACACCGGGCGCGGTGTAGAACGTCGATCCCTTTTCGAGTTCGCGCACGTTCCCGCCCCGCTCCTGCGTGCGGGCTCGACCCTCCTCCACGAAGATGACCTGCCCGCCCTGGTGGGCGTGCCAGTTGGTCCGCGCGCCAGGGTCGAAGTGATAACGCAATGTGCGGATGTCGGAAATCGATCGGTCAGTCACCGTGCCGGTGAAGTTGCTCGGATCGATCGCCGAGGGTCGCGGCGTCGCAGCCTGCTGCGCACCCTGAACCCACACGCCAAGACCGACGAGGATGATCGAGGAAAGAATCAGACTGCGCCGCATGAAAGCTCCTCTGCTCTGGGCCGCCTGAAGGCGGCCCCTACGATCGAGATGTGTAACGACCCCTACGTCAGGGATTTTTGCCGCGTCTATGTCTTGCCCTCGTAGGGGCCACCTTCAGGTGGCCCGGTCGAGCGCCTGCGCCAGGAACCGCTCGACATAATAAAGCGAGAGTTGTCCGCCCAGACCATTCGGCAGCAGATCGAATGCGTGCTCGGCCCACGGGATCTCCAGCAACACAGAAACGGCTCCTGCCAAGCGCAGGCGATCGTGCAGCTCGCGGCCGAATCGGGCCTCGACGACGTGATCGCGGCTGCCGTACATCAGTAACGTCGGCGGCACACGCGACGACACGTAGGTGACCGGCGACGCCTCACGATACCGCGCGCCCATCGTCTCCGGTGTTCCTCCGAGGTACGCCTCGAGCGTCGGACGGACCGGCAGCGGATCGGGTCGTGGCGGAACCCGCCAGCCTTCGACAAGATCGGTGGGCCCATAGAAGCTGATGACGGCCGACACCCTGGGCACATCCTTCGTGTAGGCGGCGACCAGCGCGAGCTGTGCGCCGGCGGAGCGGCCGACGAGCGCGAGGCGTGACACATCACCGCTGTGCTCACCGGCATGCCTCGCGATCCACGCGAGCGCGGTCTCCACATCGTCGCGCTGCGCAGGCCATTGCCATTGCGGCGCGTGGCGGTAATCGACGGCGAACACCGTATAGCCGTGTGACGCGAGCCAGCGCGCGAACGTCTCGTTGTCACCGGGAGTCCCTCGCTGCCAGGCACCTCCGTAAAGTTGCACGACGACAGGACGGTTCGCGGAGTCGATCGGCCGATACACATCGAGAGAAAGCGACTGGCCAGCCGGCTGCGCGAACACGATCCCGCGCGTGACGCCGACCGGGCTGGTCGCGACGCCATGAACGAAATCGCGCAGGCTGAATCTGCTCGTGCGATTGAAGCCGGCATCGAGTCGCGTGTGCGGCGGTCCCTCGCGCATTGCGGCATCCAGGCTGCCGACAGCTGTGCCGAATTGAATAATCGGCACCGACGTGAGCACGACGGCGGCGAGCGAGCAGACGATGGCGATGCGACCAGGCAGGCCGGCGCCGAGAGTCGTCGCGAGCAGGAGGCTCACGATCGACAGCGCGAAGAGCGCCGGGCTCAGTTCCGGCGCGCCGACGCCGAACGCGATCAGAGCCATGTTCGGCGCTGGAACGACGATCCAGAGCGAAACGAACAGCAGCACTGCCGACACGATCAGGAGAATGACGGTCACGTGGTAACCTTCGACCCGGAATAGGTAGCTCGGTTGCTAGGTAGCTAGGTTGCGTGGGGTCCAGACAAGTGTTCTTACCCATTTCACCCAGCTACTCAGCTACCCAGCTACCAAGTAAGAGAATGATGCTCCAGAAACGCGCCACGACACGATTCCTTCTGCTCGCACTCGCGATTGCGTCGACGATCTGCGCGCCGCTCGTTGCGCAGAACGCTCGCACGGCGACAGCCACAAAGAGTTTTCTGTGGCGAGTGGAAAGCGCGACCGGCGCACTGTACCTCGCCGGTTCGGTGCACGCGTTGAGCGCGGACATCTACCCGCTCAACCCGGCGTTCGAGAAGGCATTCAGCGCGTCCGACACGCTGGTGGAGGAGATCAATCTGGGCGAAACGAATCAGCTCGCCGGGTCACCCCTTGCTCTTCTCGGCAAAGGCATGTTTCAGGACGGTCGCACCTTCGATCAGGTGGTGTCGAAGGAGACGGCGGCGCTGGTGGCCGAGCGCGTCAAGGACACGATCCCGTTCGAGATGCTGCGGCCGATGAAACCCTGGATGGTCGACCTGATGCTGACCGCGATGGAGCTGCAGAAAGAAGGGCTCGACGCGAACCTCGGTCTCGACAAGCACTTCTTCGACGAGGCGCAGACCGCGAACAAGCGGGTCGTCGGCCTTGAAACCGCCGAATCGCAGATCGACCGGCTCGATCAGCTGCCGGCCTCGGTCCAGGAGCAGATGCTGCGCAGCAGCCTCGAGGATCTCGACTCGGAGCGCAAGAACCTCAAGGCCATCGTGTCCGCGTGGCGGCGAGGAGATGCTGCGGGCCTGCAGCAGCTGCTGCTGGCGGGATTCGCGAACTATCCCGCGGCGTACGCGTCGCTGCTCGTCGAACGCAATCGCAACTGGATGCCTCAGCTCGAATCGTGCCTCACCGGCCGGCAAAGCTGCTTCGTCGTCGTCGGCGCCGCCCATCTGGTCGGGCCCGACGGCCTCCTGACGATGCTGCAGAAGAAGGGGTATCGGGTCGTTCAGCAATAACGCGCCAGCACGACGGTTGCGCGCGTCAACTCCCAACGCCCAAATTCCAATGCCCAAACGTTGATGTAGCTCGATGCTTGAGAGTTGGACTTTGGAGGTTGGTAGTTGATGTGTTGATGTCGATCTCGTGGACGTCCATTCGACAACTGTTCGATAGCCGGCGCGGGTGACCGCCCGGGGCAAATTCTGGCGGGTGCCCAACACTTGCTGGCAGTTTCAGCGATCGAACGGGTCAACGTCGTGCGAACGCTCGAACGGCGCGAACGATCCGAACGATCCGAACGACAACGGAGGAGTACATGAGCGGAGTTCGCGTACTCGTAGGGACCAAGAAAGGGGCGTTCATTCTGACCGCCGACGGGAAGCGCAAGAACTGGGAGGTCAGCGGCCCCCATTTCGGCGGTTGGGAGATCTATCACGTCAAAGGTTCACCGGCCGATCCCAACCGGCTCTATGCATCGCAATCGAGCGGGTGGTTCGGCCAGGTGCTGCAGCGCTCGGACGATGGCGGCAAAACCTGGCAGGTGCCCGGCGGCGAACAGATGCCGGAGTTCACCGGCCGGCCCGGCCAAAGCAACAAGTTCGTCTATGAGGGCGAAGTCGGGACGCATATGTGGTACGACGGCACGCCGCACCCGTGGGAGTTCAAGCGCGTCTGGCACCTCGAGCCATCGCTGACCGATCCGAACACTGTCTATGCAGGAGTGGAGGACGCAGCGCTTTTCCGCTCGACCGACGGCGCGACGACCTGGCATGAGCTCTCCGGGCTCCGCCACCATGGATCCGGCTCCGCGTGGCAGCCCGGCGCTGGCGGGCTGGCCGTCCACACCGTTCTGCTCGATCAGACGAATCCACAGCGGATGTTCGTCGCGATCTCCGCGGCGGGCGTGTTCCGCACGGAAGATGGGGCACAGACATGGCGGGCGACAAATCAAGGATTGAGATCGCAGTTCATCCCGGACCCCACGGCGGAGGTCGGACACTGCGTGCATCGCATCGCCATGCATCGCTCGCGACCGCAGGTCCTGTTCATGCAGAAGCATTGGGATGTGATGCGTACTGACGATGGCGCCGAGTCGTGGCGGGAGATCAGTGGAAACCTTCCGACCGATTTCGGGTTCGTGATCGACGTGCACGCGCATGAGCCCGAAACGGTTTACGTCGTGCCCATCAAGAGCGACTCCGAGCATTACCCGCCAGACGGCGCCTTGCGCGTCTATCGCAGCCGAACAGGCGGTAATGAGTGGCAACCGCTCACCAACGGCTTGCCGCAGCGCGACTGCTACGTCAACGTTCTGCGTGACGCGATGTCGATCGACGCGCTGGATCCGTGCGGCGTGTATTTCGGGACGACTGGCGGGCAGGTGTATGGCTCGCCTGACGGCGGCGACTCATGGTCGCCGATCGTTCGCGATCTGCCTGCCGTGCTCTCGGTGGAGGTCCAGACACTGTCATGATCCGCGTAGCGCTGCCCGCGCATCTGCGCACACTCGCACGAGTCGACGGCGAGGTGATGGTCGAGCTCAATCGCCCGCCGACGCTCGGCGCGGTGCTGGATGCGCTCGAACAGAGCTTCCCTGTCCTGCAGGGAACGATCCGCGATCACGTGACGCACAAGCGTCGCGACTTCGTACGGTTCTTCGCATGTGAGGAAGATCTGTCGCACGAGCCGCCGACGGTGTCATTGCCGCCGGCGGTCGTCAATGGAACGGAGCCCCTGCTGATCATCGGCGCGATCGCAGGCGGATAGAGGGCCGCCCCGAGGCGGTCCCCACATCCATACAAGGCTTCCGCGACGCTGCATGAACGTCATCCTGATCGACGCAGGCGAGCTCGACGATCTGGGACGCGCCTCGATAGACGGTGGACGCGCCGCCCACATCGTGTCGGTGTTGAAGGCTGCCGCTGGCGACACGATCCGCATCGGCCTGGTCGATGGACCATTCGGGCTCGGCACGATCGTCGCCGTTGAGAACCACGCGGTGCGCCTGCACTGCACGTTCGAGAGCGCCGTTCCGCCGCGTCCCGCTGTCGATTTGCTTCTCGCCCTGCCGCGACCGAAGGTGCTGCGGCGCTTATGGGCGCAGCTCGCCGCGCTCGGCGTCGGCCGCATCATGCTGACCAACGCGGAACGCGTCGAGCGCAACTACTTCGACACGCATGTCGTGACCGCGGAGTGCTATCGCCCGCTCCTGATCGAAGGACTGCAGCAGGCACGGGATACTCGCCTGCCGCTGGTCTCCGTTCATCGCCAGTTCAGAGTGCTGGTCGAGGACCACGTGGCCGAGTTGTCGGACGCGAGCGTGCACCTGGTGGCCGATCCCCGAGCGTCCGCATCGATCGCGGCGGTCCTCCGCCAGCAGGCGGCCACACGCGTCCTGCTCGCAATCGGACCCGAGGGCGGCTGGAATGCGTTCGAGCTCTCGCTGCTCGAAACGCACGGCTTCCGCTCGATAACCATGGGATCGCGAACGCTGCGCAGTGACACCGCCTGCATTGCACTGCTGTCACTGGTTCACAGCGCCATGAACTCGCAGGGCCCGCCTCGGAACTCGCAGGGCCCGCCTCGGAAGTCGCAGGGGCCGCCTCCGAAGTCGGAGCGTCCGCCGAATTGAATTCGTAGGGTCCGCCGAATTTCAATTCGTAGGGTCCGCCGAATTGAATTCGTAGGGTCCGCCGAATTCAATTCGTAGGGTCCGCCTTCAGGCGGACCAAGGCCAACGTCCAGCTTGATTTATATTGGTCGCGGTGCCTCTTCGGTCGAATGATTCGCGAGAACAGCCGCTCGATGACGATACGCGCATGGGCGCGCAGACTGCGTTGTTTCGCCCCCGAGATCTGCTCTGCAACCGGTTCCGCGTGGTTCGGCTCATCGCCCGCGGCGGCATGGGCGAGCTGTACGAAGCGGAAGATCTCGTCCTCGGCGAGTCGATCGCGCTGAAGACCATCCGCACGGAAATCGCCGCCGACGAACGGGCGCGGCAGCGGTTCCGGCGCGAGGTGCAGCTCGCGCGCAAGGTCACACATCCCAACATCTGCCGCACGTTCGATCTCTTCGAGCACGCTCCGGCAGAAACCACACCGGGCGCTCCTGCGGCGACGTTCGTCACGATGGAGTTGCTGCAGGGCGAGAACGTGACGCAGAGACTGCGCCGCGCGGGCCCTTTCACGACGGAGCAGGCGCTGCCGATCGTGACGCAGATGGCCGGCGCATTGTCGGCCGCGCACGCGTCGGGGATCGTGCATCGCGATTTCAAGAGCAGCAACGTGATGCTGCTCGACGCAGGGCAGGACGCTCCCCCGCGTGCCGTAGTCACCGATTTCGGCCTCGCACACGTTTTCGCCTCTGCGACCGATGGCTCTGGCACTGGCATCACGTTGGCGGGCGATCTCGTCGGGACACCCGACTACATGGCGCCGGAGCAGCTCGAGGGCGGCGCATTGACCCCCGCCACCGACATCTACGCACTGGGCATCGTCCTCTACGAAATGATGACCGGGTTGCGGCCGTTCACCGCGGACACGCCAATCGCATCAGCGCTTCGACGAATCACAGGACCCGGCGCGAAGAGGCCGCGCGAGGTCACCCCGGACCTGCCAGCGGAGTGGGATCGGGCGATCATGCGCTGCCTCTCGAGGTTTCCAGACGACAGGTTTCCGGATGCCGCGAGCGTGATCGAGGCGCTGACTCAGTCGCGCGTCGCAGCGAGTCGCACGGTCACGCCACGACTCGTCCCGGCCCTGGCGCTCGGTCTCGTCGTCGTTGCCACCGGTGCCGCGATCGTCTGGCGTGCGACAAACGCGTCTCCGTCGACAACGGCCACAGGCGAGCCAGTGAGCGCGACCGCGGCGGCTGTATCGCCCGAGCGCGCACGTCCCGCGATCGCGGTGTTGGGGTTCAGAAATCTCGCCGGCCGCCCGGACGCTCAGTGGCTGTCGACCGCCATCTCCGAGATGCTGACGACGGAGCTGGGTGCGGGAGAACGACTGCGGACCATCCCCGGCGAGAACGTGAACCGGATGAAGAGCGACCTCGCTCTTGCGGACGCGGACTCGTACGCGTCCGAAACGCTGGCGCGCATCCGTCAGAATCTGGGCACGGACTTCGTGGTGGTCGGTTCGTATGTGACCGTCGGAGACGCGAACGATTCGACGCTTCGCCTCGACATCCGGCTTCAGGATTCACGTGAGGGCCGCACGGTGTCGCTGGTCAGCGAGACCGGCCGCGCGACCGAGCTGCTCGACGTCGTTTCGCGCGCGGGCACTCGGCTGCGGGAGCGGCTGGGTGTGGACGCCGTGCCGGCGACGATGGCTGCCGTGCGCGCGTCGCAGCCTGCGTCACCGGAGGCCGCGCGTCTCTATGCCGAAGGGTTGATTCACCTGCGTGGATTCGATCCGCTTGGCGCCCGCGAGCCGCTCGAACGTGCGATAGAAGTCGACCCGAAGTTCCCGCTCACCTACTCGGCGCTGGCGTCCACCTGGTCTGCGCTCGGGTATGAATTGCGTGCGCGCGAGGCCGCGGCACGCGCGTTCGAGCTGTCCGCGGGCCTGCCCCGAGCGGAGCGACTTCAGGTCGAGGGCACCTATCGAGAGATGTCGAGCGCATGGAAGGACGCCATCGACATCTGGCACACGCTGGCCACGTCGTTCCCCGACGATATCGAGCCGGCGCTCAAGCTGGCACACGCACAGATCGCGTCCGGCGGAGCGAAAGACGGCCTGGCGACCATCGAGGCGTTCAGAGCGCGTTTTCCGGCCGTGAAGGATCCTCGCCTCGATCTGTCCGAAGCACAGGCTGCCGAGGCGCTCTCGGATTTCAAGCGCGCGCAGTCGGCCGCGGCTGCCGCCGGTGCTGCGGGACAGGCACAGGGCGCGCGGCTGCTCGTCGCCGCCGCGCGTCTGAGCGAGGGCGGTGCGGCGTTGCGTCTTGGTCACCAGGACCAGGCGGTGAGCCTGTTGGAGGAGGCTCGCGGCATCTATGACGCCGCCGGCGATCGCACCGGCGTCGCCCGCACGCTCAACAACCTGGCCAGTGCCATTTCCAACGGCCCGGATACGAAGCGGACGCGGGCCTTGTACGACGAAGGTCTCCGCATCGCACGCGCCGTCGGATCGCGCGATCTCGTCGCGCGTCTGCTGAACAACACCGCCATTCTCGAGCGCCGCGCCGGCAATCTGCAGGCGTCGCTCAAGATGAACCAGGAGTCGCTCGCCATCCGTCGCGAGATCGGCGACCGGAGCAATGCGGCCATCTCGCTGAACAACATCGGCAACGTTCTTCTCGATCTCGGCGATCTGCAAGGCGCCTCACAGCAGTACGAAGAGGCTGCAGCGATGAGCCGCGAGATGGGCGATCGCATGAGCATGGCTCGCGCGTTGTACAACGCGTCCGAGTCGCTCACCCTGCAGGGACAGATCGCGAAGGCACGTTCGACCGCGGAGGAGGCGCTGTCAGTTCGTCGCGGGATCGATGATCCTGCCGGCGTCGCGACGTCGCTCTATGGCCTCGGGCGCATTGCGGCGCTTCAGGGCGATCTCGTCGGCGCGAAGCAGTCCCTCGTGTCGGCGCTCGAGATCGATCGTCGCCTCGACCGCCGACGTCCCATCGCGTACGGAACGTATGAGCTCGCGGAGATTGCACTGCTGGAAGGTGACATCAACAGGGCACGACGAGGCCACGAGGAGGCGCTCGCCATGCGGATGACGCTTGGAGAAAAGGGCACGGCCGCGGAGAGCCGCACGGCGCTGGCCCGGCTCGCGCTCGAAGAGAATCGAGCCGCAGAGGCCGAATCGCTCACGCGCGGGTCCGCACTGGTCTTCGCGGGCCAGGCGGCTCCTGGCAACGAGGCGATGGCCCGAGCCACGCTGGCGCTCGCCCTGAATGCCCAGGACCGGCGAGCGGCGGCCGTGCGCGAGATCGAGAGCGCCCAGTCGCTGGTCCGCAATCCACAGCACGTGCTCGCGCGCTTCCCGGTCAGGATCGCCGCCGCGCGAATCTACGGCACCACCGATCCGGCCGGCTCTCTGGCCGCACTGGAGGCGATTCGCGCGGATGCGGCTGCACGTGGCCTCCTCAGGTTCGAGTTCGAGGCGCGTCGCGCCATCGCCGAGATCGAACGACGCCGTTCACCGGAGGCGGGGACGACCCTGCTCGCCGCACTACGACGAGACGCCAAAGCGCGCGGATACGGTTTGTATACCCGCTGAGTATCAGCGCGACACCGTCGCGACCTTGAGGCCGAGAACGATCAGCAGCATTCCAAACAGTCGATTCACTGTGTGTTGCGACCGTTCGACGGCGTCCCGCAGAGTCCGCCGATCCAACGTCCAGACGAAAAAGACCCAGAAGGACAGGCTGACCAGCATCATCGCCACAATCAGGAGAACCATGCCGCTGGCTGAAGTGTCGGGCGCAATGACCGTCGTAAAGATCCCGAGATAGAAGAGCGCGCCTTTGGGGTTGAGGAGATTGTTGACGAATCCCTGAACGAACCACGGTTTCATCGGTCGTCGGGCGTGCGCCTCTCCCGCGTCGAGGCTCGTGGCGCTCGATCGAAAGCTCATGATTCCAAGGTAGATGAGATACGCAGCCGCTGCATACTTCAGCGCCGAAAACGCCACGATGCTGTGCGAGATGAGCAACCCGATGCCAAGCATGCAGTAGGTGATGTGCACCAGATTTCCGCAGAGAATCCCCGCGGACGTCTGCAGGCCGGCGCTCCGGCCAGCGATGAACGTGTTTCGCAGGACCAGGAACATGTCCGGTCCAGGGGTTATCATCACGAAAAACGTCACGGACACGATGACCAGAATCTGATCGAGCATTGTGCGATCCCTTACGAGCGGTCTTCCTCTCTCGCGAATTTCAACAGCGCGGCGGTGCGAAACAATCCGTGGACGAACTTGCCGTAGGGCAGCGTGACGAACAGGGCGAGCACGATCGCCAGATGCACGATCAGCAACCCCGCCATCGCCGTCGTCTGGCGTGATGCCAGCAGGATCAGCCCAGTGATGCTGGTGAGCACGAGCAGCACAATGAACCCCGCATCGAGACCATCCTGATCCGGATCGCTCAGGTCGCGATCGCGCCGGAGACGAAGCCACCACAATCCGATCGGACCGATGGTCAGACCAATGCCGCCGGCAGTGCCGAGCACCACCGGCGCGCTGAAGTAGCCATACGGAGCGAGCCACCCGAAGACCGTGTGGTACGCGGCCGCGACCGACGTCGACGCGAAACAGAGCAGAAATCCGTAGAACGTGGCGTGGTGACACCAGCGACGCCACGGTGTCCGCGTCTCCTGTGCGATCGTGCAATCGGCTCCACCGGAATGGAGATTCCGCAGCGACAGGACATCGGCAATGCCGCGATGGATACCGTGACGCACCGGTAGCGACGCTCCGCTATGCATCTCACGCCACAGACGCATGACCGAAATCGCCAGCGCGAACGTCACGAACAGCGCCACGCCGCCGAACACCGTCACCAGCGTTCCGTGCGGCACCACGGCGTAGAAGTTCGCATCCCTTCTCTCGCCTCTGAGGTCGAACGGGTTCACCACTGGTGCGGCCGCGAACAGGATCACCGTGAAGGCCGCGACCAGCAGCAGTGACAGCATGACCGGATAACAGTGATAGACCCTGGCAAATGGCCGCGGCCACGCCAGCTCCTGGTATGAGTGGCGTCGCAGTTGCGCCAGCGTCCTCGGGACGTTGATCCCGAACTCGTGCGGCGGCGCGTACTGGCAAGCGTAGAGACACTCGCCGCAGTTGTGGCACAGATTCGCGAGATACGTCAGGTCTCCCTTGCCGAACGCGAGCCGTTGCTCTATGGCAGGAAACACGGCGCAGTACTGCTCGCAGTAGCGGCAGGCGTTGCACACCGCCATCGTGTGAGTGGCGTGCTCGATGAGCGTCGGACCGCTATGCGGCCCAAAATGCGGCGCCTCTAGCCGTTGCTCGTTCCGCATAGCGGTCCTAGCAGTCCGTGGTGGAAGTCGCGGCGGCATTCGACCGGCGATGCATCCCCGCTCGCTGCGTTGCTCCTCCATCAAATATGGGCCGATATTCTCAGTCGTCGCGCCTTGCGATCGGGGC
>Ga0081539_10000312_pt1 | contig 108472 bp, 119 predicted proteins | sample TabmetS4T2R2_FD_71023 | JGI IMG/M metagenome (GOLD analysis project Ga0081539, IMG submission 71023) | Tabebuia heterophylla rhizosphere microbial communities from the University of Puerto Rico - S4T2R2 | ecosystem: Host-associated > Plants > Roots > Rhizosphere ... | reverse complement strand
CCGAAGGAGATCAGGTACGCCCCCACCATAGCCACCGCGAAGAACGGCCAGTAAGCCCACCCAAGCCGCTCGCGCAGCAGGATGCCCGCCAGCGCCACGGCGAAGAGCGGCTGGGTCTTCTGCAGCAGGATCACGACGGTCGGGTTGCCCACCGAAAACGCTGTGGTGAACAGCAACGTCGCCAGTGCCGAGCCGCCCCAGCCAATGATAAACAGCGCGATCCACTGCGTCACGCCCAGACCACGGAAGTACCTCCGGCCCACCACGACAGCAGGTATCGAGAAGAGGAGCAGGACCAGATGCTCCAGCAATACTATCTGCGACGGCGTCGCCTCCTCCAACAGGGGCACCCGCAGGATGCCGTCCGTCCCCCACATCGCCGCCCCAAGGGCTACGAGCAGAACGCTTACGTAACCGCCGCTCCTCCAGCCCACGTGCTAGCCCTCTTCCGGCCAGCGGAGCTTGGGGATCACCCGCTCGCCGTAAGCCTGGATGAACTCTTCCTGGTTTCGCCCGACGTTGTGGACGTAGACCTCGTCGAAGCCCAGATCCACGTAGTGCTGGATGTGCTCCAGGTGCTCATCCGGGTCTGCTGACATGAGGACGCGGTTCTTGAAGTTCTCGACCGTCACCTGGTTCGCCATCGCCGCGAAGTCCTCTGGGTTGCGGATGTCGGCCTTCGGGAACGGCATCCCGCCGTTGGGCCACTCCTTCACCGCCTGCTGTTCGGCCTCTTCCTGGGAGGAGGCGTAGCTGACGTGCAGTTGGATCATGCGCGGCATCTGCGAGGGGTCCTTGTCCGCCTCGCGCGCGCCCTCCTCGAACTTCTGCATAAGCATCCGGATTTTGTCGTCCGCCGCGCCGACGGTGATGATGCCGTCGCATTGCCTGCCCGTTCTCTTGCTCTGGATGGGGCCTGCGGTCGCGACGTAGATCGGGGGCGGCGTGTCCGGCATGGTGTATAGCTGCGCGCTCTCCAGCGTGATGTGCTCCCCGGCGTACTTCACCTTCTTGCCGCTAAAGAGCTTGTTTATTACCTCGATGGACTCCATGAGGATACGGAGCCGCGTCGGGGCTTCGGGCCAGTAGCGCCCGACTATGTGCTCGTTGAGGGCCTCGCCAGCCCCGAGCCCGAGCCAGAAGCGTCCCGGGTACATCGCTTCGAGGGTGGCCGCTCCCTGGGCGATGATCGCGGGGTGGTACCGGAATCCCGGCGGGGTGACGCCGGTGCCGAAACGGAGGTTCGTCGTGGCGCCAAGCGCGCCCATCCAGCTCCACACGAATGCGCTCTCCCCTTGCTCAGGCGTCCAGGGATGGAAGTGGTCTGAGGCCATCACGGAGGTGAAACCGCTATCCTCAGCCTGTTTGCTCCACTTCAGGAGATCTGTGGGATGGAATTGCTCGAACATCGCCGCGTACCCAACCGTGCCCGTGGTCTTCAATGTGCCTCCTCCGATGGCCTAATGGGCCTATTCTATATGCCGCCACCACCTTTCCGTACTCTTCGCATGCAGGGCGGCGGTGGAGAGTGGTCGGAACGAAGCAGGGCTACACCAGGAGAGGTGACCCGCGCCCTCTCCGGCTTCAGGCCTCCCAGTGCTTGGGCCAATCCCCTTCGGCCCGCAGGTCGACGCCGCTGGCGTCTTCTACCAGCTTGCAAACGAGTAACTCGGCCCCATCGCCCCCGAACGCTGCTTGCGCTTCCTCGAACTTTTCTCGGGCCAGAAGCGTCATGTCCATTTTCGTTTCGGTCTTTTCGCCCAGGCTTGCGATCAGTCCGAGATCCTTGCCGCATAGATCGAGCGTGAAAGAGGGATCATAGTGACCGGCGAAGATGGAGGGCACGTCGTGGCGACAGACGAAGGTATCTCCCACGCTGTTCTTCAGCGCATCCCACAACACAAGCAGGTCGACGCCGGCCTTCTTCCCCAGAACCAGCCCCTCGCCGATCGCCGCGGCGTTGATGAACCAGATCTGGTTCGTCACCAGCTTGACCACGTTGCCGGTTCCCAACGGCCCGCAAACGATGACCCTACCCAGCGCCTCGAAGCAGGGACGAACCTTCTCTATCGCCACCTCGGGACCACCGACGAAGATCGTCAGCCTGCCCAACCGGGCTCCATCGACGGCCCCCGTCACCGGCGCGTCCAGAACGTCGATCCCCTTCGCCGCCGCTTGTTGGCCGAACTCGAGTACGAGGTCACGGTCGTTGGTGGTCATGTCGACCCAGATCGCGCCGGGCTGCATCGCCTCGATGAGACTTGGCATGGCGGCAGCAGCCTGGCGCGGTCCCGGCAAGGAGGTGAAGAGAACATCAACGTCCCGGGCAACCTCTTCCCCGGAGGGGGCTACTCTGGCTCCGGTTGCGGCCAAATCTTCGGCTTTTGCTGTATCGAGATCGTAAACGGTGACATCGTGGCCCGCCTTCACCAGATTACGCGCCATAGGGCCGCCCATGGCACCAAGGCCGATATACCCCAGTCTCATCTGAGCCTCCTCGTCCTCTTGATGTAAATGGTACTCAGTTGGAGAGCGAGATGGCCGCCACGACGCCGAGAAGGATGACGACGAGCCCGATCAGGGCAAACATGGCACCGAACGCGGCGAAGCAGCCGTAAAGTACCCTTCCGCCCTGCGTCGCGCCCTCGATGGCGACTGCGGTGGGCTCCGCCGGATCGTAGACCACTGGCACCTCCGCGCCTTCCCGCCTCCAGATCGAACCTGGATGCTCCACGGCCATCGCCTCGCCCTCGACTATCCTTCCGTCGGGGAGGGTGAAGCGAACGATCGGATAGGCTATGGTCCTGCGATCGGAGCCCGTTCCCGCAGTTCTGCGGCGAATCTCCGTGACGACGGCGGTGGCGCGTCCCGTGGCCCGCCGCTCGAAGTTTCCCTGCTGCCGCCAGCCGCGCACGCCAACGATCACGAAAACCAGGCCGATCACCAGAAAGCCCACGGGCACCAACGCCACCCACCAGACCTCCATCAAACCCCCTCCTCTTCCTCAAGCTGTGAACTTCGGCCGCCGGGTTTGCTCCGTACAGAATATCCGAAAGGATTCTCTTCGATGAAGCAGCCTTCTCAGAAGTGATCCGGACCAAACACCCAGGGATCTCCGGCCGGAAACATGGCCTCCAGCAACTCCAGCGCCCCGCCCGAACTTATCCCGACTAACCCGCGCTCTACGAGCAGCCTGGCCGGCAGGTATCCGGCGTATAGCTGGGCGAGCTGGCGCACGTCAAGCGTGGCGCGATGCTCCGAATGCGCGCCACGTCGTACGCCCCCGTCTCCGACCGTATACTCGCCGGAGTTTACCGGGATCACATCGTCCGAGACTTCGAGGGCGAGCGGCTCGCCTATCGCGCGGCGCAGGTGGCCGAGCGCGCCCTCCACGTCCACGAGGCGGAGCATAAACTCCGGCTCCACCTCGATCTTGACGTGGGAACTGCTCAGGAAAGGGTGTAGCGGCTCGCCGCGCGGGGTGCAGTGTTTGATCTCGAACACCAGCGGGTCCAGCGCCGCTAGAAAAGATACCAGGCCCTCCCTGGCGCGCCGGGTATCCGCCACGAACTCTTCGGCGCGCAGCTCTCGTGCCGCGCCAGGCCCGTCCCTCCAGCCTGACATCCGGTACAGCAGATAGCCTTCGATAGCGCCGTCCTGCTCGTAGACGACGGCGCTCCTCTCTCCCCCGCCATCCCGCCAGAATCCTTCGGTGCGCCAGTAATCTTCACTCCGCCGCACGCAGCACTGGTGCTGCGCGGACTGCGCCTCGTGCAGCGTCATCATCGCCGGCAGGTCTCCATCCCTGTACGCCCGCGTGTACTTCTGTTCCGGGCTGGTCGGAAGGTCCGAAGGCTTGAGGGAGTACAGAACGTCCTCGGCCGCCAGCTCGTAGCCGTAGACCCGGTAGAAGGCGTGGGCGAAGGGCCAGAGCATCGAGAGGTGCACGCCCCGCTCGCGCAGATCGTTGAGGATCTCCCGCATGAGGGCGCCGGCATGCCCCCTGCGCCGGTACGCAGGATGGGCCGTGACGGCGGCGACCCCGCCCATCGGGTGTGGTTCTCCATCAACGAAAACCTCGAGCGGCAGGACGGTTGCTGTGGCCCTTGGCCCTTCGTCCTCCTCGATGACGAGCACGCCATCCGGGTCGAGGCGTTTGTTCTTCTCCGGGTCGAAGTAAGCCTCAGCCCAGGCGTCGCCAGCCCCGAACGCCGTCACCATGAGCTTCGCCAGCGACCTTAGATCCCCGTCTCGGTATCTGCGTATCTCCAAAACCCTCCCTTCCGAGCCGGAGGGCATTCTAACCGCTTTGCCGCTTCTCCAGTTCGGCGGCCATCCAGCGGCACCATTCGGCGTAGTCGCGCTCGTATCCCATGCCCCGGCGAAGGGCGGCGTAACTCGCGAAGTCTTCGAAGGTCATCCGCCCAGGGCTCTCGCCCCGGTTCTCTTTGATCCAGGCTTCGATCTCCTCGTAGTGCCTGAGCTGTTCCTCGTGCCGGCGTCCCTGCTCCTCGAAGAGCGCGGCGGCGGATTCGGGCTCCGCCAGCCATACGGAGTACGCCTTTAGAACCAGCTCGTCCCTGGCCACCCGCCCCGCAGGAGGTTCCGTCACCCACGCCTTCAGCGCCCCCCAGCCCTCGGCGGTAATGGCGAAAACCTTCTTGTCCGGCTTTCCCTGTTGCTCGACCACCCTGTGAGTTACGAACCCTTCCTCCTCCAGCCGCGCGAGTTCAGGGTAGATCTGGCTGTGCTTCGCGCTCCAGAAGTATCCGAGAGGCCGCTCCATCCACCGCTTCAGGTCGTACCCCGAGAGATCCTCCCTCGACAACAAACTCAACACCGCATACCCGAGCGTCCTCATGATTCCTCCAAAAACTTTAATATGTCACTCTTGACATATTAACCGATCTCGCATACGCTTGTTATGTAAATACTGACATATATTTTAGATAGGATGGAATTGCGGGTGATGTGGAGGGAAGAACCGGATGCGGCGGCGTTTCTGAGCCACGTATGGAAGCGGGCGAAAGGAGTCGGAGGGTGTGCGGTAAGTACATGATGCGCGGTGCGGGGTTTGGAGTGGGGCGTGAGTATGGTGGGCGTCACGCCTGGCATGTCCACCGGCACAAGGGCTATCGCGGGGATCAGTTCTTCGGGCTCGACGTGGAGCGGATGAGCCCGAGGGCGCAGGTTGCGGCGGCTGCTTCGGTTCTCGCGCCGGTGGCTGTGGTCGCGGTCTTCGTGGCGGCTTTCGTACCTCAGATGTTCTGGCTGGTCTTCGTGTTCGGGTGGATGATCTTCCCCGCCTTCGGGTTGCTGGTGCGGGGTATCTCCGGCACGTCGCAGATACGGGAGGCAAAGCCGGCCCGCGCCACCGTGCAGGACCCCGAACGGGAGTTGCTGCTGGCGCTACGGAGGAACGGGGAGTTAACGCCGGTGGGCGCCGCGGCTGAGACCTCGCTCTCGGTAACGGAGGCCGATCGCAGGCTCCAAGAGCTGGCGGAAAGCGGTCATCTCGACGTGAGGGTGCGTGGAGGTGGGATCTTCTACGCGCTGTGGGAGAGCGGGCAGGACGAGGTACCGGAACTGGACCCGGCAACGTGAGCCCGCAGTCGCGCCTGACGGCGGGCATCTTGCTGGTCCTCATGCCAGCGGTGGTCTACGGCGGGACGAGCATCCTCTCGCTGCTCGTGGGAGATCCCGCATACGCGGAAAACCAGCTCAGGCAGGATCTCTGGCGCGCGGGCCATGCCCACGCCGGGGTGCTGCTCGTGCTCTCCCTGGTGACGCTACGCTACGTAGATGAGGCGATGCTTCCTACGGGTTTGAGGACGGTGGCGCGGCACGCGATACCGGCTTCGGCCATCCTGCTTCCGGCGGCTTTCTTCCTCTCGGTTCTCTCGCCGGACGCGACGGAGCCTAACGCCATGATCTACCTTGCCTACGCCGGTGCGGTGTCGCTGGCGGCGGGACTTCTGATCCTGGGCTTCGGGCTCATCAGGGGATACCATGACGCCGAAGGACCAAGAAAGGAGCGCAACCGATGAGCAGGCCAGGCAAGGCGTCCACGATCCGGCTCGTCGAGGCCAGGGGGGCATCGGCGGTCGGCTCCAGGGCACTGGGATCGATGGGCCTCGGAGCGCTGGCCATGGGGGCGGTCGCGGGCGGCGCGGTCGCCATCGGGGCGCTGGCGATCCGGCGCCTGACCATAAAGCGAGGCAGGATCGAGAGCCTCTCCATCGGAGATCTGGAAGTAAACCGGCTGAGCGTCCGGGAGCTCGTGATAGAGAAGCAGCGCGAACCGCACCCGTTCGACGCCCTTGAGGGCCACCAGTACATAAGGCTGACGACCTTCAGGCGTTCGGGCGAGGAGGTTTCGACGCCGCTGTGGTTCGAGAACTGGAACGGCCGCCTGTACGGGACCACGCCCACGGACTCGGGCAAGATGAAGCGCATCCGCAACAACCCCAGGGTGGTGCTCTCGCCGGGCGACGTCCGCGGCAGGCCCCGTGGCGAGAGCATCGAAGGTCTGGCCCGCCAGCTAGAAGACGGCGAAGCCCCGGAGGAGGCGCGTCAGGCGTACTGGACGAAATACGGGCGGAAGCTGATCGTTGCCCGTCAGTTCTTCAGGATCTTCTTCGGAGAAGATGAGATCGGGAAGCTCACGCTGGAGATAAGTCCGGCGAATGATTCTGGAGGTGGCTAACATGGCCCAAATAACACCCGGACGTTTCACGGCGAAGATGGACGAGCCTTTCGTCGTGTTCATCATCGGCATGAGGATCAACAACCTCCTCGCCGTCAGGAAGTGGTTCCCCACGGCGTGGGCGATGGGTCCGATGCTGCGCGAACTCTACCAGCACCCCGAGAAAGGATTCCTCGGCGCCGAAACCTTCCTGTACTGGCCCGGCGTGAGCCTCGTGCAGTACTGGCGCTCCTTCGAGGATCTCGAAAAATTCGCCCGTAACCCCGACGACCCGCATCTCCCGGCCTGGCAGCGCTTCAACCGCAGCGTCGGCAAGGACGGGACAGTGGGCATCTTCCACGAGACGTACATCGTGGAGCGGGCGAACTACGAGGCGATCTACTCCAACATGCCAGAGTTCGGGTTGGCGAAGGCGACGGAGCGCGTCCCCGCCATCGGAGGTCGGGAGACCGCGAGGCGACGCCTCATGCGCGGCGAGAACGAGCCTGCGGTGCCCTCGCCCGAGTAGACGCCGATCGATCTTCTATGCGGTGAGCATGAGTTCCGCCCCGCTTGGGCGTGGGTCCCAAGAAAGCTGGGACAACGCCGAGCTTGGCGATTTAGGTGGCTCGGCGAACAAGGGCAGAAAGGAGAGCGCCGGGGCTTCGGTACCCCGGCGCTCTGTTCCTAATCGGTACTGGCTTCGAAGGGCGGCTAGTAACCTCCCGCGTACCCCAGGAAACCGTAGTAGCGGGGGCCATTGGGCGTGTTTGGATCGCCCGTGAATCCGTAGTAGCTGCTCAGCGATCTGTCGTTCGTTCTCGTTTCGGCATCGTTGCGGAGCGTGTTCATGACCTGGGCCGGTGAGGCTGTCGGGTTTTTGGCCTTGTAGAGAGCAGCCGCCCCGGCGATGTGCGGTGACGCCATGCTGGTGCCCGAGATCGTATTGTAGCCGCCACTCTTCCAGGTAGAGAAGATGCACACGCCTGGTGCGGCGATGGTGTGAGCCTGGTCAGGCGAGGTAGCATAGTTGCTGAAGGTGGCAGCGTAGTCGTCCTTCTCGCCTGTGCGGCAGTCTGGTGCTGGTCCGGTTCCTCCCGGATTGCCATTCGAATCGCTCGCCGCCGTTACGGTCAGCACCTCGCTGTAGGTCGCGGGCACGAAGTTCTGGAGGTCGGCGTTGCTGTTCCCCGCAGCGGCGGTGTATGTTACGCCTGCCGCTACAGAGTTGCAGATAGCCGTATGGTATGCGTCCCTGCTTCCACACGAGCTATCGGAGCCGCTGCCGCCGAGGCTCATGTTAGCAACGTCGATGGTGTCAGCGTTGGCGGTCACCCAGTCTATGCCGTTGATGATCCATGACACGTATCCCGTGCCGCTGTTGCTAAGAACCTTCACCCCGTAGAGCCTTGCTCCCGGAGCAACGCCAACGGCTCCGTCTTTATTGTCCAGGGCGCCGATCGTACCGGCTACGTGGGTGCCATGACCGTTTCCATCCTCGTATTTGTTGTTCGGAGAGCCCCACGTGGCAAAGTTCCGTCCCCCAGCAACGTTCAGGTCCGGATGCGTCTGGTTGATCCCAGTATCGATCACCGCTACGTCGACATCAACGCGCTCGTCGGTGCCGTTGGCGTCGATCTTAGCCGTAGGGCTCTTCTCAGCATCAATGCGGTCAACACCCGTCGGCAACTTCTGCTCGTATGCCACGGCCGTCCGATCTGGCTGGACGAACTGGACACGGGGGTCAGACCGCACATCATCTAACTTGGCGCTCGAAATCTTGGCAGCGTAGCCGTGCAGAGCGTGCTGGTAAATGCTGGTGACTTCAGCGCCGAACGCACGATCGTGCGCTTCAGCTACATTTCGAGCATTCACGTCGCCTTTGAGCACGACGATGTAGCGGCCGGGCACAACATGTCCCGCGCTTTTCTCCGCCGCTGCCTGCTGCTCTCCATCGCCAGACGCCGTACGATCGGGTCCCGACTGCTGTGCCAACACGACCCCGCTGAGTGCGAGCAACATCGCTCCCATCATCGTAAGTAAGAGTACCGTTCGTCTCATCTACTTCCTCTCTTTCGCATCATCCTTCGGGTCATCTATTGCAGTGGGGCGCGGACCCTGCCCCGTCGGGAAAAGAACTCGCCCCCGTCGCCTATGCTGTGTGGGGCGGAAACCCTGCCCTCTCGGGAAAAGAACCAGCCACCCGTCACGGTGCGACGTACCAGCCATTATGCAGGCGTTTCGTCTGGAGCGCATTCGCCAGGTGGCCATTTATTGGTTGGCCAGGTGGCCATTTCTCGTTGGTCGCCTGTCCGGGATTACTTGGTGTTTTGGGCTCTCAGCCTGATAGGATCCCGAGTAATGTAGCCTTGACGGCCGCCTGGGTCCGGTCGGAGACCTCGAGCTTGACGATGATGCGCTGTACGTAGGCCTTGACGGTACCCACGCTGACCAGCAGCTCCCTGGCGATCTCCCGGTTGGTCCGCCCTTGGGCCAAGAGCCTAAGGACCTCAAGCTCCCGGTTGGTTAGTGGCTGGGAAAGCAGAGGCGGTCGCCGAGATGGCTCGGAATGCACATCAGAAACCTCATCATCCTGTTGCTGCACGTGGCCGCCGGCGAGGTCCCTGATCAGTTGCATAGCTAGCTCCTGGTCCAGGGGCGTCCCTCCGCCAAGTATTCTCCTGACGGAGTCGAGCATGTAGTTCGGGTGGCACCTCTTCAGGATGTAGCCTTCGGCTCCCGCCTTCACGGCCTCCAACAGGATCCGGTGGTCCGCGTACCCGCTAAGCATGAGGACGCTCGCATCTGCGAACTGGCCCTTGATCTCCCGGGTAGCTTCCAGGCCGTCCATCACTGGCAAATTGACATCCATCAGTACCACGTCGGGACGCAGACGGTGACACAGTTCGACGGCCTCCCGACCGTTGGTCGCTTCCCCGACCACCTCCAGATCGGATGGCGCGTCAAGTATATGTACCAGCGCCAACCGAAAAAGGGGGTGGTCATCGGCTATGAGGATCCGTGAGCGGTCGACTCCCGGACGTGGCCCGTTATGGTCCATTTGGGACGTCAAGACTCTGGCTGCCCGCCAGCCGGCACTCCGGTATCGAGCGGCCCGGAATGGGGACTCGAAGCGGGATTGGCCCGCAAAATGTGAGCGTGAGGCCGCATCTTCCTCTCCGATCTCGTGGGTAAAACATTCTCTCCCCTCCTCGTCCTGAGACTTGTGCCCCTCCCCCACAGCGTATCTTGCCCTTGTCTCAGTCCACAGGGGGCACGCGAAGAATCAAAATAGCGTGAGCCAATGAACCGGCGATGAATTTCGAGCAGCAAGATCCGGCGGCCCGAGCCCTCAGTCCGCGCGCCGCCCGCTCTATACATGCCTTTTCGTAGCGTCCCTGCTGATCCGTCAGACTAGAATTGCCTTGGTCTCGGGGGCACGGCTATGGCTCATCTCTGAGCCGTAAGGAGAGCACCGCTCCCCACGGGTAGAAGGTGCCCGCGGCGAGCATCTCGACCTCCGAGGCCAACGACACCACCATACCCCGGTCGTTTACCTCTTCCAGCAGCCCCTCGCAGGCTAGGGCCGTGAGCGAGGCGGAGTACCTGGGCTGGTCCGGGTTGACGGGCCTGACCACCACCGCCTCCACGCGCCGCCCGACCCACGAGTCCGGGGTATGTCCGGCCTCCGCCGGTACGCCACCGCTCATATCTTCCGGTCTCACCTGGAGGCACCTCCCCACGAGTCACATCACCCGAGCATCTTACACCAGAGCCACGCCTGGCTCGCGCATAGTTCTGGGTTTGTCGTAGAACTCCTATATCTCGATCTCCGGGTGAACGGGTGAAGGCAAGTTCTTGAAGGTGCTCGTCCACCCTGCGCCGCCGGTAACGATCGCCGAAGCGTTGGTTAGGTCCACAAGAGCTCCCAATAGAATGAACTACACCGCAGCAGGCGGCCCGAACCAGGTGGTTAGGGCGTCACGAAGGCCCTGGTCCGTGCCGTCTCCGACCCACGCGACGTATCCATCCGGCCGGATCAAGACGGCAGCGGGAGCAGCGACCGCCCCGAACACCGGGAGCTCCCACACACCATCGTATCGAGCGTCGACTGCTTTGACGCGATCCGCCCACATAGCGATGTCGAGGGTGCCGGGCTCACCGAGGTTGAGCAGGACTGGTCGGGTATCGTGCAGCAGAGTGAAGACGCGCTGCGGGCCACCCCCCTCGGTAACCACGTCGAGATCGGGCATGCGGCGGCCGAGCAGCGGGTGTCCCTTGCCGAGGTCGTAGTGAACATCGAGGCCTGACATCATCGCGGCGTACCGCTTTCGGGGCTCGTCCATCTTCAAGAGCTCGGCCACGTTCTCGCGCAAGGCCTCGGTGCGATCGTCGCCCCGGCCGAGCGCGGTTTGAGCCATCGTGAGCCGGAGCACGCGCGCGCCGATCGGGTGCCGCTCGGCATGGTAGGTGTCGAGGAGGCTCTCGGGCGAGGTACCTTGGACAACCTGGGCGAGCTTCCATCCCAGGTTCACAGCGTCCTGGACACCGATGTTGAGTCCCTGTCCGCCTGTCGGCGAGTGCACGTGCGCCGCGTCGCCGGCCAAGAGCACCCGTCTGTCGCGGTACGACGCCGCCTGACGGGCCATGTCGGTGAACCGCGAGAGCCAGGTTGGGTTACGAACACCGAAGTCTGTGGCGTAGACGGCGACGAGCGCCTCCCGGAGGTCTTGCAGCGTTGGCTCCTCGGCTTTGCCCACATGCGGTTCAACCAGCACGACGCCGACGCGCTTGCCGTCGTCGACCTTCCCCAGAGCATTGACGCCCTTCTCACCACGACGGATGCCCCACGCCGGCTCGTCGGCCATCTCGACCTCGGCGATGAGGTAGCTGGTCGACGCGTCCCACCCTGGGAAGTCGATTCCGGCCTGCTTGCGGACGAGGCTCCGACCGCCGTCGCACCCGACGAGGTACTGCGCGCGCAATGACCGACCATCCGACAACTCGACATCGACGCCGGCGTCGTCCTGCGCAAAGCCCGTCACCTCGCGTCCGCGGTAGAGCTTCACCGGCAGCTCGGAGACCCAATCGGCCATGATACGCTCGATCTGCTTCTGCCGAAGCGCGAGCCCGTAGTTGTGGCGAGCAGGGAAGTCGCTGATGTCAAGAGGGATGAACGAGAAGCCCGCGACCTGGGCGACCTGCCCTTGCGACAGGAAGCGCTCGGCGACGCCGCGCTGGTCGAAGACCTCGATGGTGCGTGCGTGCAGGCCGCCGGCACGCGAGCTCGCGAGCTCTTGATTCTCACGTCGCTCGACGACGGCGACGTCGACCCGCGCCAGCGCCATCTCGGCGGCCAACATCAGCCCCGTCGGACCTCCTCCGGCGATCACCACCGCATGCCCGGTCATAGCCGCCCTCCGGCCCGCTCGACGCCGGTCACCAGCGGGCGCACAGGGGCTGGCCGCCGATCGGCACCAGCGGCGCGCCGGCACGGGCCAGCAACTCCGCGAAGTCCGGCGGCGCGCACACCAGCATCTCCACGCCAAGTGACCGCAACTGCTCCATGCGTCGCACTATCAGTTCGACGTCCCCGTGCGGCTCGTACGTCGACAATAACACCCGCATTCGCTACTCCCATTCCAGCAGGTTCTGGCTTCGGCCGGCATTATGCGGCACGACCCGGGGCTTGCCGCAAGCCCCCCGGTGCGCTATATACTGGAGGTGGAAAGGGTGGGTACTCTTCTTTCCACTTATCGTCCGCTGTGGACGGACAACCTCCTGGCGAAGCGGCGTACGGTGGTACGTTGGCCCAGGAGGATCTCCTACGGGCCTACGGATGCAGCCGCGGAGCGAGAAGTGAGATCGCCCGCCGATTGATGCGTGGCGAGAACAAACCATCCGTGCATTCGCCTGAGTAACAAGAAGCGTAGGCCGAATTTTGGCATACACTTTTGGTATATATTAATGAGATGGGGGTCTTTGATGGAGACGGCGAGGTTGTTCAAGAACGGACGTAGTCAGGCGGTGCGTCTACCCAAAGAGTTTCGTTTCGAGGGTGACAGGGTGTATATCAAGCGGGTGGGTAATGCGGTGGTGCTGTTGCCATACCGCGATTCGTGGCGGGGAATGTTCGAGAGCCTCGAACGGTTTTCGGAGGATTTCATGGAGAATAGGGAGCAGCCGGCTTCAGAGGAAGTGAGGGAAGATCTATTCGGGTGATCTTCCTGCTCGACAAGAACACTTGCATATACCTGATCAAACGTCGCCCGGCCGAAGTCTGCGGAAATTCGAGGAATACACCGTCGGAGACATCGGCGTGTCTTCCGTGACGGTGGCGGAACTGTACTTCGGCGTCCAGAAGCGCCAGCGTCCGGCCCAGAACGAGCAGGCTTTAGAACAGTTCCTGATTCCGCTCGCCGTCGTTGGCTTCGATCTCGCCGCCGCTATCGAATACGGGCGGGTTCGCGCGGCGCTGGAGAAGCGGGGACCCCCCATCGGTCCGCTGGACACGCTCATCGCCGCCCACGCCCTCAGCCTGGATCTTACGCTTGTGACCAATAACACTCGCGAGTTCGAGCGAGTGCCGGACCTCTCCGTCGAAAACTGGGTGGGCGCGTAAGGTACTCAGCTAGCGCCGGATGCTCGGGCCGACGCGCTTCATGGCGGTGCGGAAGTCGTAGGTGGTGACCGATAGGGCGGAGAGCTGGTGGGCGGCTATGCGCCGTCCGAGGTCGCCCAGGTTTATGGTGCGGCGCATGCACACGAGGGCTGCCTCGCGGCACAGGGCTTCCAGGTCCGCGCCGGAGTAGCTGCCTGTGTGCTGGGCTATCTGCCTGAGGTCCAGGTCGGGGTCGGTGGGCATACCTTTGGTGTGGATGCCCAGGATGTGCAGCCGCGCCTCCGCATCCGGCAGTCCGATCTCGATCTCGTGGTCGAACCGGCCCGGCCGCCTCAGAGCCGGGTCGAGGGCGCCCGGCCTGTTCGTGGTGGCGATGACGCAGACCCTCCCGAGGTCGCTCATGCCGTCCATGAGGGAGAGGAGCTGGGAGACGAGGGTTGCCTCGAAGCTCTCGCTCATGGTGTCGCGCGAGGCGGCGAAGGAATCTATCTCGTCGAACAGGATGATCGCGGGCGACTTCGCCCGCGCCTCGGAGAAGATGGAGCGCAGCTTGGCCTCGCTCTGGCCCCAGTATTTGTTGAGGATCTCCGGCCCCGACACAGCGATGAAGTGTGCCCCACTTTCGTGCGCGACGGCCCGCGCCAGCAACGTCTTGCCCGTCCCCGGCGGCCCATAAAAAAGAATTCCCTTGTGCGGCCTGATGTTCAGGCGCTTGAAGACCTCGGGGTGTGTGATCGGCAACTCCACTGCCTCGCGCACCAGCGCGATGGTGTCGCGCATCCCGCCGACGTCCTCGTAGCGCGTGCGGGGGATGTTGCGGCTTCCGGGCGCGGTTCCCGACGCCGCGGCAACCCCGGCCCCGCCGCTCCTCACACTGCGGGCCAGCCGCTCGAACAGACCTTCCCTTTCCTCTGCCTCGGGGATCTCCCCCGACTCGCTCTCCGTGCGGTCTTTGCTGATGGTCCAGCTCTTCAGCGGGCCGTTCTCCCGGTAGCGCCAGCCCGTCTCCCGGCCAGGGTCTATCTCCTCCGGGAGGCGGGCCACGATCTCGGCCGTCGTGTCGAGGTCCAAAATTGGGCACCGCAGGCACGGCCCGAGGTCCGAGAGGATGCGGTCGGTAATGGCCTCCTTGTCCACCCGGAAGACGCCGTCATCGCCCATCTGGCCGAACGAGTACCACGAGTTAGTTGTCGGGTGTTCGTTGTCGTAGACCCGGATCTGGCGGCACGAGAAAAGTTGTTTGTCCTTCAGCGAGTTCGGCGTGCACCACTCTCTAGCGGATCGCCCAGAACGCTGCTTTCTGAGGAAACATCGCAGGCCATCGAACAACTCGTCGCCGGAGATCGGGGTTCCGTCGGCGGCGTACCTGGTTTCTTTCTCACCGCGCAGGTGTCCGGCGAGCTCGTCCAGGGAGTGCCAGTCGGATGGGAGATCCAGGTCCACCAAAGCCCGCGCCGTCCCGTTGTCCCCCTCGAGCCTGTAAGAGCCGTGCCGGGCAGCCACGACGGCGGCCCTGCCGAGCGTGCCGTCTGAACCTAGTGGGAAGCTGATCCTTACCTTCATCGTCCGTGGATTCTATCCCACGGCTTGCGCGCCGGTGCGTTCCGGGCTACCGTGCCTGAGACCCACCACTTGCATCAGAACGGGAGGACGCGTGAGCGAAGATACCAACCCGCCGGTCTCCACAGGACGCGGCGACGACGGCACGACCACCCTGCTCGGCTCGGGCCGGATGGGCAAGAACGACCCGCGCATCGTCGTGCTCGGCGATGTGGATGAGGCCAGTTCGTTTCTTGGTCTCGCCCGCGCCGAGGCCGGGAACACGGAAACCGGCACGCTGCTGCTGGAGCTTCAACGCCTCCTGTACCGCGTCATGGGCGACGTGGCGATGCCGCGGGAGGAGAACACCGTAGGCGAGGAAGACCTGCGCTTGGTGGACGATGCCCTGGTCGGGTGGCGGGATCGCACGCAGATCCCCAAAGAGTTCGTCGTGCCGGGTGAGAGCCGCCTCGGGGCGCTGCTGGACGTGGCCCGCTCGGTAGTCCGCCGCGCCGAGCGTAGCCTGGTGTCAGCAGGCTACGCTGAATGGCATCCAGACGCCGTGCGGGTGGTGAACCGGCTCTCGGACCTGCTGTTCGTCGTCGCCCGCGGCGCCGACGGTAAGGTTCGCACCTCGAAAGGTTCGTAAAGGCCGGACTACAGCCCAGGCCGGTTTGTCCACCCACTCTGGTAGAGGTGTGATCTCAGCCTCGGGATGCGGCCTGGACACGCGCGGCGCGGTGTAAGCGGGATTGTGGGTTTCCGGGGTAATATTGTGGCTGTTCGTGCAGTCTGTCCGGTTTGGGGAGGTTCAGTGGTCGAGCGGGAGGCGGTTGTGGGTCACGAAAAGTTACACGCCCGTCCGGCAGCGCTCCTGGTGCAGCGGGCCAAGGGGTTCGCCTCCGAGGTGAAGCTTGAGAAGGACGGGAACACCGTCAACGCAAAGAGCCCGATGGGTGTAATGCGCCTCGGCGCGGGCCGTGGCGATGCGGTGAAGGTGCTCGCCGAAGGGCCGGACGAGGAGGAGGCGGTCGAGGCGCTCGCGGCATTCGTGGCGGGAGAAGGCTCGTAGCCTTCCGGGGTTCGGGCATATAAACTACCGTCTCTTCCGAGAAAGGGGTGATGAGCTTGGATCACAGGCCGCCTTCGGTAAAGGTAGACAAGCCGTGGGGCAGGTTCGAGCAGTACACGCACAACCTCCTCTCTACGGTCAAGATCATCACCGTCGCCCCCGGCGGCACCCTCTCGCGCCAGTACCATCATCAGCGCGACGAACTCTGGGTCGTCCTGGATCCCGGCGCGAAGGTGGAGCTTGGAGATCAGGTTCTATATCCGGAGCCGGAAGAGAAGCTCTACATCCCGCGTGAGACGATCCACAGGCTCTCTGCGAACGGGGACGAGCCTGTCAGGATACTGGAGATCTCCTTCGGCGAGTTCGACGAGGACGACATCGTCCGCCTGGAGGATGTCTACGGCCGCACGGGGCCGTGAGCTTCGCGGCCGAACTGGCGCTGGCGAGTGGACTTTAGGGGAGAAGAGCAACACCGCCGATCCGGCCGCGAAGTCCCGGGCGGGGCCGATCCTACCGAATTCGGCCCCGCCGGTGAACGGGAACGGAGAAGGAGGCCGGGGAGTCCACTGCTGCTCGCCGCCATCGTGGGTTTGCTGGTCGTGGTTCTCGTTTTCGGGGTGATACTCCTGCTCCGGACCCTGGGCGATAGCGTCTCGGACACCAGCGTTACCCGGGAATCCATAAAGTCCGGCCCCAACCCCCACGTTCGCCTGGTCAACGGCCCGGGCCAGGTAAGAGTGGAGGGCGCCGAAGACCTGAAGGCCGTGGAGTACAAGGCAGTCCGCTACGCCAGGGGACCGGACCCCGCCGCCGCCAAGCAGAACGCCTCCGAGGTCCCGGTAGATTTCTCGCGCGATGATTCGGCCCTCGTCCTCAAGACGGACGGTGGCCGGGACACAGGCGCCGACTACACGCTGCGCGTACCGGCCCGCAGCGCGGTGGAGGTCGAGTCCGGGGCGGGAGACGTCCAGGTCACGGGCATCTCCGGCAACGTGACCGTCAAGGCGGATGCCGGGGATGTGGAGATAAGTAATGTCGGTGGCTCCGTGACCGTCGAAGCGCCCCAGGGTGACGTGAACCTGTCCGGGATGAACACGGAGACAGGACAGGCCGAACTCACGGTGGGCTCGGGAGACGTGGCCATGCAAGACTTGGTCCTCGGCACGCTCGAAACCTCCGTCGAGGCCGGTGACGTAACGCTCTCCGGGCGGTTCTCCGGCAGCGGCAGGGTCGCTGTCGGCACGGGCAGCATAGAAGCCAGGATACCGTTCGAAGACGCCAAGAACCTGACCTTGGAAACCAGCGTGGGCGAAGTGGTGCGCGAAGGCGCACCCGAAGGATCTGGAGAAGGCTCCGGTCAAAAATCCAAAGGAAAGAGGCAATAATTGGCCCGAGGCGGAGGATACCGGGGCCACCAGTCGCCGGAGGGTTTCTGGGGGGCATTGCTCGGCGTCCTTTTCTCGCCGCACAGGTTCTTCGAGAGGCTGGATCCGGAGGGAGGGTTCTTCCGTCCGGTCCTCTTCGTCTCCCTCGTGTTGTACCTCAACCTGATCCTGGACTCCGCGTTGCAGGCCCTCTGGCTGCAGGAGTTCAACTATGCCCTGATCTACACCGTGATCCTCGGCATCCCCGTCGCGCTTATACTCGCCCCGATACTGGTCGCAGGCCTTACGGCGCTCGTTCTCGTCGTCCTTGACGGTTCGCCCTCCCGCGCCAGGTTCGGCCCCGTCTTCCGCAACCTGTGCTACGCAAGCGGCGTCGGGGTGGTGCTCTGGATCCCCTTCGGCCCCATCCTTGCCATCGTCTGTGGCGCATACGCTGCCACCATCGCCGTTAAAGAAGCCCTCAACGAAAGCTGGAACCGGGCGGCTGCGGCAGCCCTCATCCCGCTCGGAGCGGTAATCCTGATCCTGCTTCTCCTCATCGGCTTCGATCAGGCCGCCAGCCTCTTCTTCAACCCGCCGGATAGATAGGCTTCAGGCTGCCGAAGGCTGGCGATTTCAGCCAGATAGAGACTCCAGCGCGAGCGCTGTAAGCAGTGCCGCGCCACGGGGGAGTATCTCCTCGTCGAAGGCGAACTGAGGCGTGTGAAGGCCGGATACATCCTCGCCGACGCCGAGCCATATGTAGGCGCCGGGCACTTTTTCGAGCATGAAGGCGAAGTCTTCGCCGCCCATCGCCGGGTTCGCTAGTTCCAGGGTGTGCTCCCCACTGAAGAGGTCCCTGATCACGCCGAGGGCACGCCGCGCTGCTTCCTCGTCGTTGTTGGTGACCGGGTAGGAGAACTGATAATCGAGGTCTACGTCGCCGCGCATTCCACGGGCGACGCCCCTGGCAAGCTCCTCGATGCGCTCGGGTATCCGCTTGCGGAGGTCAGGGTTCAGAGTGCGAACGGTGCCGCCGAGGAAGGCGGTTTCGGGGATGATGTTGAAAGCCTGTCCCGAGGAGATCTGCCCTATCGTAAGGACCGCGGGCTCGACAGGGTTTACTTCGCGGGAGACGAGGGTCTGCAACGCGGTCACTATCTGGGCGGTTATGGCGATGGTGTCGGCGGTGAAGTGCGGCATGGCGCCGTGGCCGCCGGAGCCCCGGACCTCCATCTCGAAGGCGTCGGCGGCGGCCATTATGGGACCGCCTTTGGTTGCCGCCGTCCCGAACCGGAGTCCGGGCCACAGGTGCAGCGCGAAGATGGAGGCCACATCCTCCACCACCCCCTCCTCGACCATGACCTTGCCCCCGCCCTCCCGCTCTTCGGCGGGCTGGAACAATAGTTTGACGGTGCCGTTTAGTTGATCGCGCATCCCGGAGAGCGCATGCGCCGCCCCGACGAGCATGCTGGTGTGTCCGTCGTGACCGCAGGCGTGCATCTTTCCGTCCGTCTCCGAGGCGAACGGCAGCCCCGTTTCCTCGTGGATGGGTAGCGCGTCCATGTCCGCCCGCAGGCCGACCGTGGGGCCGTCGCCTTCACCCCGGAGGGTGGCGACTATCCCGTTCTCGGCTACGCCGGTCTGTAGCTCCAGAGGAAGTCCATCGAGGGCGGCTAGGACTTTCTGCGCCGTCTTCTCGGTGCCGAAACCGAGCTCCGGCTCCCGGTGGATGTCTCGCCTGAGGGCGACGATCTTCTCCCCGAAGCTCTGTTCTATAGCTTTGATCAGACCGTCGTACTTCTGGGCTATGGTCATTTTCGCTCCTCTCCACGCGCTTCGGCTCAGTTTACAGGCTCCGCCGTCTCCGGGGTCCACATGGCCGGTTCGAGCGGTAGCTGCTCCGGATTGAATCGGGAGAGGAGATCCACCGCCGTGGGCCTTTCCCCCGGCTCCGCCATGCCCAGCGTGCGCGCCATCCAGGCCAGGACTTCGCCGGGCGTCTGACCCTGCGCCAGCCGGTCGGAGAGCGTGACGGCGCCGTGGCGCTTTGCCAGGCGTTGTCCATCTGGGCCAAGTACGAGCGGCACATGCGCGTACCCGGGTGCGCGCAGGCCGAGCAACCTGTAGAGCAGGAGCTGGCGCGGGGTGGAGTCCACGAGATCCGCACCACGAACGACCTCTCCTATGCCCTGCGCCGCGTCGTCCACCACAACGGCGAGCTGGTAGGCGGGCGCGCCGTCGTTACGCCGCACCACGAAGTCATCTACCGTTCCATCCTGCCGCCCGAGCAGCCTATCCTCGAAAACCATACTCGTCTCTTCCGTGCGCACCCGCAGCGCGGGCGGACGGCCAGCGGCTTCGCGTTCGGCGCGTTCTTTCGCTGTAAGGTTCCGGCAGGTGCCCGGGTAGCGGTCTGCGGTGGAGATGCCGTGCGGGGCGGAGGCTGCGGCCCGGATCTCGGCCCGCGTGCAGTAGCAGGGGTAGAGAAGTTCCTCGCCGTCCAGATGGGTGATGGCCTCTTTGTACAGCCCCATTCGCCCCGACTGGCGCACCAGGGGACCGTCCCAATGGAGGCCGAGGGCAAGAAGATCTTCGAGTTGCTCCTCTTCGACCCCGGGGCGCACCCGCGAGCGGTCCAGGTCCTCCACCCGCACCAGAAAACGTGCTCCAGCCGACCGGGCAAAGAGCCACGCCAGCAGGGCCGTGCGCAGGTTTCCGATGTGCAGCGGTCCCGTGGGGCTCGGGGCGAAACGTCCATCGAAGCCAGCGGCGCTCGGTCTTCTGGCGGGGTTCGTGACGCCTCCTTATCGTTTGTATCTTTCCTCGCCGTTTTCTCGACACGAGAGTGTAACGTCGGGAACGCGAAGCTTCCGGGAGGGCGGCTAAACCGCGCTCGTATGCAGGATTCGAGGGCTATGCATTAAGTCTTGTAGAAATTTTTGGAAGATTACCCGTTCGGGCGCCTGAAAACGCCAGAGATCTTTGCTAGTATCCCCGCCCCGTAAGCAAGGAAGCTATTTGGAGGGGGTTACTCAATATGCGACGCAGTGTCGTTACCTTGCTCTGCTGTGCCCTGATTTCCGCGGTTTCTCTGGCGGTATCGTCAGAGGACGCTCTGGCCTATGATACAGGCCAGGCCGCCGTGGACGAGGCTTATTCCTGGATCGGGACGCCTTATGGTGCATGGGGGGCGGACTGCTCCGGGTTCACTTCGATCGTCTACGGGGATCAGGGCGTTTACCTGCCGGACGACCCGGCCGCCCAGTGGAGCTACGGCACGCCTTCGAGCGCCAACGCTGGCGATCTGGTGTTCTACGACGAGCACGGCTACGGTATCTCCCACGTCGGCATCGCCACAGGGTATGGAACCGTGATCCACTCTTCCACCTACTTCGGGATCGTTACGGAGACGCCCATGTACGACATCCCCGGCTATGTAGGCTCCGTGGACCCGAGCTAGCAGAGACCGAAGGTCTCAGGAAGTTAATTTCGAAGGGCCGCGTCGGTTGGACGCAGCCCTTCGTCTTTTCGATATAGCTGCCCATAGAAAGACTACCCATTGGCCTTCTGATCCGCCGTCCGCTCGTGGAACCGCTCGAAGGCGGCATCGAAGCGTTCCCAGATCTCGTCCTCGCTAATCCCCAACCCCACCGCGTCGCGTACTAGCACGTCCAGCCGCTCGTACAGCGCGTTCACGCTTTGTTCGCGCGCTATCTCGCCCACCGTTACGACCGTCCCAACGCCGGCCCGGCTCTCGATGAATCCGGCTCGCTGCAATTCGCTGTAAGCCTTCACCACAGTGTTCGGCGCCACAGTCAACTCCCCGGCCAGCGCCCGCACCGTCGGCAAACGATCTCCGCTCCTGAGGCTTCCGACCTCCATCGCATGCCTGACCTGCTCCACGATCTGCACGTAGATCGGAACCCCACTCTTCGTATCTACATCCAACCAGATAGCCACCCCGACCACCTCCAATGCATAATCTTATATTTATATAACAATTGTATAATCCAGATGGTATTCAGGTCAAGATGATCGTCGTGTGTGAAGCAGGTATTGTCCTGGAATTTCCGTGTCGAGGAAGGAACGACCCCCCAGGGCTTGGTGTCAGGGGACCCAGACCTGGGCTGATCCTTTTTTGGGGATGGAGGTGAGGACTACCTTGCGGACGTTCATGCGCCAGAGTTCGCGGGTTACGATGGCTGCGTGGGCCATACTGTCACCGGGTTCGACGCCGGTGATGAGCGCGGCCGGGCGGGCGCCTTTGGGGAGGTGGCCGAGCGAACCTTGGGCCATGGCCCGGGCGAAGGCGTTTGCGGTGACGCTCTGTCCTGCGCCCACGCCGGTGAGTTCTGAGAAGAGTCCCGGCCGGTGAATGTACTCTTCCCCGACGGGTTTGCCGAACGCGTTTATGTTTCCGACGGCGACGACGAGCGTCGTTGCGTCGGGGAGCGCGGGCTCGTGGCTGGCCGTGCCCTTGAGCGGGCGGTGGCGGGAGCCGTCGGCTTCGATGAGGACTACGTCAGCGAGAGATGAGAGGGAGTAAAACCACTCAGGTTCGATGCCGGCGATCCGGCTCTTGGAGAGCAGGCCACTCCCTATTACGACCGTCCCAGAGCCGGAGATCTCGTTTTTGGCCGCGGAAATCAAGCCTTCCAGGTTTTCCGAGGTGGCGAGCGGACCTATCTCTTCCGCCTCCCCAAGGAGCATCTTGGTGGTAGGAGCGACGAGCACCGCGTTTCCGGCCCCCCTGAGCTCGGCAGACATCTCTCGTATGGCGCTCGACTTGCCGCCCGCACCCGCGAATGCCACCATGTCACCGGGGATCACACCGAGCGCTGAGGACAGATTCAATAGCATCTCCTTCTTTGGTAACCAGCTTCCGCTCTTCCCCCGCCAAGATCCTGTGTTGCTTTTGTGTACCCGTGTTCGTGTCAGATTAATCGTGAGGTTTCACGTGCTTCATGATATCTTGGCTACTATGGACGGGTGGTCTTTCGAGTGGGTGGCGGAGATTATGGGCGGGGCAGCGGGGGTAATTAGAAGCGTTGTGGAAGAGGTGTCTTTCGTAGTGGAGGAGGATCGGTGACGGATCAGCGAGAACGGGTCGCGGAGTTCGGCCGGGAGCTGCAGGAGGGTCCGGAGCCTTCGGATCGCAGCATCAAAGAGATAATGGACGCTCTGAGGCCCCAGATCCAGCAGTTGGTCGCCAAGCAGATCGAGATGGCGAGGATAGAGCTAACCCCCGTGGGCCGGCAGGCCGGGGTTGCGGTGGGCCTGCTGGTGGCCGGTGCGGTATTCCTGCTTCTGTTCCTGCTGTTCTTCTTCCTGGCCGGGATGTACATCATGAACGCGGCGGGGTTTCCGCCGTGGGCTTCGGCGGGCATCGTCGCTGTTATACTGCTCGTGATCGGGGGCATCCTCGCAGGGGTTGGCGCCAATATCCTGAGGAAGTTGGATCCCAAGCCCCACAGGACGATGCGCACCTTCCAGCAGAACGTTAACTGGATAAAGGGGCAGTTCAGATCGTGAGCGAGATACCAGAGCGTATAGAGCGGGAGATGTTCGAGATCCGGAGCCGCATGGCCCCGGACGTGAAAGACCTGAAGAAGCACACCGAGCCGCCGGTCCTGGCCAAACAGGCCGGGCAGAAGATCAAAGATCGCCTAAGGGACGCCGTTACCAAATTCGGGAAGAGCCTCGCGGACTCAGCCCGCCGTCAGGCCCGCATGGCCAGCGAGGCGGGCAGGAAACGGGATCCCGCGCCCTTCACCGACGCCGTAAAGAGCGATCCCAGGCCGCTCATCTTGCTCGCCGTCTTGCTCGCCGTCTCCCTGCTGACGGTACGCCGGATCTCCAACGGAAGATCCAGCGACCATTGAGCGGCGAAAACGCCAGAGGTCAGGTTCGCAATGTATGATCGTCGGTCCTCTGCCACATCTAGCTTCGTCCGGGCGGTCCAGGCACCGTATCGGGCGTCGCTGAACGTCGCCGAGATCCTGCGCGAGAGGAACACCAACTACCTCCTCACGCTCGCGGAACTAGCGGGAGATGCGATTCAGGAGCCAACACCCGAAACGTTCTGGCGCAACGCGCAGACCCTGGCAGACGAGCGGATCAAATATCGCGAAGCCTTCGGCGTCATACTCGCCGAGGCCACCAACGCCTATCTGGACTTCTTCAACGCCCCCTTCTACTACCTGCGGGAGATTGAGCCTCGAATGAACCTCCCCTGACGCACGTACACTTCCAACCCGTGGGCGGAGCGGCGGGAGACATGGTCCTCGCCAGCCTCCTCGCCGCAGGAGCGCCGCTCGATGAGGTCACCAGGAATCTGGAGACCCTCGGCGTCCCCTTCCAACTCACAGTGAAACCGGCGGAGATCAACGGCATCGGGGCACTCAAGGTCTCGGTCTCGTATCCACGCGAGCACGCCCACCGAACCTTCGCTGATATCCGGGCGCTGGTGCAGGATGCAAACCTTCCGGCACGGGCGGCGGCCCGGTCCATCGAGGCTTTCCGGCGGCTGGCGGTAGCCGAGGGAGTGGTCCACAGCCTGCCACCCGACGAGGTCACCTTCCACGAGGTCGGGGCCGTGGACTCCATCGTGGACGTAGCAGGGAGTTGCGTCGCGCTGGAGTTACTCGGCGCGGACACCGTGAGTTGCGGCCCGCTGCCGATGGGAACCGGAGTCATGCGCACCTCCCACGGCCAGCTCCCGGTCCCCGGGCCGGCGACCCTGGAGATCTTGAAAGGCTCACGGGTTCACTTCACAGAGGAGCCACACGAAACCACGACCCCGACCGGCGCGGCACTGATGCACGCCTTCACGGATGGCAGGTTTACGGACGCGCCACCGCCAATGGTGCTCGGGAGCATCGGTTATGGAGCGGGAACATCGAGGTTGAGGGATGCGCCCAACCTGTTGCGCGCCATCGTGGGGGAGTTGGAGGGATCTCACGGCGACATGGAGCTTCTGGAGGCCAACGTGGACGATGCACCAGGTGAGATCCTGGGCTCCGTTCTGGAGCGGCTGTTGGGAGATGGGGTGCTTGATGCCTGGCTGGAACCCATCACCATGAAGAAGGGCCGCGGGGCATACAAAGTCTGCGCGCTGGTAAGGGCTGTGGATCGTGAACGCCTCGCCCGGCTCCTGATGCGGGAATCCGGAACCCTCGGGGTACGCCATCACGCCGCAGGACGCACGGTCGCGGAGCGCCGGTGGGCCGAAGTCAGCCTTCCCTACGGCACGTGCCGGGTGAAGATCGGAAGCCTCGACGGAGAAGACTTCGCCATCGCACCGGAGTACGAGGACGCGTCCGGGCTCGCCGAAAAAACGGGCCTGCCGCTACCCCGCGTCTACGAAGATGCCAGGGCTGCTTTCAACCGGTTTTCGTAAGCTGAGGGCTATCCCACGACTTTTCGGCCCCAGATGCCTGATAGACGGGAGATTACGGCAATGGAAAGGGCCGGAGAAAATTCCCCGGCCCCTGCGGTCTCTGAGTGCTCGCTAAAGCCCTAAGCAGGAACGACGTTCTCCGCCTGAAGCCCCTTGCGGCCCTGGGTAGCCTCGTAGGTCACACGCGTGCCCTCTTCGAGGCTCTTAAAGCCGCTGCCGCTGATACCGCTGTAGTGCACGAAGAGGTCCTCGCCCCCATCATCGGGTGAGATAAAGCCGTAGCCTTTCTCATCGCTGAACCACTTCACCGTTCCCTGGGCCATACCCTTGCGCCCACCTTTCTCTTCGGGGGCCAAACAACGAAAACGCCGCCTCTGTCTTCTGGGCGGCGCTTCATCGCTTCGACCCTCTTTCAGCTACAGGTGGGCATTGTATTACATAAACCCGCCTCTTGCGCAAGTCACGTCAACGCGTCCACTCCGGGAAGCCGGAGTCCAGTAGCGCCGCGCAATCTTCGTACACTTCGATGGCGCCGGCCTCCTTGAGTTCCTCCGCGCCGAAAGCCCCGCCGGTGAGCACGGCGACGGTACGCACGCCCGCGGCCTTCGCAGCTTCCACATCCCACACGGAATCTCCGACGGCGATGGTTTCGTTGGCCCGTGCGCCAGCCCTCTCCAACGCCAGTTCGAAGATATCTGGCGCTGGTTTGGACTGCCCTACATCTCCCGAGTTGACGATGCCGGCCAGCCTGTCCTCTGCTCCGAGCTTCTCCAGGTGTTTCTCCAACTCCTCCGATTTGGCGCTGGTCACGAGCCACACCTCGTACCCACCGTCGGAGAGCGAAGCTATGAGCTCCTTCGCCCCGGGCAGCACCTGGGCAAACTGCTGCAAATCCATATAGATGTCGGCGTGCAGTTCGTCCACCTTCTCCGCAGCCTCCTCGTCGTCAACGAAGTCGGAGATGAGAAGGTCAGAGCCCTTGCCGATCTTACGGTGTACCTCGGCCCTAGGGACCGGATGGTCCACCTCCGCCAGGGCCCGCGCCCAGGCCTCCGTATGCTGATAGTTGGTGTCCATCAAAGTGCCGTCAACGTCCAGCACAACGACTCTGGCCACGTACAACCTCCTCATAGCTGAGATCCGTGTCCTAAAATACCCGCATGGAAGACATTAGAATCCAACCTGACGATGCCCCATCCGCCGGCTACGCTGCGCTCTCCGAAAGCGCCGGGCTGGTGGAATTCCCCCATACGACCATCCTGCGGCTCACGGGCAAGGATCCCATCGGAATGCTCGACGCCGTTCTGACGAACGAGGTTCCGAAGGACGAACACCTCGGCACATACGCCGCGCTCCTGAATCCCAAAGGGCGCGTGCAGACGGACCTGCGCGTTTTGAAGGGCGATGAAGATGTACTCGTCTTAACAGAGTCCGAAGGGGCGGAGACGGCGAAGGAGATTCTGGGCCGCTACGCCACATTTTCCCGCGTGAAGATCGAAGACCATTCCTCAGGGGACGAACCCTGGGGTATCCTGGGGATCTACGGACCGCGAGCGAAAAGCTTCTTCGGGGACCCAGTGCTTGCCGAGCACGAGACAATGCGGACGGAGATCGGTGGCGCTTCGGTTCTCGTCACGGGCGTCGCGGCGCCCGTCTACGGATACGATGTGATCTGCCCTTCATCTACCCTCGACGCCGTCCGCAACCAACTGCTCGAAGCCGGAGCCATCCCGGCAAGACACGATGACTACGAGACGGCTAGGGTATTGTCCGGCCTCCCTCTATTCGGCATGGATATCACCCCAGACAACTTCCCTGGCGAGTCAGAGGGCTTCCTTGAGCGGGCCGTCAGCTTCGGGAAGGGTTGCTATCCCGGTCAGGAAACCGTTGCGAGAATGCGCTACCGGGGAAGCCCGAATAAGAAACTCTATCGCTTCGTACTCGACGGAGACCCCCCCGTCCCAGGCACGGAAATAACTCAGGACGAGAAGCAGGTCGGCACGCTCACCAGCGTCGCACCCCTGCCCGTGAACGGCACCACCTTCGCCCTGGGCTACCTCTCCCGCAAAGCCGACCCAGAGGGCCAACTCCATACGGGAGATGCCAAACTCCGAACCTTGTCCGGGTAGAGCAGGGGCAACCTGCCTCGACAGCTCGTGCAACGAGGCCGGGCCATGATGCCCGGCCTCGTCTTTGATTACCTCACGCGGTAGATAAACCCTGCACGCAGGCGATCGCATCATCTGCACCGGCGACCAGGGCCACCGCGTCTTCGTGCAAAATCTTCTGGTCGAGTGCGATGACCTTGGCACGGAAGCTCTGAAGGCTGGCGAGAGCATCCACCGTCTTGCCCTGGTCCAGCTTGGCGCTCGCACTGTCCAGCTTGCTGATCAGGCCTGCTTGATCCTTGTCCGCGTTCTGGCCGACGAAGGTGGCACTGGCAGTCTGCCCACTGAGCGTGGCAATCTTAGCCTGGCACTCCTCTACGGTCTGGGCCTGCGCGGGCGCGGCAACAACCCAGAGCATCACCGACAGCACTAGACCTAGCAAGATTCCTGTACCCGCTCCTGCACGCACGTTCAACGTCATACTACTCCCTCCCAAACAGGGGACACGACTCCAACAAGAGTGTTCATACGCACAAAAACCAAGATCGGATCGCATAGCACCGAAAAATCCTACCGCGGCGCTGGGAAACGGTGAATCCAACAACCCGTCGGAAATCCGGCAGCGACCTTATTGAAAATCGTTGTCAATAAGGCAATGGTTAGCAGACCGGCGGTGTTACAAACTCGTCCGAGGGTGGCGTTGCTGACAACAGTTCCCGAGAGGCTGGTATACGGCGTGATCTAGATCACGAAATCACGCTATTTGCGAGGAAATTCGGGCGTTTCAGGAAAAGTTCTTGCTCGTGATCCGTTTACGTTGTTAGGGGTAGGGCGCTGTGATTAAATAGCTCTGCTGTAGCAAAGTTTTTACATTGGTGAAGGACGGGGGTCCTGTGCTGAAGATAGATGATCTGCACGTCGAGATAGACGGTCAGGAGATCGTGAAGGGTCTCGACCTGGAGGTTGGGCAGGGTGAGATACATGCGATCATGGGGCCGAACGGCTCCGGGAAGAGTACTCTCGCCAACGTAATGATGGGCCATCCACGCTACGAAGTGACGGGAGGTTCGATCACCTTCCGGGACGAGGACGTGTTCGAGCTGGAGCCAGACGAGCGGGCCAAGCTCGGCATGTTCCTCGCGTTCCAGTACCCGAGCGAGGTTCCCGGCGTTTCCGTGGCAAACTTCCTGCGGACCGCCGTGAACTCGGTGCGGGATGAGGAGCTTTCCCCGATGGAGATGTACAAGCTCCTGCAGGAGAAGATGAAGATCATGCAGATGGACCCCAAGTTCGCCGAGCGGTACCTGAACGAGGGCTTCTCGGGCGGTGAGAAGAAGCGCAACGAGATCCTGCAGATGCTCATGCTCGACCCCAAGCTCGCCATCATGGACGAGACCGACTCGGGCCTGGACATTGATGCCTTGCAGGTTGTGGCGAAGGGCGTGAACGAACTGCGCGGGCCCGAGTTCTCGGCGGTCATCATCACGCACTACCAGCGGATTTTGCGGTATATCGAGCCGGACCACGTACACGTGATGCTGGACGGCAGGCTCGTGACCTCGGGCGGCAAGGAGCTGGCCGAGGAGCTGGAAGAGAAGGGCTACGACTGGGTGCGCCAGGAGTTTGGCGCAGGGACGCAGAGTTAGGAAAGGGGAAGGAATGCCACAGGACAAGAGCATTCAGGAGCTCGGGCTCGACGAGTACAAGTACGGCTTCCGCGACCCGGAGGAGTACTTCTTCAGGACCCCGAGGAAGGGCATAGACCCGGAGATTGTCGCCATGATCTCCAAGCACAAGAACGAGCCGGAGTGGATGCTTGAGTTCCGGCTGAAGGCGCTGGAGTCGTTCCTGGAGAAGCCGACCCCCACCTGGGGCGGCGACCTCTCGGAGATGGACTACGACGACATCTACTACTACATCCGGCCGATGGAGAACCAGGGCCGCTCCTGGGACGACGTGCCGGACGACATCAAGAACACCTTCGAGAAGCTAGGCATCCCGCAGGCCGAAAGAGAGAGCCTTGCCGGCGTCGGGGCGCAGTACGAGTCGGAGGTCGTCTACCACTCGCTGAAGAAGGAGCTGGAGGAGCAGGGCGTCATCTTCCTTGACATGGATGGCGGACTGCGCGAGCACGAAGACATCGTGCGCGAGTACTTCGGGACAATCATCCCGCCGGACGACAACAAGTTCGCGGCCCTGAACTCGGCGGTGTGGTCGGGCGGCTCGTTCGTGTACATACCGCCTGGCGTGCACGTGGACATCCCGCTCCAGGCTTACTTCCGCATCAACGCGGAGAACATGGGGCAGTTCGAGCGGACGCTCATCATCGCGGACGAGGACAGCTACGTTCACTACATCGAGGGCTGCACGGCCCCGACGTACACCTCGAACTCGCTGCACTCGGCGGTGGTGGAGCTCATCGCCAAGCCGGGGGCGCGCATCCGCTACTCGACCATCCAGAACTGGTCGCACAACACCTACAACCTGGTGACCAAGCGGGGCCAGGCGCACGAGAATGCCACCATCGAGTGGGTGGACGGCAACCTGGGCTCCAAGCTGACGATGAAGTACCCGGCGGTGTACCTGGTCGGCGAGGGGGCGCGCGGTGAGATCCTCTCCGTCGCCTACGCCGGCGACGGGCAGCATCAGGACGCTGGCGGCAAGGTCGTGCACGCCGCGCCGAATACGTCAAGCCTAATAACCTCCAAGTCCATCTCGAAGGGCACCGGCCGTTCGACGTATCGCGGGCTCCTGAAGGTGCACGAGGGCTGCGTGAACTCCAAGAGCCGGGTCGAGTGCGACGCGCTGCTTCTGGATGAGCAGGCGCGGACGGACACGTATCCGTACATCGAGATCGAGGAGAAGAAGGTCAACACCGAGCACGAGGCAACGGTCTCGAAGGTCGGGGAGGACCAGCTCTTCTACCTCATGAGCCGCGGGCTCTCCGAGGAGGAGGCCATCGCGATGGTCGTCAACGGCTTCATCGAGCCGATAGCCAAGGAGCTTCCGCTGGAGTACGCCATCGAGTTGAACCGCCTGATCCAACTGGAGATGGAAGGCTCGGTCGGCTAGGGAGTCGAAGCCGCAGATCGAAGGGCAAGGTTTTGGTGGGGCGGGCTCTTCTTGAGTCCGCCCCTTTTTCAAGACGAAAGGTACATGGTGTGACAAAGCCGCTTGAGTTCCACGACAAGAACAGCGACAACGCTCATGGTGAGTCCCAGAACTGGCGGCGTCAGAACTACGAAGGTGGTTACTTTCTAAACTATTTTGGTCCTAGCAAAATTGTGTTGCACCGCAGCGCGTGTTGGCGTCATTTCGGCGACACTGATTGGGAGCGTGGTCGGGAAGGCTGGGGAAGCTTAACCCAGAACAAGAAACTGTGCTCTACAGATAAGCGAGAACTAGAACGTTGGGCTAGCAAGTATGGCAACTCGACATTGAAGCGGTGTCAGCATTGCATGTAGATCATGTTGGGTGGTCTCACTTTCGAGCCCGCCCTTTTCTTAGACAGGAGAAAGGTGATAAATGAGCGCGAACGGTGTGCCGGAGATTCTGAAAAACAGCATGAGCGCGGAGGCTGTGAAGGCCCTCTCGTCTTTCAAGGACGAGCCGGCCTGGATCTCGGAGAAGCGCCTCGCCGCGTGGCAGACGTTCGAGGAGCTACCGATGCCGACGATGCGCGAGGAGGAGTGGCGCTACACGGACATCGCCGATGTCAGGCCGGAGGACTTCACAGCCTACGTCCCGAGCCCGGATGTTTCTTCGGAGTCGGACCTGCCGGACGAGGTGCAGCGGCTGATCGAGGAGGGCGAGGAGAACTCGGCGCTGCTCGTGCAGCATAACTCCGAGACTTCCTACGTGAAGGTGGACGGCGAACTCTCGAAGAAGGGCGTCATCCTGACCGATCTGCACACCGCGCTGCGGGAGCACGAGGATCTCGTTCGGGACCGCCTGTTCGAACTAGTGCCGGAGGACTACGACAAGTTCGCAGCATTGAACGCGGCGCTGTTCGCCGGTGGGACGTTCCTGTACGTGCCGCGTGGGGTGGATGTGGAGGTTCCGATCCAGAGCTATAGGTGGATGGACACGAACGGAACCATCATGCCGCGCACGCTCGTGGTGGTCGAAGAGAACGCCTCGGTGACGTACCTGGACGAATACGCCTCGACCGGTACAGAGGAAGATGACGAAGCCTTCTCCAACGGCGCAGTCGAGCTTTTCATCGGGCAGGGCGCGAACCTACGCTACGTGTCGTTGCAGGACTTTGGCAGGAACGTGCTCCACTTCAACAACATCCGCAGCCACGCCGGGAAGGACGCCACGATCAACAGCCTCGTGGTCTCGCTCGGCGGCGAGCTTTCGCGCACGAACGTGGACGCGGGACTGGCCGAATCCGGGAGCGACTCGGAGATGCTCGGGCTTTATTTCGCGGACTCGGATCAGGTACTTGACCATCACACGCTCCAGGACCACCTCGCCCCGAACGCCCACTCCGACCTTCTCTACAAAGGCGCGGTGCGTGACGACTCGCTCGCCGTGTTCAGCGGCCTGATCCGGGTGGAGCCCGGCGCCCAGAAGACCGACGCCTACCAGACGAACCGGAACCTGATCCTGGGCGACGAGGACGCGATGGCCGTGAGCCTGCCGCGTCTGGAGATCCTGGCCGACGACGTGAAATGTTCACACGGCTCGACGACGGGACAGGTGGACGACGTGGAGCTCTTCTACCTTATGAGCCGTGGTATCCCTCGTATCGAGGCCGAGAAGCTCGTCGTGTTCGGGTTCTTCGGCGAGGTCACCAGCCGCATCCCTTTGACAAAGCTCAAGGAGAAGCTCGACCGGGCAATCGAGGCCAAGATCGGGCTCGGCTTCGAGGAGCGCGTAGCTTAAGAAGCTATGGCAGAGTTCCACAAGATAGCGAAGGCGGACGAGGTCTCGCCGGGCGAGATCCGGCAGTACACTGTCGAGGATCGTCCCGTCGCCCTATGCAACGTGGACGGAGAGTTCCACGCCTTCGAGGACATCTGCACCCATCAGTTCGCCCACCTCTCCGAGGGCGAGTTCAGTGGCAGCCGGGTGAGGTGTCCCTTGCACGGCGCGACCTTCGACGTGGTCACCGGCGAGCCGAAGAGCCTGCCCGCCGTCAAACCCATCCCCAAGCACGAGGTCAAAATCGAGGGCGGTAACGTCTACGTTGCCATGAACCCGAAAGAGGTCAAAGTCGGGGGCCGCCGACGGCGCAGGAGATAGCTTGTGAACGAGTCCGACTGGTGGGCTTTTCTGAAGGGTTACAGTCGGGAATTGCTGTCCGATGAAAGAGTGACAAACGATGCGTCCGCCAGGATCGCTACCGAATGGATGGGTTTCGACGGAGCGTCGGAAGCGGAAATTTCCGCCCTTGAGTCTCAGCTTGGTAAGCGGCTTCCGCCGTCTTACCGCAGCTTCCTGAGTGTCAGCGACGGCTGGCGGCATCCCGGCCCGTATATCTACGACCTGTGGCCGGTGGAGCAGGTCGCATGGTTTGCGGAGCGCAATCAAGAGTGGATCAACGCCTACGTGGAGCCACACGCACAACTCCCGTACCTCTCCGATGAGGAATATCTTGTCTACGGTGAGAAGCAAGACAGCGTGATGTTCCGTGCCAAGTATCTACAAGCGGCTTTGCAGATCTCGGACGAAGGCGACTCCGCCGTCTACCTGCTCAACCCGCAGGTGGTAACACAAGAAGGAGAATGGGAAGCGTGGTTCTTCGCTAACTGGTTGCCTGGTGCAGAGAGATATCGGTCCTTCCACGAGATGATGTATGCTGAACGCGAGAGCTTATGCCGTCTCAAAGCTGACTGATTGAGGAATACCAGCTCTGATTACCAGGAACATTTGTTCAAGCTAGTAAACTATGGTCGGAGACGGAATGTATGACGTAGCGGAGATCCGGCGCGAGTTTCCTATCCTCGAACGCGAGGTGAACGGCAAGCCACTCGTCTACCTGGACAACGCCGCAACTTCCCAGAAACCGCGGCGGGTCATCGAAGCGCTGACCGAGCACTACGAACGGCACAACGCCAATATCAAGCGTGGCGTCCATCGTCTCGCGGAGGAATCCACAGCCGCATACGAGGAGGCGCGCGAGAAGGTAGCGCGTTTCGTCAGTGCGCCAGTCGCAACAGGACTAATCTTCACCCGCGGAACCACGGAATCCATAAACCTCGTCGCCCACGCCTGGGGACGGAAGTATCTGGGCGAAGGCGATGAGGTAGTTCTGACCGAGTCCGAGCATCACTCTAACCTCGTGCCTTGGCAACTCGCGGCGCAGGCAACAGGCGCGAAGCTGCGATTCATCCCGGTTTTGGACGACGGGACGCTGGACGTGGAGGAAGCGGAACGCCTGATCTCCCGGAAGACCAAGCTCGTCGCCTGCATCCACGCCTCGAACGTGCTTGCGACGGTCAACCCTGTCGAGAGGCTGGCGGAACTCGCGCACGAGAACGGTGCGCTGATGCTGGTTGACGGGGCGCAGGGCGCGCCTCACTTGCCGGTGGACGTGCAGGAACTCGGCTGCGATTTCTTCGTGGCGAGCGGACACAAGATGCTGGGGCCGACGGGCGTGGGTTTTCTTTGGAGCAAGCCTGATATCCTGGAAGCGATGAACCCGTTCCTTGGTGGTGGGGAGATGATCCGGGAGGTCAACCTCGACCATTCCACCTGGAACGATATACCGCACAAGTTCGAGGCCGGCACCATGAACATCGCCCAGGCCATCGGACTCGGCGCGGCTGTGGATTACCTGGAGCACCTGGGCATGGACAACGTCAGGGAGCACGAACGGAGACTCGGCGAGTACGCATACCGGCGGCTCTCAGAGATCGAGGAAGTTACGATCTACGGCCCGGAGATAGGGCGAACGGGCGTACTTTCTTTCAATTTGCCAGAGGTGCATCCGCACGACCTCTCACAGCTTCTTGATGAAGACGGGATCGCCATCCGCAGCGGGCATCACTGCTGCCAGCCGTTGATGCGGCGTCTCGGCGTTGCGGCGACCAGCCGGGCGAGCTTCTACCTGTACAACACGCAGGAAGATGTTGATGCTTTCGTGGCGGCGGTCACGCGGGCGCGGGAGTTCTTCGAGGCGTTCGCATGATGCGCAACCTGTACACCCAGGTCATCATGGACCACTACAGGCGTCCCAGGAACCACGGTGAGATCGAGGGCGCTGACCTGCACGAACACCTCCTCAACCCCCTGTGCGGCGACGAGGTCACCATCTACGCCGTCTTCGACGGTGACACGCTAGCAGACGTGAAGTTCTCCGGGCGTGGATGCTCTATCTCCCAGGCTTCGGCCTCGATGATGACAGAGCGCCTCATCGGCAAGAACCGCGAAGAAGTCGGGGCCGAAATCTCCGAATTCAAAAACATGATGACCGGCGAGAGAGAGTTTCCCGAGGACGACGATCTCGCGGCCCTGAAGGGTGTGATCCAGTACCCTTCCCGCATCCGCTGCGCTACACTTGCCTGGACGGCATTCCAGCAGGGTCTCGAATGAATAGAAGAGGCTCGTAGAAATGATAGAGATTATTCCAAATCAGAGCGTATCCTTCCTCCCGTTTCATGCCGAACCTATGTCCGTTTGGGCCGAGGAATGTGACTTGTCTGGATTCCTTCATTGTTTGTTCGACCAGGACGCGACAATGACCAATGATTCAGGTGAAACCTTCGAAATCAATTACTCCAGTTACGGTAAGTACCTATTTGACAAAGGAGTTGAGAAGTTTGCCGTAACTTGTGGCAATTTTTACAATAACGCCTCCGAATCTTCGACTGTTCCTGCTACAGAAGGACAAGTGGAGCAGATACCCGGTTTTTGGGAAGATGGTAATTTTGGTCTGATCGCAAAGTACGCTATTGCCTGGGTGGTGTACTCAGTGCTGTACTATCTGAAAGTGCCTTCTTCTCTCTCGCTCACGTCCTGGAAACAGATACCGAGTTGAATTGCTCGATATTGTTGGCTTCAAACTTGTATTACAAGCAAGCACTTCAGATTCTGAGAAATCTTCTGGAAGAAGTGGTTGTAGAGATGCACTTCTGCGCTAATCGAAGTGCGTTTGATGATTGGAAGTCAGGAAACTTTCGCATGCCGCCTTTTCGCGGAAAGAGGGGTATGCTAAGACAACTTACCTCCGAAAAATTACTTCCAAAAGAGCTAGCTAGAGTCGCGAGTGATCTCTACGAAAATCTAAACGGTAGCATTCACGGAGCGGAAAACCGCTTGGTTCATAGGGGTATATTCGCCGGAAGCAGTGCAGGGCTTATCTTCAAGTATGAACGATTTGCAGAATGGGCTCAGTATTTCTCTAAGTGCGTTAACTTCGGCATTCAAGTACTGCGGCTGACTGTAAACTATTGGGCTCAGAACCGTCCTGATGATCGCATCCAGTGCAGCATTTGCCACCGAGAAGACTTCGATATCGAGAGAGACGAGTTCGCTAACCATTCATATCTTAAGCTAACTTGCCGTAACTGTGGTAGTTCGATGAATCTAAATTCGGAATGGGCAGCGCAAAGAGGTTACGAATAAATCATAAATGGACTTCTTCCCTACAATCACTCCACCGCGTTCGAAGTAATCGTTCGTCTCATTCGGCGGTTCGCATGTATGCGAATGGCGACTTTTCAGCAAGGTCTCGGAGAACGAAAATAGGAGGCTTTATGTTGCTAGAAGGTTCGTGTCACTGCCGGTCCGTGCGTTTCAGAGTCGAGTCGGACACACCGTATCCGTATCAGGCTTGCTACTGTTCGATCTGCCGCAAGACGGCCGGTGGAGGCGGATACGCCATCAACCTCGGCGCCGACGCCAACACGCTGGAGGTCGAGGGCGAGGAGAACCTCTCCGTCTACAACGCGAAGCTCTACGACAGTGGAGAACCGGACGAAGTCCCCGTCAGCGAGGAGGAGCGCAATTTCTGCCGCTTCTGCGGAAGCGCCCTGTGGGTCTTCTCCCCGAGCTACCCCGACCTCATTCACCCCTTCGCCTCGGCAATAGACACCCCGCTCCCGAGGCCGCCAGAGCGCGTGCGCCTGATGTTGAACTACGCTGCCCCGTGGTGCGAGATTCCCGACGACAGCAACGAGCTGCACTTCCCCGAATACCCGGAGGAGTCGCTGGAGGAGTGGCACCGCCGCCACGGCCTGTTCGGATAGCTTTTCCCCGCGCAAACGCACTGTATAATTCCCGCGCCGGGGTGGCGAGGGAAAGCGAGGAGCCGTTATGGACGCCGATACGGGACGGACGGATGGGGCCAGCCGCTGGGACTTTTCCAGCCTCAGCGCGCTATTTCTGAACTGCACGCTCAAGCGCTCGCCTGAGATGTCTCACACGGAGGGGCTGGTCAGGATTTCGCGCGCGATCATGGAGAAGAACGGGGTCACCGTAGAGGAGCTGCGCCCCGTGGACTACGACATCGCCCCCGGCGTCTGGCCGGACATGAAGGAACACGGGTGGGAGAAGGACGACTGGCCGGAGATCTACGAGAAGGTCAAGCGGGCGGACATCCTCGTTGTTAGCTCCCCGATCTGGCTCGGCGAGAAGTCTTCAGTCTGCACCAGGGTCATAGAACGCCTCTACTCCACCTCCAGCGACCTGAACGAGGCCGGCCAGTACGCCTACTATGGGCGCGTTGGCGGATGCCTCATTACCGGCAACGAGGATGGGGTCAAGCACTGCTCGATGAACATCCTGTACTCGCTGCAGCATCTGGGGTATGTGATTCCTCCGCAGGCTGACGCGGGTTGGATCGGGGAGGCCGGACCCGGTCCCTCTTATCTGGACCCCGGCTCCGGAGGCCCGGAGAACGACTTCACGAACAGAAACACCACTTTCATGACCTGGAACCTCATGCACCTGGCGCGCATGATCCGAGACGCCGGTGGCATCCCCGCCCACGGGAACCAGAGGTCCGAATGGGAGGCCGGCTGCCGCTTCGACCATCCCGTCCCCGAATTCCGGTAAACGTTCGGTCGTGCCGCAGATCAAATCACGCCTGAAGCCTCAGCCTCTCTATCTGGTCTCCGACGAGCACCGATTCGTGTACTTCATCGTGCAGAAGGTCGCGTGTTCGAGCATCAAGACGGCCCTACTGCCTTTCTTCGCCCTGGATACGGCGCCATACGGGAGAACGTTGCGGGATGGCTCCCGAATCGTAAAGGTCCACGAACTCTTCGACGGCACGGATCACCAGATTCGCAGGGCGCGTTTCGTCCGGGGGCTGGACAAGGGCATGTACCGGGACCACTTCAAGTTCGCGTTCGTCCGCAATCCGTGGGACCGGCTCGTGTCGCTGTACTTCCAGAAGATAGCCGGAGCCGGGCGCGACTATGGCGGCCCTGACCTGAACCCGGCCGGTGTGGAAGGAAGGTTCTACCGGGGCATGCCGTTTGCGGAGTACATCGAGGCCGTGTGCGCCACGCCGGACGAGGAAGCGAACCCTCATTTCCGCTCGCAGCACCTGGTGGTCTGTCCGCGGGTAGACGGGGAGATCGCGGCTGACTTCGTGGGGCGCTTCGAGAGCCTGCCGGACGACTTCTCCCGCGTGGCGGGCATGATCGGGGCTCCAGACCTCGAACTTCCGCACCGCCTGCGTTCCAAGGCCAGGAAGAAGCAGCCGTACTCGGATTTCTACGATGCCAGGCTCAGGGATCTCGCCGGCAAGAGGTTCCGGGAGGATATTCAGACCTTCGGCTACTCGTTCTAGCGTCTCCCCGAGACTCCTGCTCCCCAGCGCGTGGATGGCGGCGCCTTTCACCCCGCAACTCCAGCGTGCGCTTGGCGAGGAGATCCACGAAGCTGAGGATCAGGCCGAGCCCGACGAACAGGTAGATGATCGTGAAGATCTTTCCGAACGCGGTCGAAGGAGCAAGGTCGCCGTAGCCGACGGTCGTCAGCGTGACGGAGCTGAAGTAGAAGGCGTCGAGCAGGCTCCATCCTTCTACGTGCCAGTAGAACAGCGTGCCGGACAGAAGGGTCAAGACCACGAGGAAGAGCAGAACCTGGAACTCGGGGTCCTTGAAGGAGTAGACCAGCGCCCGCAAGAGCCGAAACAGGGTGAATACGAAATGGATCATAACTTCCTCCTCCCACGCGCTATCCGGGAGACAGAGCCTACCTCAGAACCCAGGTGTCCTTGATCTTGCCCCCGCTGGAGACGTTGACCAGCTTGCTTCCCGGTGCCGCCACCCGCGTCATGGCGCCAGGCACGACCTCGACGGTCTCCTCGTCCGGCGCGAGGGCATGTACGCGGTAGTCGGCGTGGGAGTCGCGGAGGATGAACTCGCAATCGCGCGTGTCGCAAAGTACGTGAGTCGAGAAGTCCACCACCTTCTGGGCGACGTATTCGATGGGATCTTCCTTGACCTGCCGGCGGAATTCCTCGACGGCCTCACCGGTTTCTTCCGGGCCGATCATCACGTCTTTGCCGCCCCAACCGCTGCGGCTCTTGACGACGAGGTCTCCGAAGTTGTCCATGACGTAGCGGCGGTCTTCCTCGACGGCCAGCGAGAACGTCTCGACGTTCTGGATGACGGGCTCCTCACCGAGGTACGTTCGGATCATCTCTGGTATGAACGGATATACGCCCTTGTCGTCGGCGATGCCGAGGCTTGGTGCGAAGATAGCGTGGACTTTTCCCGTGGCCTGCGCCCGGACGAGGCCAGGGATGTCGTCGTAGATCCTACCGCTCTCGATGCGCTCGTAGATTATGTCTATGCGGCGTCCGCTGCCCTTGTGGATCAGGAACCCATCCCGGTCCAGCTCCACCTCGTGCCGCTCGGCCAGGATGGCGTCGAGCTCGCTGGCGAAGACGTTGTGGTCCAGGTAGTACTGGTCGCCGGGACCGGCGGAGATGATGGCGAGGGTGGGATCGGAGGCCGGGGAGGCGGCCCGGATCACCTCACCAAAGCGCCTCATCAGGCCGTCGAGCGGGCGCACCCCGAGCGCAGCGTAAGATTCTGGGAGCACGCCTGCGGTGACGCCGCGCGTCAGGAGCATGGGCTCGATGCCGACGGGCATCTTGGCGTTGTCCTCGATCACCACGTACTCCCAGCCCTCCGCACCCCCAGCGGGCCGCTCCACGGCGACGAGGTCGAAGCCCATCTGCCGGTTGGGAACGCTACCGAGCCTATCCGGTGAATCCGGATCGTAGAGCGCGCTGCTCTCCAGCACCTCTTTCGGAACGATCTCCTGCTTCCCGGCCTCCAGGCGGCGCAGGAACTCGTTGATGGCGAGCATCCGCTGGGACAACCCTTTCTCGATGACGGCCCAATCGGTGGCCGGGATCAGGCGCGGAACGTAGTCCGTCGGGTGGCTCTTGTCTTCGCCCATGATGCCGAGGTCCCGCTGTGTATCCAGCAACTGCCCGTGGGCCCGCTCCGTCCTCCGGTCCCACTCCCCCACGCCCATCCGCTCCATCTCATCCAGCACCGGCGCGTATAGGGATAGCGGCTTGCCGTCTGCGGCGAAGACCTCATTGGGGCTGGATTGCTCGCGCTCGAACCTCACGATGAAAGAATAGCGGCATTACGGGATGCGCGCTGCGGCCCGCCGGCCAAATCTCTCAGGCGAATATCCCGACGAGGGCGCAGGGAGAGCCGAGCAGGAAGGAGAGCGAAAACGTGATGGCGAAGAAAACGTTCTCTTCGGAGATGTAGGAGTAGATGCGGCGGTAGTGGGCCATAAGCAGCACGGAGGGCAGTGCCACGCCGCCCATCAGGATGGCCGTGACCCTGAGAGTGCCCACGGCTCCCAGCCATGCTACAACCCCCTGTGAGTTCAGAAGCAAGAGCCCGAACCAGTCCATGCCGAGCATGAGGGAGATGCCGAAGATCACGATCAGGGCGCGGAAGATCGAGCGCGGAAAGAGCGGGCCACGCACCGGGGCTTCGGGTTCCTGGTCATCTTCGTAGAAGAGCGGCCTCGACTTGCGGCCCTGCATGAGCTTCAGGAAACTTCCGGCCGGGTCCATCCCGAGATGATAACGCACCATTTCATCCAGGGACGTGTCGTGTGGAGTTCTCCCGTCAAGCGCCTTGAGGCACGAGATTACTGGCCCCTGTTCCCCTCATGCTCCAGGATTTCGTTCAGGGTGGATCCGAGTTCCCGCAGCCGTTCTTCCCCGAGCAGGGCGTCCCGCGCGTCGTCGAGATCCGGATAGCCAAGAGCGCCGTGCGTTCCGCCCCCAGCCATACCTCCTCGACTTCACTGTGGCCCGCGCGGCAAACGTTCAGGATGTCCTCGGAAACAATCGCCGGATCTGCTGCGCCAGCTCCTGACCATGTGCGCCAACACGCTGATGCCCGCTGAGGCCAACGCTGCCTGTGGCGATGCCTACTGCAACGTCTACAAGGAGCAGGTCACGCCAGCTCTTCCTTGAAGCCCTGGCGCCACGAGGGGTAGCGCAACTCCCAGCCGAGCTCCCGCCTGGCTTTGGCGTTGGAGAAGCCCCGCCCCTCGGTCATCATCGCCACCGCCAATTCCCCGGCCAACAGCCGGGCCAGCCACCTGGGGACCCGCATCGGCCGCTTCGCGCCCGCGCACGCAGCCAGATACGGCAGCCACTCGCTGACCGGGGCCGGCTCGTCGTCCACGATGTTGAACACGCCCTTCGCTTTTTGCTCCACGGCCAGGACGGTGGCGCTCGCCGCGTCGTCGAGGTGCACCCACGAACTGTAGCCGGCGCCGTCCCCGACGAGCGGGAACTGCCGCTTGCGCACGAGCTCGACCTGGTCGTCGGTGGCTCCTGGCCCGTAGAACCCGCCGTATCGCAGGATCGCGCCACCGGCTCTCACGACCGCGTCCTCGACGTGGCGGATCGCCTCCATCACCGGCTGCGCCGCTGTCCCTTCCATCGGGTCCAGCGGGTCCTTCTCGGTCTTCACCCAGCCGCCTTTGCGGAGGCCGTTGAAGCTGCCGAAGCTCTGTGCGACGAAGTGGGACACGCCTGCCGCCTCAGCGGCGCCCAGCAGGTGATCCGTCCCCTCGGTACGCAGCCGGTTGGTGGTGGCGAACCATCGGTCCATGTGCTTCATATCCGGCTTGCCGGCGTGTGCAGGGTTGATCGCGGTCATCTGGTGCATGACCGTGTCCGGCATGGCCGCAGCCACCGCCTCACCTACCGACGCCGAGTCCAGCCCGTCCATCACGGCGCCCTCTGCGCCCAGTTGAGCCAGCAAGTCCAGCTTGCTCGCGCTCGTCGTGGTGGCCGTCACCTGATGGCCCCTTGCCACGAGCTGCGGCACCAGCCGCCGCCCCAAAACCCCTGTCCCGCCTGCCACGAACACCCGCATAACCATCACCTGCCTGATCCCAGAATTGACTTTTAGTCTAGAGACGAGACAGCCCGGCCGTCTGTGACGTTGGGAGGGAAAACCGCTGCGGGCAGGGAAGCATGCCACAGGGAAGGGTTTGCCTTCAGCCGGATGGGCCGCCGACTTGAGTTCCGCTATGGGTCGCGCTTTTCGTGGCCAGGTTTGGGGTGGGTTCCCAAAGGCTACTGCCTGAGGAAGCCTCCTTCGGAGTCTATGACCTGGCCCGTGATCCAGGCCGCTTCATCGCTGGCCAGGAAGGCCACCAGCCTCGCCGCGTCCTCCGGCTGCCCGACCCTGCCGGACGGAAACCTCGCCGCGAGTTCGCGCTGGAATTCATCTCCCATCCAGCCCGTGTCCGTGGGACCTGGGTTGACGGCGTTTACCGTGATGCCCTTGTGGCCGACCTCGGCGGAGAGGCTACGGGTGAACGCCTCGATGGCTCCCTTGGATGCGGCGTATGCTAGCTCTCCCGGCATCGGGCCGATTGACTGGCCTGAGGTGAAGTTGACGATCCTGCCTCCCGCCCCAGCCTCGAAGCGCCGGGCGAACAGCACGCTGAGCAGCGCCATCGCCCGCACGTTGACGGCGTGGTGGGCATCGAGCGTCGCCGCGTCGAGGTTCTCAAAACCGTCGCGGGTCGAATGCGCCGCGTTGTTCACCAGGATGGATGGCCGCCCGAGCGTCTGTTCGGCGCCGTCCAACAGCATCTCAGGCGCATCGGGACGGGAGAGGTCCAACTCCATCTCCCCAGCCCTCACCCCCATCCCCCGCAACTCTTCGAGCAGCGCGTCCGGCCCACCGTCCATCGCGTAGCTCATCTCGCGGTCGTAGGCGCCCCAGTGCGTGAAGAAGACGTCGGCGCCTTTCGCGGCGAGCGCCACGCACACGGCGGCCCCGATGCCCCGACTGCGGCTCGCCCCGGTAACGATGGCGACGCGTCCACGGAGTTCGCTCCGGCGATTCGTCAGGCCGGGCTCTGGGTCGAAACTTTCTGTGGTTCGGGTCTCTGGCATGGTTTGTCCCCTGGGGTAGCGTTTGAAGAACGGGTGGAAGTTTAGATCCGCGGGCGCGGATCTTCTCCCGTAAGACCTATGCCAGTGTGTTGCCCATGACGGGAAAGCTAGCAGCCCTCGATTCCCGGCACAAGGTTTGCCTCGAATCCTGGAACGCTAATTCAGCCGGTCCACTGCCTTATGGGCGGGGTGATAGTGCCTCTGGCGGTCCTGAAGTCTAGAATGGTCCGATCTCGACTTCCAATTTACTGGGAAGGTGGTTGATGGGCGAACGGCGGGCGGAGAAGAGTAACCTGGACGACAGCGCGGTTCTGGAGTCCGTGACCTCGCAGTGGTGGACTTTCTCGTCGCTCGTGCCGCTCTTGACGGGCACGCTCTGGCTGTGGCTGGCGGCGGTGAACGGCCTGCCGGCGGTTCTGCTGGGGGCAGCGCCTGGAGCGTTGTTGCTCGGCACCGGGCTCTCGGGGCTGCTGTGGGCCGTGGAATCCAGGACGTTCCAGTACATGGCGCTGGCTTCGGTCGTCGGTGGGATACTCTCGCTGCCCGCGATCTTCCTGTTCGGCCCGCTGACGGCGCTGGTGCTGGGGCTGGGCTCGGCGGTTAGCTTTCTGGCTACAGGCTATCTGGCCCTGGGACGGCACCGCTGCCCGGCCGGGGTGCCAACACCAGGTACGAGCCCCGGTCTCGCCGCCCGGGCGGCGCTGAACGAGCTGATGATGTGCGTTCTCATCCTCACGAGCTGGCCGCTCGCTGTCGGCCACGTGGCCACCCGCATACACCGCGAGGCCGCGGAAGCCTACCCGCTCTTCAAGGAGAAAGGCTGGTTCTCTGAGCCCCTGTCGTACCACAGAGCACCGCCGCCGCTCGAAGATCCCGAAATCGAGTTCATCGAGCACAGGGGACGCGAGATCGAATGCCTGACCTTCGAGAGCGGCTACGAGCCGCATCCCGAGGAGCCGGGACGCGAGCGGTGGCTGTCGCACAAGCACAACCCGACCGCGCGGGCCTGGATCCTGCGCCACCAGAGAGAGCAGCGGCCGTGGTTGATCTGCGTCCACGGCATCAGGATGGGCACCCTGAACAAGAGTCTGATCCGCTTCCAGCCAGAGTACCTGCACGAGGAGCTTGGGCTTAACCTGATCATGCCCGTCCTCCCCATGCACGGCCCGCGTGACCCAAGCGGCATCATCAGCGGCGAACGCACGCTCTCCGGTGACGTGATGGACACGCTGCACACGGGCGCGCAGGCAGTCTGGGACCTCAGGCGTATCATCTCGTGGCTGCGCGAGAGCGAGGGCGCGGAGGCTATCGGGGCGCTCGGTCATTCGCTGGGCGGCTACACCGTCTCGCTGCTTGCTTCCGTTGAGGATGACCTGGACTGCGTGATCGCGGGCAACCCCGCCGTGAATCCGTCGCACCTGTTCTGGACCAACACGTTCGCCCTCGCGATTCACTCTTTGAGCGCCCAGGGCACCCGCGAGGAGACCTTCAAGGCGCTGCTCAAACCCGTCTCCCCGCTCGCCCTGGAGCCGCTGGTGCCCTACGAGAACCGGGCCATCTTCGCCGGGGTGGTGGACCGCGTAGTCCCTCCGGTAGAGGCGCACAGCCTGTGGCGGCACTGGGGCAAGCCGCGCATAGACTGGTATCAGGGCGCGCACCAGCGGTTCATCAAAGCCCCCGAAGGCCGCGGGGTTCTCGAAGATACCCTCCGCGAAGCCGGCATGCTCCCGAAAGAGAAGACCGGAACCGCGTCGCAGAGGTAGCTACTCGACCGGGACGGTGCGTTCCGGGGCGTGGGTCGCGGCCTCCCGGAAAGCTTTGAGCGAGGCGTCCGGGTCCATGCCGGAGGCCCGGAGGAGATCCACGGCCGTACATTGCACCTGCCCGACGAGGACGCTGGTCTCCAGGTCATGGCGCTCTTCCAGGACGATGGTCGCCTCCTCGGCGGCCCGCAGCGCAAGGCGGCGGGTGTGCGGCGGGTGTTCCGGGCTCTCCAGAAACTCTCCCAGGGCCTCCACGGCGCGGGCGAGGTCGGAGATGGTCTCCGCCAGCCGCTCCGGCGTCTCCCTCTCCTCCCGTACCATGCTCACGGCGGCGCGGGCGAGCACGCGGGTGTTGCGGACAGCGAGGTCGAGCTGGTCAGCGGCGGTTGCGTAGTAGCCGAGATGCCCGAGATCCCGGCGCCGGGGCGGGGAGATCCGAACGGTCTTGTAACCGGCGTCGAGTGCTTCCTTCAGCTCGCCGACCCGCGCGTCCATCTTGCGCGCCCGGTCAAGCGCCCGCTCGGCCATCCCGAGGTCGCCTGCAAGAAGCGCGGTCTTCGTCTCCTCCAGCACGGAGGCAAGCTCCCCGAAGATCGGATGCGCCGCTCGCTCCACGATGTGCCGTGGGCTATTGGGGAAGATCGCGGTGATCGCCAACGCAACCCCGCTGCCAACGAGCGCGTCCACGAACCGCTCCGGCGACGTACCGTAAGTGGACGGGTCCAGCATCACCGTGAAGAGCGCTGTGACCCCCGCTTCGGTAACGAGCAACGTCGCCCCGTTGAGGAGCACTGCAGCCCCCATCGCCAGCGCGACGACAACCGCGATCTGGACCGGCCCCGTCCCGATGACGGCGACGATGAGGTCAGCCACCGCCAGCCCACACGCCACACCAAACACCAGCTCCACAGCCTGCCGCCCCTCCCTGCCGACAGCCACGCCGAGCGAGACGACAGCCGCAATCGCCGCGAAGAAAGGCCGCTCGTGTCCAAGCACCACCGTCGCCAATGTCCACGCCAGACTCGCCGCCACAGCAGTCTGCACTATGGGCCAACCCCTCGCCCGCAACCGCCCGAGCGCCGCCTCGGATCGCTGCCTTATCACCGAGATCCCGCTCATCCTCGCCCTCGCAAACCGCTCCGCAGATGTAGCCATATCCATCGCCGTTCACCTCCTGCCAGCCGCCTCATCCGCCACTCAGGCCAGTATCTATCTGCTTTCAGCATATAAAGGCGAAGCTAACACCACTGCAGCATGGTTGCAACAGGAAATGACCAGCTATTTCAAACTGTTACCAGACTGTTGCGAATAGCTACTAATTGCAGGCAAAGGACATTACAGTAACCAAGCGATCAGATCCCAAGCGAGGTGGCTCAATCGAGAAATATGCTATATCTATACTCTCGTCATTGAACCTTATAGTCTGCTCCAGATTCGCCACGGTTCGTCTAGCGTAGTGGGATTATGATCTCTCAATCTCCTTGATGACCCAATCGAACGTTTCAAAGAATTGCTCTAGAGCTGTGTCATTATCGAGAACAGATAAGGAGATGCTCGGACGTCGTTCGATGGCATCGGTCGGTATCGAAACGTCCGGGATAGAGTTCAAACGGTTCAGAAGTTCGATTCGTTTTTGCTCGGAGCTGAATGGCTCTTTATAGGCGTACCATTGGAAGTAGATTTCAACGGTTCCATTCGTCCAGGTTGCCAAGATTTGGTGCCTTTTCTGTCCGTGCATCAGGAAAGGGACAAATGAACCGTCAGATTTTCCCTTGCCCCACCAAATGTCTGTTGTCTTGGGGCGCATCCAGTCAAGTATTCTCCTGGCGACCGTAGCTTCTTCGATCCCTTGGCTTTTCTCCAAGTGCTCAAAAAAAGATTCTTCATCCCATTGCATACCCGCGGTTGTGCCGACAGACTTGATTCGTTCCGCTTGTGCTGTCTGGCCGATTACGCGAGGTACGAAGGCTCTAAAATCTTCTGAGACATGCTGTCTCATTTCGATGGCAAGAACTTCCGCAGGATTCATCTGCTCGTTCAGAAACTCTACGATACGCCGCAATTCAGCAGGGATCTTGTCCGCCACGAAGATCAGGCGTACTTTTCCGGCCCGTAAGTTGGTCGCTGCCCTCCGCCAGAAGTCCTCCGGATCGAGTTCTTCCAGGCCGAAAACTTCGAGCAGTGTTGTCTCTGGATCTTGGCCGTTGGCTCCGCAGTTCGCCTCGAACGTCGAGCGCAGTCTTTCGAGCGGCCAGTACATGATCCCGTTCGCTGCATAGTCGAGCATCTGGGCCACGACTTCCCGACGGACGCGGGTGTCGGTGCTCCGCTTGACTTCGACGATGGTCGGGATGGCGTCCTGATCCAGGAACAGATGGTCCGCCGACCACCGATCGCCGCTGCCTTCCTCGGATGGCACTCCCATCTCGCGTGAGATCAGCAACCATTTGCGCGGCTCGGCATCATTTATCTGGTCACCAGCGAGGAGGTCGGGATGGTCCGCTAGATACCCCTGTAGCAGGTCTTCGGTGTCGTAGGGATGTTCTCTCATTTCGACCAATCCCTTGTCGTCTCGCATCAGGTAGATAATCCCGCTCATCGAAGCTCCTTTCTATGCAGCTCTGACCTCTATGTACTCGCTGCTTGACGAGGGTTCGGGGATCGGTAATCCATCCTCGCGCAGACTCTCCAAGTGCAGTTCGACGGCTTCTCCGATCAGGCTCAAAGCCTCTTCCTTGGTCTCGCCCACAGCGACACATCCCGGAAGATCGGGCACGTAAGCACCAACCCTGGCCTCGCCTCGCTCCAGTATCACCATGTAGCGTATTAGCCCTTCCCCTGGAACTCGTTCACATCATAGCAACTCTCCTCTCGCCACCATCTGAACCTTACCGCCGACTTCGACGGCGATGCCTTCTGGTGACTTCTCAGCACGGAGGTAGAGCAAAGATGGGCGTCCGATCTCGTATCCTTGCTCCAGCCGCACGTCAACGGGGCCGTCGCCGAGGTAGCGATGCTCCGCGAGGTAGGCGGCCAGGCACCCGGCCGCGCTGCCTGTAGCGGGGTCCTCAGGGACGCCGAGATCGTCGGCGAACATACGGGCTGCGAGGTCGTTCTCAGATTCGTGCGGCTCGGGGCAGAAGATGTAGAGGTTGGTGCTTCCCGCGGCGTCGGCCAGCTCGCGGTACCGTTCCCGGTCCAGCCGGCACCGTTTCAGGGCTTCGAGGTTCTTGAGCGGGATGATGATCGCGGGGAGACCGGTGGAGACTACCTGGACGGGATGGCCTGCGCCGATGTCGGCTGCTTCGAGGCCGATGGTGCGCGCCGCCAGGGAGGAATCCAGGATGTCGCCGAGTTCGGGAGGGCGCTGGCGCATCCAGAGCACGTCCCCGAAGGTCACGGGGATGAGTCCCGCCGCCACATCGAGGGCGACATCGCCAGCAACCGGGGACAGGAGTTCCTCGCGGATCACGGCCGCCGTTCCCAGCGTGGGATGACCAGCGAATGGAATTTCGCTGCCTGGTGTGAAGATGCGAACGGGGTAGCCGCCGTCTACCGCCTCCTGCGAGAGGACGAAGCTCGTTTCGGAGTAGCCGAACTCCTGCGTTATCTTATGCATCTCATCTCCCGTGAGGCAATCCGCGTCGAGCACCACGGCGAGCTGGTTTCCGGCGTATTTCCGCTCGGCGAACACGTCCACTATATGGAAGGGTAGGCTCATCTCCGTCTCCTAGCCGTAGTCCGGGTCGCTGCGGGCCATGATCATGACCCCGATGAACATTTTGTAGGCTGTCGCGTAGTCGTCGTGGGTCCAGGTGACGATCCGGTCTCCCTTGCGTTCCAGTTGCGGGAAGTGGAGTACGCTCGCCGCTGTGCTGGTGGTGGCGAACTCCACGGCGAAGGTGCAAGGGCCTTCCGGGACGTAAGCGACAAATTCATTCGCGGCGGAAATGGCGTTCGCCGCAGTCTCCTGGATCACGGTTCGCGCCGCGTCCGGCGAGAGGCATCGCGCCGTATACCGGTCTATGGCCGTCTACACCCTGGCCGTTCTCACGCCTTCGTAGAGAGACTCTGCCTCCGCGCACGTATGGTCGTCGCCGGTGACTAGGCCGATGGGGATGCCGAGTGAACCGGCGAAAGCGGCGTTCATGCGGGCTTCGCTGCACGGTTCGTCGTTCAACTCGACCCCAATCACCTCCGCCGGGCTGCTGTACGTGTGGCTGAGGACGCCCTCGACCCCGGCGCGGGCGTGGTAACCGACGAAGAAGGCAACGTCCGCGCCCTCGACACCCTCCATCATCACCAGCGGCTTGCGCTGGCCCACGATCACCTCGGCCCGTGGATCGAGGTCCTCCAGCACCAGGTTCCGCAGGCCATCGTGGGCCTCGTTTACTATGAAGTCTGACGCGCCTGCCCGTCCTGCGCCGTCTATGGCGGCGTTCACGTCGGCGGTCAGGAAGTGCCGGAACCGTTCGTAGCGGGGGCGGCCAGGTATCACGTCGTCGGGGTGCGTTACCCCTGTGACGCCCTCCATGTCTGCCGATATGTAGACTTTCATAGATCCCCTCCCCAAAGCTGTTATGTGATCCAGATCAAACCAGTGTACAATTTACGCATGACGATGTTTCGCTATGGGCGGACGCACTTCGAGGAGGGACAGTACGTCAGGCGCGTTGACGCCGTGCCCGGAGATAAACGAGACCCCGTAGTACGCATCGTCGAGGATCTGGGGACCATCGAAATCCCATGCGGCAAGGTGGACTGCCGGGCCAACTGCATCGAGTACGTCGTCCGCTCCGCCCGCAAGAGCGAGGACTACGCCCTGGCGGAATGCAAGCTCTCCCCGCTCGTCAGCATTATCTAGCGGTCAGTCGTCGGCCCTTTGCGTTTTTGCTGATCGCTGAAAGCTGATGGCCAATTGCTAGAAATCTTCGTCGTAAGTCTTCTGCAAGAGCGGGCGCCCGGTTTCGTAGAGGCTGAGCAGGTGACCGCCACCAACCGGGGAGAGGAACAGGCCAGTAAGGCCAGCGGGCAGGAGGTCGCGGAAGATGGTCCAGGCGATGAGGAGGGGTGTTCCGGTGGGGAAGTTGGATGCGTTTATGAGCTTGAGCGGGTCGAGGGTATCGCCAGACGGGAGCAGCCCCGCCGAGTATGCGCCCAAAGTGAGAACGCCCGAGATCAACCCCATCGTGAGCCCGAGCCCGAGGCTGAGGGCGAGCCGGGTTCCGCCGGAGGTCTGCGCTGATCCCGTCCGCCTTCTCGACAGCAGGATGCCGCCGAAGACGGGACCGGAGATGAGGCCGGCCACCAGCCCGACGCCCATATAGAACAGGGCGAGTACCGTCCTGTCTCCCCCGTCAAGCGTGAGCAGGATGAGTGGGCTCGGGAACAGCGACTTCACGATGGCGAAGGCCACCCCGTAGACCGCCCCGATGCCGAGCAGGCGAAGCGCGGTCACACGCCCCCCGAATCTCCGCTGTGGAAAATCGTAGTCACTGCCGCATAACTTATCCCGCCGCGCGCCGTGTGTCAGCAAGAAATTTCACGCGGCGCGGGCGGGTCCTCGTTCGCGTCTACTCCCCCCCTGCCGCAGCCTCTTCGCTGCGGTCGATCCAGACCGTCTTGGCGCTGACGAACTCGCGGATGCCGAAGTGGGACAGCTCGCGCCCGTAACCCGAGTTCTTGACGCCCCCGAACGGCGCTTCCGGCGTGGACTCGGTGATGTGGTTTATGTACACCATGCCGGCCTCTATCTCTTCGACGAAACGGCTCTGTTCTCCCCCGTCCGTGGTCCAGGCGCTGGAGCCGAGGCCGAAGTCCGAGTCGTTGGCGATGCGGATGGCGTCGTCTATATCGCGCACCCGGAACATGGAGGCGACGGGGCCGAAGATCTCCTCCCGGTAAGCCGGAGAGTCCTCCGGGATGTCCGCCAGCACCGTCGGCGGATAGAAGTTGCCCGGCCCATCCAGCGGTTTGCCGCCGGTGAGCACGCGGGCCCCGGCCTCGACCGACTTGCGCACCTGCCCGTCCACGTCCTCCAGGATGTCCGGCGTGGCGAGCGGACCCATGTCCGTGTTCTCGTCCATCGGGTCGCCTACCTCGAGCGCGGCCATCGCGTCCACGTAGCGGCGCTCGAACTCCTCGGCCACGTCTTCGTGGACGATTATCCTCTTGGCGTTGATGCAAGACTGGCCGTTGTTGAGGGTGCGCGAGGTGACGGCCGCCGTGACCGCGGCGTCCATGTCGGCAGAGGGCATAACGATGAAGGGATCGCTCCCCCCGAGCTCCAGCACGCTCTTCTTGATGTTCTCCCCCGCCTCGGAGCCGACCTGCCGTCCCGCGTCTTCGCTGCCGGTGAGCGTCGCTGCCCGCACGCGCGGGTCGTCTATCACGGCCTGCACCTGCGACGAGCCGATGAGCAGCGTCTGCACCGCTCCTTCCGGGAAGCCCGCCCGGCGGATGATGTCCTCGATTGCCAGGGCGCACTGGGGCACGTTCGAGGCGTGCTTGAGGAGGATGACGTTGCCGGCCATCAGGGCCGGGGCGGCATGCCGGAAGACCTGCCAGAACGGGAAGTTCCAGGGCATGACCGCCAGGATCGGGCCCAACGGCTGGTAGTGGATATACGCTTCGGCGCCATCGACCTCGATCTTCTCGTCCGCCAGAAATCTTTCGGCGTTCTCCACATAGTAGCGGCACCCGCGGGCGCACTTCTGGGCTTCGGCGGTCGCGGCGGCGAGTGTCTTGCCCATCTCGCCCGTCATGAGACGCCCGAACTCTTCGGCTTCATCGTCCAGGATCTCCGCCGCCCGACTCAACATCCCTGCCCGCTCGGCGAACGATGTCTTGCGGTACTCCCGGAAAGTTTCTATTGCGCGCTGGAGTTTTTCGTCTATCTGATCTTCCGTCAGCGCGTCGAAAGCCTTTATCTCTTCGCCCGTTGCCGGGTTTATGCTCTTTATAGCCACGCTCTCCTCCTCGTATCCTGTTCCGACCTTACAGCAATGATATACGCTTTCAAGATTGCATACCCTGCGTCTTTGTTCCCCAATCTCACGGATACAATCAGTAGTCATGAGTGCTGATCCAGCCATCAACCCCGAAGAAACCCGGCGTATCCTGCAAGAAAGGGTGCGGGCCGCTGGCTTCGACCTGATCGGCGTGACTAGTGCGGAGCCGCTAGAGCGTGGCGGTGGGCGGCTGCGCGAGTGGCAGGAGGCCGGGATGGCCGCGGACATGGGCTACATGCAAAGGCCCGTGGAGTTGCTCTCGGATCCGAAGAAGCTCCAGAAGAGCGCCAAGAGCGTCGTCTCTCTGGGCGTCTCGTACTATCCGGGCGAGCATCCCGAGAACACTGGAAATGGTGGCCGGGTGGCGAGATATGCATGGGGACGGGACTACCACGAGGTCATCAAGGCGCGGCTGTTCCGGTTGCGGGAGGAGTTGGAGGAAGAGCTTGGAGTGAAGATCAAAGCTCGCGGGTTTACGGATGCGGTGCCGCTGCTGGAGCGCTCCGCGGCCCAGCGCGCGGGGCTCGGATTCTTCGGGCGCAACGCCTGCCTCATAAACGGCGAGATGGGCTCGTATTTCTTTATCGCGGATCTGATCTTGGACCTCGACCTGGAGCCGGACGCTTCGGGAACCGGAACCTGCGGACGCTGCACCCGCTGCATGGACCGCTGCCCGACCGGCGCCATAAAAGCTCCCGGCGTGGTAGACGCCAGGCTGTGCATCTCGTACCTGACCATCGAGAACCGGGGAACCATCCCCCGCGAACTGCGCCCGCTAATCGGTGACTGGGCCTTCGGATGCGATGTGTGCCAGGAAGTCTGTCCGTACAACAAAACGAAGGCAGTGAGGAGCCGGTGGCCCGAGTTCTCGGAAGAGGCAGGGACGGGTCCTTACCTGGACATCGTGGAGGTTCTCGGCATCCGTACCGACGAGGCGTTCGAGAAACGTTTCTCGGGGACGCCGCTTACCCGTCCCGGGCGAGACGGGCTTCTGCGGAACTGTTGCGTGGCCGCCGGGAACCTAAAGATGGAAGAGGCGGTGGCGGCCCTGATCCTGGCCCTGCGTGTGGACCATTCCCCGCTCGTGAGGAGTCATGCGGCGTGGGCGCTGGGTGAGATCGGTGGTTCCGAATCGCTGGCGGCGCTGCGGGATGCCGCTGGCGATGAACGGGATCTGGATTGCCTGGAAGAGATCGGGCAGGCACTGAGGAGGGCGTGGGACCGGACGGAATCCGTAGGTTAGAATAAGGGGACGATGGCGGACCTTGTCAACTACTACGAGGTGCTCGGCGTCTCGCGCGGCGCTTCGCAGACCGAAATACGTAACGCCTACCGCAGCCTTGCCAAGGAGCGGCACCCGGATCATCCATCCGGCAGCACGCAGGCATTCGCCCTGCTTCAGGAGGCGCACGCCGTACTCGCCGACCCAGACCGCCGCCGCAAACACGACGAGGCACTCGACCTCGCCCACGCAGCAGACCAGCTCTCCGGCCTCGAAGGCATAGACTGGGGAGATCTGGAAGACGAACTCTCCGCCAAGCGCCGCGAACGTGCGTCCAGTGGCCCGGGTCTTGGAGAGCGCCTCAGGGGACGCTTCAGGAGAAAAGAAGGCGGAGATCGCGAGCGGAGTTCCCGCCGGGGCCGCGACGGCAACGCCAGGCATCGTGGAAGGTACGTCGAGCGCGAGGCACGTTGGTACGAGCCGCACTACTTCGATCCCGAGCCCATAAGCTGGAGGAGCGGCGCCATCTGCTTCGTCGCCTCCTTCCTGGCGCTCCTCGTCGTCGGGCAGGTGGGAAGATGGGCCGTGGGCCTCGACACGCCGCCATCGTTCGTCGCGTGGGTGACCGCGCTTGGCCCGTTCATGTTCATCCTGTACACGCTGGTCGGACTTCTGGCTTCGTACTTCGCCTACCGGGCCGCAGGATATGCTGGTGTCGCGCTGGTCTTCGTGGCGACCCTCGTCGTCAGCACAAGGGGCGGGCCGGAAACCATGCTGCAACTGTGTACCCTGGGCATCATCCTGCTGCTCGCGGCGATCTACATGGGCAACCGTCGCGAAGAAACCGCCCGCTCCCGCTGATTCCACCTGACGCCTCTCAGAGAGAAGTATGGGGTCAGGAGCCGCAATTCTCATCGTGGCCACGACCTGGCCTGTGTCCAAGTGCTGTCCCAAGTGGGGCGCGGAACTGAATGTCGGCGACCGCGACAATCCAGGGAGGTAACAAGACTTGTCCCTAACCAACGAGGTACAGTCCTTCATATCTGAAATCGAGAAACGCCTTGCGCCGGTCGAAAAACGGATCGGCGAAGCCTGGTGGACGCTCTCCACCACGGGCACCGAAGAGGCCCAGAAGGAGATGGTTGAAGCCGGAAAAGAGTATAACGCCCTCTTCGCCGACCGCGCAGAATTCGAACGGGTGAAGGCATGGTACGAGAACCGGGATTCCCTCGACAGTCCTCTTTTGGGGCGGCAGGTGGAGATCCTGTATCGGACCTTCGCCGGCAGCCAGGGCGACCCGGAGGTTCTGGAGCGCATCGAAGAGCTGGAGGCCGAGGCAAACGCAGTCTACGGCAACCACCGGGGAAAAGTCGGTGGCAAAGAGGCCGGAGAGAACGAGGTGCGTGAGATCCTGCGCACCTCAGAAGATGAAGCCCTCAGGCGCGAGGCGTGGGAGTCTTCGAAGACCGTCGGGCGCGAGGTGGAAAAGACAGTGCGGGAGCTCGCCCGCCTGCGCAACAGGCTCGCCCGCGAGGCCGGATACCGAAACTACTACGAGAGGGCGTTGGATCTCCAGGACATAGACGCCGATGAGCTGGCCGCCATCATGGACCGCCTGCAATCCGCAACCGACGCTCCTTTCGCGGAGTTCAAGCGCGAACTCGACGCTGATCTGAAAGCCCGGTTCGGCGCAGACGCCATAATGCCCTGGCACCTCTCCGACCCGTTCTTCCAGGAGCCGCCCGAAAACGCCGACTTCGACGTGAACCGCTACTTCGCCGACGCTGACGTGGAGGATCTCACACGGAAGACATACGATGCCCTCGGCCTCGACGTGCGCGGCGTGATGTCCCGCAGCGATCTCTACGAACGGGCGGGAAAGAATCAGCACGCTTTCTGCATCTCGGTCGGGCGCGAGTACCCCTACGACGTGCGGGTGCTGGCGAACGTCCGGCCGGACGCGTACTGGACCAACGCCATGCTGCACGAGTTCGGCCACGCCGTCTACGACAGGCACATCAACCCCAACCTCCCGTACCTGTTGCGCACCCACGCGCACCTGTGCACCACCGAGGCCATAGCGCTCATGATGGGCGCCCTCGCTGGAGACCCGGGCTGGCTGCGCGAGATCGCTGGCGTCCCGGAACAAGAACTGGACGCCGACCGGGAGAGGCTGGCAGCGCGCAAGCGGGCGGAGGGGCTTATCTTCACGCGCTGGGCGCTCGTGATGTACCGCTTCGAGCAGCTACTGTACGAAGACCCCGACCGTACCGACCTGAACGGGGCATGGTGGGATCTCGTCGAGAACATACAACTCGTCGAGCGTCCCCCCGGGCGCGACGAGCCGGACTGGGCGTCCAAAATCCACATCGCCGTCGCACCCGTTTACTACCACAACTACGTCCTCGGCGCCCTCATCGCCGCCCAGCTCAGGGATCACCTGGAGGAGTACGTGACCCACGGGCCTTTCTACAGCAATGAGGCTGCGGGCCGCTACCTGCTCGAATCGTTCTTCGGACCCGGCGCCCGCGAGAACTGGCGGGATACGGTGCTGCGGGCTACCGGGTCAGAGCTGGATCCCACGCACTTCGTGCGTTCCATAGAATAACCTGTTGGGGTCTTCGAAAGCAGCGTCTTCTACGCCCGTTACCCGTGACCTCGTTTCACCGGTATCTCCACCCCCTCGAACTCGCCGTCGCGGGCGCCCGGGGCGCCTACCTTTAGGGTCCCGCTCCCTTCGAAGGCTGGAGGGTCCAGGGTGGTCTCGAAGTAGCCCCAGGCGGAGGTCCAGTCGTTGCTCTGCACCGTCTTCCGGGCCTTGACGGACCCGTCCGGGCTGGTCAGGATCACGGTATTGGTAGCCTCGGGGTTGCGGGAGTAGCCGCTCACGGTGAAGGGGTCTCCGATGCTACTTCTCCGCTGCGGCTCCACGACGACCGTGTTGCCGCTTCTGGCGGGAAGCGGCGCTCCAAAGGGATCGCCAGTTGGCTGGAAGTCCACCACGAGCCGTGCCGGGTCCGAAAGCTCCATCACCCGGTAGCGGAAATCCTCGCGCGCGAAGATGTCCACGAACATACCTTCTTCCGGCGCCCGTACTACATAGAAGCTTTTCAGCAGAGATTCCCCCAGATGACCGTTCGACACGCGCGTCTCCTCGACCGAAGGAAAACTCACCCGCAGCACACCCTCTCCAGCAGGACATTCGAGGGTCCACTCTGGTAGCATACGAACCGGCCTGGAACCCATCCCGAGATCCAGGACCACCCGCTCGTAGTTATCGTGTTCTCCGAAGCGTATGGCGAGGATGAGGTTGGCGTCGCGTCCGTCTCCCCCCCCGCCCGCTGATCGTTGACGAATGGAGCGTCCGCGTCATCGGCTGATTCCGTGTAGCCGGATGTCGGGGTCCCCTTCACCTCTGCGGACGCCCCGATGGTCGCCTCGGCCCGTTCTCCCACGCCGGAGGCGACACCGTGTACCGCCGCCTTCGCGCCCTCCCGGTCAGTCTCTCCCGCCGACAGCATCTTCCCACAACCCGCGATCAGGACGAGAACAGAGAGGGCGAGCAACACAAAACCGGCGTGATACTCCGCTCTGGCCCGACCACGCCTTATCACAGGGCGCATTATACGAACGGGAGGTTTACACTACGTTTAACAGTATATTGCGCTGCTGTTACAGTACCCGGCCTCCAGAGCAGGCTGACCCTGAATTCGCATTACGAATAGAAGCCGGGAACGCCGATCATTCCTGAACACCGCGAGGTCGATCTCCAGAGGCAAACTCGGGATCACGCCTAAGTAGCCAGATACGGTGTGGTGCCGTAGTGGGCGAGCGCCGTTGAGCCCGGAAACGCGGGCGCGTCGCCTAGCTCCATACACAGCCGATCCGGGCGCCCGGTGAAACCGAATTCCTCCAAGAGATCTCGCGCCGGGCTCCAACCGCTGGTGGAGATCACCTCGAACGGCTTTCCGGGACCGCTGTCGCGCAGGGCGTGGGAGAGGAGGAGCCGGGCTACCTCCGGGGCCGAAGCCAGGAAGGGTCCTATGCGGGTCGCCCGGGGCGACGAACTTCGTATCAGGAACCCCTTCATCCTTCCCGAAGGATCCCTGGCGACGAGCCCGCCGCCGGGATGCAGCCTCAGGACGGCGAAGATGAGCGCCGAACGGTCCGCCTCGTAGGACCAGCGGTCCAGGCCATATACTTCAGGCAGGTCTTGCAATAACATCGTCGCAACCCGGTGACCGTTGGTCCGCTCCTGACAAAGAGTTCCGCCCGTCAACCTCTCTAACCGGTACACGGTACGGGGCGCGATGGGTTCGAAGCCCAGGGAAGCGTAGAGCCGCTCGGCCTGTCGCGTGGAGTACAGGCGTATGAGACGCGCGCCGCTGGACCGGAGATACGCGGTTGCCCAAGTGCTCAGGCCAACGCCGAGCCCGAGTCCCCGGTAGTCGTTATGTACAGCCAGGTGGCAGAGAACACCCACGGCGCCGAGTGGCACGGCGCCGACCATCCCCGCAAGCGAACCGTCAGGCGCTTGGGCAACCGTCCACCGGGCGTCGCGCGAGCCGCGCAGGAGGTCGAAGGCCCGCGGGTCCGCCGACCAGCGCACAATGGATCTGAGATCCCGGACCCGCCCGAGATCCAACTCATCCAGCGGCCGCACCAGGAGGCCGGATTCGGCCAAACCCGATAATGAAGCACCGTGCCGGCCTAGTTTGGCGCTAATACCGTTCTCGCTATCTACGTCTTGTGTTGCAGTGAAAGCCTGCAAGGTTTCCCCCAATTGAAATGCATGGAAGTAGCGACTGTTCCGTGACGGGCCCCAGGAGACCCGGTGAATACGGAAGCCCCGAGCGTGCCCCTAGAGGGACGGCCGGGGCAGGGACCGTCGAGGGAGCCGCTCAGGGAAGATCTCGTTGAACACCGTGTGATCCCGCTGCATGGGCGCCATGTTACACCACGGCACACGGAGATAAAAGCGGTAGCCCCGCACCGCCGATCCCACGCCATCCCGGACCTGCTCTGGCCTGGACGCGCCGGAAATAGTTCCTCGAAACATACGTTGATCCGGGTGAAAGCCGGGACCGTATTAGGACTCATCGGGCGTGCAACCCGGTCAGGCAGTGGCCAGAAATCCCGGGCGCGAGCACTGCAGGAAGGAGACGGTCGTGCCACCGGCTATCCGGGATCGTCTGGACGGGCTGTCAGGCATGGCTGGGTTCGCCCTGCGATCCAGCACCGCGAGGAAAGGGGATGCGAGAGGCAGATCAGACACCACGTAGCGAAGGGTAGCGGCAGAAGATCCGGGACACCAACTCCCGGGTCATCGAGATAAAGGAGCAACGAACATGACCGAGGGAATACACCTCGACGACGGCGTGATGGCGCGGGCAACGACCTCCCGCAGGAAGTTCCTGGCCGGTTCGGCCGCGCTGCTCGCAGGCGGCGCGCTGATGGCCGTCCCGGGCGTTGCGAATGCCCACACCACCGGCTCAGGCGTGACGGACGTGGACATCCTCAACTACGCACTCACTCTGGAAAGGTTGGAGGCCAACTTCTACCGGCGTGTGCTGAACTGGTACGGCGAGGCGAGGTTCGAGAGTTCGGACTTCTTCGACGGCCTCGGCGACTACATCCGCAGGAGGTCTTACCAGAACTTCCAGCGTATCAGCGAGCACGAAGATACCCACGTTCAGACGCTCGTGTCCGTGATCAAGAGCCTGGGTGGCACGCCCGTGCCCGTGGCCAGCTACAACTTCGGCCTGAAGAGCGTTGCCAATGCCATGCAGACCGCGCAACTGCTGGAGAACACCGGCGTCAAGGCATACGATGGCGCCATCGCCCACATCGAAGCCGCCGAACTCCTGACGGCCAGCGCGACCATCGCCACCGTCGAGGCGCGCCACGCCTCCTATCTCAACCTTCTGAACCGCGACGTTCCGTTCCCGAGGGCTTTCGATCAGGCCGTGGCCCCGCGCCAGATCTGCCAGACAGTGGACGAAGCGTTCATCATCGACGCCCCGGAGCCATACGGCCCCTACCCGAGCCTCCAGGCATTCTGCAGCATGCTGCCCAACACCGTCAACTAGCTCCCACCTCTCCAGGATGCGGCGCGGAGGGCGGCCCGAGGGCCGCCCTCCGCGCTACTGTAATCTAACTTGCTAACTGTTTTGTGGGCGGTTAAGAGCATCTTTATTGCAAGAACGGACCATTTTGTTACAATGCCTTCGTCACCATCCCAGTGTATCGAGAAGGAGCGGGAATAAGTTGCGAGCCACGCTACAACCGGGTCTCACGAACAGGCTAACCAAATATCTGCGCACCACCCAGCAGCTCATAGAGGAGGGCCGCGACGCAGTTTCGAGCAAGGAGCTTGGGGATTTCACAGGCATCAACCCGGTGCAGGTTCGCCGGGATCTCAACGCCATAGGTTTCTCCGGCACCCGCGGGGTCGGCTATCAGGCTTACGATCTCGTGGAGGCCGTACGAAATATCCTGGGTTTGAGGCAGACGTACAACATCGCGCTGGTTGGGGCCGGTAATCTGGGTAGCGCCATCGCAGCGAGCACCATCCTTCCCAAGAGGGGCTTCGTCATCCACGACGTCTTCGACAACGACCCGGGTAAGGTCGGCCGCACCGTCGGCAACATCGTGGTCAAGCACCTCGATGAGCTGGACAAGAGCGTGGCCGAGGCTGATGAGATCATCGGCATCATCGCCACCCCCGCCTCCTCCGCCCAGGAAGTAGCCGGGCTGATGGTGAATGCCGGCATACGGGTGATTCTCAACTACACTGACGTTCTCCTACACGTTCCGCCGGACATAGACGTTCACAGGATAGATCCCACAGCTCAATTGATGCACACCCTCTACTACCTGACCCAGGTGGGAGAAGCGAGCTAGACTTCAGGGATATCCAGGCTGCTGCGGCCCCGGCAATTGCCAGGGGCCGCTTTTTTGTGCTAACACCAGCCGTGTTTTCTCCACAGAATACGACCTGCTGGCAGGTTCGGAAAAGAGGAAGAACCCGGGACACTCCTTAGGGGTGATAGGTGGGGAAAGGGAAAGGAGGAGTAGCGCCCCGGGCTCTTTAATTGTGTCGGTTTAGCTTCGCACCAACCGACTGACCGGATATTACCTCGCTCGTTACACTTTGTAAAGGGCTTGGAACAGGGAATTCAGAAACATTCTGAAAATATCTGCGCATCGCACATAGTAGAAGCCTCACGATTCCTTTTACTTCCGCCGATTTCGTTGTGACAATCAGACGAAATAACTTTCGAGGTGTGGACCTGTATGTGGCGTGATCTCCTTCACACAAAGCTGGTTAGTAGCTGCAGATACATGCTGGACACTCGCAGCTGGGAGCCGGAACGAGTGCCGTATCTGGTCACGTCCACGCGGTGAGGAGCAGGGTTCTGCTCCTCTAGTCCTCTTCTGCGAGCACCTTCTCGTAGTCGCTGGCGGAGAGGAGGTCTCCCTCGTCAGAGACACGAAGCTTCAGGATCCAACCCTCTCCGTAGGGATCCTCGTTGATCTTCTCCGGCGCATCTTCCAGTGCAGAGTTGACCTCGACGACCTCACCGCCCACCGGCGCGTACAGGTCCGATACGGCCTTGACGGACTCGACGGCGCCGAATGAATCTCCGGCCTCGAAGCTTGCTCCGTCCTCGGGTAGTTCAACGAAGACCACGTCGCCCAGTTCCTCCTGGGCGTGGTCTGTAATCCCGATCGTGGCCATATCGTCCTCGACGCGGACCCACTCGTGGGTCTTCGTGTACTGAAGGTCCTCCGGTATGCTCATTCGCCCTCCCCTATCTCCTGTCGCGTTTGTAGAACGGCAGCGGCACGGCCTTTGCCGGCACGGGCCGCTCTCGGATCACGACCGTAAACCTATCTTTGACTTCCGGCTGGACGAGCGCAAGCCCGATGGCCCGGCCCAGGGTCGGGGAATGCGTCCCGCTCGTTACCTGGCCTACGATCTCGGCGCCATCCGTGACCGTATGCCCGTGGCGCGCTATGCCGCGCCCCTCAACCTCAAATCCAACGATCTTCTTCCGCAGTCCTTCGGCGTCTTCGAGAAGGAGCGCCTCCTGTCCTATGAACGGCGTTTCCTTGTCCAAATGCACCGCGAACCCGATACCAGCTTCGAGCGGCGTCGTATGCGCGTCAAGCTCGTTGCCGTACAGGCACATCCCAGCCTCCAGCCGCAACGTGTCGCGCGCACCCAATCCGACCGGCTCTGCACCAGAATCCAGCAGTCTGCGCCACAAGGAGGCGGCATTATCGGGGCGGACGAAGATCTCGAACCCGTCCTCGCCCGTGTAGCCAGTTCGGGAGATGGTGGCCTGCGCGCCGTCCACTTCGCCCTCAACAAATCGGTAGTATCTGAGCTCGGAGAGGTCGGCATCGGTGAGGTTTTGCAGAATCTCCGCGGCCTCCGGCCCCTGGAGCGCGAGGAGCGCCCAGTCATCAGATTCGTCGTCCACCTCCACTTCGAGGTCCGAGACGTTCTCACGGAAATGCGCGAGATCCTTCTCCCTGTTGGAGGCGTTGACCACGATCAGGAAATCATCAGGCCGCCGGTAGACGAGCACATCGTCGACAGTGCCGCCGTCCTCGTAGCAGACGGCCGCGTAGCCGGCCTGGCCGGTATCGAGCCTGGATACGTCGCGGGTGACGAGCCGCTGCACAGCGGCTTCGGCGTCGGGACCGCGAAAGACGGCCTCGCCCATGTGGGACACGTCGAAGATGCCCGCGTGCGTGCGGACTGCCTGGTGCTCGGCCTTAATTCCGGCGTACTGCACCGGCATCTCCCAGCCGGCGAAGTCAACGAGCCTGGCCCCAGCCTCCCTGTGTTCTTCGTAGAGTGGGGTACGCCGGAGCTCCTTCGCGGCCACCCCTACCACCGGGCTTTCAGCTGGCGGGCGGCGCGGGTCTCGTCGAGGCGGCGGGTCGGTGCGTACATAGGGGCCTCTTCGAGATCTTCCGGTTTTGCCTCGGCCAGTTCCAGCATGGCGCCGACGAAGTCGTCGAGGGTCTCTTTGGACTCGGTCTCGGTCGGTTCGATGAGCATGGCCTCCTTGACGACCAGGGGAAAGTAGATCGTGGGCGGATGGTACCCATGATCTATGAGCCCCTTGGCGATGTCCAGCGCCTTCATGCCCTTCGGCGGTTGCACGACCACCTCGTGTTTGCACAGCCCTTCGTACGGAATACGGTACGCGCCCTTGAGCCTGGCGCGCACATAGTTGGCGTTGAGCACGGCCATGTCCGTCACGTCCCGCAGTTCGGGGCCGTGCATCTGTATGTAGTTCCACGCCTTCAAGACGACGCCGAAGTTGCCGTGGAAGGTGCTCATCCTGCCGATGGATTTCCCGGGCCTGACGAAACGGTAAGCGCCGCCATCCTTCTCGACGACCGGATCTGGCCTGAACGGCGCGAGCGTTTCGGAGCAGGCGATGGCGCCGCAGCCGGGACCGCCGCCGCCGTGCGGGGTGGAGAAAGTCTTGTGCAGGTTGAAGTGCATGATGTCCACGGCCGCGTCGGCGGGGCGCATACGGCCCAGGTTGGCGTTCATGTTCGCGCCGTCCATGTACAGGAATGCGCCTTGTTCGTGCAGGACATCTGCGATCTCGGCGATGTTGCGCTCGTAGACGCCGCAGGTGTTGGGGTTGGTGATCATAAGCGCGGCGGTCGTCTCGTCCACCTTCTCCCGCAGTTCGTCCACGTCAACGCAACCGTGCTCGTCCAGCCCGACCTCCACGGACTCGAAATCCGCCATCGAGGCTGTCGCCGGGTTGGTGCCGTGGGCGGTTGCCGGAACGAGGACCGTGGTTCGACCTTCGTCGCCAGCGTCCTCGAAGTATTTCTTGACCATGAGGATGCTCGTCAGCTCGCCCTGCGCCCCGGCCATCGGCTGCAACGAGACGGCTGGAAGGCCGGAGATCTCCGACAGGAAACCCTGAAGCTCGTGCATGATGCGCAGCGCGCCCTGCGCCCCCTTCTCCGGTTGCAGCGGATGAAGCCCGGCGAAACCGGGGACGGCCGCGGCGGCCTCGTTTGCGCGCGGGTTGTGCTTCATGGTGCAGGAACCGAGGGGATAGAAGTTGGTGTCTATGCCCCAGTTCTTGCGGGAGAGGTTGGTGTAGTGACGGATCACCGTCGGCTCGTCTACCTCGGGGAGACCCGGCTTCTCTTTGCGGATGGATTTCGTTGGGAGAACCTTTTCGAGGTCCGTCTTCTCGACGTCGGGTTTCGGGAGTGTGAATCCGCGGCGGCCCTCGCGGCCTCGGTCCCGGATCAGGCTCCCAAGTGTCTTCTCAAGCATTGGCAACCACCTCCACGAAGGCGTCGATCTCGTCCCTGGTCCGTTTCTCCGTCACCGCCACAAGCATCGCCCCATCTCTGAGATCCAGCCCTCCCACCACATTGTTATCTAACAATGCATCATTGGCACTCTGCACGTCCGGTATCTCTACCGCGAACTCCCACAGGAAAGGCGCACCGGGATAACGGAGTTTCAGGCCGGCATCCTGCAAACCGCCCGCCAGGTAGTGGGCTTTGGAGATGGAGAGTTCGGCGACCTCGCGCAGTCCTTCCGGCCCCATGAGCGCGGCGTAGACGGTTGCGGCGAGCGCGGTCACTGCCTGGTTGGTGCAGATGTTGGAGTTGGCTTTGGCGCGCCGGATGTCCTGCTCTCGTCCGCGGAGGGTGAGGACGTAGGCGAGCTTCCCATCTTTGTCCACCGTCTCGCCGGCGATGCGCCCGGGTAGCTGTCGGACGAACTTCTCGCGGGTGGCCATGTAGCCGGCGTAAGGCCCGCCGAAGAGGAGCGGCATCCCTAGCGGCTGGGCTTCGCCCACGGCGATATCCGCACCGAGGTTGCCGGGGGCCTCGAGGACGGAGAGTGAGATCGGGTCGCACACAGCCACGCACAATGCGCCCACCGCGTGCGCCGCATTGGATGCCGCCTCAGTGTCCTCCACGATCCCGAAGAAGTTGGGGCTCTGTACGAAGACACCGGAGACGTCATCCGGGATATTCGAATAATCCGTGGTCCCCTCTTCGAACGGTAGCTCGACGACCTCGACGCGGTAGGTCTCGACTACCTCGCGGTAGCGTGCGTTCAGGCCGGCGGAGACGGCGACCTTCGGGTCGCGTTTGGTAAGGCGGGCGGTCATCAGGGCGGCCTCAGCGACGGCATTGGCGCCGTCGTAGACGGATGCGTTGGCGACTTCGAAGCCCGTGAGCTCGGAGATCACGGACTGGAACTCGAAGATGGCCTGGAGGTGCCCCTGGCTGACCTCCGGCTGGTACGGCGTGTACGAGGTCAGGAACTCGCCCCGGCTGATGATGGCGCTGATGGAGGAAGGTGTGATCCTGTCGTATGCACCGGCCCCGAGGAAGATCGGCAACCCCGAAACGTTCTCCCCGGCCCGAGCCTCCACATCTCGAAGGGCTTCGTATTCGGAGAGCGTTGGCGGGAGATCGAGATCCCCCTCGAACTTCGGCGAGACGTCGGAGAAAAGGTCGTCCAGGGTCTCGACCCCGATGGCATCCAGCATCTCGCGGATGTCGTCCTCAGTGTGCGGTGTGAATCGCGCCACGCGGCTATACCCCCTTGTCGGGTGGACGTTGTATTTTCGCCCTGTCCCAAACCTGAGAGTGTTACCCCGTCGGCGCCGGTAGAGCAAGCCCACCGGACTCTCCAGGACGCCCTCCGGTGCGCGGTCCTTCTGCCTGAGAGATTCGGCCCTCCGGCAGCTATCGCCGCGAAAGACCTTTCACCTTCGGCGGCCGGTACGGAAGCTCCTCCACTCCCCGCCGGCTCTCTCCCGCGCCCTTCCTCGGGCAGCGTAAAAGTAGCACAGCCCGCCCCGAATGTCTCCGATTTTACGAACGGATCGTAGCGGCAGGGACTTCGAACGCTGCTGATTTCGCAAGGTGTGCCGGCAACCTTCGGCCAATTCTCCATCGAAGCGGCTCTGATTGCAGTGGTCACGCGACGTGTTTCTGCCAGAATATTTGGATCTCCGCGTCGTCCGTGAGCTATTCGAGGTTTGCGGACTCGACGGGGAGCATTGAGAGCGGCCGGGTCTGCTGACGACTACGAAAGGAGATGATGTGCCTGAGATCAGCTTCGAAGACTTCGAAAAGGTGGACGTGCGGGTCGGAAGGGTCGTGGAGGCAGAACCGTTCTCCGAGGTGAGGAAACCGGCGATCAAGCTGACTGTGGACTTCGGAGGGAAGATCGGGACGCGGCGCACCAGCGCCCAGTTGACTGCCCACTACGAGCCGGAGGCGCTCGTCGGCAAACAGGTGGTGGCCGTGGTGAACTTCCCGCCGAAGCGGATCGCGGGTTTCAAGAGCGAGGTTCTCGTCCTCGGGGTGCCGGACGAGGCCGGAGAGGTCGTGCTTCTCTCACCTGATCGAGAGGTACCGACCGGTGGCCGGATGTTCTAGGAAACTTGTGGACCGAGCCTTCGTATTCAGGTAGCATCGTTTCCCAGTACAGGAAAGGGGAGGTAGTGCGATGAGCGAGACGAACCTGGAGCAATTCAGGGAGGTTACGTCGGCTGGAAGGTTCACGCTGCAGAACTCGGCCATGCTCAAGGTCAGTTTGAACGGGGATCAGATCCAGGCCAAACTAGGCTCGATGGTCGCGTACCAGGGCGGCGTGCGCTTCGAGCATAAGAGCGGCGGGCTCGGGCGCTTCTTCAAGAAGGCCGTTACCGGCGAAGGCGTGCAACTCATGACGGCCACAGGGACCGGCGAGCTATTCCTGGCGCACGACAAGCGTAAGGTCATGATCCTCGACCTCGATAACGACCACATGACCGTAAACGGCGACAGCATCCTCGCCTTTGAACCAGGCATAGACTGGGACATCCGGCGCGTCGAAGGGGCCGGACGTCTGGCCGGCGGCCTCTTCAACGTCGTGCTTCACGGCACGGGCAAGGTCGCCGTCACCTCCGACGGCGAGCCCGTGCTGCTCGACACCAGCACCCCCACCTTCGCCGACCCTGAGTCCGCCATAGCCTGGAGCGGCAGTGTCCGCACCGACGTCAAGAGCGACGTCTCCTTCAAGACCTTCCTCGGCAAGGGCTCGGGCGAGTCCTTCCAGATAGCCTTCGACGGACCGGGCTGGGTCCTCATTCAACCTTCGGAGGGCTCCGTCGTTCCGCCCCACTCCCACGGAAGCAGCGGAGGCGACGGGTTCGACATCGATTTGGGAGACTGAGCCCACCTGCATTGGTGATGTGAATGCAGACTGAGTCCGGTCCCGAAGCCCTCATGGAGCGCCTCCGGCGGGCGCTCAACCGGCACGACCTCGAAGCAATGCTCGAATGCTTCGATCCGGACTATCGTAGCGAGCAACCGCTCCACCCCAACAGGGGCTTCGACGGTAAAGAGCAGGTGCGCACTAACTGGTCGCAGATCTTCGACGCCGTGCCCGACATCGAGGCGACGCTCCTGCGCTCGGCATCGGAGGGGGACACGGTATGGGCCGAATGGGAATGGAAGGGCACACACGCTGATGGCGCCCCGTTCGCCATGCGCGGCGTGACCATCCAGGGGGTGAGACAAGGCCGGATCGTCTGGGCGCGGTTGTACGTTGAGCCGGTCGAAGAAGACGGAGAAGACATCGACGAAGCCGTCAGGAGCATGACCGGAGGGTAAGCGATGATCCTGATCGCTGGCGGGACCGGGACGCTCGGGACGCAGGTCGTGCGTCTGCTGACGGCGCGCGGACGCGAGGTGCGAATCCTGACACGGGACCCGGCCAGGGCCCTCCATCTTGAGGGTGATCTCGTCGAGGTCACGGCCGGCGACGTGCGGGACCTTCACGCTGTCGAGCAGGCGGCTTCCGGGGCTGGTACGGTCATCTCGGCGATTCAAGGCTTTGCCGGGGCCGGAAACCCCGATCCACGCACGGTGGATGGACATGGCAACAGCAACCTGATCCAGGCCGCCCGAACGGGCGGTGCCGAACACTTCATCCTTGTGTCAGTACAGGGCGCCGCTCCAGACCACCCGATGGAGCTTTTCAGGATGAAGTACCAGGCCGAGCAAGAGCTGAAAGCCAGCGGTCTCGAGTGGACCATCGTCAGGCCCACGGCCTACATGGAGACCTGGGGAACCCTGATCGGCAAGCCCCTGATCGAGACCGGCAAGACGCGCATCTTCGGACGGGGCGACAATCCCATCAACTTCGTCTCGGCCCACGACGTGGCCCGCATCGTCGAGCTTGCTGTCATCGAGGGCGACATGCGCGGCGAGACAGTGGAGGTCGGTGGACCGGAGAACCTGAGCATGAAGGACGTCACGCAGATCTTCGAGAGCGTCACCGGAAAGTCCGGCGCGAAGAGCCACGTGCCCTTGCCGATGATGCGCCTGATGTCGGTGCTGATGCGTCCGGTGAACCCGATGCTGGCGCGGCAGATACAGGCCGGCGTCGTCATGGACACGCAGGATATGTCCTTCGACCCATCGGAGACGGGTCGCCTCTATCCGTCGATCCCGCTTACGAGATTGGCGGACGTCGTGCGGCGAGACTACGTCGATCCATAGCGGAATACCGCCGGTGGGCTGATTCCCTTCAGCCCACCACCAGGTTCACCAGACGTCCCGGCACGTAGATAGCCTTGCGAAGCTCTTTGCCCTCCACGTGCGGCCTGACCTTCTCGCTGGCAAAGGCGAGTTCCTTTGCGGCGTCTTCCGAAACGTCCGCCGGGGCTTCGATGCGGTCGCGGAGCTTGCCGTTGACCTGGACGATAAGCGTGATCTCCTCTTCCGCGATGAGGCTTTCGTCCCATTCGGGCCACACCTGCTCGTGTACGGAGCCCTCCTCGCCTATTGCGGCCCAGATCTCCTCCGCGTGATGCGGCGCGAACGGCGCGAGCACGAGCGCGAAGCCGCGGAGCGCCTCTGTCCACTCGTCGTCACCGATCCTGCCCCGAATAGCCTGGAGGTAGTTGGTGTGTTCCATGAGCGCGGCGATGGAGGTATTGAACCGGAAGGTTTCGAGGTCGCCGGTGACCTTCTTCGTGAGCCTGTTGGTCCTGCGCGGAAGCTCGGATGGATCTCCGTCGCCGGAGGCCTCGCTGTCAGAGACGAGCGCGACGGTGCGGCGGAGCCAGCGCGAGACGCCCTCGATGCCGCGTCCGTCCCACGGCCCGCCCTGGTCCCACGGCCCGATGAACATGAGAAAGCACCGGAGGGTGTCCGAACCGTAGCGGTCCACGAACTCCTGCGGGTTCACCACGTTGCCACGGCTCTTGCTCATCTTCCAGGCGTCTTCACCGAGGATGATGCCCTGGTTGAAGAGCCGCTCGAACGGCTCCCCAAAATCCACGAGGCCCATGTCGCGCATGACCTTCGTGAAGAAGCGCGCGTAAAGTAAATGGAGTATGGCGTGCTCGATGCCTCCAGTGTAGAGATCCACCGGGAGCCACTCCCGGCCGCGCTCCGGATCGAAAGGCCCGTCTTCATAATGTGGCGAGAGGTAGCGATACCAATACCACGACGAGTCCATGAATGTGTCCATCGTGTCAGTCTCGCGCGTGGCGGGACCGCCGCACACCGGGCACTCCGTGTTGTAGAAATCCGGGTCGAGCTTGAGCGGGGACTCGCCCGTGGGCATGAACTCGGCGTCTTCGGGGAGGCGAACCGGGAGGTCTTCTTCAGGGACTGGGACCGTACCGTGCTCGGGACAGTAGATAATGGGGATCGGGGTTCCCCAGTAGCGCTGGCGGCTAATGAGCCAGTCGCGGAGCCGGTACGTCACGGCCTGCTCGCCGGCGCCCTGCTCTTCGAGCCAGGAGATCATACGCCCTTTGGCATCCTCCACCCCAAGACCATTGAGGAAACCGCTGTTGATGGCCGGTCCTTCGCCGGTGTAAGCCTTCCCTTCGAAATCTTCAGGTGGCTGGACGGTGCGGATTATGGGGAGGCCGTACTTCTCGGCGAACTCCCAGTCGCGCTCGTCCTGCCCGGGGACCGCCATTATGGCGCCGGTCCCGTAACCCATGAGCACATAATCTGCTATGTAGACCGGGATCTTCTCCCCGTTCGCCTGGTTGGTGGCGTACGCCCCGGTGAAGACGCCGGTCTTCTCGCGGGTCACGTCGGTGCGGTCGATCTCGCTCATCCTCTCCGCCCGCTCCCTGTATTCGCGTACCTCGTCCGCCTGGTCCGGAGTAGTTATCCCCTCGACCGCGGGATGCTCGGGGCTGAGGACGAAGAAGGTGGCGCCGAAGAGGGTGTCGGGACGGGTTGTGAAGACCCGTATTGGTCCGTGGCCCTCCACCTCGAAGTTTATGTTCGCGCCTTCGGAGCGTCCGATCCAGTTGCGTTGGAGCGTCTCCACGCGCTCGGGCCATTCGATTTTGGAGAAGTCGAGGAGCTCGTCTGCGTAGTCCGTGATCTTGAAGACCCACTGCGAGAGGTTCTTCTTGATGACCGGCGTCCCGCACCGCTCGCAGCGCCGCTCCGGGCCGATGACCTGCTCGCGGGCGAGCGTCGTATTGTCCTTCGGGCACCAGTCCACCGGCGCCACCTTGCGGTACGTGAGGCCCTTCTCAAAGAATTTGACGAAGAACCACTGGTTCCAGCGGTAGTAGTCAGGGTCGCAGGTAACGACCTCGGCGTCGAAGTCGAACATCGTGCCCATCTGTCTGAGCTGGCCGCGCATGTTCTCGATGTTGGACATGGTCCATTTGTACGGGTGGATGCCCCTGTTTATGGCGGCGTTCTCCGCGGGGAGCCCGAAGGCGTCGAAGCCTATGGGGAAGAACACGTTGTAGCCGCGCATCCGCATGAAGCGCGCCCGCGTGTCAGACGGCGTCATCGCGTACCAGTGCCCGACGTGCAGGTCGCCGCTAGGGTACGGAAGCATAGTGAGGGCGTAGTGCTTCGGTTTATCGGAGTCCCAGTCCATCTCGTAGAGGCCGCTCTTGGTCCAGTGTTCTTGCCAGCGGCGTTCGAGGGATGTGGGATCGTATGTCTTTCTCTGTCGCGTTTCGCTCACGATGAGACTCCTTCCACGATAGTAGATGATTCGGAAATTAAGAAAGGCGCGGCGGAGCTATAGTCGTGGAGCGGTGTTCCAGACCCTGTGTGCTTCCGCGTTCATGCTCCCAATATAACATCGGAAACACCGCTTATGGAAGGCGGATGCCGCCCGAACCGGAGCCCGGGCGGCGCGAAGGGAGCTTCGTGCGGCGGGCTACCGGATCGCCTCCGCCGCGGGCTCTCCCGTCTCACGGTCCGGTTTGGATTTCGCGCGCCGGGATCCGAGAAGGTCCCGGAGGATGGAGACCGTGTACCCTAGTACTGCGGAGCCGGCGAGGTAGGCGGCGAGGACCCAGATCGCGTCTTCTAGGCCCGCTGCCTCGTAACGGTCACCGCCGAAGAGGGGCAGGGAGTCCCTCCATCCGCCTTCGAGGCGGGCCGCTTCGAGGGCGCCGTCGTAGAAGAGCAGAGAACGCAGGCCGTCGGTGACGTACCGTAGGGGCAGCCAGTCAGCGTATGCCTGATAGAAGCCCGGCAATGCCTCCAGGGGCGTGGTGCCGCCGGAGGAGACGAGCCCGAGGATGACGGTCAGTATCGCGGCGATCCCGATGCCCGCGGGACCGAGCGCCGCGACGAGAAACATCGCCACCGAGACGGCCGCCGCGATGGCGAGCGCGAGGAAAGCGTAAACCTGGGCCGTGCTCGCATCGTGCTCTACACTCATGAGCCCGAACGCGACCCACAGCTCGATCGCGGCCACTATCGCCGCGTACACGAGCCCCGCAAGGAGCCTGACCGTCCACAGGCCCGTGTTCGATGCCATCCGGCCATCCCGCGCCGCAAGCGTCTCCGCCGCGCTGCGGACCACGAAGAACACAACCGCCGCTCCCATGAGCCCGGAGAGGTTGGCGAGGAAGGCTAGGAAGACCGGCGACTGGCCGTTCCCGGAATCGGGGCCGACGGGGTAGGCTTCGGTCAACTCGGCCCGCACGGGATCTCCGACCGCCGCCGCGACCTCCGGCGTTAGCTGCGCCCCCCGCTCCCCGGCGGCCGACGAGAGCCTCTCGCTCGTGGCGCGGGAGACCGCCTCCACGATGGCCGTCGAGATATTCTGCGCCGCCGACGAAGGAGCCTGTCCCGCCGCCTGGTTGGTAAGGACTTCGATCTCCGCCGGCTCCGGGGCCTTCGGAAGCGGTCCCGCCTCGCCGGAGACATCGGCCTCGGATACGTCGCCCCTGACCGGGTCCGAGATCACCGCCCCCACCCCAGGCGGCACCGGCATTCCCGCCTCCGACAGGCCGCCCAGGATGCGCTCGCTCGTCGCCCCCGATATCCCGCCGACGATACCGGTGAAGGCGTTCTCGATCAGCCCGGCCGTAGACGGCCTCACCGCCGGGCTCGTGAGCAACTCTATCTCCGCCGGCTCGGGAGCGGGCGGCTGTCCCGCTGCGGGAGGTGCGGAGGCGCCCGCTGGCATCTCAGCCGGCGTACCGGGTGGAGGACCGGATATGCTCGCCAGCCGTTGCGAGTAGTCCTTCGGTACGATGATGGCGGCGTAGACCTCGCCAGCTTCCAGATCCTTCAGCGCCTCCTCGCGGCCGGCGGACATGGCCCACTCCACGAAGGGAGGGGCCGGCGAGTCGGGGGAGGTGATCCTGTCCGCAACCTCCTCGCCCAGGTTGACGGGACGGCCGTTCATTTCGGCGCCCGCGTCCTCGTTGACAACGGCGATGGTGATTTCTGGTGGGCTGGCGATGCTAGCGAGCTTCTCTGAGTAGTCGGCGGGGATCACGATGGCGCCGTAAAACTCCTTGCGGCCGAGCCCCCCCAACGCCTCCTGGCGGCTGTCCGGCCGCGCCCAGCCCACGGTGTCGGCGGCCGGCGAGTCCGGGGCCGTGACGTTCTCCACGACGCGGTCCCCGAAGTCCACCCTCTCTCCGGCGAGCTCCGCGCCCTCGTCTTCGTTCACCAGGGCTATGGGCAGGTCTTCCAGGTTCTCCTCCGGGCTCACCACGGGAGCCAGGTAGGCGACGTAGATCAGGGCGAGTACCACCGCCACGACAACTACGGTCAGCCAGATCCTCGGGCTCGCAAGCACCCTCAGCGCGTTCATGCCATTCCTTTCTCGCCCGTCTCAGGCGATGGCCTTTATGTACATGTCCACGATCTCTTCGATGCGCCTGGATGCAGGCTTTCGAGGCGGTCCTTCGGCTACGAAGAGGCCGTCGAGGACCGCGTACGTGAGTAACGGACCTACGAACATGCGCGCCGCAGCCTCTCCATCCACCTCTCCCCCGATCACCCCTCGTTCTCGGGTCCGCTCTATAAAGACGGCGAAGCTGCTCATGGCCCGCTCTGGGACCATGGCCCGGAAGAGTCCGGCCAACTGCGGAAACCTGTGAATGTCCGCGATGGTCGTCCTTAGCAGCGCGAGATAGTCCGGCTGCATCATGGTCGAGACGATCTTTTGCGCCAGTTCGAGCAGATCCCCACGTAGCTCTTCCCAGCTCTCCGGTGACATCCCCTCTATGGACTCCAGCGCCCGCGTCTGCGGGTTCTCGATGGTTAGCTTCCGCAGTACGTCCACGAAAAGCTCCTCCTTGCTCGGATAGTACGAGTACAGCGTCCGCTTGGAGACCTTCGCCTCCGCGGCGATGGCGTCCGTGCTCGACGCCGCGAACCCGTCCCGCAAGAACACCCGCCGCGCGCCAGACAGGATCTGCTCCCGCTTCGCCCGGGCCCGTGGCCCCATCTCCTCCAACGCCAGATCCAAATCCAACCTCCTAAGTAAACTAAACAGTACCGTTTTATTATGTAGTGTTGTGAGATAAATGTCAAGGGCGATCTCCGTCAGTCGTCGAGTACCGTCAGGTCGAGCTGGCGGAGACGGGCGGGGTTGGCGAGCACGTAGATCTCGATGACCTTGCCGCCACTGATCGTGAAGCCCATTACCGCAATAGGCCGCCTGCGCGAGGCCACGACGACTCCGGCGGCTCCGTTTACGAGCGTCCTTTGTACCGAGGGAGCAAGGCGGGAGAATGTGAGTGCCTGCTCTGCTACGGCTGCGGCGCCGCGGATTTCCTTCGGTGCGCCAGGAGGTACAGGTCCGCGGTCGGCCCGGAGTACGATATCAGGGTCGAGCACCGCGACGAGCGCGTCGAAATCACCGGCCCGCGCGGCGGCGAAGAAAGCGTCGACGACCTCCTGCTGGTGGGTGAGATCCGGGTCGGGAACCTCAGACGTTCCTCGCATCCTGCGGCGTGCACGGCTCGCGAGCTTCCTCGCCGCGCCCGGCGAGCGTCCAACGATGGGTGCGATCTCTTTGAAGGGAAGGGCGAATGAGTCGTGCAACACGAACGCGAGGCGCTCGGCGGGAGTCAGGGTTTCGAGCACCACGAGAAGCGCGATACCGACCGAGTCGGCCAGGAGCGCTTCTTGTTCGGGGTCGATTCCGTCCTCGCGGCTCACGATCGGATCTGGCATCGACACCTCTCGCCGAGAGGTGCGCAAGCGCAGAGAGTCCAGGCAGACCCGCGCCACGACGGTCGTCAGCCATCCCCCAAGGTTCTCGATGCCGGCCATGTTGGAGCGGCTTAGGCGCAGCCAGGCTTCCTGCACGGCGTCGTCCGCCTCGCTCAAGGAGCCGAGCATCTGGTATGCGACCGCCCTCAGGTGGACCCGGTGCTCCTCGAAACGCTCCGCCAGCCATAAATTTTCGTCCATCGGTCACATTCCCTCATTGCGTTCCGTCATTGTAGTAATGACGAACCAAACCCGGCCAATGTGACGATGAGGAGGAACAATGCCACCAATCGTGCACAGCATCGAAATCGACCGTCCGCCAGATGAGGTCTTTGTATATGTTAGCGACCCCTTGCGGTTCGCCGAGTGGCAAAACGACGTCGTGAGGGTGTGCATGGAGGGAGGACCGTCGTACAGCGTGGGTTCGAGGTTCGTGACGATCCGCCGGATCGGCCGTACGGAGCGGACGATGACCCAGGAGATAACGGAGAACAATCCCCCCACGAGCTGGGCTGCCCGGGGTGTCGCTGGTCCGATCAGGCCAAGCGCGAACATCAACGTCGAACCTCTCGACGATGGTACACGATCAAGCGTCACTTTCTCCCTCGACTTCGAGGGACACGGGATCGGCGTGCCGCTCGTACCCGCGATTCGCTTGATGGCGGCCAAGGGAGCGCCTAGAAGCTACCGGAACCTGAAGGAACGACTCGAGAGCGGCGATTAGCGCGCCTCGACATCGATTGCGCGAGGAGGTTCCATCTGCAATGGTTCGACGGCATTCTCATTCTAGATAGAGTGCAAGGCGAGCAGGGCCGCCGCGAGCGTGCAGAGAACGTTCGTCAACTCGTTGCTGACTCGGGGTGAGAGGGCACCGACCAGGCTGTCAGCCACCGTTCCCAGGAATGCCGCGAGCGCGACAGCGGCTGCGGCTCCCCCACTACCCACCAGCCCAAGCGCGAAGCCCAGGGCGGCCGTCAGGATGGCAGCGCCGATGCCGGCGAGCGTTCCAGGCAATGAGACGGCCCCGTCGGTGCCGGGCGAGACAGGCCGCAGGGTGGTTATGAGACGTGGGCGCCGGTCGGATAGCTGCCCCACTTCGGACTCCGCGGTGTCGGCGAACGCCGCGCCCAGGGAGGCGACGAAGGCGGTAGCGAACGCATCCGAGGATGTCGCCGCCGCGAGCAGGGCGCAGAGGACGGCGACGGAGCAGTTGGCGAGGGCGTTCTTCGCGCCGCGGCGTCCGCCGCCTTCCTGGGCGGTTCCGGCGCGGCTCTTGCGCCCGTAGCCGAAGCGCGTGAGCAGCGCCCCCCCGACGACGAAGAGCGCCAGCACAGCGAAGCCTTGCGGGCCGAGGCAGGCGAAGATCAGGGTTCCGACCAAGATACCGCCCAGGGCGCCGTTCTGGCTCACCATCCCCAGCGCGTAGGCCAGCGCGGCGAAGAGGGCCGTTACGGGCAGGGCGGCGAGTAGCTGGGCGGACAAGCTACTCCGCTACGCCACCCGGAGCCGGTCCAGCAGGCGCCGGGCGTACCGCTCGCACTCCCCAGGGAGAGCGTGCAGCAGAGCGGGCTCCACGTCCCCAGACCTCACACCGGCGTTGGTGAGATGCTCGACGCCCTGGTATAGCAGCGAGCCAGTCAGCGGGCTTGGACGGTCGGGGACCGCGACTACGACGCCGTATAGCCGGGAGACCGTTGGCGGTGCCGGCTCCCCGACGGCGCCCATCAAATCCACGGCGTCCGGGCGATCCTGGCCCACCACGAACACGTAGACCCGCGGTCCCTGTGGCTTCTCGGGTTCGCGGGTCTCGCGCAGGCTCTCCCAAAGGGCGGTGGTTCTGGCGTGACCCGCATCTAGCGCCGCCCGCGAGATGCCGGACCACACCATGCCAGCCACCCGCTGGGCTAGCGGGCTCTCGTAGTCAACCAGGATGCCCACTGTGGCCTCTGGCATGCAGGCTACTTCCTGCCTCCGGCTTCGGCCTTGTCCAGCCGCCGCACGAACACGTCTATCTCCTTCACGGTCTGGAGGTCGCCGTTTGCCTGCGCTACTTCCCGGCCTTGCTCGAAGACCTTCCGGGCCTCGGCCGTCTGGCCTAGCTCGGCGTGGGCACGGCCGAGGGTGCGGTAGGCGACGGAGTAGTCTGGTTTGTTCTCGATGGCCCGGGATAGATGGTCGCGGGCCTCATCGTAGCGGCCTTCCTTGAAGAGTTCAGAGCCCAGAGAGTAGAGGATCATGGGGTTGTCCGGGCTCCGCTCCAGTAGCTTGCGGAAAGCGTCGGAGCGTGAAGTCTCCATTCTCTCGTCCTCCTGCGAACCGTTTCTTCGACGCAGCCTTTTTAGCATGAAGCGATGGCGCCTGTTACAACGGGCGGCGTGGATACCGAAAGTTTGCTGCGGGAACTCTCGCGCTCCCCGGACATATCGTCCTTTGCCAACCTCGTGCGTCCGTTGGAGGATTACGACCGTGCACGCGGCAGTGACCTCGTCAGAACCCTTCGAATGTACTTCGCGTGCAACGCGAACACCTCCCTGGCGGCGGATCGCCTGTTCCTGCACCGCAACAGCATGCTCTACCGGATGGACCGCATCCGGGAGCTGACGGGTTTGGACCCGAGGGACCACAGGGTAGCTCTAGCCCTGCAGCTTGGATTGCTGGCTATGGAGAGAGGAGATCCCGATGCAACTGAGCGCCCGTAACCGCCTCCCTGGCACAGTCGTCGAGGTAGTGAAGGGAGAAGCCGCCGCCAAGGTGACCCTGCAAGTCGGCGACAACCATATGGTTGCCCTGATCACCCGCGAGAGCGCCGACGAACTCGGCCTGGAGCCTGGTAAGTCCGTGACCGCGTTGGTCAAGGCCACCGACGTGATGGTCATGACGGACGAAGGGGGCGTCGCCTGAAACGCGGGCTTGCCTAGTCCTCGTACTCCGTCGCCCTCCGGGTCAGGTACTTGAAGGTCAGGATAACCACGAAGGCGAAACCCAGCACCAGCACGGAGAGCGCCACCGCCGCGTCGATGTTGCTCTGAAACTCAGCGAAGATCGCCAGCGGGATGGTCTGCGTCACGCCCCGGAAGCTCCCGGCGAAGATGATCGTGGCCCCAAACTCTCCGAGCGCCCGGGCCCATGCCATCACAGCGCCCGCCACCAGCGCCGGAAAAGCCAGCGGCACCGTCACTCGCGTAAACGCCGCGAAACGGCCGGCGCCGTCCACCAATGCCGCCTCCTCTACGTCGCGCCGCACCCCGGCGAACCCGACGGCGGCCTGGCGCACGTAGAAGTGGGCGGCGACGAAGACCTCGGCGATCACGACCGCCGCGGTAGTAAAACTCATGGTCACCCCGAAAGCCTCAAAGTACTTGCCTACCAACCCGAACCGCCCGAAGGTCAGCAGCAGCGCAATGCCCGCCGCCGACGGCGGCAGCACCGCCGGTACGTCCACCAGAGCATCCACGAACCGCTTTCCGGGAAACCGCACCCGGGCCAGGACGTAGGCTGCGGGCGTCCCGACGGTGACCACGATGAGCATGGTGGTCGCTGTGGTCCTGGCGCTGAGCAACAGCGCGTCCCGTGCCTCCGGCGAGCCCATTGCTCTCCAGGAGTTCTCGCTGATGGTCCATAGGATGAGGCTCAGGATGGGCAGGCTTATGAAGCCAGCGACCAGCGCGAGGGCGGCGGCGGCCAGCCCGGAGGCGAGCCTGTCTCCCTTACCGGAGGATCGGGGCGAGAGCCCTACTTTTTTCCGTCTCCTCACGCGGCGGGCTCAAAGTTCCATTTCTCGAGCACATGCTGCCCTTCCTGGCTCGTCACCAGATCAACCCACTTCTTCGCCAGGTCCGGGTCTTCTGCGTCCTTGAGCGCTGCCACGGGGTAGGTCGCGATGATGTTCAGATCCGGCGGGATCGGTATGACCTCCACCTTGTCCCTCACGTCCGGCGTGTAGTCGCTGGCGTAGCCGAAAGTGGCGTCGGCGTCACCCACCACAACCCGGTTGACCGAAGCCCGTACGTCAGCCTCCCTGGAGACCACGTTGGAGAGCACGTCTTTCTTGAAACCGCTCCCGTACTCTTTGTCAGCCTTGCCGAGTATCTCCAGGGCGTAGTCTGCGGCCGGTACTCCATCCTCCGCCAGAACGAGCTTCACGCCGGGCTTTCCCACATCCTGAAATTCCTGGATATTCGCCGGGTTGTCCTTCGGCACCATGATGACCTCGCGGTTCCTGACGAAGACTTCCGGCTTTCCCTGGACGAGCCCGTCTTTCACGGCGGTGTTCATCTCCTCCTCGGCGGCTGAGGCGAATACGTCGGCGGGGGCGCCCTGCTGGATCTGGGTCAGCAACGTCGAACTCGACTCGAAGCTCTGTCGCACCTTCACACCGGGGTTCCGCTCTTCGAAAGTCTTGCCCAGCTCTCCGAAGGCATCCGTGAGCGAGGAGGCGGCGAACACGGTCAGCGTTCCACCTTTCTGTCCCCCACCTTCATCCGAAGACCCGCCGGAGTTGCCTCCCCCACCGGAACTCACCCCGCAACCCGCGAGTCCCACGACGGCCACGAAGCAAACCATGTAGGCCAGGGCGCGGCGGAAACCATGATCGAACGGCACATATCCCCCATCTCTATACGCACGGTCAGATGTCCCATGCTAGAGAAGGCGTTGTTCGCGGTCATTGTGCAGACTGCACGAAAATGCTCGATCCAGCCCCGAACGCACGGCGGGACTGCGCGTGATCCGCCGCGAAACAAGATCTCAGACGTATGGTCCGACGCTATCGTCGTTGGCCATCTTGCGGTAGCCCTCAGCCACGGCCAAGACTTCCTTGACGTACCAGTCGGCGTGGTTGTAGGAGTAGAGGGCCGCGTACCAGTCGCCGGGCGCTCCGCCGTCTCGCAGGTAGCCGGCGGCGGCTGGTATGGCGTCTTCCGGGTCCATGATGTTCGCTTTCCCATCCCCGTTGCCATCCACGCCGCAGACCTCCCAGGTCGAGGGCATGAACTGCATCGGTCCCATCGCGCCGTAGCTCGAAGGGCCGACGCTCTGGCCGTGGTTGGATTCGATCTTCCCGACGGCGGCCAGGATGTACCAGTCTCTGGCAAAGCCGTAATCCCTGGCAGCTTTCCGGTACAGCGCCCAGTAATCTGCCTCGGATGGGTTCTCGACAGGTCGTGCGTAGATTTCATCCTGCGCGATCTGGCGCTCTGTCTCTCGTATCGTTTGTTCCTGCTCCGTTGTTTGTTCTTGCTCTGTCGTGTGTTCGACCTCTTCGGGCTGGTCTACTTCGCCTTTCGTGGCTGTGGTTCGGTCTCGCTCCGGCGGTCTGTCCCTGCCGCGCGATACGTCGCCGTGACGGACCTCGTTGCCGCTTTGGGAAACCTCGCTACCGCGGGATGCCTGGCTGATAAGGGATGCATCGCGGCCACCCTGCGGCTTGCTGCCGCTACCTGTTGCGGAGCGGGCCCTGAGTATCCGGGCGCGCTCCCTGGCCTTGAGCTCCTGCAGACGGGTCTCCGCCTGCTTCCTGTAGGAGCGAATCTTCGCTATGGCGGCATCTAACTGCTCCTCTCGCTGGCGCAGGTTACGCGCCTGCACCTGCTCCTGATCGAGCATCTCGTTGTAAGCATGCCTCTTTTGCGCGAGTTGCTGGATGGTATTGCTCAGGCTTTGGCGGTCATCCCCGTACGTTTGCAGGTTCTTCTGTCCGTCGAGCAGGATACCCGCCACCCGAATGTCGGAGGGCGAGCCTGATGGCCCTTCGCCCAGGAGGCTCCGTAGCAGGATTGCCAACCCCTCGAGCTCGTTTCCCTTGTACGCCGCCCGTGCCTGCTTCTCGTAGCGCGCCTTCGACGCCTTGTAGGTCTCGCGCTGTATCTCGAGGTCCCGATGCATGTCCCGCGTTTGAGATCGGAGCTCGCTGGCACGCGCCTGGATGCCGTCCATCCTGGCCTGAGCCTCCTCCAGCTTTGCCCCTATGGACGTAAGATCTTCTATCCTCTGATCTATCTGAGCCTCGTGCTCGCGTACCCGGTTTTTCAAAGTGGCCTGCTGATTGTCGGACCCCGCCTGTTCGCTGTTGTTCTGGGCCCCAGCGGCGCCAGTGAACATCACGACCCATGCCGTCGCCAGCATAACCACCGCTATCTTCTTCCCCCCCAAAGTCATGCTTTCCTCTTGAGATAGCACCCTTCTGTGTCCTGGAACCTGGCGAGATGGGCATTGTACACTACTCGTCCGCCCATCTGTAGATTAAATACCACCTGGTGTTTAAATTCGTTTTGATTCTTTTGTTACTTAATTAGAGTGCTTGTGGTTGGTGACAAGGAGCGCGAGGAGGGCCTCTAGTTGGTCACTTTCGCGGAAGCGTATCTCTACCTTCCCACCTTTTCTGTAAGGGCGTACCTTTACGGGCAGTTCGAGCGCCTCTTGCATGACGCGCGATGCGTGCTCGAATTCATCCGGGACTTCGGTCTGGCCTGTTTCGGACCTTGCTTTTTGCTGCTCCGGGTTGGCGGAGGAACGATCGCGTACCAGTTGTTCGGTCTTGCGTACGGAGAGTTTCTCTTCGTTGACTCTGTGCGCAAGACGTAGCATCTGATCTTCGTTCTCAAGGCCCAGAATAGCCCGGGCGTGTCCTTCTGTGAGCTTGCCTTCGAGCACCATATTTTGAATCTCCGTAGGAAGTTGCGCCAGGCGGAGCGTGTTGGTCACCGCTGCCCGGCTCTTTCCCAACCGGAGTGCGAGTTTCTCTTTGGTAAGCCCGAAGCCTTCCATGAGCGCCTGGTAAGCAGCCGCCGTCTCCAGGGGATTGAGATCCTCCCTCTGAAGGTTCTCCACCAAAGCCAGTTCCATGGATTCATTTTCCTCGGCCTGCCTGATGAGAACTGGAACGCGATCAAGGCCCGCCTCTTTGGCGGCTCTCAAGCGGCGTTCACCTGCTATAAGCTCGAATCCGCTGTCGGTGGAACGGACTACCAGTGGCTGCAGGATGCCAACTTCCCGTATCGATGCTGAAAGCTCTCTAATGCCGGCTTCCGGGAAGTTGCGCCGCGGTTGGCGCGTGTTGGGCTGGATGGCGGACGTCGGTATTTCCTCGAACTTCAAACCGCCCACGCTGTCGCCCGTCGCTATCAGGGCAGAGAGGCCACGTCCCAGACCTCTTCTACCCACGGGCCAGAACCTCGTCGGCAACAGCGGCGTAAGCTTCGGCCCCGGAACTCTTCGGCGCGTACAAGGCGACTGGAATACCGTAGCTGGGCGCCTCGCTCAACCTTACGTTGCGTGGTATGAGGGTGTGGAAGACGCGTTCTCCGAAGAAAGAACGCACCTCTTCAGCCACCTGGTGCGCCAGGTTGGTCCGCGGATCGAACATCGTCAGCAGTACGCCTCCGATTTTCAAACCCGGGTTAAGCTCTTCTCGTACCATCCTGATGCTGCGCATCAATTGGGTTAGTCCTTCGAGGGCGTAATATTCGCACTGTATCGGGATCAAAACCTCGTTCGCTGCCGTCAGCGCGTTGAGCGTAAGAAGATCTAGTGACGGCGGACAATCTAGTAGGACACGGTCGTAAACGCCGGATGGCAGCTTTTCCAAGGCTTTCTTGAGCTTGAATTCTCTTGCCAGCGCGGAAACGAGTTCTACCTCCGCCCCCACCAGGTTGATACTGGACGGCGCTACGTCTAGCCCGGTTATGTCGGTTTCCAGTGCGACGTCTTGCAGCGGGCTGCCTTCGAGCAGAACCTCGTACATGCTGCGGTCCAAGTCCGGGGTGACGCCCAGCCCACTCGTAGCGTTGCTCTGAGGATCCATGTCCACCACCAGAACCCGCTCTCCCCTTCCAGCAAGGTAGGCCGCCAGGTTGATGGCGGTGGTACTCTTGCCCACCCCCCCTTTCTGATTGACTATTGCTACGACGGTCGTCACGACAGGCATATTAGCACGATGGTTCGTGCGTTGAGCCGTTAGTATGAGCCTAGAGGACGCCGGGTGGGAGTGCCTTCTCTACGCGGATATTTCTCGGGTGTGGGCTGGATTTTTTGCAATATTACGAGATTTCGGTCTCTGACCCGCGCTTCCGGATGCATTGAGACTTCTATTACCTGCATTATACGTCCCCCCAACTGGCTGGCCGCACGCCCGCCATTATTCAATTCGTCGTTGGAGATCGCACCTTTCATAGCTATGACGTGTCCGCTTTCGCGGACCAGGGGCAAACAGTACTCTGCTACTACTGGCAATGACGATACAGCCCTTACGGTTGCAATATCGTTATTGGACCGCTGATCTGGCTGGAAAGCGACCTTTTCTACCCTCTGATCCTGTACCAATGTGTGGTGTAGTCCAAGATGCTTCACTGCTAGCTGCAGGAATCGCGCCTTCTTCCCTGTGGATTCGACCAACGTTGTACTCAAGCTAGGCGAGGCGATTTTGATCGGAATCCCAGGCAATCCCGCCCCAGAACCGACGTCAACCAGCGAATTTGCCTGCCACAGCGGACGAAATAGGAAGCAACTCAGAGAATCCAGTACATGGTTCAGGAGTAATTCCGTAGGATTACGTGTTCCTACAACGTTCGCCTTGTCGTAGCTGCTGAGCAACTCGATGTACGGCTCTAGGCCCGTCAGCAAATTCTCGGCGTCCGAAAATCCCCACGCACGAACCTGTTGCGAGAATACATCCTTTGCGTGCATCAGTTCCGTTTCACGTGAAACACCGAGATTAACCCACAAATGACAATTGTTTGCTTCCACTCACAATTGTCATTTGCAAACGTTTCACGTGAAACGTTTAGAGGATTAAACCGGAGAAATACACACCCTTCGATTGTCGCCTGTGCCTTCGCTGGCAGTAGTGACCCGCGGGTTGTCTTTCAAAAAGATATGGACCACGCGCCGCTCCGCTGGATTCATTGGGGGGAGCTCTACGGTACGCCGTTCCCGAACAGCCCGGCGGGCGCTTCGGTGAGCCATGCCCTGAAGTGCCTCGATCCGGCGCTGGCGGTAACCTTCAGAGTCCAGGATTATTCGTTTGGAAAACGGACGATCCCTGTAGACGGCCACGTTTAAGAGGTATTGCAGGGCATCGATTGTTTCGCCTTTCTGGCCTATGAACAGGCCAGCTTCTTCTGTGGCAACATCTACAGCGACGAACTCTCCGGCGTCGTAGACATCCAGCCTGGTGTCCTCAAGATCCAAACCCTCGACGATTGCCTGCATATACTCCCTGGACTCCTGCAGTAAGTCGTCTGGAACAGCGTCTGGGGTTCCGCCATCTGAATCATGCGATTCCGATACCTCAGGCTCTTGATCCGGCGGCTCCAGCTCAGACACACCAGGCTGAGTTTCTTCGGTGTCATCGACGGTTGATACGTCCACTGACACCAGGATCCGCGCGTCCCTGGCTCCTATCCCCATAAAGCCCGAGCTTCCTGCATCCGCTACAGTGTACGAAATCTCCTCCGCGGATGTGCCCAGATCAGCCGCTGCAATTTCGATGGCCTCTTCGACTGTAGCGGCGTTAAATTCTCTATCAGGCGTCATTTCTTCTTCTTTCTACGCTTCCTCTTGGCTGTCTTGGCTGCCCTGCTTTCAGCGTCTTCCTGTGCCTCAGTATGCTGCTCAGAACCATTTGGATCCGGCGGCGAGCTTTCGGATCCTCGAGATGATCCAGCACCACTTCTGGCATCGACCTTGTCGGCGTTTTTAGAAGATGACTTCTTGCCCGGACCGTGATTGTAAATAACGTAGTTTTGGACCAGCGTAACGAGGTTGGAGGTTATCCAGTAGACGAACAGCCCCGCTGGAAATTTGTACAGGAAGATGGTAACTCCAATAGGCAGTAAACGCATGAGCCACCGTTGTTGCGGATCTACATTCTTCGCGGTGATCTCGGTCGCCGCCAGCATGGTCAGCGCCGACAGAATAGGCAGTATCAGGGTCGGATCCGCTTCCGAAAGGTTTTGAAACCAAAGGATGCCGCCGTCGTGGAAGCTGGGCTGAGTGGGCTCGACGTGTTTTCCGCCGATCGTGTACCCACCAAACTTCCGTATGACGTAGAACATGCCGATAAACACCGGCATCTGGACCAGGATGGGGAGGCAGCCGCCGAGCGGGTTCACGCCACGCTCCTGGTACATTTTCATAGTTTCTTCTTGCTGCTTCTGGCGATTGCCCTGGTATTGGTTCCGGATTCGATCCATCTCGGGCTTCAGGTCCTGCATCGCCCTCATGCTCTTGACCTGCTTGATCGTGAGCGGAAAGAGCAACGTCCGCACAACCACCGTGAGTATCGCAATGCTCAGCCACCACGGGTTCACGAGCACACCGTCAAGCGAATGATAGAAGAACAGCAGAACCTGACCCAGAATATTTACGATCGGGCTGAACAGGTTGGAGAAAAAGTTGGCTACGGAGTTCATACGTTCCTGCTCACTTTACTGGGTCAAACCCTCCTCTGGAAAACGGATGGCAGCGCAACAGGCGGTATATCCCCAAGGCGCCGCCCTTGAACAGCCCATACCTCTCCAGGGCCTCCAAAGCGTATTGGGAACAACTCGGATAAAACCTGCAGGACGGTGGGAGCATAGGGGAGAGGACACGCTTGTAGGCCCTGATCAGCCACACCGCGGGCTTCGCCATCGTGGATGAAAATCCACTACTCACGAGGTTCATCCTGCCTACCGAGCTTCCTGAGTGCCTTGGTCATCTCTTCCTTCAACTCTACAAAACTAGCGTCCGCAGCCGCGGGGCGCGCCGATACAACGAAGTCCGACGCCCCCGATACCTGAGACAGCGCCGCGTGGAAAACCTCTCTAAGCCTCCGCCGCACCGCGTTGCGCGTAACCGCATTGCCCACCTTCTTGGATACGGAGAGGCCGAGCCTGGAGTTTCCGAGACCATTTGGGAACTCATGCACGGAGAACAACCTGCCCCTGAAAGCCCTGCCTTGCCGATACGCGCGCTCGAACTCCGGCGAATCCGTGAGCCGCGTTCGCCTGCGAACCGGCAAGGTTTTATACGGCCAACCGCTTGCGTCCGCGCCGCCGCCGGTCACCAATCACCCTGCGTCCTCCCACCGTGCTCATCCGGTTGCGAAACCCGTGCGTCTTCGCTCGTTTACGGCGGTTTGGCTGGTAAGTGCGCTTCATCGAAACTCCTTGGAAAATATCCGAATAGCCATTCAATAGCATCGAAGAGTATATCCGAACTGCCAAGCGTCATCCAATCAGAGAGCAACGATCTCCCGAAGACAACCGGCCCAAGTCCTGTCCCTCCCATCCTGAGAAAAGTTCTGCAAAACGGTATTTTGTATTCGCAATTTCACTATTATGTGAGGTCAATACAGGTCGTTACTGGATACTTTAGGATCAGTACTGCAAGAAATCGCCCCCAATCTCGAAAGAGTTATCCACAGCCTGTGGACAATTATGTGGATAACATTGTTAATAACCTGCAAATTTGCATTTTATTTCCACTTACTCTAGCGCAGTGCCGGGGGGTGCTGTTAAATTCTGCGATGGGGATGATCCGTAGTGAGCGCATAGACGGAAGGACTGAGAGGTCGGGGATCAGCATCCGCGTGGCGGTCTACCCGGACGAGGGAAGTCCAGAGGTGAGCGAAGTCGCGGCGGCAAACCCGCGGGCCGCAACGGCAAAGTTCGCGAAACTCGTTGTGGACGAGGTCCGGGCGGTGGAGGGCCGGGTGCCGGAGGAAGCAATCAGGGAAACCGTAGAGAACCTCATACATGCGGATTACCAAGGCGTGGTCATCTCTATCTTTGATCGCGGTAACGCCGTGCGTATCTCGGACAGGGGCCCCGGCATACGCAACAAAGACCGGGCCATGGAGTTCGGGTTCAGCGGCGCTGCTGCAGAGGCGTTGAAAGAGATCCGGGGTGTGGGGGCCGGCCTGGGCATTGCCCGGACGGCGGTCGAGCGGGCAGGCGGAACTCTGCTCGTGGAAGATAACATCGGTGGCGGCACCGTCGTGACGATCTCCGTTCCGACGGCAGGCGAAACGAAACAGGTCGATGCGCCGGCCACGCAGGAGCCGCTGGCGCGAAGGTATCCCGATGCGGTGCCCCGAATGAACATTTCGGAGCGGCAGCAGAAGGCCCTCATCACGGTCTTAGAGTGTGGAGAGGTTGGTCCCTCGACGGTCGCGAATCGGCTGGAGATCAGCGTCAGTACCGCGTACCGGGACCTCTCGGTCCTGGAAGAGCACGGGTTGGTGGTCACGGACGAGTCGGGGAAGCGTGTGATCTCCCCTCTGGGCCGGGACCTCGTGGAGGCCATAGTCGACACCTGGGTCAAGTAGCCCGTGGACGCGAGGGTTGACATCGTGTGGGCTGAAGTACTCGACCGGGTTTCGGAGCACATCAATGCTCCCTCGCTCCGCGTGTGGTTCGAGGGCACCCGCCCGGTGGAACTCCATGAGGAGCAACTTGAGATCTCCGTTCCCAACGCTTTTGCCAAGGAGTACATAGAGAGCCGGTTCCGCCCGCTCCTCGAAGAAGCGCTGGACTCCGTGCTCGGCAGCAACGATACGACCCTGGTGGTGAGCGTCGGTGGTCGTGACGCGCGCAGCCGGGTGGGGGAGGGCAACGGAAGCGCGGTAGACGGCATGGAATCCGTGCGCAACGCCCGCACTCCTCGTCCATTCAAGGCCAAATACACCTTCGACACCTTCGTCATCGGCGCCGGCAACCGGTTTGCGCATGCGGCGGCTCTAGCGGTCGCCGAGACGCCGGGCGTCGTGTACAACCCACTCTTCATCTACGGGGGAGTGGGGCTCGGGAAGACCCACCTCCTGCACGCCGTAGGACAGTACGTTGAGGAGCAGGACCCGAGCATGAGGGTCCGTTACGTTACTTGCGAGCAGTTCACCAACGATTTCATAAACTCCATCGGCGCCAACGCTCCCTTGGAATTCCAGCGGCGTTACCGCGAGAACGACGTGCTTCTTATAGACGACATCCAGTTCCTGGAGAACAAGGTCGAGACGCAGGAGGCGTTCTTCCACACCTTCAATGCGCTCTACGAGGAGAACAAGCAGATCGCTATCGCCTCAGACCGGCACCCCAGGTACATCCAGACGCTGGAGAGCCGGCTGGTCAGCCGCTTTGAATGGGGCCTCGTCACCGACATCCAGCCTCCGGACCTGGAAACCAGGATCGCCATACTGCGCAAGAAGGCCATCATGGATCGCCTGGAGGTGGACGACGAGGTTCTCACGTTCATCGCCTCGAAAGTCTCGACCAACATCCGCGAGCTCGAAGGCGCGCTGGTGCGCATCCTGGCCTACTCGTCGCTGTATGGGCGTGAGATCAGCGTGGACCTCGCGGAGGAAGTGCTCAAGGACATTTTGCCGGACCAAGCGTACAGGGAGATCCCGGTCGAGCTGATCCAGCACGAGGTCTGCCGCTACTTCGGCGTCGCCAAACAAGACCTCGTCGGCTCCAGCCGATCTAAGCCCTTCGCGTACCCGCGCCAGATCGCCATGTACCTCTGCCGCGAACTCACGGACGAGTCACTGCCCAAGATCGGCAAGGCCTTCGGCGGCCGCGACCACTCTACCGTCATGCACGCCACAGCCAAAATATCCAACCTTATAAACAGCGACCGAGACGTCTTTAACCAGATACACGAGATCACCTTCCACATCAAAAGCAAGCGATAAATACCTCTCCTAACATACCAAAACCCCTCCCCGTAGGGGGACCACTTTGTAACACCACTAAGGCATACAAATCCAATTTTTATCCACAACCTGTCCACAGACTCCCCGATTTCTGTGGACAACACCCGGGAACTTATCCACATAATTTCCGACTTATCCACACAATCTGTGGAAAACTCGACCCTCCTGTGGATAACAATATCTCGGAATTCGTATATGGAAGGTTTGTATACGCTCACACCAATATGACCCTGTGGATAAAGTTGTGGATAAAGGGGGTAAAAGCTGTGGATAAAGTTGTGGATAGAATTGTGGATGGATCCGGACTGTGGATAAGTGGGGTAGTTATCCACAATTTGTCCACAGAGAAGCGGCACTTATCCACATTTTTGTCCACAGGCCGCACAGGGGCTGCGCGGCTTAGGTAAAGGATTTTCGAAAGTTATCCACACTATCCACAGGCCTTATTATTATTACTAAGATAATAGATATATGGTTTTAGAATACTAATAAGGACGAAAGGGAGGTGCTATGAGGGCTGTTTGCAACACGGATCTCTTCAGCAGAAAGCTGGCTCTCGTGTCACGGGGAGTATCCGCCCGCTCTACGGTGCAGCTACTCGGGGGGGTGCTGCTCGAGGCTCGAGGCGACGGGGTGCGATTGTCGGCGACCGATATGGAGGTTTCCATCCAGACCTCGTCGCCGGCGGAGGTAGAAGAAGAAGGGCGGGTGGTGGTGCCGGCCAGGATCTTCAACGACGTCGTGCGTTCGCAGCCGGGCGGAGAACTCCGCCTGGAGCACGACCGTTCCGGTGGATATGTGGAGCTCACAGTCGGCCGGAACGAGTACCAGATCCGAGCCTACGCTGCGGAGGATTTTCCCCAGCTTCCGCAATTCGACGAGGAAAGTTCGTTCGCCATGCCGGGCGAAGTACTCGTGGAGACCGTCGAGAAGGTGTCGCGGTCTTACTCGCGGGACGAGACGCGGCCCGTGCTCACCGGCATCCTCATCAGCTTCGAGGAGTCTAGGGTGAAGATGGTGACGACCGACTCGTATCGTCTCAGCATCAAGGAGACGGATCTGGCGGCCGCGTTCGATGGTTCGAAGAAGGCGATCATACCGGCTAGGGCGATGCAGGAGGTGTCTAGGATCTTCTCCGGTTCGGACGAAGACAACGTGGAAGTCTCGCTCTCCGAGAACCAGGCGCTCTTCCAGATAGGCGACGTGCTGTTCGGCACCCGGCTCATAGAGGGGAACTTCCCGGAATATCAGCGTCTGTTGCCGACCACATTCGAGCGCCAGATCTCCGTGCCGCGCGAAGCCCTCATCGAAACCCTCAGGCGCGTCAACCTCTTCGCCCAGCGCCAGACGCCGCCCGTGCCTGTGAGCCTGGCGTTCTCGGATGGGTCCGTCGAAGTGATCGTGCGCAGCCAGGAGATCGGCGAGGCCCACGAGAGGCTGGAGGCATCGAGCGAGGACGACTTCCACATCTCCTTCAATCCCGGATACCTGCTCGATGGCGTCTCCGCGGTGGATACGGAGAAGGTGCTCTTTAAATTCAACGAGGCGCTGAAACCGGGTTTGATCGTCCCTGGCGAGAACGGAGACGGTGACGGTCCCGGCGAAGAACCAGATTTCCTGTACCTGATCATGCCGATGCGCGATCCGTCCCGGAATTAGTCACCCGCGTATGGACCTCACGCCTGGCATGACACTCGGACAGGCGCTCAAAGCGTCGGACGCTGTTGGGAGCGGGGGAGAGGCGAAGATCTTGATTCAGGCCGGGGAGGTGCGGGTCAACGGCGAGATCGAAACCCGCCGGGGCCGGAAGCTGCAGAGGGGCGACGTGATCGAGGTCGGAGAGGGACAGGAGCGGGTGGAAGTCCGTTGATCTCGTACCTGCGTGCCCTGCGGCTCATAAACTTTCGCAACTACGCGGACGACACGGTCCTTCTCAGACCCGGCCTGAACGTTGTGGTCGGGGACAACGCCCAAGGCAAGACGAACCTTCTAGAAGCCGTGGCCTTCGCCGTGACCGGCTCGTCTCCCCGCACTTCGAACGACTCCGAGGTAGTTCGCTGGGGCTCTGACTTCGCCCGCACGGAAGCCAGGATCTCCCTCGGTGGCTCCGGCGACGAACGCCGGGTGGCCGTCGGCTACGCCCCCGGAGAGAAAAAGCGCCTCACGGTGGACGGGGCGCTCGCTCCATCCCTGACCAGCTATGCTGCCGGCGGGGCTGGGGTCAGGGCCGTGAACTTCTTCCCGGACGATATCCGGATCGTCAAGGGATCACCATCCGACCGCAGGGAGTTCCTGGACGGCCTGCTTTCGACCCTGCGGCCGTCCTACGCCCGGGCCGCCAGCGAATACGCCAAAGCCGTCCAGCAGCGCAACCAGCTGCTCCGGCGCATCCGGGACGGCTTCTCATCCGAACGCACCCTCGCGACCTGGGATCGCAAGGTTGTGGACCTCGGAGAGCAGATCCTCCGGAGCCGTGAAGCGGCCATGCCTATCCTCGACGGACACTTCGCATCGTCTCTAAGGGTCCTGTACGGCCCTGAGAAGGCCGCCGTGAGCTATTCCTATAGCGCGACCCCAGACGGGTACTCTGAGGCGCTCAGGGAGGCTCACGGCGCCGACATCGAGCGCGGCACCACGTCTGTCGGCCCGCACCGGGACGACTTCGAGGTGTCGCTTGGAGGGGTGGACCTGACAACGTTCGGGTCTCAGGGGCAGCAGCGGCTGGCGACGCTCGCGCTCAAGTTCGCGGCCAGGGACTACGTGCGGGGGGCTACGGGGGAGGACCCGATCCTGCTCTTCGACGACGTGATGAGCGAGCTCGACGAACGTCGCCGGGAGTTCCTCGCCGGGTATTTCCTGGAGAGCGCCCAGGCCGTTATCTCCACCACCAACCTGGATTATTTCGGCGACGAAATTCTCCAGCGGGCGCAGGTCATACGCATATCTGGTGGCGCGGTGGCGCACACCACCACGGATGGTGTGATAGACCGTGTAGCAGAACAGCGCGTGCGCTTCGGAAAGGCTTAAATAAGCCGCAAAACCGCAAGTTACCGGTTGGGACTGCGTACAAGGTGTGTTACAATCTTCGGGTGCAGAGTTACTTCCAAAAGAACGGTTCGCGCGTTCGATTCGATCAAGAGATGGGGAGGGTCCTCGTTGGCGACTAAGCAGGCCAGCAAGCATTCCGAGAGCGCTTATGGCGCGGAATCAATTCAAGTTCTAGAGGGCCTCGAAGCCGTCAAGCGCCGGCCAGGTATGTACATTGGCTCGACCGGGCCCCGAGGGTTGCACCATCTCGTCTGGGAGATAGTGGACAACTCCATAGACGAGGCCCTGGCGGGGTACTGTTCGGAGATCCTGGTGACAGTCCATGAAGACGACTCGGTCTCCGTCACGGACGACGGACGCGGGATGCCTGTCGGAGAGATGAAGAAGTACGGCAAGTCGGCTACCGAGGTCATCATGACCACGCTGCACGCCGGCGGAAAGTTCGACGGACAGGGTTACAAGGTGTCTGGTGGGCTACACGGCGTGGGCGCTTCGGTGGTGAACGCGCTCTCCGAGTGGCTGGAGATCGAGATCCGTCGCGAAGGGCACGTGTGGAGCCAGCGTTACGAGCGCGGCTTCCCGCAGGGCGACCTGACGAAGGATCGCAAGCTGAAGAAGGGCGAAGGAACGGGGACGACCATTACCTTTGCACCGGACCCGGAGGTATTCACGGAGACCACCGAGTTGTCTTTCGACACGCTCACGCGGCGTTTCAGGGAGTCGGCGTTTCTGAACAAGAACCTCAAGATCCGCTTGGTAGACGAGCGCGAGGAAGACCGGGATGTCACCTACCAGTACGAGGGCGGCATCAGGGACTTCGTGGCGCACATCAATGACGCCAAGGACCCGGTCCACAAGACCGTCTTCTACCTGGAGCGCGACGAGGACGCAGGCAACGTCGAGGTCGCCATGCAGTGGAACAACGGCTTCCAGGATTCCGTGTTCACGTTCGCCAACAACATCAACACGCACGAGGGCGGGGCGCATCTCTCCGGTTTCCGATCCGCGCTGTCGCGCACGATCAACGCCTACGCCCGCCAGAAGGGGCTCCTCAAGGAGAAAGAGGAGAGCCTGACCGGCGACGACATCCGGGAGGGGCTGGCGGCGGTCATCAGCGTGAAGCTCTCCGAACCGCAGTTCGAGGGACAGACCAAGACCAAGCTCGGGAACACCGAGGTCAGGGGCCTGGTTGAGACCGCCACCAACTACTTCCTGGCCGAATTCCTGGAGGAGAAGCCTTCCGAGGCGAAAGCAATAATCAACAAGGCGCTTCAGGCGGCGCGGGCGCGGCAGGCGGCCAGAAAGGTGCGCGACACCATCCGCAAGGGCTACCTGGAGAGCTCCACGCTGCCTGGCAAGCTGGCGGACTGCGCGAGCAAGGACCCGGCGAGGAGTGAGCTGTACATCGTCGAGGGCGATTCGGCGGGCGGGTCGGCCAAGCAGGGCAGGGAACGGGCGTTCCAGGCGATACTGCCGCTGCGCGGCAAGATCCTCAACGTCGAGAAGGCCAACATCAACAAGGTGCTCTCCAACGTTGAGATACAGGCCATGATCTCTGCTATCGGAGCCGGGGTGGGGGAGACGTTCAACGTCGAGAACGCCCGCTACAACAAGATCGTGATCATGACCGACGCTGACGTGGACGGAAGTCATATTCGAACTCTGGTGCTCACTTTCCTGTACCGGAACATGCCCGAACTGATCGAGGCGGGCTACGTGTACATCGCGCAGCCGCCCCTGTACAAGGTCACGCACCAGCGCAAGGACTACTACGTCTACAACGAGGCGGAGCTACGCGAGACGCTGACCCGCCTGAACGCCAACGGCAACGCCAACATCGGCCGCTTCAAGGGCCTCGGGGAGATGAATCCAAACCAGCTCTGGGAAACCACCATGGACCCCCAGAACCGGACGCTCTTGCAGGTCACGGTCGAGTCGGCAGCGGTGGCGGACGAGTTGTTCACGGACCTCATGGGCGACAAGGTCGAGCCGCGCAAGCGGTTCATCGAGGCCAACGCCCGCGAGGTGAAGAACCTGGATGCTTGAGTAGGGGGAGGGACATCCTGAGAGATACGAAGAGGGACAGAGATGCTTGATACTTTTTCGGGGAACATAAGGCCCCATTCCATAGAGGACGAGATCAAGGACTCGTTCCTCTCCTACGCGATGAGCGTGATCGTCTCCCGCGCCCTCCCGGACGTGCGCGACGGCCTGAAGCCGGTCCACCGACACGTGCTCTACGCCATGCACGACCTCGGCCTCCAGCCGAACCGCCCTTACCGCAAGAGCGCGACGGTCGTCGGCGAGACCATCGGTAAGTACCACCCGCACGGCGACTCGGCGGTGTACGACACGCTGGTGCGTCTGGCGCAGGACTTCTCGATGCGCTACCCGCTGGTGGACGGGCAGGGCAACTACGGTTCGGTGGACGGCGACCCCGCAGCGGCCATGCGCTACACCGAGGCGCGCATGACCCGTATGGCGACGGAGATGCTCAGGGACATCAACGCCAACACGGTGGACTTTGAGCCGAACTTCGACGAGAGCCTGCGCAAGCCTTCGGTGATGCCTGCCCGCTTCCCGAATCTGCTGGTAAACGGCTCGGACGGCATCGCGGTCGGGATGGCGACCAAGATTCCGCCGCACAACCTCGGCGAGGTCGTAGACGCCACCATCGCGCTCATAGACGACCCGGAGATGGACGACGACGGGATCGCGCAGCACATCAAGGGGCCTGACTTCCCGACGGGAGGCGTGATCGTCGGACTGCGAGGCATCCAGGAGGCCATCAAGACCGGGCGCGGATCGGTGCGGGTGCAGGCCAAGGCGCACACCGAGCAGATCAAGGGCAACAGAACGCAGATAGTGGTCACGGAGATCCCTTACCAGGTCAACAAGAGCTATCTCTTGCAGAAGATCGCCGAGCTGGTCAAGGACCGCAAGCTCACCGACATCTCAGACCTGCGCGACGAGTCCGACCGCAAAGGGATGCGGATCGTGATCGAGCTCAAGCGCGAAGCCGTGCCGAAGGTCGTTCTGAACAACCTGTACAAGCACACCCAGATGCAGCAGGGCTTCGGCGTGAACCTGGTCGCGCTGGTGGACGGCGTGCCGCGAACGCTCTCGTACCGGCAAGCCCTGAAGCACTACGTCGAGCACCAGTTCGACGTGGTCACCCGCCGCACGCAGTACGAACTGGAGAGGGCGCAGGCTCGGGCGCACATCCTGGAAGGGTTGCTCATCGCCCTCAAGAACCTGGACGATGTGGTGGCGACGATCCGCAAGAGCCGCAGCGTGGAGACGGCGCGCAACAACCTGATGAAGACCTTCAAGCTCTCCGAGCGGCAGGCGCAGGCGATCCTGGATTTGCGGTTGCAGCGGCTGACCGCGATGGAGCGGCAGAAGGTCGAGGCCGAGCACAAGGACCTGATGGAGAAAATCGAGTACCTCGAAGGCGTGCTCGCGGACGACCAGAAGGTATACGGGATCGTCAAGGAAGAGTTGCTTGAGGTCAAGGCGGCCTACGGCGACGAGCGGCGGACGGCGATCACGGCCGAGGAGGGCGTGGACTTCGAGATCGAGGACCTCATCGCCGAGGAGGAGATGGTGATCTCCATCTCCAACGGCGGCTACCTGAAGAGCGTGCCCGTGAACACGTTCCGCAAGCAGGGACGCGGCGGAGTCGGCGTCGCTGGGATGGAGTTGAAAGAGGGCGATTACATCGAGCATCTCTTCATCACCACTACCCACCACTACATGCTGTTCTTCACCAACCAGGGCAGGGTGTACCGTCTCAAGGTCCACCAGCTCCCGCGCATGGGCCGGACGGCGAAGGGGCGGCACGTGGCAAACCTGCTGGCGCTCGCTCCTGGGGAGAGGATCGCCACAGTCATCCAGACCAAGGAGTTCAAGGAGGCCGAGTATCTGCTCTTCGCCACGAAGAATGGCGTCGTCAAGAAGACCAGGTTCCTGGAGTACAACACGCCGCTCAAGGAGACCGGGATCATCGCGATCAACCTTGCCGGTGACGACGAACTCATAGACGTGCGCCACGCCTCCGAGGGCGACGAGGTCGTGCTCGTCACCCGGAACGGCAAGGGACTCAAGTTCCGCCAGCAGGATGCGAGATCCCAGGGCCGGGCCACGGCCGGGGTCAAGGGCATCACGCTCAAAGGCGGCGATGACGTTCTCAGCATGGACGTGGTTTCAGCGGGGGGCGTACCGGCCGATCTGTTCATGATCACGGAGCGAGGCTTCGGGAAGCGAACCCCGATCTCCGACTTCCGGGCGCAAGGCCGTGGCGGACAGGGCGTCATCGCCATGAAGACCGATGCGGAACGGGGCCGTCTCGCGGGCGTGAGGGTCGTGCGCTCCGAGTTGCACGAGCTGGTGATCGTCTCCAACTTCGGGACCACGATACGCATTGACGCGGAGTCCGTGTCGCGGCAGGGCCGCAACGCCCAGGGCGTGCGGGTTATGAACCTGCGCGCCGGCGACGAGGTGAGCGCCATCGCCAAGGTGGTGTCCTCCCGGAGCGCCGACGCCGGTGGTGCCACGGACGAGCTGTCGCTGGATGAGATCTCCGGTGAAGAGTTGATGGGTTCGTCCGCCGCCGGACTCCTGGAGGAGAACGGCGCGTCCGGCGGGCCTAGCGAGAACGGCGGGGCCGTCCGTGGATAAGGGGCAGACCTGCGAAGGCGTCGTCGAGTGCACGGCGCTGGTCCTGGCGGAGAATTGCTCGGACTTCGAGGGCAAGCTCACGCTCTTCGGAATTCTCGACGAGATACGGCCCACTGGTGGCGAGACATCCTTCGTGGTATACGCCAAGTTCGAGGGCTGCGAGCACGCCGCCGATGGTGACCTGCGGATGGCCCGCATCCTCATCACGGACGAAGACGGTAGCATCATCGACGAGTCCGAAGAGTTCTCCGTGTGGCTCGACGGTCCCGAGAATTCCACCACCGTGGTGGCCGGGTTCGAGATCCCGGAGGACTTCGTGGAGGGAGGGGAGCGCGTGCTCTGGGTCGAGGCGATCCTGGACGAAGAAGCCCTCTCCCAGACCGCCGTCAGGCTGCGAGAGCGTTACAGTGTATAGACCATTCACAGAGGCCCGGGAAATCCCCGGGCCTCTCTTTTTTGCGAGGGAAACAAGCAAATGACAGAGGATCTTGCGATATTCATCGACTGGGAGAACATCTACATCTCCACGGTCAGCGAGTACAACTCCAAACCGAACGTCTCCGCGATACTGGAGAAGGCACGCGAGTACGGGCGCATCGTCGCGGCCACAGCCTACGCCGACTGGACGGAAGGCGATTTCCGCAACGCGCCACCGACGCTGTACTCCAACGGTATCTCGCCGCGCTACATCTCGGCTCGCTACTTCCCCGGAGGACGGGCGCAGAAGCGCAGAACGAACTCCATAGACGTGATGCTGGCGGTGGAGTGCTCGGACTTCCTGCACAACCACCCGCAGGTGGACACCTACGTGCTGGTGACCGGAGATGGGGACTTCATCCCGCTGGTCAGCCTGCTCCGCAGCCAGGGCAAGAACGTGGTCGTGATCGGGGTTTCGGAGGCGACTTCGTACCACCTGATCGAATCCGCCGACCACTTCATCTCCTACTCCTCCCTGCTCGAGGAAGACCGCGCCGCCAGGACGCCGGATCGCGAACCGAAGAAGAAGTCTTCTGACCCGTTCGGGGAGCTAGTCCGGGCGGTCGGGGCGTTGAAAAACGGCGGCAAGACGCGTGTCCTGGGACAGGTGAAGCAGCAGATGATCGTGCAGCTCGGCTCTTTCGACGAGCGCGACGCTGGCTTCAAGAAGTTCAAGGACTTCGTGGTCGAAGCTGAGCGCCGGGGCCTGGTGAACACGGTGGACCAGGACTTGGAACTCCAGGTCTACCTGCCGGACGAGAAGGTCCCCGAGCAGCCCGGCTCCGACCTCGCCGCCGAGGAACCTAAAGAGACCGCCAGGACCTCCGCGGAGGGCAACGGCCGGGGCAATGGCGGGTCCAACGGCCGCGGCGCACGGGAGGAAGACCCCGAATCCACCGGCCAGGCGGACTTCGATCTCCTCGAAGACCTGACACCCTACGAGTTGAAGACCATCACCCGGAGCGTGGCCAACCTGCGCCAGCCGGCCTCGTTCGTGGAGATCTTCGGGAGCATCAGGGAACTCGACGAGCGCGGCGAGCTGGAGTTGACGCGGGATGAGATCTCGGACGTCATAACCGCCATGCTCGAATCAGACTTCCTGAACCGCGTCCGCGCCAAACCATACAGCCAGGCCAGATCCAACATGACTTTCTTCGCCCTCAACAAGGACAAGGAAGAGGTGAAGACCGCCCTGAACGGCGGCTAATCCGCCAGCCGGTAGATGGTGAAGGCCGCCAGCGCGAGCGCGGCGGCAGCGTAGACGACCGACAGCCCGAGCGTCTGTGCGACCTGAAGTAGCGACAGGCTCGTCATGAGGAGATGCGTGCCGACGATGATCCCGAACCCGATGGCAAACCATAGGACAGCTTTGATCAGGTATCCCTCGCTGCGCTCCCTCAGGATCACTACCCCTATCAGGGCGGGAATGTAGAAGAGCAGGACCGCGGGCATCAATGCCAGGAATCCGATCCCGATATTCGTTAGTATCTCCACGGCTTCAGTCTACACCAGCGGTTGCAGGTTGCTGGAAAACTACCTGTTCTGTAAGCTAGGATACTTGTACCATTGAATGGAGGTAGTCGCGGATGGGAATAAATCAGAGGGTTTCGCTCAGGAAGTTCATAGACGAGGTCAGGCGCTGGGTAGACGAGGGCCGGAGCGACGATTGGATCGCCAGCGCTCTCGGAACAAGCCCATCGTCGGTGCAATCGTTCCGGTCTCGTAACGCCATCTACCGCCGGGACGCTGGGTCCATCCTCCGCAACCCCCAGGAATACAACGCGTTCGAGGGCGCGCTCGACCCCAACGGCCCGGATGGCCCGGGCGTGTGGTTCGATCCCGCGGTGGGCGACGATCCGCGCTGGAAGGACCGCTGGAGCCGGTCGGATCGGGTGGAGGTCCGCCTCTCGCCATCACGGATAGTCTTGCTCCGCCGCGGCGGTCAGCGCCAGGCCCAGCGTCCCGCGGCGCGCCCTCCGCACAGAACACCAACGTCGTAGAGATCAGCTCTACGGTATAATTTCTGCCGGTTCGGGCCGTCCGACCCGCCGCTGTCGTCCGGGATAAAACCCGGGCGGTAGAGCAAAGTCCGGACTCGTAGCAGAGGCCGCTCGGGCTAAACAACCCGAGGGGCGGTGCGGCGCAAGCCCATCGCCACGTCAAGTGCAACAGAGAGCAGACCAGCCGATGGCCGGTAGGGGCGTTCCGCGAAACGCCCCTACCCGGCACAGGTGATGGGTGAAAGGGTGGGGTAAGAGCCCACCGGCGGTATCCCGCGAGGGACCGGCCAGGCAAACCACCGGTGCGAGCAAGCCAAATTTGTCCGGGTCCCCGGACATGGTAGGCGCGGCCCTCCGCAGGGAGGGCTCGAAGGCAAAGCCTTCGGAGATGGATGGCGGGATAGAGCAGAATCCGGCTTACGGGACGGCCCAGGCCCTCAGGCCCATAGATAAAGGGTTTTCGCAGATCGGCGGGTGATTTGATCCCTCGATTTACCCTAATGGGGTCGCGAATCAGGACAAATGGGGAAGAGGGTCACTCCGACCCGGCCATGACCCTCAGGCGCTATGCTCGCGTGCTCGGGGATATGGAGGTCGAGGGTGGCCGGGCGATAGACAACCTCTTTTAGGCACTTCTTCGGTGAATATCCTGAAGCGGCCCCCTACACGTCCACCGACTGCGTCTGGCGCTTCAACTCGCCCACCTGCTACCCCCGCAAGCTCTTGCCAAGAGCACTGTTTTTCTTGTTGGCTGGCGGAGGGCGGAGGACACCCGCCAGCCTTGAAACATGTGCCAACTACAGCAATTTGCAGAAGAACTGATCTATCGAGAACTACACAGTTTATGCAACCTTGTAAGCAACTCAACGCCGCGCATTTGAGGTTCCGTGTAGCAATAGATCAGTTGTTTCGAGAAACACTCTAGAACCGCCAACCTAAGAGGTTCCAGTAGTTCAGGAACCACACAAAAGCGAGTGCCGCGACCGTCACCAACGTGTAATGCACGCGGGTGGCGATGCCCCAGTAGCTATTCTTCCAGGCCAGCACACTGTAGACTAGCGCGCCGACTGTCAGCACGGCAGCTAAAACACCCAGACCTAGCACGATTCTGTAGATCATCGAGACGCCGAACAAAGGCACCGGATTGCCCCATAGCACCGTGCCGATCACGAACAACAGGTTCAGAACGCTGATCCCCACGATGATCTGGTAAGCCGCGCGGGCGCCGCGAGGTGCGGGTTTCCGGTCACCGCCCGGGCGGCGGTTCCGAATAAAGCGGATCAATACTACGGGGATCATGGACAGGAACATCAAGACGCAACCCAGGACCAATGCCATGTTGAAAGCGGGCGTTTCGTACCAGTTCAACTTTTCAAAAGCAAACATCGGGGTGTAGTCGGTAAACATGAGGGTGACACGCCCTTGGGCGTTCTCACGAAAGAGGATGTGGAACGGACCGTCTACTTGGCGGAAGTAAAGCGGCGCAGCTTCGACAAATCGCCACTTACCCCACTGGTTCGTAAAGAGCAGCGTGCCATCGCCAGAGTCGCTGATCTTAACCGTGCTCATGCCGAAGAGTACTCCGACCTTTTCGAGGGTGGTATATGAAGTTCCTGGTGTACCCCCCGTGATTCGATAGCTGCCCTCGAACCGACCGGCCCGCTCCGCGAAATTCGCCGGAGGTTGTATTGGCTTGACCGCAGGAGCGGGATAGTAGTGGTCGAAGAACGCTCTCTGGAACCCGAGATGCTGGTTGGTCAGGTCGCTACCACCCTCGCTGTTGTAGGCCACAAATACACCCAGGTTCTGGTCGGGCAAGAGTAGCAGCAGAGTATAGATGGGGTCTGATCCACCGCTGTGCCCGATGGTCCACTGGCCGTTGTCGCTGAAATCGAAAAAGCCGTGGGCGGTGCCCAGAAGTCGTGGGTCAGGAGTGTATAGCGTGCTGTGCATTTGCTGCGCTGTGGTTTCCTTCATGATGCGCGCCTCGGCAATTTTTGTATCGCTGTAACGGCCATTCTGCAGGTACGCGATCATGAAACGTGCCATGTCCGTGGCGCTGGCTTGCATATCGCCGGCCGGCACTAGCGCCGGCTGACCTATGTCGGCGTACGCTAGCCTCGGCTGACCGATTTCGGAGGTATCGGGGAATTCCTGAAAGGCGCCATCTTTATAGACGTATCCCACGGATGTATGTGCACGTATGTCTGGGGGCATCGACGGCCGGGCGGTTGTATGCACCATGCCCAGTGGGTTCAGGATATGTTCCTGGACGTACTGGTCGTAAGGCTCTCCCGATACCCGCGCCACGATGTACCCCGCCAGGGCTGCGCCATAGCTTGAATAAGCCGCAACGTCACCGGGCGGGTTCACCCGAGCAGGCATATGGGAGACAAGCCATTCGCGTGGGGGCAGCAGGTCATCGGGATCCTTCGCCAGCCTCTCGTAATAGCGGTCTTCGAAGCCTGCCGTATGGCTCATCAGGTCCTTGAGGGTGATCGGTTGTGGATAGGTATCCGGGATACGAAAGTCGAGATAGGTGTTGATATCCGCGTCCAGGTCCAGCTTTCCCTGCTCGGCAAGCTGCATAACCGCCGTCCAGGTAAACAGCTTCGCGAGTGAGCCAATGCGAAAGTTCGTCCGTTCGGGGTCGACAGGGATGCCGTTCTCTAGATCGGCGTCACCGTAGCCTTCGGCAAAGAATAGCTTGCCGTCTTTGACGACGGAGACGGCTGCCCCGGCTATGTGATGCTTTTCCATCTCCCTTCCTAATTCCTCATCCAGGAAAGCCTCCAGTTCGGCGGGGTCGGTGGGACCCAGTCGTTTTTGCGATGGCGCAGTGGGTCCATTCCCGCCTGCAGTGTCCTCGTTTTCTCGGCCCTTGGCTGATCCGCCAGTCGATAGCACTATCACTAAAGCCAACATAATCGTCATGGATATGGCCGTGAATCTCTTGATAGTGCGCAGGTGATTCGTCCTGTGCCTCATAGAGGAACACCTACTTTATCCTAGGGGCGAGGCTCCTCAGCCCCGCCGTGTTACACAACGCAGTTAAGTAACAAGTGCCTGCTACCCTTCGCATCCGCCAAATGGGTGATACTCGAGACTTTCTTGGCCAACTCTTAGACCTCCGTTAGGGCGAACTTCGCAGAAGACCCCTTCCGAAACTGTTTGGAAAATAGCTGAGGGCTTCTCGACCGTGCGTTTTTTGGGCCAAGAGGCGGCCGATCGAGGCTTCTTCGCCCTCTCTTGCCGGCCTCGAGAGCCCCGATTCGGGACTTATTTCGATTTTCCAAACAGTTTCTCCACACACTCGACTGAATAGGGCAAGGAGAAGGACCGGAGATAGATGGCTTTAGCCCACTCGCTACTATCAGTGGGTGCTCATAGGGCGCTGCGGCGCTCCATGAGATGTCGATCTCATGCGAGTGACGCCCCGACGGTTTCCTTCGCGCCACATCAACACCGCCATAATAAATGCCCAGACGACTAACAGAAGCAGCCCCACCAGCTTGATGGTGGATGGCACGAAGCCCTCGTAGGCAACCACCGCTGCGCCGTCATACATGCACGCAGCCCCGGAAACTGCGGCGATCACTCCCACCCAGCGCGGGAACAGGGTCAGTCCAGCGAGGAAGAACGAGAAGCCGTTCATCCCTATCTCGGTCCACCGCGCCACCTCAGCCGCGGCGAAGGCGATCGGCTTCTCAGGTGCCGGAGCGCTCACCCAGTTGTGCACCGCATACCTGAGCGTTACGCCATCGACGGCTTGCAGTACCGTGAAGGAGGCCGCCGCCGTCACGGCAGCGGCGAAGCCAAAGGGGGCGAGCCCGGCACCCAATCCCGGCCTCGCGCTGACGGAGTAGTAGAGGGCTACCAGGCCACCGAGCAGGAAGAGGAACCCGAAGTACTCACCAAGGTGAACGGTAGTCCAGACGTCGCTATGGGCGTACTCCCTGAAGACTGCTGGAAAGTCCATAGGGTCTTCTCTGTTAGGATGGAAGACCTCAGAGATTGCGATTAAGAGGACCCCTATGGGTAGGGTCACTGCTCCCAGCCTGGCGGTGCTTGCATCATCACCCCCGATTTGCCGATGCTCAGAGGCTTGACGTGCGTCCATCGCTCACTCCTTTCCGCGGAGGCCAGACTTGAAGCCCTACCTCACAGCGTCGTACAGGTGCAACTAGTTCACTATACGTGCCTAGAGGCGATGGGCGCATCCCGCCAATAGACGATTTTTGCCGTTGCTTGGGTGTTGCTAGCGTGTAGCGAACTTCCGAGGACGCCCTACAAGAGAATCCCACCGGGAGAGATTGCCTTGCACGCAACGGATGAAGGCTTGGTATCAGTTGTCCGCTAACCCGTCCAGGTCCAGGCGTGCCAGGGGAGCGGCCCCACCCGACCTCCTGACCTGCAAAGCTTCTAGCTCATGCAGCGCCTTGAACAGCAGGCGCGAGAGGTGAGCCTCGTAGCGCGATACCTTCTCCAGCGTCTTCTCGTCCGGCAGAAGACGCTCCCGGCGCATGTTCTGGAGCTGCCCCTCTACCTGTTTTGCGGTGCTCTTGGCGGAGATCACGTCCAGGCGGGCCTTCTCCCTAACACCTTCCATCAGCTCCTCTAGGTCCTCGCCAGCGGCGGAGGCGATCAGGGAGAAGCACTCCCTCACCAGCCCCACGTTCCATCCGTCCCACTCGGACGTATCGCCGTAGATACCGGTCCACTCCGGCACGCCGGGAAGTTCCAACTCTTCGAGGTCCACCTCCTCTTCGACCCTTTCGGCCACGGCCCACAGCACGGCGGCCGCGTCGGGACCGGAGAGCTTCTTCTCATCCAGGTAGTCGGGTAACTTCTTCAGGACCCGCTCCGTGCGGCGGGCCTCCTTCGGAGCGGCAAGCGCATCCTCCGGGTGGATGGCTCCGTAGGCGCGGGAATCGTAGCGGCGCCGGTCTGCTAGATCGTCCTCTACCTTCTCCTGAGAGCGGGCTATGGTCTCCGTCTCGTAGCGGGTGACGCGGTGGAGCCTCCAGGCCAGAGTAGCCACCCTCTCGGCCAGGGCGAGCTCCAGGCTACCCAGAGGCGAGAGATCTTCCAGCATCCCGTCCCGATACTCCTCCCAGTCTTCGGGCTTCTCCACGCCGGGGACCACGGGAGCGGGGGAGCGGATGCCGTGGCGGGTGGCGTTCCAGCGGGCTACCTCTTTACCCTCCCCCGTTTTGGGGCCTCCTTGCACGTCGCTCGGGTTCAACATGGCGTCGCTCCCTTCGGCTGAGGTCAGCTTTCCGTTCCTTCCTGTTCGTTTTCCGGCTTCCCTTGCGATTAGCCGCCTCCACTACTCCCGGTAGACACTCTGAGGCCCGGATCTCGTGCCATTCTCCACTAAGAGGGTCGTGCAGCTCTATCCAGTCCGGGTATTCGCACCAGCGGATGATAAGGCCACGCCTGTTCGCCGCCCCGAGTCTGACGCTCTCCCGCTCCAGTAGCTCGATCAGGGTCTCCTTGTTCTCCACCAGGGATTTCTTGAAAGTCTCCGTCAGGACTCCGGCCGGGGCGGCCTTACTCTCTTGGCCCTTGGCTGATCCGCTAGTCGATAGCACTATCACTAAAGCCAACATAATCGTCATGGATATGGCCGTGAATCTCTTGATAGTGCGCAGGTGATTCGTTCCGCGCCTCATAGCGTTCTGCGTCTTATAGAGAAACACCTTTATTGTCCTGGAGGTGGGGCTGACAAGCCCCATCGTATACGTAACAAGGTTAGTACGATGCGACACTAGACCTGCCGCAATGCCGAGAACTCGTATTCCACTCACTGCAGTGAGGCATTTGGGGTTCCTTGTCAGGCCTCACACCGTCTTCTGCAGCGTGAACCGGACCGGAAGTCAGCCAATCTGACCTCGATCTTTTACCCTACGTTGTACCCCAACCTACCCCAACATCACCCGACTCAGACCGACACTCCTCGACGAGATTACTCCAGAAATCCGCATCCCCAGGGCATTATCCGACACCAGGACGCCTATTGGCCGCATTAGAGCAGAATCCGGCTTACGGGACGGCCCGAACCCTTCTAGAATTATTTCACACTCACCTCTTGCACGATGCTCTATACTGCCTGCACACAGGTTCTGTAGTTACAAGCAAGTACAAGCATCTAGAGGGAGAGGAAAGCTTGTCAGCGATAGCGTCCGCATGGAAGAGGTTGCCGTGGTGGGTCGAACCAACGGCCGTGGTGTTCGCGCTCACGGCGTTCGGCATCTACTCGTTGACGGTAGTGGTGTTCTATCCTGGGGTCTACCAGGAGTTCGTCTCGCCGTTCTACTCTCCCACGGTGCCGAGGCCCGGCTGGCTGCCTTGGTTTATTACTGCTCCGATCCTGATCCTTTGGATACCGTTGGGTTTCCGGGCCACGTGCTACTATTACCGCAAGGCGTACTACCGGGCGTTCTTCTGGGATCCGCCCGCCTGTCTTAGCAAAGCGCAGCAACTTGACCGTCCGTGGTCGAGCAACGCGGAGGGCTACAGGGGGGAGCGGGCGCTTTTCGTGCTGAACAACGTGCACCGCTACTTCCTTTACGCCTCGATCATGGTCGTCGCGTTCCTGTGGTACGAGGCGTTCAGGACGGTGTTCACGCCGGAAGGGTTTCAGATCAGCGTCGCCTCGCTCTTGTGGTTCACCAATATCATGCTCCTCTCGGCGTACACGTTCTCGTGCCACTCGTTCCGGCACCTCGTCGGCGGCAGCATGGACTGCTACTCGTGCGTGAGGGGCGGCAACGCCCGGCGAAAGACGTACAACTTCGTGAGCCGGCTAAACGCCAAGCACCCGCAGTGGGCCTGGTACAGCCTCGCCTCGCTCATAGCGACCGACCTCTATTTGAGGCTCATGCAGGCGGGCATAATTCCAGAACTCACGCTAATCCACTTCGGCGGTTGATCAGGGAGGTATCGGATGCAGAGTGACGGACACCGCAACGGATATCGGGAACAGTACGAAACCCGCGAGCACGACGTTCTGATCGTCGGCGCCGGAGGCGCTGGCCTGCGGGCCGCCGTGGCCGCCACGCAACATGGCCTCTCGGTCGGCATCGTGAGTAAGTCCCTGCTCGGCAAGGCCCACACCGTGATGGCCGAGGGCGGCATCGCGGCCTCCGTAGGCAACGTTGACCCCGACGACTCCTGGCGCCAGCACTTCATGGACACGCTCAAGAGCGGCAAGTTCCTGAACAACTGGCGGATGGCGGAGATCTTCACGAAGGAGGCTCCGGATCGCGTCTACGAACTGGAGCAATGGGGCGCGCTATTCAACCGCACGCCTGAAGGCAAAATAAGCCAGCGCCCGTTCGGCGGCCACACCTACCGCCGCCTCTGCCACGTCGGGGACCGCACGGGCCTTGAACTCATCCGCACCATGCAGGAGAAGGTACTCTCCACCGAGGCGAAGGTCTACATGGAGACGACCGTAACCAAGCTCTTGAAGAAGGGCGCCAGGGTCGTCGGGGCTGTCGGCTACACCCGCGAGTCGGGCAAGTTCGTCCACTTCAAGGCGAAGGCTGTGATCATGGCTACCGGCGGCTGGGGCCGCATCTTCAAGGTCACCTCCAACTCCTGGGAGGGCACCGGCGACGGCGTAGTCCTCGGCTACGACGCCGGGGCTGAGCTGGTGGACATGGAGATGATGCAGTTCCACCCGACCGGCATGGTCTGGCCTCCTGGTGTGCGCGGCCTGCTCGTCACAGAGGGCGTGCGCGGCGAGGGCGGCCTGCTCCGCAACTCCGAGGGCAAGCGCTACATGGAGAACTACGACCCGGAGAAGATGGAGCTCTCCACCCGAGATGTCGTGGCGCGGGCCAACTACACCGAGGTTCAGGAGGGACGCGGCTCCGAGCACGGCGGCGTGTTCCTGGACATCACGCACCTCGGGTACGAGGGCATCATGAAGAAGCTGCCGACCATGTACGAGCAGTTCAAGAACCTCGCGGACATTGACATCTCGCGCGAGCCGATGGAGGTCTTCCCGACCGTCCACTACACGATGGGCGGCATCAAGGTGGACCCTGAGACTTGCGCGACCAACGTGCCCGGCCTCTTCGCGGCGGGCGAGGTCGCCGGCGGGCTGCACGGGGCCAACCGCCTCGGCGGCAACTCGCTCTCAGATCTGCTCGTGTTCGGGCGGCGGGCCGGGGAGGGCGCTTCGGCGTTCATCGAGGAGAGCGTGCATTCGGCAGATATCGAGGAGGATCAGATCCTCACGGAGATAGGGCGCGTGCTGGAGCCGCTGGAGAGCGGGGGAGAGGGCGAGAGCCCGTACCTCATGCAGCAGGAGCTCCAGGAAGCCATGATGGAGCACGCGAACCTGATGCGCGACGGGAACTCTCTCAAGGAAGGTCTCGGCAAGATCCTTGCGCTCAAGGACCGGCTGCCGAACGTTAGGGTCGGAGGGTCGCGGCTCTTCAACCCCGGCTGGCACACGGCGCAGGACATCAGGTATCTGATCCAGATATCCGAGATAATCCTGCGCACCGCGATGGAGCGCACGGAGCGGCGCGGGGCGCAGTGGAGGCTGGACTACGACGGCCCCGACGAGGAGCTAGGCAAGATCAACTTCATAGTCACCAAGGACTCGCAGGGTGAGATCGGCATCGAGCGGCGCGAGATACCGCCGATGCCCGAGCACCTGTCGAGCCTGTTTGAGGAGGAGAAGGCCAAGGCATGACGGAAGGCAACGGCAAGAACCCAGGGGAAGTTACCTCGAAGGCGCATTCGCCGGTCCCTAACGAAGATTTAGGCCGCATCGGCAAGACGGCGAAGTTGAAGATCTTCCGCGGCGACTCGGAGGGCGGCCAGGAGGTGGAGTACGAGACGCCGCTCGTCGAGGGCATGGTCGTGCTCGACGCGGTGCTCGCCATCCAGGCCGAGCAGGCGGACGACCTGGCTGTGAGATGGAACTGCAAGGCGGCCCACTGTGGATCTTGCAGCGCGGAGATCAACGGCCGTCCCAGGCTGCTGTGCAAGACGCGGGTCGAGGCTTTCGGGGACGAGGAGATCCACGTCCACCCGATGCGCGCCTTCCCTGTGATCAAAGACCTCGTCTCAGACGTCTCGTGGAATTACGAGGTGTCAAGAGGCATCAAGCCTTTCCACAGCAGCGAGCAGGCACCGTTCACCATGTACGAGGAAGACGTGGAGCGCCTGTACGAGCCGAAGAAGTGCATCGAGTGCTTCATGTGCCAGGACGTGTGCCACGTGCTGCGCACCCACCACAAGCACGCCGAGTTCGCCGGCCCGCGCTTCTTCGTGCGCAACCAGTGGCTGGAGATGCACCCGATGGACGAGGAGGATCGCCTGTCCGACCTCAAGGAGGACAACGGCCTCGGGTACTGCAACATCACCAAGTGCTGCACCGAGGTGTGCCCGGTGGACATCCACATAACCGACAACTCCATCATCCCGCTCAAGGAGCGCGTCGCCAGCGAGTACTACGACCCGGCCAAGTGGCTGATGCGCAAGATCCGGGGCAACGGAAGGAACGGCTCCCGCAACGGCAACTAGCGGAGCCATAAGAGAAAGCTACTCCGGCGCCGGGAAGTACCCCGGCGCTTATTTATTGCAGCACTTCTTGTACTTGAGACCACTTCCACAAGGGCAAGGGTCGTTCCTACCAATTTTCTTGTGGGTTCTCAAGTGAAGCTCAATGCGCTTATCTCGCATTGGCTGGTAGGCAACATCAAGGTCTGGGTCGTATTCCCATACATATTTGAAGACTCGAAAACTCAGTCCTCTTGTTCCGTCAGAACTTTGCTCCCTTGTAATGAGAAACCACTCACTGCACCTAGCGATATACTTCTGCGCTTCGCAATAGCGCTCCGCTTTCCTCCAGAAGTCAGACGAGTACGAGTGTGTCGACATAAAGGTAAACCCACGACTTATGGGTTTCTGAAAGATGAGTGTAAAATCGTGATCTTGTCCATCGGTAATTGTCATAAACTGGATCTTGTTGAAGTATTCGACGATGCTTTCCATGCTCTCGTAACTAATCTCTAGCAACGCAGTCGTAACTCTTGAAAACCCTTGAATTGCTGTGGCAGATATTTCGGACACGAGATCGTTGAGTTGAGCTGGAATATCCAACTTGGGTTTTTCTGCTGGCAAACCTTTTTCTAGATTGCTGTAGTAGAGACTGAGATCAGAAGTCAGGTCATCAATGAACATCGCATCTGCTCCATCGAGAAACCCTTCTTCAAAGTACAAACCAATAGAAAGGAAATACATGAGAAAGTCGAGCTCATCGACCACATAAAAATCTGGGAAGTCATTAGCTCGTATTCTACGTTTCAGGTAAACGATGAACTCAGATGGTGAGTCGAGAATCTCAGATATTACGCGCAGATCGTTTAGGCACACCGACCAAGGCCACTGATATTCGACGCTCTTCTCAAGAGTTCGCAGGCTATTGAGTCTTGTAGATATATGCGACAGGTTCTCGAGCGTAACGTTAATGAGAAATATCTCATCAATGTCAGCTTGTGCAACTTTGACGGCTTGTTCGCCGTTCCGATAATAGAAGATAGACTGGTCAGTGGAAAGGATGAAATCCGATGTTCTCTTCGCTTGATCGTAAGGTTTTCCGACTAGTTTGGCTGAGTCACTCTTCAGTCTCGTTAGGCTGCCGCGTCTGGCCGAGGGGGATAGAGACCCCGATTTAGCTTCTATGATGAATAGACTACGATCAAAGATTATGAGCCCATCAGTCTCTGACCGCTTGCCTAGTGTGCCTTCCTTTGTTTCATAGTAGAGGTTGCGAAAGACCTTGCTCGTAGGTAGGAGGTCACTGAGATACTCCATACATTTCGCCTCTAAATAGTTTGTCCGTGAATCTCGGTACCTTAGTTTTGACCGTTGCGATCCTTCATCGACGATCAGACTCTCAACAATACTCATTATGTTGGTCGTGAGTAAGTGTGGGATGAAGCAATAGTATTTTCCCTCGTGAACAACAAGAGGCTTTGTATTGATTATAGATTCGTTAGTCGGCCAAGCGGGTGCTTTGGCGAAGCTGACGAATTTATCGTTGTCACCAAGACGAGCACTGAGTGCTTGTAGCAGTGTTTCAGGCAAATTCTCGTTCGCTTCTACACGGAATATCTCGGACATGGAAGTCTGAATCGCTTGCAATTCTTTGAACCGATCTAGCAGAACTTTCGGAGGCTCTTCGAGTAGAAATGCTTTCAAACTCTCTTCATCGAGGTTGTCATGATTGTTGAAGAAACTGCTTAGGGTCGACCGAAACTCTGCATTAGCTCGTCTATACTCGTTGCCAGAGTTCTCGACGTTTGCCTCAAGCTGCTTCACAACTAGGTTCGGAGACTGACGCAAATCAGACACACTGAATCCGAAACGTTCGTTCAATTCAGTGTCGAATGAAGAGAATATACCCTCAGCAAGATCCCATTCATGCTGAGGGAAGGAGTCTCCCCTTATATGCAGCCTATGAATCATGGATAACGACCTGAGTTCGCTCTTGTCTTGATCGACCATCGAGTCTAATCTTTCAAAGCCAAAGTAGAGAGAGGCCTTGTCGAAGATCTCTCGTATCAACTCCGAAAATCTCACATAGTCTGTTTCGGACAGCGGTACTTTGGAAGAATTGCAATCAGCACCGAGCACCAAGCTCTGAGCGTACTCTATGTGAGTAAATTGAGGCGTCGAGCTGTCGCCTGACTGTTGCGGAGGTGCTACGAATATGCTGTTTCCCGCAACTGCTGCTAGGGTGAATCGACAATTGGATCACATCCATAGCAGAGAAGCCGCCAGGTAGAGAAAAGAGCGAAAGTACAGAGCCCTCCGGTCGTAACGGGTGGCGATGCGCCTGAAGCGCTTGAGCTTGC